>WNGD01007316.1_pt1 | contig 15862 bp, 15 predicted proteins | sample 5400671 | NCBI WGS metagenome assembly WNGD01 (sample SAMN13153369, study PRJNA577476) | soil metagenome | isolation source: 40 cm soil or saprolite under grassland replicate 2 | place: USA:California | collected 2016-06-15 | reverse complement strand
CGTTGGCCTTCGTCAGGCGAGCGACGCTGTCGAAGTCGACGACGGCGACGCGGTCCGGGTACAGGAGCCGATCGACGTACTCCTTCGCGCCGGTGATGCGGAGTCGCCCCGGGTCGTTCTGCTGCATGGACCCGGAGCTGTCGATGAGCAGGAGGACGTCCTGGTCCACCCTCGTCACGCGTCCCTGGTGGATCGCGGGAACGAAGGACATGGAGACGTTCGCGTGGGCGACGTCCTTCGTGTCGAACTGGAGGAGTCCGTTGCTCGCGGTCGCGAAGGGTGACACCGCGGCGGTTCCGAGAGGGACGGTGACCGTGAAGTGGCCGTCCGTCGCCACCCCCCCGGCCGCCGTCCCCCAGAGCTGTTCGAACGCGGCGATCGCCTCCAGGGAGGTCAGGTGCTCCGCTTCGTACTGCTTCGCCGGAATCGGCGAGATGATGGCCGCCTGGAGGAAGATGAGTGCGATGAGGAGCGTGAAGAGGGTGGCGATCGTCGACGCGACCCCTTCGGAGTCCTCTCGGAGCAGGCTCGCCATGGGTGGCTCTCCCAGCGCGAACCGAGTCGAAATATCCGGCGTGATAAATTTCATCCGTGATAACCAGGGGCGAAATCACGCCGACATGGGACAGGCCCGAAGATCGACGGAGGGGCGGGCCTGGAGCGGACTCCACGCCGTATCGCTCGCTGCATTAGCCATGGAAAGTTGGGGTCTGACCAGCCGGGTCGAGCCCTTCGCCCTCTCTCGAAGGTCTTGCGGCGTATGTCGCTTTGTTACCGTCGCGATTTCAAACCCGGACGAACCCCGGGCAGGCCTACCTTCGGCGCTTGAGGGCCGGGTTGAGGACTTCTTCCAACCCGTATCCGAGCATCGCGAACCCGAGTACGACGAGCGTGATGAAGATCCCCGGCGGCGCAAAGTACAGCCACCGCTCACGTAGGAGGGCCGAGTTCACGTACGCCTCGTTCGCGATTTGACCCCAGCTCTCGACCGCACCCGGACCTCTCCATCCGAGGCCAAAGAACGAGAGGAACGCCTCCGTGAATACCGCGCTGGAGATCGTCAGGACGGCTTCCGCCCAGACGAGGGGCATCACGTTTGGTAGGATGTGCTTCCGGAGGATGAAGCCGTTTCCCGACCCCACCGCGCGGGCTCGCTCGATAAATTGTCGTTCCTTCACGGTCAGCACCTGAGCGCGGATGATCCGGGCCGTCGTGGGCCAGCTCACGACCGCGATGGCGAAGATGATGGTCGCGAGGCTGCTGCCCAAGATCGCGACGAGGATGAGGACGAACGGCAGCCAGGGGATCACGAGGAAGAAATCCGTCGCCCGGGAGAGCAGCTGGTCCGTTACGCGGCCGTAATACCCGGCGACGAGCCCGACGGAAGTGCCGAGGAGCATGGCAACGATCGAGGAGATGAATCCGATGAGAATTGACACCCGGCCGCCGTACACGACGAGCTTCAGGACATCGAGGCCGCGGCGAGTTTGTCACGGAAGAGAAGCCCCAGAAATTTCCGGAATCGCGTCAGATCGAGCGCGAGGCGTTCCCGAAGCGCCGTGGCGCGCCGGCTCGCTTCGGAAACCATCGTCGTCGCCAGGCCTCACGCCTCCCGAACCCGGGGATCGAGGTACATATACAGGACATCGGCGACGGCATTCGCGACGACGACGCCCAGGGTGGCCACGAGGAACACGCCGGACAGGAGCGGGAAATCTCGCACGCGGGTAGCGTCCCACGTGAGTTGCCCGAGACCCGGGATGTTGAACACTTCTTCGATCACGATTGCGCCGCTCACGACCCAACCGAAGTAGAGCGCCGACGCGGTGAGGACCGGAAGACGGGCGTTCGGCATCGCGTGTTTTCGGAGTTGCTGTTTCTGTGTGAGTCCCTTGGCCATCGCGGTGAGCATGTAGTCTTCGGGCAACGTGTCCGTCAACGAATTCCGAAGGGTGAGCGAGAACCACGCCACGTTCGTGATGACGAACGTGAGGACGGGCAGGAAATAGTGATACAGCTGGTCGAGCACCTTCGTCACCGGATCGTACGTCGCGGCATCCCTTGACTGGACGCCGTACGCGGGGAAGATGGGAACGAGGTACCCTAGGGTGAAGATCAGCATCAACGAGACCCAGAACGAAGGCATCGAGTATCCGATGAGGGTCGTCATCGTGATCGATACATCCGCCGGACGACCCGGTCGACAGCCGCGGTGCGATGACCCCGGCAACGGGGAATCCGCCCTTCTGGTACGTGATGGTCGTGCCTAGGTTCCCCTGCGCCAAGTTGGCGAAGTACACCACGTATCGCGTCGTGATGGGCTGGTCGAGACCCCATTGGCGGATGAGCTGCGCCCGCAGGTCGCTGCCGCCTTGCGTCACATTGGACGAGCCTCGCGGGAGCAGGACGCGCGTCGGGTCGCCTGGCAACACCTGCACGATGAAGAAGTTCAAGGACGAGATGAGCCACACTGTGACGAGGACGTAGACGGCCTTCTTCGCCAAGTACCTACGGAGGTTCGTTGCAACGCCTCGCGATCATGTTCTCGGTTCGAGGTATTTGCTCCTCAGCGCGGCGGGATATTGATTTTCGACTCCTCCTCTTCCTTGGCCCGCTTCCGCAGCATGAGGACCACCGCGACGATCGCGACGGCAACCAACACGACGGCAATCCCGATCCCGGCGATTACGAGGGCCGAGAGACCGCCCCCCGTGGAGGGAGGCGCGACCATCCGGAAGTCCACCGTCGTGATTTGCCCGCCGATCACCGTGATCCCCGTCTTGGTCTGCTGCACATACGAGCTGCTCGTCGCCCGGACCGAGTACGTTCCGTCGGCGACGGACACCTTGTATTGGCCTGATGCATTCGTCGACGTCGCGGCGACGCTCGTGCCGCCGCTCAGGACGGTGATGCCGATCGAGGCGAGCCGTGAACCGTCGGCATCGCTGACGACGGTCGTAGTTGCCCGGAGTCACCGACACGGAAGCCCCCGCAATCGGGCTACCGGAGGCCAGTTTGACGAACCCGGTAATCGTCCCCAAGGCGGGCGGAGCGGCGGTCACGTTCTCGTAGATCGCGTCGGAGAAGACCGGGGCGTTGAACCCGTCGGCGACGCTCACCTTGACCGTGTAGTTGCCGGGGATCGGCCACGAGTACGAGGCGGTGTCCGTCACGGTCCCCGTTGCGGGCCTCAGCGGGCCCACGGTGATGTTCCCGTCGCCCCAGTCCCATTTGAATGTCAGATTGTCCGTCGACTCCGGATCGGACGATGTCGCGGTGAACACCTGGGTGAGGTTTGTGAACGTGCTCCGGTACGTCGTTCCGGAGATGACGGGCTTCACCGGCGGCTGGTTCGGCGTGACGGTGCCGGTATATTGTAAATCGAAGAAGAGTGGATTCGCTCCCCAGAACGCATCCATCTGTCGGTACGGGTGGGCATTCCAGTCACCCCAATTCGTCCACAAGTCGGTGCGGTACGCCCATTCCCCGAACGGGAAAACGTAGACGATGTATGTGGCACTCTCGTAGTTGAGCTTCTCCGCCGCACGGACGATCGATTGGCGCTGGGTGAAGTTCGTGGCCGCCAGATGGTCCACGTACAGCTGGTTGTACGTCGCATTGTTCCAATAGTTGTCGTTCCAGCCATCGAGCGTGTAGCCCGATTCGATGGACAACAGGTAGTTCGGATCCGGGTCTCCTGACCAATACCAGATGTAGGTGTCCGTCAGTCCGCCGTAGACCTCTGCGGATAGCCCGTCCTCGGCGAGCGCTTGCACGTCGAGTTTGATGCCGATCCTCTCCCACTCGGCTTGCAGGTAGTTTGCGGTCTGTTGCTCTTGCGGGAACTCGAGGCGAACGTCCATCTTGAATTCGAGGTGTTGGCCCGCCGGGACGAGCTTCGTCACGTTTGGCGGGTCCGGGCACATGCACGCGTTCGTCTGGATGCTCAGCGAGATCGCGTTCGTGGCCATGCGGTACTGCTTGCCCGTCCCGCTATCGGTCCAGTACGAGTCGTAGCCGGCGGCGTCGAGTAACGCGTTCGCCTTCGCGATGTCGAACGTGAGATTGGCGCCGGGATCGGCGGTGGGGTCGTACCACCACTGGGGCGTGATCGGCGACACGAGCGAGTCGCCGCGAACACCCTTCCCCTGGTAGATCGTGCTGACGACGTAGTCCTTGTTCGTGGCCATCGCCATGGCCCGGCGAACGCCCACGTCCCATCGCGCGGGATTCAACGGGGTGTTCTTGTTACCTGGGTCGGATTGCTCGATGCCAATTTCGTTCCAATACTGCGTGCTCAGCAACCCCTCCTGCCACCCGACGTTGGGTTTGTTTTGGACGGTCCCGATGCCGGCCGAAGTCATCTTGGCCAAGTCGATATCCCCTCCGAGGAGCGAGATGGCCATCGTCTGCTCATCTTGGAACTGCTGCAGATAGATGTTGTCGATCGAAGAGGGCCCGGTATGGGTCCCTACCGGATGGTAGTTCGGATTGCGGAAGAGATGAAGGGCTTGTGCGGGCTGGTTCTGGTACTCGGTGTAGATCTGGGCGTCCGCGACGAACGGGCCCGTCCCGATGGGGTTCGGGTTCGGATACGAGTATTGCGCCTGCTGCGGCGAAATCCCCCTCCACTGCGCTTCCTGGATGATCGGCACGAACAACGATTTTCCGGGAACGAACGGTCGATCGAAGTACACAGTGACGTTCCAGGGGGAATTGCTGAAGGCTCCGCAGCCTTGCTTCGGATATTTCCCGGCGCACTGCACGATTCGATTCATGTAGGGTTCGAACGCCCACAGGTGGAAGATGCTCTGACTGTTGTAGTTGATCGTGAACACGACATCGTTGACGGTGAAGTCCGTGCCGTCGTGCCACTTCACGCCCTGCCGAATCTCGTACGTCCAGTTCATGCAGACCGCGTCGCACGAGGCGCTCAACGCGAGATTGGGAACATAATTTCCGTCTTCATCGAACGAAAACAGGTAGTCATAAATCAGGCCGTACAACAGATACGATGGATCGTTCAATCCTTGGAACGGATTGAGGCTATCCACCGATTCAAGGAAGCCGATCCTCAGGTCCGCCGAAGTGGCCTTCGGCCTCGGCGTGGGCGCACCCCCGCCAAACGGGGCCGAGGCCCCGACAGACTGCATCGAAACCATCAGCACGACAAGACCACAGATCAGGGCGATAGCGCCTGACTTCGTGGAGACTCCTCCCGCCCGGCGCGAACCTCAAGAAAACTCTCGGCCCGCTCCATGGAAGGGATGCCTTGCGGCCATTAAATAGGTTGCCAGACTCCTCCGAAAGGAATCTGCGGAAGTTTCGCGGATTGCCGCTTAGTGTCCATCGTTACGAAAACTGGAATCACAGTCTGGCGCATCGTGAGGTGAATTGCGAACAAGAGCCTCGGTTTCGCTTGCGGCTCGCGACATCTTGTAGGTGCTACGGCGTGGGCGAGGGCCTGTCAAAGGAGCCGACGGTCCGGCTAGGATCAGCCCGGATGCTCGTCCTGTACGCCCTCGGTAACGCCCCCATCTACGCCGCATGGTTCTTCCTCGGGTCCGGATGGATGCGCCTCACGCCCGCGGGGCTCGCGCTCGGCATCGCCAGCGGGGTCTGCGGTGCCCTCGGGACCGCCTCCTGGTTCCGCGCGATGGAATCCGGCACGGCGTCCGTCGTGAGCGGGTTCACGGCCGCGTACCCCGTCATCACGGTCGCCGCCGCGGTCGCGATCCTCGGCGCGTCGCTCGTCCCGCTCCAGGTCGTCGCGATCGCGTTCCTGATGATCGGCGCGGTCCTCCTCGGCGTCTACGATCACCCGGGCCATGCGGCCGTCGGCCGCGCGTGGCTCGCGCCGATGCTCCTGGCGATCGTCGCGTGGGGTGCCTGGGGGATCCTGGAGAAGCTGTCGATCGAGGCGCTCGGATTCGCGGGCAACGCAGGCGTGTACCTGCTCGTCTCGACGCCGATCTACCTCATGATCGCCCGCAAGGGTTTCGAGCGCCAGAGCGCGTGGGATCGACTCGGGGTGCGGGAGGCCCTGCCCTCGCTCCTGCTGTTCGGGATCGCGGGGATCACGATCTTCCTCGCGATCGGCCTCGGTCCTCTCGCCGTCGTCGTGCCGCTCACGACCGCGTACCCGATGGTCGCGATCCTCGTGCGGCGGTTCTGGATGGACGAGCGGATGACGCTCCCGCAGAAGTTCGCCGTCGGACTCGCGATGCTCGGCGCCGTCCTCGCCGCCTTGTGACCCTGTGACGCCAAGCTTTTCAATGCGGGTCCGTCTCGCTCTCGCGTGTTCCGTCCTTGGCGGAGCTTCCCGACGATGGTCGCCTCGGGCCTCGTCGTCGGGTTCGTGACGGGGGGCTTCCCCGCCTACTCGAAGGAGATTTCCCAGCTCGCCCTCGCGGTCGGGATGACGTTCTCGCTGGCCGAGATCACGCTGAAAGGCATCTCGCCTCGCGATGAACTCCGCGGCTTCCTCGTCTCCTTCGCTCTGACCTATGTCGTGTTGAGCGGCGTGATCCTCGCGTTCGCGTATGCGAGCGACGAGGCGGCGATCCGGGACGGGTGGGTGCTCATGGCGGCCGTGCCGCCGGCGGTCGCGGTCGTGCCGATCACCGGGTACCTCAAGGGCGACACGCGCCGCGCGCTCGTCTCCCTCGCCATCCTGTATGTCCTCGGCCTGGCGCTCGTGCCCCTCTTCACGCTCGCCTTCACGGCGCAGGCCGTGCCCGTCTCGGAGTTGGTCGTTCAGACGGCCCTCTTGATCGGGCTGCCGCTCGCCGCATCCCGCGGGATCGCCCGGTGGCCGCGGGGCCGGGAGAATCGGGCGACCGTCGTCAGCGTCTCGTTCTTCGTCCTCGTGACCGCGATCGCCGGTTCGACGCGCGGTGCTCTCCTGGCGCGACCGGATCTCCTCGGCGTGCTGTCGGTCCTCGCTCTCCTCCGGACGTTCGGCGTTGGCGGACTCGTGTTCCTCCTCTCCGGAGCTCTGGGGGCTTCGAGGAAGACGCGTCTCTCGCTGACGGCCTTCGCCTCGTTCAAGAATCTCGGGCTGACCGTCGTCCTCGCGTTCGCGGTGTTCGGGCCGACCGCGACGCTGCCGTCGATCGTGTCGCTCGTATTCGAGATCCTGTGGCTCGCGGCCCTGCCCACGTTGTTCCGACGAGGTGCTCCGACCGCGATTCCGGCGTAGGCGGCCTACGCTGGTTCCGGACGCGCCTCGAGCGCGCGGGAGACCGCACTCTTCACGGGCACATAGTCGTTCGGATCGCGGAAGACCTCACGCCCGTCGACGATCACCGCGAAGCCGGAGCCGACCCGGTGCCGCAGGCCGAGCCACACCCCTTTGGGGGAGTCCATCCCGACGACTTCGATCCGGATTCGGTCCCCGAAATCGCGGAACAGGTCGTCCGCGACGGCATGCGCGCGGTTTGCGTTGTCGAGCAGTAGGGCGGGCGTCTCCCGAAGCTCCTCCGATTTCAAGGCAGCGACCGTCCGGTTCGTGAAGGGCTGCGCACAGGCCGGACCGCACGGCTTGAGGATCGCGGGGAGCAAGCCCAGCAGCTGGATGCGCGGAGGTCGCGGCGTCGTGCCACGGAGATCGCGATCGGGCCATAAGTCGCTTGCGGGCGGCGGTTCGGCCGACTCGGAAGCCAAGAAACGTGACGTTTAAACGCCGTGACATGCTTACCCGTGATGGGACCTCACACGGCGTGGGGTATGCGGGAGGCGGTTGAGTGGCCGACTTCGTGGGAACTCCGTTCTTGTGGGTAATCATTGCGATTGGCTTGTATGGCGTGGCTTATTGGGGCTACGGAAAGTGGATCGATCGGAACGTGTGGCGGTCCAACGCGAAGACGACCACGCCCGCCCACATGTACATGGATGGGGTGGAATACTTCCCGGTCAGTCGATACGTGCTTTGGGGTTATCAATTCAAGAGCGTCGCCGCCCTCGGCCCGATCCTGGGCCCATTCATCGGGATCACGTTTGGTTGGCTTCCCGCCCTCCTGTGGATTATCGGCGGGAACTTCTTCATCGGGTGGCTCCAAGACTACGGCGCGATGATGTTGTCGGTCCGGAAAGAAGGTCGCTCGTTCGGCCCGATCACCTACGAGTTCACGGGCGCTCGAGGCCGGACGAACCTGCTCGCGTTCGTCTTGTTCTATCTGGTCATCATCTCGGCGACGTTTATCGCTCTCATCGCCGCGTTCTGGCAAGCCTACCCGGGGACGTTCTTGGCGACGGTCGGCATATTCGCCGCCGGAGTCGTCTGCGGCCAGCTTCTGTATCGCTTCAAGGTCAACGTCTTCGCGGTCACAGCCCTTGGGCTCCTCATGGTCGTAGGCAGCATCTACTTGGGCGTTCTCGTGCCGGTCTCCTTGAGCGGCCAGCCCGCCACCGGCCCGCAGGTCGCGCTCGCCGTGAACTTGGGAGTTTGGAGCCCCGCGGCCTGGGCGGCGATCTGCCTCGTCTTCTTGGCGCTCGCCGCAATCTTGCCCACTCCGACGTTCGTGCAGCCGACAAATTACCTCGCGTTCTACCCCGCTTATGCAGCCATCATCTTGATCCTCATCGGGGCCCTCGTGACTCCGTTCACGAACATCGGCGTCCAGATGCCCGCCGGTCCCTTCTTGATCGACCCCCAGGGGATTATCGGGCCGATTTGGCCCATCCTCTTCGTGGCCATCGCGTGCGGTGCGATTTCGGGATGGCACAGCCTGGTGAGTTCCTCGTCGACGTCGAAACAGCTGGATATCGAGACGGATGCGTTGCCGGTCGGCGGAGGTGCGATGCTGTCCGAGGGATTGCTCGCCCTCGCCTCGCTCATCGCTTACATGGTCTTGGCGCCGTCGTTCTTCGTAAGCCACAACAACGTCGCCTCGTGGGTGCAAGGCGCGTACGTCCTCACAGCGCCGTTCCTCGGCGGTCTCACCCAGCCCGTGCTGACGACATTCTTCGGCCTCGTCTTGGTGATCTATGCGATTACGGTCCAGGCGCTGGTGACCCGATTCTTCCGGCTCGTTGCTTCCGAGACCTGGAGCGAAGGCCGCTTCCGTGTGTTTGGCAATAAGAGCGTCGCGACGGCCGTGGGGCTTGGGGTGCCCTGGTTGTTTGCGATCAGCGGCAGCTGGTGGGCCCTGTGGCTCTATTTCGGCGGCGCGAATCAGCTGCTGGCGGGACTGGCAATCATGCTCATCACGATCCATCTCGCGAGGGTCCGCGCCCCGACGAAGTACTCGTTGATTCCCGGCGTATTCATGGTCGTGACGACGCTGTCCGCCCTCCTCTGGGAGACCTGGATCTTCCTGAAGGCCGTCATCCTATACGCGCAGGGGACCACCGCGGCGAGCGCCGGCGGCGTCCTGAACAACGTCCGACCGCCGCTGAACACCCCGGCGAATGCGCTGTTCGCCCTGATCGTGAACGGCGTCTTCGTCGCGATCGGGGCAGTGCTGTTCCTCGTCGGCCTGTCGATGGCGATCCGTCTGTTCCGGAGCTACCGCAGCAGCATGATGGAGGCGCGAGCCCGCGCTCCCGCGGCCGCCGATGGCGGGACGCGTGAAAAGTAGTCGTCGCGAAACGTCAAGCTATTGAGGTCCTTGGCGCATTGCGACGGGGAGGAGTGAAAGCACGACGGTCGAATCGAAGGACCCGGCGACGGCGAAGTCCCGCGGGAAGAAGGTCAAGGACGCCGCGAAGGGCGTCCTCTATGGAATGGCCGCCCACGGCCACGTGACGGCAGCACTCCGCACGCGGATGTACCTCGAGCATCTCTTCATGTTCATCACCCTCGGGGACATGCTCGGCGTGCCCGTCATCCCGCCGTATTATTCCCTCAAGATCCTGCCGTACGCCGTCCCCAACATCAAGAGCTGGAAACAGAGGGTATTCCGGGAGCGGGATTTCACCGACCAAGTCTTCTGAGGGAGTCCATGGGCCTGGCCTCCTATTTCGAGACGAAAGGCGACAAAGGAATCGTGATTTTCGCCGGGAAAGGCGGACTCGGCAAGACGACGTGCAGCGCAGGTTTGAGCCACTACATGGCCTCAAAGCGGAAGCGGAACGTCCTCTGTTTTTCGACCGATCCCCAGGCGAGCCTCAGCGATATCTTTGATCGGGACATCTTCGGCAAAGGCCTCGTCTCCGTCATCCCCAACCTCGACGTCGTCGAGATCGATGCGGACCGCCGCGTCGCCGATTACCAGGAGGAAGTCAAGCAGAAGATCCTCACCATGTACGGGCTCTCGGAGCTCCCCGCCGAAATCGAGGAATACATCGATTCGACGTCGGCCGAGCCCGCGATGTACGAGTCCGCGACGTACGACGCGATGGCCGACCTCGTGTCCACGAGCGGGCACGACCTGTACGTGTTCGACATGCCGCCCTTCGGCCACGGCGTGCGCATGATTGCAATGGCCGAGATCCTGAGCAAATGGGTTGGGAAGATCACGGAGGCGCGAGAGAAGGCTCAGGAGTACGAGGCAGTCGCGGCGACGTTGAAGGGAGCGAAGGTCTCCGAGGACGAGGTCCTCAAGGAACTTAAGGACATCCAAGTGAAAATCACCCGCTTCACAGACCTCATGGTCGATCAACGGAGGACATCATTCTTCATGGTCCTGATTCCGGAGCGCATGGCGATCCTCGATACGGAACGCGCCCTCGAGATGTTCGATGCCCTCGGCCTGCAGATGGCCGGGCTCATCGTGAACCAGGTCTATCCCGCGGAACTGGCAGAGGCGAAAGGCGGCGAGGCGGTCGAATTCCTCCGCAACCGCGCGCGCATGCAGCGGAAGTATCTCGATGAGATCAAGTCGAAGTTCGCGGGCAAGGTCGTCGCGATGCTGCCGATGTACCCGAGGGAACCGCGTGGCCTCGAGATGATCGAGCGGGTGTCCCAGGACCTTCTTTTCGGACCCGCACTTTGAAGGGGATCCATGTGACCACGCTTCCCGAACTCCTCGAGCAACGACCGAAGATGCGATACATCTTCACGGGCGGGAAAGGCGGCGTCGGCAAGACCGTCGCGGCCGCGGGGCTCGCCTACCACTACGCCGCCCAGGGAGAGAACGTCTTGGTCGCGTCCCTGAACCCGGTCCATTCGCTGTCGAGCCTATTCGGCCAGAGCCTGTCCGGCGGCAAGGTCATCGAGGTGGCCGGCGCGAAACACGTCCACGCTGTCGAGGTCGAGACGACCGAAGTCGTGGAGCGCTACCGCAACTCGATCAGAGGCCGGGTGAAGGAGTTCCTGAAATGGGCGGACATCCCCCTCGACGCGAAACCGTTCATCGAGATCGCAGCGACAAACCCCGCGTTCGAGGAGAGCGCGATGTTCGACCGGATGGTCGACTACATCCTCAAGGAGGGTGAGGCGTACGATCGCGTAATCTTCGACACCGCGGCGGTCGCAAACGCGGTGCGCCTGATCGGCCTGAGCAAGATCTACGGCCTCTGGCTCACCCGGATGATCGACTCGCGTAAGCAGGCCTTGAGCATGCGAGTCCAACTCTCGTTCCGGAAGGAGAAGGTCATGGAGGAGGTGAAGAAGGATCCGCTCATGTCGGACCTCATCTCGATGAACGAGCGGTTCGAGAAGGCCAAAGGCGTGCTCGTGGATCCCGAACGGACCGCGTTCTTCTTTGTGACCCTGCCGCTCGCGCTCCCGATTGCGGTCGTCCGCCGATTCATTGGCATGGTCCAGAAGTTCAACATCCCAATCGGCGGGGTCGTCGTGAACGAGGTGCTGCGTCCGGAGGTCGCACTCCAGGATGGCGCGGGCGAGTATCTGGCGAACAAGTACCACGAGCAGATCGCGTACATGAAGGTCCTATACCGCGACCTGGGGCCGCTCGTGCGGTCGTACATCCCGCTCTATCCCTCCGAGGTCACCGGCGTCGACATGGTCCGACGAGTCTCCGAGGATATGATGTCGTACACGCCGCCCTTCGCCGCCGAGCTGGCGGGCGCCGCATGAACCCGACGACCCGGGATCACGTTGTGGCCGCGACGCATTTCGTCCTCGGTCCCTCGAACTTCGTCGTGATCCGCCTCCCAGATAACTGGGATTTGCGGCTCGGCCGTCAACCGATGGACGTCGATTACACGGTCCCATATGACGGCGTCCGGTGGGCCCAGGAGGGGCGTGCCTCCGGGCTCCTTGTCGACATGCAGGCCCGGCGGGCAATCGAGCTGTCCGTCCGCACGGCGCGTGGGGCGATATCCCCGCCCAAGCTCGAGGCGCCCCGTGCCGGGAATTGCAGGATGGGGGGCCATGACGCGTCGTATTCGGTCGGGGCGACTCATCTCGGCCTGTTCCGCACGAAGCTCTATCATGTCCTGCATGTGTCGTACCGGTGCGATGAGACCCAGCGTCTCGTCGACTTGCGGTTCATGCACCGAGGGACGCCAGAGGTCCTGGAGGGCCTGCTGGCACCGATGGCGGGCACGCGCTGTCACTAGGCCTCGAGACGCTTCGCGAGCTCGAGGATTGCCCCGATTCCTCGGGATGCGGCGCTCGGCGCGACGGACACGGAGGCCGCAATGCCCGGGCTCGTTCCCGCGGTAACATGGAGTGCGGCGATTCCGTCCACCGTCTCCGGGTCGAGCCCTTCGAGGATCCGACGCGCCCCACGCTCGTCGTCCGAGGACAAGAGGCGTTCGCGCGCCCCGAGCGTGACCTGCGACCAGGTCGCTTTCGCATTGCTCCTCCGTCGTCCGACCCGCGTCTGCGGGTCAATGAGTTCGAATCCGATCCGCGGATCTTTGCGGAGGGAGGCCTCGACGAGCGCCGTGTCTCGCCGTCCTTGGGCGGTCGCGATGGCCCAATTGATCGGCATCTCCCTCGGCCGCAAGGTCACGGTAACCGAGAATTCCCGGAACGGGGGGTTCGCCCCCTCCGTCGTCATCCGAAACGCGGTCGTCCCGAACCACTGAATTCTCGAGGTCCCGCCGAGGCCGACGACGGCGCGTTTGAGTTCCGTCCCGATCCGGCGGGCGAGTCGCCGGGAGTAGACGAGGGCGGCGTAGTACCAGCCCATAAAGACGCCGGCGACGAGTATAACCACGGCGAGCTGCACCGGGTCGATGTCAGCCACGACGGACCGAAACGCGACACGCCGCTAAAGGTCTCCGGCCGCGGGGGAAAGTGCTTAGCGTCGGCCGCCCATTGGCTCGGATCGGGGGACGGCGTGAGCCGCTGGAGGCGCGCCTTGCAGGTCGTCAAGGAGGTCCTTTGGGGCCTCTTCCTCTTCGACCTCTACACGGAGAACATGAAGATGCGCATCCGGTACAACGACGCTGTCAACCTGCTCGTGTTCTCCGAGCAGCTCGGGATCCCGCTCATGAATTCTTACGTCTCGATGCGCCTGCTCCCGTACTTCGTCGGGGACCTCGAGGGCTGGAAGCGCCGCGAGATGCGGGAGCGCGACTACCTGGAGGACGTCCCGGACATTCACTAGGCGGGCGCGGCCGGCCGCACTGCCAGCAGTCGTCCCGGGCGATGCCGTTCCAGATGCGGCACGAGGCACACGACCATCGCTGCGTGAGCGGGATGTGGGACGCATCGTGTCTCACGTCGCCGATGCGGTGACCGCAGCTCCAGCACCGATCGAGAGAGAACTCGTTCGGCTGGGTGCACACCTGGCACATCCAATCCCGTGGACGGGAAGCGGGGTGTGGCGCGCGGCGGTATCCCCACGCGAACACGGCGACGCACGAGAGGAGGAACGCCGTGAGGGCGACGGGGAGCGCGTCCATGCGGGACCGCGACGTCCGTTCCCGGGCCCGACTAAATAGGTTCCCGGCCGCCTATCCGAAATGAAAACTCTTGCGGCGCCGGTCAGTGACCGATGACCCGCGAGCCGAAGTAGAACGTCACGACGAGCGACAGCGCGTCCTCCGCCTTGCCCGCGAAGGCGCTCACCTGGTTCGTCGCGAGGGCGTAGCAGATGTAGCCCGTGAGCGCGAGGGCCCCGAACGCGGTCGCGTCACGGAAGAACGTCGCGAGGCGCTTTCGGACCGGGCTCGTGTGCGCGCGGCGATGCACGAGCCATGAGACGACGTATCCCCCGACGTACCCTCCGAGGACTTCGAGGACGGCCGCCAGGGCGGACGGGATGCCGGAGAGCGTGGGATTGTGCCAGAGGAACCAGCCCGCGAGGCCGAGGAACCCGAGGAGGAGGAGCGCGCGGACCAGCCGGGGACGATGCGGGGGAGGCGGCGCGGTGGGCGACCGGGGCGGGGTGGCGGTCGCGTGGCTCCCGAAGTAGAACGCGACGACGACCACGACCGCATTGATGACCACGGTCGGGACGGTCGGGACGGCGCCGCCCAGGATCAGCAGATACCCGTACGTCGCGGTGACGACAATCGCAATGCCGCCGCGGACGCTGCCTCGCGGCAGGCGGAGCGGCTCGGGAAATTCTATGGGTGAAGAAACGGCCACGGAGCGCGCCACCGGGGGCGCGCGACTTAAGCATGCCGACGGAATAGTCAGAGGATCGTGACGACGGCCCGGGCGAGCCGCTGAAGCAGTCCCCACTCGCGGACGGGGTCCTGGTGCCGCGGCTTCCCATCCCGGGCCGGGCGCTTCGGCGGGACGATCCGGGGGACCCACTCCGGACTCAGATCGGCGTGCCGAAACCGCTCGGGGTCCCGAGGCTTCGGAGCCACGCCGAACGGGACCGGCCGATCGAGGCAACTCGCACCGATCAGATCGTCCACCGCCGGACCCAGGGATCGGCCCCCCAGACGATGGTCTCCCGGATCACTGCACGTCCCTTCGTCGACGGGTCCAAGTCGTTCGCGCCATCCTTTGCAAATTGTCCGTTTCTCTCGTTACAACGCATGTTTGGCTAATGGAAACGGTAGTTAATAAAGCATCCGTTTTAGTGATGGAAACGATTATAAACATCGACAAATATCCATTGTTTCGAGGCGACCATGAAGGCATTCAAGATGATCAGAGACCCGGAGGCGTTCCAGCTGCTCGGGGACGAGACCCGGCGGCGCGTGATCTATCTGCTCCGAGCGAAGGAGATGACCGTGAGCCAGATCGCGGCGGAGCTCAACCTCACGCCGCAAGCGATCTATCACCACATCCGGAAGATGCGCGATGCGGGCCTCGTGGAGGTCGCTCGCGAGGAACGGGTGGATCATTTCATCGAGACCTATTATCGAGCGACCGCGGAGATCTTCAACTTCTCCCATGGCGAGGGGATGTCCCACGCGGACGCCGCGGCGAGGGTCGAAGAGACCCTGAAGGCGCTCGGTCGGATCGGGTTCCGCGTGAAGGCGGACCCTCAATCCGTGTCCCAGTTCGTCGAGGTGGAGAAGCGGATGAATCAAATCGACGAGAAGGCGGAGCGAGACGAGTCGATTGCGGGCATGGACGACATCGATTTCTTCGTGAAGCAGAAGGTCGCGCACCTCGCGGGCCTGCTCTCGATGAGCGACAAGGAATTCACCGAGTACCTCGGCCTCCAGCGCGAACACCGGAAGATCCTGCGCTCCCTCGTCGGGGAGCCCGTGAAGGCCGACGTAATCTCGCCGAAGGCCTAGAGCTCGCCGATCTCCTCGCGGGAGATGACGAGCCGCTGGATTTGCGAGGTCCCCTCCCAGATCTGAAAGATCTTCGCGTCTCGCATCCACTTCTCCACGGGCTCGTCCTTCATGTAGCCCGCGCCGCCGAGGATCTGCACCGCGTCCGTCGTGACTTCCATCGCCATGTCCGCGGCCAAGAGCTTCGCGATGCTCGCCTCCTTGTTCATCGGCATGCCCTGGTCGAGCATCCACGCCGCCCGCCAGACGAGCAGTCGAGCCGCGTCGATCTTCGCCTTCATGTCCGCGAGCATGA
>WNGD01003490.1_pt1 | contig 15866 bp, 14 predicted proteins | sample 5400671 | NCBI WGS metagenome assembly WNGD01 (sample SAMN13153369, study PRJNA577476) | soil metagenome | isolation source: 40 cm soil or saprolite under grassland replicate 2 | place: USA:California | collected 2016-06-15 | reverse complement strand
CGCGTCGACGTCGAGGACGCCGCAGCCGCCGATCTCTGGTTCTCGCGGCTGATGGGCGACGAGGTGGAGCCCCGCAGGCTGTTCATCGAGCAGAACGCACTGGAAGTCCGCAACCTCGATGTTTAGGGTCAATGTCTGATCTGACGAACGAACCGCTCGGCGCCGGCCGCGTCGAGACGCGGGAGCTCGACCAGGAAGTTCGCACGAGCTTCCTCGATTACGCGATGAGCGTGATCGTCAGCCGTGCTCTTCCCGACGTGCGCGATGGGCTCAAGCCCGTGCACCGGCGCGTGTTGTACGCGATGCACGAGGCCGGCCTGCAGCCGAACCGGCCCACGCGCAAGTCGGCCCGCGTCGTCGGCGATGTGATGGGCAACTACCACCCCCACGGCGACTCCGCGATCTACGACGCGCTCGTCCGGCTCGCCCAGCCGTTCTCGATGCGCTACCCGCTCATCGACGGCCAAGGGTATTTCGGCTCGGTCGACGGCGATCCCGCCGGGGCCATGCGCTACTGCATTGCAGGAGACGCACGAGTGGCGACGCCGGAGGGAACGTCTCGTATCGAGGACATCGTTCCTGGCGCCGCCCCCGAATCGGACAATGCAATCGGCCTTGACGTTCTCGACCGCGTCGGCAAGCCGGTCAAGGCGCAAATGCTTTTCCATTCGGGCGAGCACGCCACGTTGAAGCTACGCACGCGCGAGGGGTTTGAGCTCACGGGGACTGTGAATCATCCGGTGCTGTGCCTTGTCGACATGGTCGGCGTCCCGCTCCTGATGTGGAAGCTGCTCGACGAGGTCTCCGAGGGTGATCGCGTAGTCATCTCGCGTAAGCGGCGTGAAGACGGCCGGTCGATCTCGGATTCGGATCGGCGGTTGGCGGTTCTCCTCGGCGCGTTCGTCTCTGAGGGCTGGTTCGGCGAGCGTCGAGGTGGGTTCAACAATTGTGACCGCGAGTATTTCGATGCTGTTCTCGAGGCGTATGACGAGCACGTGGGCGGCCCACGCTACGTCTACGAGCGCGTTATCCGGTCGGGCAGCCTTCTTCACGAAGTCGATGTCCAGGATCTCGCTGCCGTTCACACGAGCCCGTTGTCCTTCCAGATCGGCAAGGCGAGCGCAGAAAAGGAGATTCCGGAGATCGTCTGGCGTGCGCCGGCCGCGTTCAAGCGAGCGTTCCTCCAGTCGCTTTTCGAGGGAGGTTCTTCGTCGCTCCTGCCTCGAAACAGCATTCAGATTTCCTACTCGACGTACAGCGACTCCCTTGCCAGGGGCGTACAACAGCTTCTACTCGAGTTCGGCGTCGTGGCTCGGCTCTGCCGCTATGCAAAGGGAGAGATCAAGGTTGTGATCGGGAATCGTCGAGACGCACGACTTTTCGCTGCGCACGTCGGGTTCCTGGGAGCGAAGCAGAGCAAGCTCGAGGCTGCATTGGCTTCCCTCCCGACGGCGCCCTCCACGCGCAGCCGCGACTACGTTCCTTACCTCTCGGACTACATCCGCTCGGAGAGCGATTCGGGGTGGTTGCGGCGGCACAACATCGATCGCACGGAACGCTGGGAGCGTGGCGGAACTGCGATCCTCGAGCGGATCGAGAGCGAGGAGGTTCGCTCCGTCGTCGAGCCGCTCGTGTCCGCCGACTACTTCTACGCAGAGGTGGAGTCCGTCACGCTCGGCGGTGTCCAGCCGGTGTACTCGCTTCGCGTCGAGACGAACGACCATTCCTTTGTCACTAACGGGTTCGTCAGCCACAACACCGAGTGTCGGCTATCGCGCATGGCGACCGAGCTGCTGCGTGACATCGACGCCGACACCGTCGACTTCGAGCCCAACTACGACGAGTCACGACGCCAGCCGACGGTCCTCCCTGCCCGGTTTCCGAACCTACTGGTCAACGGCTCGTCCGGCATCGCCGTCGGTATGGCGACGAACATCCCGCCGCATAATCTCGGCGAGGTCGTCGACGCGATCATCGCGATGATCGAGGACCCGGCAATCGATGTCGAGAGGCTCTCGCAGCACATCAAGGGCCCCGACTTTCCGACCGGCGGCTCGATCGTCGGCCGCGGAGGAATCCGCGACGCTTACCGCTCCGGGCGCGGGCGCATCTACGTCCGCGGGCGCGCTCACATCGAGCAGCTACGCGGCGGCAAGAGCGCGATCATCATCACCGAGCTCCCGTACGGCGTTCGCAAGGCCGGCGAGGGCGGTGTGATCGAGAAGATCGCAGACCTCGTCAAGGCCGGAACGCTGACCGAGGTCCCGATGTCGGATGACGCGCTCCAGGATCACTCCGACAAGGAAGGGATGCGGATCTACGTCGAGCTGAAGCGCGAGGCGGTGCCGCAGGTTGCCCTCAACAAGCTCTTCAAGCTGACGCCGTTGCAGACGACCTTCGGCTACAACGCAGTCGCGCTCGTCGACGGGGTCCCGAAGACCCTCTCGCTGCTCGAGCTGATCCGGCACTACCTCGAGTATCAGCGCGACGTCGTCACGCGACGGTCGAAGTACGAGCTGCGGCAAGCGGAGAAGCGCGCGCACGTCCTCGAGGGTTACCTGAAGGCACTCGCCTCACTCGACGGCGTCATCGCGCTCATCCGGGCCGCCGCCGACACCGACGCGGCCCGCACCGGGCTGATGCGCGACTTCGACCTGTCCGAGATCCAGGCTCAGGCGATCCTCGACCTGCGCCTGTCGCGATTGACCAAGCTTGCACGTGAAGAGATCCAGGGCGAGTTCAACGACTTGCAGGAGCGCATCACGGAGCTCCGCGCCATCCTCGGCGATCCGGCGCGGATCGACGGGGTGATCAAGGAGGAGCTGCTCGAGCTCAAGGAGATCTACGGGAAGTCCGACGACCGCCGCACGGAGATCGTGCAAGCCGAAGACGAGCTCGAGCTCGAGGACCTGATTGCGGAAGAGGACATGGTGATCGCCATCACCCGCTCGAACTACATCAAGCGGCTACCGGTGACGACGTATCGGGAACAACGGCGCGGCGGCATCGGTGTCATGGGCATGGATCTGAAGGACGAGGACTACATCGAGCACCTGTTCGTCGCGTCGACCCACGACTACATCCTCTTCTTCACGAACGTCGGCAAGGTCTACCGCCTGAAGGTGCACGAGCTGCCGCTCGGCTCTCGCCAGTCGAAGGGTCGCGCGATTCAGAATCTGCTTCCCTTCCGGCAGGACGAGCAGGTCCGCGCGGTCGTGCAGACGCGTGACTTCAAGGAGGCCGAGTACCTCGTCTTCGCGACCAAGAACGGCATCGTCAAGAAGACGCGGATGTCTGCCTACAACACGCCGCTTCGATCTGATGGGATCATCGCGATCAAAATGCGCGACGGCGACGAGCTTGTCGGGGTCCGGCATGCCTCGGGGACGGACGACATCCTGATGGTGTCGCGGAAAGGCCAGGCGATCCGTTTCCACGAGACCGACGTGCGGCCGATGGGCAGGGATGCCTCGGGTGTTCAGGGCATGCGGCTACGGGCGGGCGACGAGGTCATCGCCGTCGGAGTTGCCCAAGACGACGCCGACGTCCTGGTCGTGACGGAGAACGGCTACGGCAAGAGGACGCCCGTTCGCGACTACCCGGTCAAGGGGCGTGGCGGGCTCGGAGTCAAGACGGTGCAGCTGACCGAGGCGAAGGGGCAGCTCGCGGGCTCGCGCGTCGTGCGCGACGGCTACCAGGTGATGCTCATCTCCGACGGCGGCACGGTGATCAGGATGGCGGTCGACGACATCAAGCGATCCGGACGTTCGACACAGGGCGTCATCGTGATGCGGCTCCGCGAAGGGGAGCATGTCTCCACCCTCGCGCCGGTCGTCGAGTCCGCGGAGGACAAGAGCGACGTCACTAACAGTCCCGAACCCGTTCCGCAAGCCTAGGTCACGCCGCAAGTCCCTGCGACCCGTGCCCCTAAAAGGGGGAGATTTTGAATCCATCCCTTCCCGATCGGGAAAAAGAGTTGTATACCCTTGAAACAAGGGGTCCCTACGCAGAGGAAGGCGAGGACGACGACATGGTGGTCAGCAGGCAGGTGGACCTTCTCGAACCGATCGATCTCGCCGAGCACCTGGCCAAGGTCGAGCTCTACCTCGGTCAGGTCTGCCAGATAGCCGGCATCTCGAAGATGCAGCTCGATTACTGGACGAACAAGGCGCAGATCCCGACCAAGGGGAAGAAGCAGCGCATCTACGACATCGACGCGCTCGAGACGGTCATGCTGATCAAGCAGGCGAAGGACAAGGGCCTCAACCTGGGTGCTGCAATCGACGCCGCTCGGCGGTTCCGCGAAAGATCCGCCGAAAATTCGCCGGCTGCGCCGGCATGATGATTTCCGGCGGATCCCGCTAACGTCGAGCCTCAGCGGCGGTGGGTCTTCAGCCATGAGCCGCTGTTCTCAGGCGATCCGCCGCTTCTTCCGGCGCGAGCGTGTTCACGTGGATCCCTGCGCCGAGTTCCAGGCCTGCGAGGACGTTCAGTCGCGGAAAGAGCACAAGGAGCCAATCGTTCGGGCCCCGCTCGATCCACGCGTTCAGCGGCACGCGGCCCTCGAGCCTCTGGAGCCGGCGCACGAGCTCGGCGAGCAGCTTGAGCGTGGGGGCTAGGTACGGGCTGGCGAGCGGGTCGTCGTCCGGCTCGGCCGGTCCGATCACGGTCTCGTAGGGCACGCGGCTCGCCCAAGGGCTCGCGGCGACGAGGCCGTTCCACTCGAGAATCGTCTCTGCGCGAGGTCGCAGTCGTAACGGCGGTGGCTCCGGCAGCCACACCAGTTGAGAGTGGGAGTGCGGGAGACTTGCGCCGGCCTCGCGGCCTTCGTTCAGGAGTGGGAACACGTAACCGGGCTCGTCGGCCGCCCGTCGGCGCCAAGCTTCGGCGACGAGCTCGAGCTCGTCGTCTTCGGCCTCCGCGATCGAGCGGATGTGGCGCCGGCTGTGGACGACAACTTCCTGGCGATCGAGCGCGGGATAAAGATTGGGAACGACCCGCACTTTCCAGTCTCCTTGTTCAGGAAGCACGAGCGTTTGCGGCGGCGTCATGTGCTCGTGGCCGGCACAGAACGGGCACGACGCAAGCTCGTCCGGACTGGGGGGGTCGAGCGGCGGACGGACTGCGCCGGGTCGCTTTGCCCTGCCGGGAGCGATCACCGCGACGCGCCCCGAATCCGGATCGCGGCGGAGCTCGCCGCTCAGATCGGCTCGCCGGCCTTCTTTTCCAGGAAGGGCCGGATCAGATCGACTGGGAACACGATCGTCGTCGCCTGTGAGGAGCCGAGCTCGAGCAGCGTCTGCAGGTAGCGCAGCTGCAACGCCACCGGCTGTTCGCCGATCACGGCCGCAGCATCCTTGAGCCGTTCCGCTGCCTGGAACTCGCCCTCGGCGTTGATGATCTTCGCGCGCCGCTCGCGTTCGGCCTCCGCCTGCCGCGCCATGGCGCGTTGCATCGAGGACGGAATCTCGACGTCCTTCACCTCGACGATGGACACCTTGATGCCCCAGGGCGCTGTCGACTCGTCGATGATCCCCTGCAGGATCCCGTTGATCTTTTCGCGCTCGGAGAGCAGCTCGTCCAGAACGTGCTGCCCGAGCACGGAGCGCAGCGTCGTCTGCGCGATCTGCGAGGTCGCGACCATGAAGTTCTCGATCTGCACGATCGCGTCCTTCGGAGCGACGATGCGGAAATAAGCGACGGCGTTCACCCGCACAGGCACGTTGTCCTTGGTGATGACTTCCTGCGGGGGGATGGTCAGCGTGATCGTGCGCAGGTCGACCTTGACCATCCGGTCGACCACGGGAATGAGGAGGAAGAGCCCAGGCCCCTTCGGCTCGGGCAGCAGCCGGCCCAGCCGGAAGATGATGCCCCGTTCGTACTCGCGCGCGACCTTGATCGCTGAGAAGAGGAACAGGATGACCAAGAAGGCCAGTACCCCGATGATGACTAGCGCGGCGCTCATGTCAGGATCCTATGGGTTCAGGTCCCTTCGGGATGAACTGTGAGGACAAGGCCGTCGAGCGACTCGACGCGAACTCGTTCGCCGGGCCTGAGCTTCTCGCCGCTCGGCGTCCGCGCCTGCCAGAGCTCGCCGTTGACATAGACGAGCCCGTTGTCGCGCACTTCGCCGATGGAGCCGGCGATCAACTGAGGGCCAACCTCGACGGGACTGTGGCGGACCTGCACGGCCTTGCTGATCGCGAAGGCCCAGACCGCTCCCAGCGTGACTGCGACGCTGATCACCAGAGGCTTCGACGTGTGAAAGCCCGAGGCGTTCTGGAAGAGCATGATCGAGCCCACCGCGAGGCTGATCAGCCCGGCGACGGTAAGTGCACCGTGTGTCGTCACGTGAACGTCGATCACGAGCAGGGCAACGCCGAGGAGCATCAAGAGCAGGCCGCCCCAGCTGATCGGCAGGACCGAGAACCCGAAGAGCGCGGTCACGAGCGCGACCGCGCCGAGCGCTCCGGGCAGGACAACGCCCGGATGAAAGATCTCGAAGCCGATTCCGGCTAGGCCTGCGAGGAAGAGCAGGGGAAGGATGTTCGGATCGATCAGTGTGTTGAGAATTCGGGTGAAGAAGCCGAGATGTACGTTGTGAATCTCGGCGCCCGCGACGTGGAGCGTGTAGCCGCGTGGCTTGGTCGTCACGCCGTCCGCTTGCGCAAGGAGGGACGGCAGGGTCGGGGCGATCGCTTCGATGACGTGCATTCGCAACGCCTCGGGAGCTGTTGCGTTCGTCGCCACGCGCACGGCACGGTCGGCCCATTGCACGTTGCGCCCGTGGCTCTGCGCCAGCGCGCGCAGAGTCGCGGCCTCGTGGTTGATGAGCTTGCGGCGGAGGTCGGAGCCGATGTTCGCTCCTCCCGAGTCGATCGGAGTCGAAGACCCGATGTTGGTCTGCGGCGCCATCCCCAGGAAGTCAGCTGCCTGCGCGATCCAGACACCTGCGGAGCCCGCCGTGGCGCCGTTTGGGCCGACCCACACGAGCACGGGCAGCTTCGCGTTCAGCTCGCACAGCACGATCTTGTCCTTCGACTGCAGCAGCCCCCCGGGTGTGTCGAGAACGATCACGGCTGCGGTGTAACCGTCTTTCGCGGCCTGGCTGAGGTTGTGGCAGAGGTAGTTCTGCGTGACGGGATTCACGTCCGCGTCGAAATGGATGGCCAGTACGCGGGGGGTGGCTGCTGGAGCCGAAGAGGCAAAGACGAAGAACGCCCCGATCAGCAAAAGTCCCCGCAAACAGGCGCTCTTCAACTCGTAAGGATTCTATCAGGGAAGGGCGTGCGCACTTGAGGCCGAAGCCGGGGACAGGCACCCTGCACGTCAGGGCCGCCGTCGCCATGAAAACTCTCCTCGTCGCCATGCTCCTGTTCTTCGCCGCTCCTGCCGCGGCGTTCGGGGGCGCGACGTTGACCATGCGCGACGTGCCGCTGCACGGTGAGCGCGCGCTTGCGGCCACGACCACGCAGCAGTTCGACATGGTGGGGCTGCACTGGCAGGGCGCGGGCACGGTGCAGTTCCGTACGCGCTCACTCGCCGGACGGTGGAGCGCGTGGCAGCGTGCGGACCCGGAGGGCGAGGACCTCCCGAACATCGGCGCGTCGGAAACGCGAGCCACGCGTGGCTGGCGCGTGGGTAATCCCTACTGGACCGGCTCTTCCGATCGGATCGAGTATCGATTGCGCGGAAAGGTTCAGCGGCTGCGCGCCTATTTCGTGCGCAGCCCAGAGATGCGTATCCCGCTGCGCCGCGTTTCGCTGACCGGCTCGCCGCCCCTCATCGACCGCGAGGCCTGGGGCGCGAACGAGGCGATTCGGCGCGCTCCACCGAGCTACGCCACGGCTCTCCAGTTCGCGCTCGTGCATCACACGGCCGGGAGCAACTCGTACACCGCCTCGCAGTCCGCCGCGATCGTGCGTGGGATCGAGGTCTACCACGTCAAGGGCAACGGCTGGAACGACATCGGCTACAACTTTCTCGTCGACAAGTATGGGCAGGTCTTCGAGGGTCGCTACGGCGGCGTCGACAAGCCTGTCATCGGTGCGCATGCCGAAGGTTTCAATACCGGGTCGGTCGGGGTGGCGATGCTCGGGAGCTATGGCACGAGCGCTCCGCCGGCCGTTGCGCGCACCGCGCTTGCCAAGTTGCTCGCCTGGCGCCTCGACCTCGCCCACATCGATCCCAAGTCGACGCTGACCTGGGTCTCGGGTGGAAACGCGCGCTTCGCGTCCGGCGTCCCGGTCTTCATCCGTACCGTCTCCGGGCATCGCGACACGGGCTTCACGGAGTGTCCGGGCGCCGCGCTCTACTCGCAGCTCGACGCCATCGCACGCCAGGTGGCGGGTGACGGCCTGCCGAAGTTGTACGCACCGTCGGCCAAAGGGGCCATCGGCGGCCCGATCCGCTTCCGGGGGCGTCTCAGTGCGCCGCTTCCCTGGACCGTGACCGTCGCCGACGCGCTGGGTGCGGTCGTCGCGACCGGCACCGGCACGAGCCAGGACGTCGACTGGACCTGGGACGCGACCGCCGCGGCGCCGGGCTCCTACAGCTGGACGATTGCCGCGGGAGACAACGTGCGACCGGCGAGTGGGACGATCGGTGGAAAGGCGGTCTTGCTCGCGATCACGTCGCCGACCGCCCTGCCGCGGACGATCACGCCGAACGGCGACGGCCAAACCGACTCCAGCCTGATCTCCTACACGCTCGCTGCACCGGCGACGGTGACCGCCACTTTGCGCGGCCCCGATGGGCAGGATCTCTCCGTCCTCTTCTCGCAGGCCCGCCCGGCCGGCAGGCAATCGTTCCGCTTTACCGCCGCCGGCGTCGCAGATGGGCGCTACGAAATTGTCCTGAGCGCGAGCGACGGCCGGACGACCGTGAGCTCGGTGCTGCCGGTCCTGGTCGACCGAACCGTCCGGGGTTTCGCAGCCTCACCGCTGGCCGTGTCTCCGAACGGCGATGGCCTCAAGGACGAGCTCACGTTCGGCTTCGAGCTCGTGCGGGCGGCGACCGTGAAGCTCGAGATCGCGCAGGCGGGAACGACGTTGAGCTCGGTCTACTCCGCGGACCTTGCACCGGGCACTCAGACCGTCCCGTGGACTCCGACCGGACTGAAGGACGGCCAGTACGCCGGCGTGCTCACGGCGACGAACGGCGTCGGCGTCGTCACGCAGATCGCGCTTTTCCGGATCGACACGGTTGCTCCCCGACTTCGTGCGCTTTCGTTTCGCGGCCTGCGCTTCCGTGTGAGCGAGCCGGCGACTATTCAGCTGACGCTCAACGGGAAGCTGGTGAGCCGCACAGTTCGTGCCGGGGTCTTCTCGTTCAAGGCGTCCTCCGTGCGCAGTGTTCGCGTCGTCGCGCGGGATGCGGCCGGGAACGTCAGCCGGACGCTGAAGTACCCGTAGCGATCCAGTCGTCGTACGCGCGCTCGAGCTGAAGCAGAATCGCGGCGAGGAGCTGCACGCGGTTCACCTGCTCGCCCAGCTCGAGGCGGAGCGACGTCGGTTCCGTTTGCGCGTCCGTAGGGAGCTCCTCTTCGGTCTGGTTGACATTGACGCCGATGCCGAGCACGACGCGGCCCTCGCTCGACTCGGCGAGGATCCCGGCGACCTTCCGCCCGCCGATGAGCACGTCGTTCGGGAACTTGATCGTGGGCTCGACCCCTGTCACTTCGAGGATCGCCTCCGCCACCGCCCTGCCGGCGACGAGGGAGAGCTCAGGGAGCCTTGCCGGCTCCACGTCCGGGAGCAGAAGGACGGAGACCAGCACGCTGGTGCCCGCGGGTGCCTGCCAGCTACGCCCGAGACGCCCTCGGCCGGCGGTCTGTTCCTCGGCGACCGCTACAGCTCCCTCCGTCTCATCGATCCCGAGCATCCGCTGTGTCGACGGGGTGACGTCGGCGTAGCGGTAGGCATGACCGAAGCGGCCACGAAGGAGGGGTTTCACGGCGTCCGGGGCGAGTGAATCCGCCACGCTCCTAGACTAGAGCGCAGAGATGCAACTGCCACGCGGCCGCCAGCGTCAAATCCAACAGTCCTCCCGTCCGGAAGGGCTTCTTGCCTATGCGCGGCTGAGCGATCCGATCCTGGTGAAAAGAGCGAAAGACGGTGACGCGAGGGCTCTCGAGGCCCTCTGCGAAAGACACGCGCCGCGCGTGGAGAAGCTCGCCCGCCACTTGCTTCGCGATCCAGAGGATGCGCGCGACGCGGCACAGGAAGCCATGGCGAAGCTCTGCGTCAAGATCAGGCAATTCCGCGGTGAGGCGCAGTTCGCAACGTGGCTGCACCGGCTGACGATCAACGCCTGTCGAGATGTTGCAAACCGCCAACGGGCCCGGGCCCATGAGCCGCTGCTCGAGGACCAGCGTGCCGCTACCGACGCGGATCCGGCGCGAGAGGCCGACCGGGCGGAGTTGCGCGACGAGCTCAATCGCTGTCTCGCGGAGATTGCGCCCGAGCAGGCCCGCGTCGTGGTTCTCAAGGACGCGCTCGGGTTTTCGTTCGAGGAGATCTCGGCCGCCGCCCACATGCCTGTCGGAACGGCGAAGTGCTACGCGCACCGGGGCCGCAACCGCTTGCGCGACAAGCTCTCGGACGTCGCGTAGTGACCTTCGCTCCCTTCTTTAGGGAGAGAGAGCGGGGGAACCTCCCGGTTTCCCCCGGCAGCCCCTTCCCCGTTCACGGGCCAGAGACCGGCCCGTGAGCATCGCTCTGCCGTTCGGACGCGAGGCGATCGAGGCGATCCTTCCGCACCGGGAACCGTTTCTCCTCATCGACGAGGTGCTCGAGCTCCGCCCCGGTGAGGGAGCCGTCGCCCGCAAGACGGTGCGTGGGGACGAGTGGTATCTCGGCGGCCACTTTCCGGGCCGGCCGGTCATGCCGGGTGTTCTGATCGTCGAAGCACTCGCACAGACCGGCGCGGTCGCAGTTCTGAGCGAAGAGGAGAACCGAGGCAAGCTCGCCCTCTTCGCGGGCATCGACGACTGTCGCTTCAAACGGATCGTCGAGTCTGGCGACGTCATCGAACTTCGCTGTGACCTCGAGCGCGTCCGCGGCCCGATCGGCCGCGGTAAGGCGGAGGCGCGCGTCGACGGCGAGCTCGCCTGTCGAGCGACACTCACTTTTGCGGTGGAGCGATGAGCGTTCTTTGCTCAGCGTTTCACCGCAGGGGAAGGGTCTCGGGAAACCGGGAGGTTTCCCGTTCTCTTCTCCTTCTCACCCGTGCCGATCACACCGGCGCAGGTGTGAAGGCGTGCGCCGAAGAAGGGGAGACAGAGGGGAAACATGGTTTTCCCTCCGGGAGTGAGCCGCAGGCGAACGACGCGGGGGAAAGATGATCGGCAAGGCGCAAGGCCCGCCGGTCTCGATCACCGGGGTCGGGGCTTACGCGCCCGACCGGGTGCTGACGAACGAGGAGCTGTCGACGCTGGTCGACACGTCGAACGAGTGGATCATGGAGCGCACCGGCATCCGCGAGCGGCGGATCGCGGCGCCGGAGCAGGCGCTCACCGATCTTGCACTCCCAGCCGCCCACGCGGCTCTGGCGCAAGCCGGAGTCGAGGGAAAGGACCTCGACCTTCTGCTCTGCGCCACCGTGACGCCCGACATGATGTTCCCGACGTCGAGCGCGCTGCTCGCCGAGACGCTCGGCGCTCATGAGGCCGCGGCCTATGACTTGCTCGCGGGCTGCACCGGCTTCATGTACGCGCTGGCGCAGGCCTACGGGATGCTCGCCGCCGGGCTGGCCGAGCGAGCGCTCGTCGTAGGAGGTGACGTCCTGTCACGAATCCTCGACTGGACCGATCGGTCGACGCTCGTGCTCTTCGGGGACGGAGCCGGCGCCGTCGTGCTGGAGAAGGTCGACAAGCCGGGCTTCCTCGGCTTCGAGCTCGGAGCGGACGGCGGCGGCGGCATCCACCTCTCGCTTCCCGGCAGCGGCTCGCGCAGCATGGAGGAGGCGACCGGAAACGGGTACGTCCACATGAACGGTCGCGAGGTGTTCAAGTTCGCCACGCGTGTCCTCGTCTCGTCCGCCGAGGCGGTCCTGGAGCGGTGCGGAGTGTCGGTCGAGGACGTCGACGTCTACATTCCCCACCAGGCAAACGTGCGGATTCTGGATCACGCGGTCCAGAAGCTCGGTATCCCGCGGGAGCGCATGATCGTTAACGTTGAGCGCTACGGCAATACCTCTTCCGGCTCGATCCCGCTTGCTCTGGCGGAGGCACAGGCGGATGGTCGGCTCAAAAAAGGAGATCTCGTGTTGATGACGGGCATGGGAGCAGGGCTCACGTGGGGCTCGGCTCTGATGGAGTGGACGCAATGAAGAAAGGTCTGATTGCGTTCTGCTTCCCTGGGCAGGGTTCGCTCGAGGTCGGTATGGGGCGTGAGATCGCGGCGGCCGCCCCCGAGGCGTTGGACGTCTTCGAGCGCAGCAGCGTCGCGGCCGGGCTCGACCTGAAGCATCTCTGCTTCGAGGGGCCGGAGGAAAAGCTCGTCGAGACGGAGATCCAGCAACCGGCTCTCGTCGCGACGAGCCTCGCCGTCTGTGCGGCCGTGCGGGCACGCGGAATCAAGCCGGACTTCGTGGTCGGGCACTCCGTCGGCGAGTTCGCCGCACTGGCGGCGGCTGGAGCGCTGAAGGTCGAAGAGGCCATTGCACTGGTGCGCGAACGAGGACTGGCGATGGCGGAGGCCGCTCGCAAGAACCCGGGCTCGATGGCCGCGATCCTCGGCCTCGACGATGAGGTCGTGGAGCGCATCTGCCGGCGCATCTTCAATGTCTGGCCCGCGAACTACAACTGTCCTGGGCAGATCGTCGTCTCGGGAGAGAATCCAGCGGTCGACGAGGCTTGCGCGGCCGCCGAAGAAGCGGGGGCTCGCCGTGCCGTGAAGCTGCGTGTGTCGGGCGCGTTTCACAGTCCATTGGTCGCCCGCGCCGCGGATCGTCTCCGTCCGGCAGTCGACAAGGCGAAGTTCGTCGAGCCGACGTCGCCCTTCATGTCCACCGTGACCGCGCGCCTCGAGTCGGCGAAGAGGATGGCCCCTCTGCTCGTGGAGCAGCTCACCGCGCCCGTGCGCTTCACCCAGGCGGGCCAGGCCCTGATCAAGGAGGGCGTGCACACCTTCGTCGAGGTCGGCCCAGGCAACGTTCTCTCCGGGCTGATCAAGCGGATCGACCGCAGCGTGAAGACGATCTCCGTCTCGACGCCGGAAGAGGTCGACAGGCTCGAGGAGACACTCCTCTCTGCTTAGTTTGCGGCTCGACCGCCCACCCGCGCGGCACCGGGCGGCTGCAAAGCGGCGCCTGGGGGCGTCCTCAGTCAGGCCCGTAGCCTCCGGCTACGCGCCCTCCCTGCGTCCTTCCCAGACTTGCTTTTCGCTCGCCCGGCACTCGCGCGTGTGAACGGTCGAACCGCTGACCGGTTTGCGTCGCTCGAAGGGAAGACCGCTCTCGTCACGGGCGGGTCGCGGGGAATCGGGCGTGCGATCGCCCTCGAGCTCGCGCGTGGCGGCGCAGATGTCACGCTCAGCTACCGGTCGGGCAAGGACGAGGCGGAGGAAGTCGCAAAGGAGGCGGGCGGTCGCGCTGTCGCAGCCGACGTCGCCGATCCGGAACAGGCCAAGGCTCTCGTCGAGGCGGCGGGCGATCTGGACATCCTGGTCAACAACGCCGGCGTCACCCGCGACGGGCTCATCGCACGGATGTCCGACGACGACTGGCGCGTCGTGATCGAGACGAATCTCCACGGCGTCTTTCACACGTGCCGCGCTGCAGCGCGCGGGATGATGAAGCGCCGCGCCGGTTCGATCGTGAACATCTCCAGCATCGTCGGGGTGCACGGTAATCCCGGCCAGACGAACTACTCGGCTTCGAAGGCCGGGATCATCGGTTTCACGAAAGCGCTTGCGCGTGAGCTCGGCACCCGCGGCGTCCGCGCGAACGTGGTCGCGCCCGGTTACATCGACACGCGGCTGACACAGGTCATTGCGAAGGAGATGAGGGACCTGATGCTCGCCAACACGCCGCTCGGCCGCTTCGGCAAGCCGGAGGACGTGGCCGGGGCGGTACGTTTCCTCTGTTCCGAGGAGGCCTCGTTCATCACGGGCGACGTCTTGCTCGTCGACGGAGGAATGGGGATGTAGATGGCGGTCAACGGACAGAGACGAGTTGTCATCACCGGCATCGGAGCGGTGACGCCTCTCGGCAACGACGCAGAGACGTCCTGGCGGCGGCTGCTCGCGGGCGAATCGGGCGCGGGACCGATCACGCAGTTCGACGCGACGGACTACCACGTCCATTTCGCGTGCGAGGTCAAAGACTTCGATCCTTCGAACTGGATCGAGCGCAAGCAAGCCCGGCGCATGGATCGCTTTGCGCAGCTGATCCTCGCGGCGGCGCGACAGGCGGAGGCCGATTCCGGCGTCGACGTGAAGGCAGACGGCGACCGAATCGGCGCCTCCATCGCGACCGGAATCGGCGGTTTGAAGTCTTTCCAGGACTGCTACGACACGTTGAAGGAGCGCGGCCCAGACCGAGTCAATCCGTTCGCCATCCCCTGCATCATCCCGAACATGGGCGCGGGCTGGGTCTCGATGGAGCTCGGGACGCGCGGCCCTCTCTCGTCGGAGTGCACCGCCTGCGCAGCGTCGAACATGGCCATCGGCCAGGGGCTGGACGACATCAGGCTCGGTCGTGCCGATGTGATGTTCTGCGGTGGGACCGAGTCCGCGATCAACCAGGTCGGCATCGCCGGGTTCGGCGCCATGCGCGCGCTCTCGCGGCGAAACGACGATCCGACCCGCGCGAGCCGGCCGTTCGACGCCGGCCGCGACGGGTTCGTGATGGGCGAGGCGGGCGCCGTTGTCGTCCTCGAGGAGCTCGAGCGCGCGCAGGCGCGCGGCGCCAAGATCTACGCGGAGGTCGCCGGTTACGGTCTCTCCTCCGATGCCAAACACGTAACGGAGCCAGACCCAACCGGAGAGAACCCCGCGCGTGCGATGAAGAACGCTTTCGCAGATGCCGGCATCGACGCGGCGGAGATCGACTACATCAACGCGCACGGGACGTCGACGCCGCTTGGTGACGCGGCGGAGACACGCGTAATCAAGCTGGCGCTCGGCGAAGAGAAGGCACGGAAGACACCGATCTCGTCGACGAAGGGCGCAACCGGGCACTGCCTCGGTGCGGGTGGCGCCATCGAGGCGATCTTCTCGACGCTTGCGATCCGCGACGGGAAGCTGCCTCCGACCATCAATCAGGAGGTCGCGGATCCGGAGTGCGACCTCGACTTCATTCCGAACGAGTCGCGCAACGGCGACGTGCGTGTGACGGTGTCGAACTCGTTCGGTTTCGGCGGCCACAACGCCTCGGTTGTGTTCAAGCGGTTCGACTCCTAGGCTCGCGACCGTGGCGCAAGACCGGTGGGCGACCTTCGATTGCTACGGAACTCTGATCGACTGGGACGCCGGGATTCGCGGTGAGCTGGCACGCGTGTTCGGCGAGGATCGTGCGGATGAGCGGCTCGATCGCTACCACACCGTCGAGCCGACTCTTCAGGTCGGTGGTGCCCGGAGCTATCGCGAGGTCATGACGGCCACGATGCGCGAGCTCGGCGCGCCCGAGGACGAGGCACCGGCACTGGCGAAGACGCTCCCCTCCTGGGAGCCCTTTCCCGAGGTGCGGGCGTCGCTCGAAGCTGCGCGCGCTCGCGGCTGGAAGCTTGCGGTCCTCTCCAACACCGATCGCGACTTCATCGTCGCTTCGCTGGAGCGGATCGGCGTCCCGTTCGAGCTCGCAATCGTCGCATCCGAGATCGGGTCGTACAAGCCCGAGCACAGGCACTGGGCGAGCTTCTTCGA
>WNGD01008238.1_pt1 | contig 15871 bp, 15 predicted proteins | sample 5400671 | NCBI WGS metagenome assembly WNGD01 (sample SAMN13153369, study PRJNA577476) | soil metagenome | isolation source: 40 cm soil or saprolite under grassland replicate 2 | place: USA:California | collected 2016-06-15 | reverse complement strand
CCCCGACCGAGCGGCTGGTTGTCGGCGGACTCTACCGCTATGTCCGCAACCCGATGTACGTGGCGGTCGTGGCGGCCATCCTCGGCCAGTCCCTGCTGCTCGGCCAGCCCGTGCTCCTCCTCTGGGCCGCCGCCGCTGGCGCCGCCATGGCCGCGTTCACACACGGCTACGAAGAGCCTGCCCTGGCCCACCGGTTCGGCGCCCAGTACGACGCCTACCGCCGCGCTGTCCCAGCCTGGTGGCCGCGCCGCCATCCCTGGCAGCGTGGCGAAAGTGACCAGTCCTGAGCGGCGCTCGGCGACAGGCAGCGCCGGATGCGTGATGGACTATTCGCGTACACTGGAGGCCTTGGGATTATCCACCGGCACCAGGCCGGATCGCACATGGGTCGTCACGATGAGCCAAGCCGCATCAAGCTCAGAATTCGACGAGATCGCCGCAAGTCGGCGGGGACGTCTACGCGCCCGCATGGCGGCGATGGGCCAGCGGCCGCACACAGCCGCTGAAATCCTCGCGGCGCCGCCAGCGGAAGACGACGACTATCCCGGCGACGAGGAATTCGACGCCTACCTGAGTGAGATCTACGCGGCCCGCGACCGCGACCTTGCGCAGTAGCAGGGCGATGGCTGACGAGGCCTTGTTGACACTGATGTCGCCTCAGCGCTGTATCGGGCGCATTTCTTCGCAGGGCCAGTACCGGTCGAGGTAGCAGCCGTCGTTCAGGACCGCGACCTGTACGTGAGCGTTGTCACCCTTGGCGAGGCGCTATACGGCGCCGCCCGCCGCAAGTGGTCAATGCACCGCACCTCGCGCCTACGTGAGTTCTACCTAGCCCAATTCGGGGATTGTTGAGGCTAACAGAGAGACAGCCGACGAGTACGCAAGGCTGCGCAGTGCAACGGAGGCGCTCGGCCGACCAATCGCCTCCAACGACCTGTGGATCGCGGCCACCGCGGCCGCGAACGGCCTGCCCGTCGCGACGTTCAACCGGCGACATTTCGAGCCGCTCACCCTCCAGGCCTAATGCTGTTGTAGCTGGTCAAGGCCCGGCGGTCCCTGGGCACTCGCCGCGGGCGCTGGCGGAGGCGTCGGGGTGGAGGGTGTAGGCGGGGTGGAGGGTGGACTCGTCGTAGTAGCGGTGGAAGACGGGGGTGGCGGAGCCGCTGATGGGGGGGACGATCCAGCTCCAGTCGGCGGGGCAGGGGCGGCCGGCTTGTTCCTCGCGGGCGAGGTGGGTGAGGAAGCGGCGGGATTCGGTGTGGTGGTCGGTCATGGTGACGCCCGCGGCTTCGAAGGAGTGGAGGACGGCGATGTTGAGCTCCACCAGGGCGAGGTCGCGCCAGAGGGTGCGGTCGCGGGAGGTGTCGAGGCCGAGGCGTTGCGCGATCACCGGGAGTTGGTTGTAGCGGTCGAGGTCGGCGAGGTTGCGGGCGCCGATCTCGGTGCCCATGTACCAGCCGTTGAAGGGGGCGGCCGGGTAGCAGACGCCGCCGATCTCCAGGCACATGTTCGACAGGGCCGGGAGGGCGCACCAGCGCAGGCCCAGCTCGGCGAACCAGGCGTGACGGGGATGGGTGAGGGGAACCTGGAGCACCGCGTCGGCGGGGAGGTCGTAGAGGCGGGGGCGCTCGCCGTGGACCTTGACGACCAGGGGGAGCACGTCGAAGGGGCCGCCGCTGCCGCCGCGCCAGCCGAGGCGGTGGACCAGATCGGTGAAGCCGGCGTTGCGCGGGTCCCCCACCACCTGACCGCGCTCGCCGGTGCGGTGGCCGGCGTAGCGAATCAACTGCTCATTCCAGATCCGCGGGGTCGGCCGCCAGGGCAGCGTCGGCGAGAACACGGTGATGGTCGGGCGGATCTGGCCGCCGTTGGTGGCCTCGCGCAGGTGGGTCACGCATTCGGCGGCGATCTCGTCGGCGCCGGTGGCGCTGCGGCGGTCACGGACGCGCAGACCGCGCCAGTAGAGCCGGCCGATGCAGCGGCTGGCGTTGCGCCAGGCGACCCGGGCGCCGAAGGCCAGCTCGCCGGGGGTGTGCCAGTAGGTGCCGTAGCGCTCGACGTCGGCGCGAACGGCCCGCAGGCGGGGCCCGAGCGGCCCGGCCGACGGCTCCTCGGCGTGGTACTGGCGCAGGAACTCCACGGCTGCCGCCAGCTCCACCCGGCCACCCGCCGCCGTCCGACCCTGCGCCTGGTTGCTCCGCTGAACGCTGACAGGAGTGGCCTTGGCCAACACACGCGCCCCCCAATTCCGAATATGCCCGCTTGTCACACAAGGCGACACTCTGCCATAGTGCGCATTCAAGCGCAAGGGTAACGAAGCTAGCGTGTTTGTTTGTTCCTGGCAGTCCGGGTGCTCCGGGTGTTCGTCGCGAGTCGCTAAAGCCAGCACCTTAGCGGCTGCGGGTGTCCTTGACCACCTGCCCGTCCTTGACCACCAGCACCACCCGATGCGGGTCGTCGAACACGCCCGGGTCGGCCAGCGGGTCGCCGTCGATGGCGATCAGGTCGGCGAGCTTGCCCTCCTCGACGGTGCCGAGGTCGGTCTCGCGCCGCAGGATCCTCGCGTTGGTCGCGGTGGCGGAGACAATCGCCGCCATCGGGCCGAGGATCTGCGCCTTGAGGACCAGCTCCAGCCCGCGGCGGTTCTGCTCGGGCCCGAGAATGTCGGTGCCGGACCCGACCATGACGCCGGCGTCGGCGGCGATCTTGACCGCGTTGGCCATCGCCTCGCCGACCCCGGCCATGCGCGGCACGATCGACGGGGGGATCCCCCAAGCCTCCGCCTGCTCGACGAAGATCTGGGTGACCGCCAGGGTGGGGACCAATGCCGCCCGAGCCACCGCCATCTTGGCCGCGGTCGGCTCGTCCAGGAAGGTGCCGTGCTCGAAGCACGCCACCCCGGCCTCCAGGCCGTTGAGGATGCCGCGCACGTTGTGGGCGTGGGCGGTGACATAGCTGTCGCGGGCCTGCGCCTCCTCGACCGCCGCACGCAGCTCCTCGACGGTGAACTGGGCGTCCTCCACACGGTCGGTGAGCGACACCACCCCGCCGGAGACGCACATCTTGATCTGCGTGGCGCCATGACGGAAGGCGGTGCGGGCGGCGACACGGACCTCGTCGGGCCCGTCGCAGGTGGCGTGCGGCTGCACCAGACCGGGGACGCCGCCCTGGTGGCGATGCTCCAGTGCCAGGAACGGCGGCGCCAGGTCGCCGTGGCCGCCCGACTGCGACAGCAGCGGCCCGGAGGGGAACAGCCGCGGCCCGGGCAGCAGGCCCTGATCGATCGCCTGGCGGAGGCCGCCGTCCGCTCCGCCGACCTCCCGCACGGTGGTGTGGCCGGACAGCAGGCACAGCTCGGCGTTGCGGAACAGCTGCGCGGCGACCACCGCCAGCGGCAGGCCGGCCAGCTCGCCGATGGTGACGATCCCCATGTGGGTGTGCAGGTCGATCAGGCCGGGCAGCACGGTCAGGCCGTCCAGCCCGACCACCTCCGCGCCGCGCGGGTGGTCGCCGCCCGCGCCGACCGCGGCGATGCGATCGCCTTCGACCACTACCCGCGAGCGCTCGACCGGGTCCCGGCCGCTCCCGTCGATCAGCCTGCCGCCTTCGAGGACCAGCGCCATCTGTCCGCCTCCTGAGTCCCGGAACCGCACGGGCCGCCAATGGGCTGCGACCGCGCCAACGCTACGCCCGGCGGCGCCGCCCGATCTACCGCGCTCCGGCGCTTGACCCCACCCGCGTGCGCACTGAGGCCGGGGCCAGGAGCGCGCCCGCCGCGTGGACCGGTAGAGTCGGGCCATGGACGAACCGGTGCTCGCGCGGGCGCGCGCCCTTCTGCGTGCCCACCCGGTGGTGGACGGCCACAACGACCTGGCGTGGGCGCTGCGTGAGAAGGCCCGCTACGACCTGGACCGCGTCGACGTCGCCAAGCCCCAGCCGGAGCTGCACACCGACATCCCGAGGCTGCGGGCCGGCGGGGTCGGCGCCCAGTTCTGGTCGGTCTACGTCCCCTCCAAGCTGCAGGGCGACCAGGCGGTCAGCGCCACCCTGGAGCAGATCGACGCGGTCCACCGGCTGGTGGCCCGCTACCCCGACACCTTCGCGCTGGCCGGTGACGCTGACGAGGTCGAGCGGGCGCGGTCGGCGGGGCGGATCGCTTCGCTGCTCGGCGCCGAGGGTGGCCACTCGATCGACTGTTCGCTTGGGACCCTGCGGATGCTGTACGCGCTCGGGGTGCGGTACCTGACGCTGACCCACAACGACAACGTGCCCTGGGCCGACGCCGCCACCGACCAGCCCCGCGCCGGCGGCCTCACCCGCTTCGGCGAGGAGGTCGTGCGGGAACTGAACCGCCTCGGCATGCTGGTCGACCTGAGCCACGTCGCGGCGACGACGATGCGCGCGGCGCTGGCGGTGAGCCAGGCGCCGGTGATCTTCTCCCACTCCTCCGCCCGGGCCCTGTGCGACGTGCCCCGCAACGTGCCCGACAACGTGCTCTCGATCCTCGCCGCCAACGGCGGGGTCTGCATGGTGACCTTCGTGCCGATGTTCGTCTCGCCCGCCTGCGCGGCCTGGTTCGAGGAGGGCAGGGCGCACGTCGCCGGCCTCGGCACCGACCCCGACGACTGCGGCGCCTCCATGCCCTTGATCAGGGCGTGGACGGCCGGCCATCCCCCGCCGCGCGTCACCGTGACCGAGGTCGCCGACCACGTCGAGCACGTCCGCGCGGTCGCCGGGATCGACCACGTCGGCCTCGGCGGCGACTACGACGGCGTGGACTTCCAGCCGGAGGGCCTCCAGGACGTCAGCGGCTACCCGAACCTCGTGGCCGAGCTGCTGGAACGCGGCTGGTCCGATCCCGAGATCGCCAAACTGACCTGGGGCAACGCCCTGCGGGTCCTCCGCGAGGCCGAGGCGGTCGCCCGCACCCTGCGGCAGCGCCGCGGCCCCTCCCTGGCGACCTGGGCGGACCTCGACGGCGCCGACGGCACCGAAGCGGGCGGGAGCGAGGTAGCGCCCGGGTAGCGCCCGGGTAGCGCCCGGCTCGCTAGCCGCGCTGGTTGGGTGGCTGGCGCTCCACTGGGGGACGGCCGCCGTTGTGCGGCGCCGGCCGTGCCTCCGCGGTGTTGCCCGACTGCGGCGTGGCGGCTGCGGCCTCGGGCGCCGCCGCGGCCTCGCCCTCGACCTTGGCGTCGCTTTGCGCCGGCGCCGGCGCCGCGGCGGGAGCGGGAGCGGCCACCGGGCCGAGCGCGGCGCCCTGCTCGTCGAGGCGCTGCAGCAGCGCGTCGATGTCGGCGCGGACGCGGCCAAGGTGGTGGGCCAGCCCGTCGCGGAACTCCCGCACCTGCTCGGTCTCGGCACGCACGTCGGCGAGGCGCTGGCGTGCGGTCGCGTCGAGCTCGGCCGCCTTCGCGCCGGCGGAGGCGACCAGCTCGGCGGCGTGCGCCTCCGCCTCCTTGACGATGGTGCCCGCGCGGGTCTGGGCCTTCTCGACCAGCAGCTCGGCGGAGCGTCCCGCCTGCTCCAGCACCTCGGCCATGTCCACGCCGAGCCGCTCGAAGGTGGGCGGCTGTTCCTTGAGGGAGGTGATCTCCGACTCGATCTTGGCCTTGGACCGTTCGGCCAGGTCGGCCCGCGCGCCGGTCTCCTCCAGGCGCGCGATCAGCTCCGCGACGTAGGCGTCGACCTCCTGGGGGTCATACCCCCGCCGTGCCACCTTGAAGGCCGGCTGCGGACTTGCGATGCGTGGCCCGGACGCCGCGTCCGGCTGAAACACGCTCATGGCCCCTCCTTGGTACAACCCGGCGAGCTGCTGGATTGCGGAAGCCTGCACCTTGAACGCACAACTAGCAAATCGAGCCGTCGCTTTGGGAAGCGGCAGCTCAGTGGCCGCGTGCGGGACGCTTCGGGTGCGCGGCGGCGGGCGGTCCGGTGAAGGCGCGGATCGCGGGCCACTGGCGGGCGTCCTCGGAGCCGACCACCCAGAACGCCAGCCCGCGCAGATGATAGTTGACGACCAGGCCGAGCTTCGCCCTGGTCGAGGCGGCGTCGTTGTACCAGACGACGTGCCGCACCCCGGCCCTGGTGGTGTAGGTGAACCAGGGCGCCGCGTCGACGCTCGACCACTGCCGCTTGGCGTGGTAGTGCGCCCGCAGCGCCTCGGCCTTCAGGTCGCGCTGGTGCAGCGCCGCGCCCAGGTCGCCGAGCAGCCGCACGAACCCGCGGGCCGCCGCCGGCCGGTCGGCCGGGTTGCCCTGCCATGCCATGACCTCGTAGTCCAGGTCGAGGCCGTCGTAGCCGTTGGCGGTGGCCAGGGCGACCAGGGTGCGGACGTGAGCGGCGCGCCGCGCGGGATTGTTGAGCAGCTTCGCCAGGGCGGTCGAGTCGAGCGACTCGGTGACGGTGGGGATGATCACCAGGCCGCGGCGGCGCAGCGCGCCGACGACGGCGGGGTCGCCGGCGCCGTGGCGCAGGGCGATCGTGGTCGGCCCGGTCGCCTCATACCAGAACGGGGAGACCTCGCTCCACAGGTCGGCGTTGCGTTCCGCCGAGGCCAGCGACGCCGGCATCGACCAGGGCGCCAGCCAGCCGTTGACGATCCGGCGCTCCCGGCTGAAGCCGGCTGCCCGCCCGGAGGCGACGCTGAGGGGTTCGGGCCCGAACAGGACCAGGGTCAGCAGCGCCACCGCGAGGATCGCCCGGGTCATACCGAGGCGAAGCCGAAATGCGCGCATGCCAAACCCTCCCGCCTGCACCTTACCGTCTGGGAGACGAAAACGAGCAGCCCCTATCCTTCGCCCGTTCCCTGCGGCGGTCCCGGGTCGCTGCGGCTCCCGGGCCGGAGCAGGTCGCGTGCCGCGCGGGCGGCGCGGATCAGCGGGTGCCCGCGGAAGCGGTCCAGCGCCTGGGTGAGCGTCGCGACCTCCCTGGTGAGCGCGGCGTTGCGGTCCTGGAGCTCGCGGTAGTGGTCCTGGTGCGGGAGCCCGGCGGCGACGCCGGCCTGTTCCTGCTTGCGTGCCACGACCACGATGTCGCCACTGGCCTCCTCCACCCAGAAGCCTGCCTTGATGGCCAGGCTGACGATCTCGAACTGGGTGTAGAAGTTCATCGGGTAGGGGTGCAGCACGAACCAGGGCCGGCTGAAATATTGAAAAGCCGTGAACTGGTCGTCCCGCAGGATGTTGGGGACCTGGAAGCGCAGCACCCCGCCAGGCCGCAGGACCCGGTGGATCTCCACCAGGTAGTTGAAGACCGTCGTCCTCGGCATGTGCTGGAAGGCGAAGGCGCAGTAGCAGACGTCGACCGAGACGTCGTCGAACAGCGCCAGATCGTAGCCGTTGCCATGGTGGAGGTGGACGTTCGGCAGGTGCGCCAGGCGCTCCTGGCCGCGTTTGACCATCTCGGCCGAGATGTCGACCCCGTGAACCTCCCGACAGCGGGGCGCCATGTGCTGCAGCACCCGCCCGATGCCGCAGCCGATCTCGAGGAAGCGGCAGTCCGGCGGCAGGAACGGCGCCAGCCCTTCGGCGTCGACGATCCCCGAGGTCTCGAACGACTCGTCGCTGTCCTGGTCGGAGATGGCGCGGACCGCGTCGAGCTGCGCGGCCCTGTCCCAGAAGTGTTGATAGGAGGCGAGGTCCTCGCCTTCGAGCCCGAGACGGTCGAGCGCCGCCTCGGGGAGCCACCGGTCGGAGTCTGACAGCTTCATGACGGTTCCCCGCTCAGCTGGGTGTCGCCAGCTTGTTTGGGTTGTTGATGTGCTGCTGATGAGAAGGTGGAAATGCGCGCACTATGAAGCCATACAAGGGACACAAGGCGCAAGCCCGCACCAGCAACGCGCCGGGAACCGCAGCGGGCCCGCCAGCCGGCCCGCCAGCCGGCACCTCAGCCGGCACCTCAACCGGCACCGGGGCGCCGGGCGATGCCGAGGATGTGCGGGGCGGTCGGCGACGGGATCCTGCTCTCGGGGAACCGGAACCGCTCGACCTGTTCGACCTCGAAGCCGGCGGTATGGATCGCGGCGAGGGTGTCGCGGCTGGCGTGGCAGCCGCCGCCGACCAGCGGCCAGACCGGGTCGACCAGGCGCTGCATCCGGGCCAGCCCGGAGGTGTCGGCGCGGACGTGCTCCATGAAGCGAAGCTCACCGCCGGGGCGGATGACGCGGCGCAGCTCGGCCAGCGCGCGGGCCTGGTCGGCCACCGAGCACAGCACCAGCGAGGCGACTCCGGCGTCGAACGCGCCGTCGGAGCCCGGGAGCTGGTCGGCGGTGCCGTCCACCACCTGGATCGGCACCGCTGCCTGCCTGGCCGCGTCGGCGGCGAGCTGGCGCAGGTAGGGCTCGGGTTCGACCGCCACGACCTCGGTGACGCCCGGGGGGTAATGGCCGAAGTTGAGGCCGTTGCCGGCGCCGACCTCGATGACCCGTCCGGAGAGCCCGCCGAGCAGGACGCGGCGCCGGTCGGCGATGCCCTGCCGCTCCATTCCCTGGCTGACACGGGCGTAGCAGCGGGCGAAGACCGGGTGCCGAATCGTCTTGTTCATCTGCTTCGCTCCGAGCTTACCGGGCCGGGTGGAAGCCCCGACACAAGTCCATGGAAGCCGCCAGAGCAGGCGGACGAGCGTCTCCGGAGGTGAGGCATGGGTATGGAAGACCTCAAGAACAAGGTCAGCGACACCGCCGACGCCGTCAAGGACAAAGTCGAGGAAAACGGCTCCTCTATCGGTGACCAGGCCCGCAATCTCGCCGACAAGGCCAAGGAACGCCTCGGCGGCGGCCAGGACGAGCAGACCGCCGACGACCCCTCCCAGTCCAGCCAGTAACCACCTGGTCCGGCTGGTCCTGGACCGACCGCCGAGTTCGCCTGGGGGCACCATATGGCTGCCTCCAGGCGAATCCACGTTGGCGTTGCGATCGCGTCGCTATGACGGTACCGGCGAGGGATCGCCGCGGCGCGCCCGCGCTGCGGGCGAACAATGGTGGCCGCAGCGGCCTCGCAGCAGGCGGACGGTGACGCGGTGCCCACGGCGGGCCTCGAACCCGCAACATACGGTTTATGAGACCGGTGCTCTAACCGATTGAGCTACGTGGGCGCAGAGTGCGTCGCAGAGTGTAGGTGACCCGTTGGGTTTGGGCTCCCGACGACGCCCGCATCACAGGGTAGCCGCGGGGTAGGCTAGCTGCAGCCAGCGTTCAGGAGTTGATGTGGCAGAGCCGAACGATCCGTCAGCCTCGCGTCGGTCTGAGTCGCCGCCTTGGGCGGGGGCGTGGTCGCCGTCGCAGTCGTGGGAGCAGCCCCAGCCACCGCAGGCGGGAGGACCGCCGGGGCAGCCGCCTGCGGGGCCTGCGGGGCCTGCGGTGCAGCGGAATCCGGTGCCGAAGGCGGCGGCGCAGCCTCGGGTGTTGCGGATGGAGCTTGGGCTGGTCCTGCTGCTGGCGTTCGCTCCCGGCCTGCTTGGACTGCTGATCATCGCGCTGGGGCAGGGGAACGAGAGTGGCACGCCGGACAAGCTGGTGCCGGCGACGGTCAGCGGGGTCTTCGATTTGTTCCTGTCGTGGTCGCCGGTGCTGCTGATCGGCTACCTGCTGGTGCGCAGCGGCGAGGGGAGCGCGGGGATCGGGCTGGGACGCTTCCGGCCGGCCACCGACGGGCTGGTGGGGCTGGGGTTGTGGGTGGGCAGCTTCGTGCTGGTGCTGGTGCTCTCCGGGGTGTTCAGCGCGTTCGGGGAACGGCAGGTGGACTTCCTGCCGACGGCGCTGCCGCTGTGGTTCCGGATCATCGACGCGTTGGTGATCGCCACCACCGCCGGGGTCACCGAGGAGATCGTGGTACGGGGGTATGCGCAGACGCGGCTGGAGCAGCTCGGCGCCCCCGCCGCGGTGGTGATTCTGCTGCCGACCGGGCTGTGGGGGTTGCTGCACTTGTATGAAGGGCCGGGCGCGGCGCTGACGATCCTCTGCCTGGGGCTGATGTACGCGATCTACTACCAGCGGACCCGGCGGTTGTGGCCGCTGATCCTCGCGCATGGGCTGTTCGACCTCACCCAGCTCGCGATCCTGCTGGCGGCCCACCACTGAGCACCCACCACTGAGCACCCACCACTGAGCGTGGCGACCAAGGCGTCCGGCTCGCTCCCTGTGGTCGCAAGATTTTACAGGCTGGTGGTTGCAGCGGGCTTGCGGCTGCCCTTTGCTAGCGCATAGCAGCAGATCGGGACACCCCCGCTGAACGGCGAGGAGGGCGGCATGTCGCAAGCGGCAACCTCTGAGGTCCGGCTCGACGCCCACAGCATCGAGCCGATCCCCGAGCAGGACAGGGACTCCACCGGCTGGCAGCAGTTCTGGATCTGGGCCGGGGCCAACATCGCTCCCATCAACTGGGTGCTCGGCGCCCTCGGCATCGTGCTCGGTCTCGGGCTGGTCGAGACCATCCTCATCGTCGTCATCGGCAACCTGGTCGGCTGCGCGCTGTTCGCCGCCCTGACCGTGATGGGCCACAAGACCGGCGTGAACCAGATGGTGCTGTCACGGTCGGCCTTCGGGCGGCGCGGCGGCTACCTGTCGTCGTGGATGCAGTTCCTGATGACCATGGGCTGGATCGGGGTCAACACCTACTTCCCGGTGGTGCTGGCGGTGGCGATCCTCGGCCACTTCGGCATCAGGGACACCTTCCTGCTGAAGTTCCTCGTGGTCACCGCGATCATGATCGTGCAGGTCGGCATCGGGGTGTACGGGTTCTACCTGATCCGCAGCTTCGAGAAGTACACCGTCCCGGTCACCTTCGCGATCATGGCGCTGATGAGCGTGCTGGCCTGGTCGCGCCACGGGGTCGTCAACTGGCACCTCACCACCAAGCTGACCGGCGCCGCGCACTTCTCCTCCATCAGCGGGCTGGTGACCGCGATCGGGGTCGGCTGGGGCATCTCCTGGGTGACCTGGGCGTCGGACTACTCGCGCTTCGTGCCCAGGCGGGTGCCGTCGTCGCGGGTGTTCTGGTACAGCTTCGCCGGACTGTTCATCCCCACGGTGTGGCTGGCCGTCCTCGGGGCCAGCATCGCCAGCGTCACCAGCTCCGCGGACCCGGCCAAGCTGGTCACCTCGGTGTTCGGCGGGGTCGCCGCCATCCTGGTGATGCTGATGGTGCTGCACGGGCCGATCGCCACCAACATCCTCAACGTCTACTCCGCCGCGCTGGCGGCGGCGAGCGCCGGGATCCGCGCCACGCGGATCCAGCTCGGCCTGCTGGCCGGCGTGGTCGGCTACGGGGTGACGATCTACTTCGTCCACGCGCCCTCGTTCGCCGACAGCTTCGACAACTGGATGGCCGGGCTGGTGCTGTGGATGTCGCCCTGGCTGGGGGTGGTCCTGGCCGACTTCTACCTGCTGCGCCGGCAGCGGATCGACGTGCCGGAGCTATACGCCGACCCGGCGCGCAGCGGCTACGGCGACGTCAACTGGGTCGGGATCGGCAGCTTCCTGCTCGGCCTGGCGGCCGGGTGGCTGTTCGAGTTCGGGCTGGTCACCCCGCTGCAGGGGCTGGTGTCCAAGCACCTGCTCTCCGGCGCGGACCTGAGCTGGCTGGTCGGGCTGGTGGTGGCCGGCGGCGTCTACCTGGCGGGGATGCGCGGCCGAGCCGCGGTGACGCTGCCGCCCGCGGTGCCCGAGGCGGGAGCGGCCGGCGGGTGACGCCGATGGCCGCCTCGCCGCTCAAGGTCGACGTCCACATGCACCTCTACCCGTCGGTGGCCTCCGGCGAGTGGTGGAAGAGCGGCTACGAGATCTTCGAGTACGGCCCGGAACCGCTGGATCTGGAGGGCGTCCGCTTCAGCGACGCCAGCGGCACCGTCGACGAGGCGCTGGCGGCGATGGCGGCGGCGGGGTTCAGCCACGGGGTGGCGGTGAACCTCCTGAGCGTGGAGCTGTTCCGCGAGGAGGCGATGGCGATGCTGCCCGTCGACCTCACCAGGGCGGAGCAGATCGAGGCGGTGGCGGCGATCGACGCCAACATGGCCGACCGCTTCCGCGCCTTCAACCGCTGGCTGGTGGACACGCTGGCGTCGCTCCCCCAGCTCACCCCGTTCGCCGGGGTCGACCCGTGGGCGCTGTCGCCGCGGGAGAACGTCCGCCACCTGCGCGAGCTGGCCGGACGCGGCGCGCGGGGCGTCAAGCTGCACCCGGTGGCGCAGCGGGTCTCGGCCGCCGACCGGCGCCTCTGGCCGGTCTGGCAGACGTGCCAGGAGCTGGGCTTGGCGCTGCTCGCCCACAGCGGGACGAGCAAGGACGGGGAGGGGTTCGCCGAGCCGGAGGCGTTCGTGCCGCTGCTGCGGGACTTCCCGGACCTCACCGTGGTGCTGGCGCACCTCGGCGGTGGGAGCTGGCGGCAGACTGCCCAGCTGGCGGCGGCGTTCCCGTCCCAGCGCCTGGCCTTCGACCTCTGCGAGATCGTCGAGTGGTCCTTTGGCGCCGCGCCCAACGCGCCGACCCCGAAGGAGCTGGCCGCCCTCATCCAGGACGTCGGCCCCGAGCGGGTGCTGCTCGGGACCGACTTCCCCTGGTATGACCTGGACCGGACGGTCGGGCTGGTGCTGGACCTGCCGCTGCTCGCTGGCGAGCAGAAGGAGGCGATCCTGGGCGCGAACGCCGTCCGGGTCCTCGGCCTGCCGGTGCCGGTCTGAGCCTGCGTGGGTGGCGCTTTGATGGGGAGGAGGCGGCGCGCCGCCGCACGCGCTGCCTCCTTCCCGGCCTTACTCGTAGCGGAGCGCGGCGGCGGGGTCCAGGCCGGCTGCCTGGTTGGCGGGGCCGAGCCCGGCGACGATCCCGACCAGGCCGGCGACCAGCAGGGAGAGCCCGGCCGCCGGGTAGGAGGCGATGGTGCGCTGGCCGGTCACGTGCGGCAGCGCCACGGCGATGCCGATCCCGGCCGCGACGCCGAGCAGCCCGCCGAGGACGCTGAGCACGGTCGCCTCGGTGAGGAACTGCGCCACGATGTCGCGGCGGCGAGCGCCGATCGCCCGGCGGATGCCGATCTCACGGACGCGCTCCCGGACGGCCACCAGCATCACGTTGGCGACGCCGATGCCGCCGACCACCAGGCTGATCGCGGTGATCAGGGTGGTCGGATCGACCGTCTGGAAGTCGTTGTCGTCGCTGCTGCCGAGGTTGTGGTCGCTGCGCAGGGTCGCGACCACGTCGCTTTCGTAGCGGTCGGAGGCGCCCGCCGCGGCGGCCACGCGGAGCTGGTCGACCTTGGGGTCGTTGGAGACCAGCCGGCCCCGGATCGCGTTCATGGGCACCAGGATGGAGTCGTCCTGGCTCTGCGGGCCTGAGCCGCTCGCTTCCAGCACGCCGATCACCTGGTAGCGCTCGGTGCCGACGTCGATCGTGGTCCCGACCCCGGTGCGGGCGTTCAGGCCCAGGTCGGAGGCCAGGGTCGCGCCGAGCACCGCGAGCTTGAGGCCCTTGTCCTGCGCGAACCCGGAGAAAAACGCGCCGCTGGCCAGCTTCAGGTTCTCGACGTCCTTGAGGGCCGTCGTGGTGCCCTTCACCGTCCCGGTGACGCTGGTCGAGCCGTTGGTGACGGTGGCGCTGGCCTGCACCACCGGGGCGACCGCGCGGACCGAGCTGAGCGTGCCCAGCTGCTTCACGTCGGTCAGGGTCAGCGTCTTGTTGGAGCCGGCCGCGCCCATGATCCCACCGCCGAACCCACGGCCGCCCTGGACGGTGAGGGTGTTGGCGCCCAGGCCGCTGAACTGGTCGTTGACGTCGGCGGCGGAGCCGTTGCCGACCGCGACCAGGGCGACCACCGAGCCGACCCCGATGACCAGGCCGATCACGGTCAGCATCGAGCGCAGCGCGTTGGCGCGCAGGCGGCTGAGCGCCAGCCGCACGGCCTCGAAGATCACGGGTTGCCACCGCCACCGCCGCCGCCGAACCCGCCGCCGCCGAAGCCGTTGCCCTGGCTGCGGGTGGTGGAGGTGACCGAGCCGCTGGCGGAGGCGGTCACGCCGGTGACGACCCGCTCGCCGGCCTTGAGGCCGGTGAGGATCTCGCTGCCCTGGGTGGTGACCAGGCCGACCAGCACCGGGCGGGTCGTGATGGCGCCGCTGGCGCCGGCGACCTGGACGGTTGGGTTGGCGCCGGAGCCGCTGATCGCCGAGGAGGGCACCACCACGACGTTCTCGCGGCTGGCGGTGACCACGCTGGCCTGCCCGGTCATCCCGGTCTTGGCGCCGCTTGGGAGCTTGCTCACGGTCACGGTCACCGCGTACTGGACCACGGTGCTGGACCCGGCGGAGGTGCCGGACGACTCGGCGCTGGTGGCGATCTCGCTCACCTTGCCGCTGGCGGTGGCGCTCGACAGCCCGTCGAAGGTCAGCGCGACCTTCTGGCCGACCTTGAGCTTGTTGACGTCGAGCTGGCTGACGTCGGCCTTGGCGACCAGGCTCTGCCTGGGTGCCAGGGTGGCGAGGGCGCCGCCGTTCATCACCTGGTCGCCGACGCTGACCGAGACGTCGTCGACCAGGTAGTTCGGCTTGACGCCGACGAAGATCGACTTGTCGAAGGTGCCGGTCTCGTCCAGGTCCTGGTCGGCCTGCCAGTCCTTGAGCGCGGTGACGGTGTCGCTGTCGAAGGTCCCGTCGACGTCGCCGGGGTCATAGCCGGCGGCGTCCAGGGCCTTCTCCAGCGCCAGGACGTCCTTGCCCTCGTCGCCGCTGCTGAGGTTGCGGTACAGCGGGTAGGTGGTCGGGATGCCGTAGATCGCCGTGCCGTTGATGGTGGCCAGCTCGGCCAGCGCCGTGATCGTCTTGCCCTTGGTGAGGCTGACGCTGGTGACCGTCCCGGCGGTGGCCGAGGCCAGCTTGACGGTGTCCTCCTGGGCGAGGGTGAAGGAGGCGTCGACCGTCTGGGTCAGGGTGGCGCGCCGGGCAGCCGTGGTCGCCGGGGCCGCCGAGGTGGTCGCGGTGGCATCGCGGCTGCTGAGCGCCCATGCGCTCGCGCCGCCCCCAACCACCAGGACCATTACGCTGCCGACAAGCCAGCGTCCCCGACCTCGGCGGCCCCGACTGCTCCGACGGCTCACTGCGCCGACTCCGCGGTGATGCTGGTCGCCGACACCGTGCCGTCGCTGCCGTTGGTCGCGGCCGGGTTGAGCCGGACCGCGACGGTCTTGCCCACGGTGAGGTCAGCGGCCTTGCCCGCCACCGCTTTGCTGATGGTGGTGGCGCTGCTGAGCTTCACCTTGATCTGACCGGCCTGGGTGGTGATGGTCAGCACCCCGCCGCTGCTGGCGGCGATGGTGCCCTGCACCGTCGGGCCGCCGCCGGCCTGGGTGCCCTGGCCGGACCCGGACCCGGACCCGGACCCGGACCCGGACCCGGAGCCCGACCCGGAGCCGTTCTGGCCCTGGCCCGGCGGGGCCTGGCCGTTGCCGAAGCCGCCTGGGAAGGCGCCGCGCGCGGCGCTGGCGGTGGCGGTGGCCTTCGGCGCGGTCTTGCGCCCGATCCCGAACCCGCCGGCCAGGCCGACCACCAGGCACAGCGACCCGGCGACCAGCCGCTCACGCCAGCGGGACCCGCCCGAGCCGCGGTCGTAGAAGGGCACCTGCTGGTGCTCCCGCTCCTGTGCGACCTCCCGCTCGTGCTCGGCGCCGGTCATGTTCGTGCTCGGGTTCGTGCTCGGGTTCGGGTTCGGGTTCGGGTTCGTCCACGGTGGCGGGACGTCGGGCCGTGTCGGGTCACGCGGGTCGGAGGGGTTGGAAGGGTTGATCTCGGATGGCATCGGGTCGCTCCTTGTGGTGCTCGGGGAAGGGTCAGGCGGCGCGGAGACGGCCGCCGTCCAGCAACAGCCGGCGCTGGGCGTGGTTCGCGACGGCAG
>WNGD01005096.1_pt1 | contig 15876 bp, 12 predicted proteins | sample 5400671 | NCBI WGS metagenome assembly WNGD01 (sample SAMN13153369, study PRJNA577476) | soil metagenome | isolation source: 40 cm soil or saprolite under grassland replicate 2 | place: USA:California | collected 2016-06-15 | reverse complement strand
TATACGCGGCGCAGATCAATTGTCTGGATAGCGGGAGCATCATATGCTTTTACGATGGGCATAGGAATAGCTTTACCTCAAGTTTTCCAGGGTGACCCACAGAGAAAGGATCCAGGGATCCCCGGCAAGAGTCACAAATCATAGTAATACTAATACGTTTTGTGCAGGCATTTTTGTTTGTCAAGCTGACTTTATGGACGCTTCTTATGAGCGCGCCCCCTGAAGGCACATTCAAGTATAGCATACTTATACTAGAAAAGCAAGTTGATTGATAATTAATAATATTTATTTTATAAATAACTTAAATCGAGCGTTAAGAGCACCTCAGAGCCTGAATGCTTCCGTGCAGAGTTTGAAGGTTCCAATTCGTACGGGGGTCAGAGCATCGAAACCTGAAAACTGTATGCTAAGGATGAACGACAAAGGAGCAGATAGGGCAAGAAAGCATAGATGGGGAGGCCATTCAAATCTAGAAGCTGGCTCACGCCTCCAGATTTGAATGGCCTCCCATTTGGCACGCTGCCGATGTTGCGTTCCTGGGTGACCGGCTCTCGTCCTTTATCGACCAATATCCTTGCGCACAAAGCGCACAGAGGCCAGTGCCAGCGCCACCATAGCAACGGCCAGCACGCCCAGCGTGTCCCACAGCGGCAGACCATGCAGCAGCGGCGTGCCATAGTAGTAGAAGGCGGATAGCCGCAACGTCGCATCCGGCCAGTTCAACTCTGGGCCAATATAGCTGATGAAGAACCAGATCACCAGCAAGAAGCTCAAGAAGCCGGTGTCCACTGCCGTGCGCAGCCAGCCTGAGAGCAGATAGCCGATGGCAGCTATCAAAAGCCCCAGTGGAATAATGCTGAGCGTGGCTGCGGCCAGATTGCCCCAGTCGAGTTTCAGGCCCGTGGCTAGCGAGGCCAACGCCGTAGCGGCCAGGGTCAGCACCCCAATGATGACCGTCGCAGTGGTGAGCGCGCCAAAGCGCCCCAGCAAAACTTTCAAGCGCGGCTGCGGTGTGGACAGCACCAACTCTAGTTGTCCGTCCTCTTCATCGGCGGACCAGCGGTTGGACTGGGTGACAGCAAAGGCCATTAACAGTAGGGGCAGGAAAGCAAAGAGAAAACTCAGGAGGGTGGCATTTGTAGCGATATCGCCCCCGCCGATCTTGGAGATCACATCCTTCAGGAGCGGAGAGCTTGCATAAAGGCTGGCCATCTGCGCCTCAATTTGCTTGACGATGACGACCATCCATCCGGCAAACCCTGCAATGCCCAGCGTCCACCAGAACGTGGGAACCGCAATCATCCCCAGGCTGCGTGTATACACCGAGCGCAGCGACCAGGCGTTCACAGGCAGCGCGCGCTCAGGCCGCACAGCCCGCTCAGGCAGGCGCAGAAAGCGCGGCCCTGCCACCATCCCCCCGACATCTCGCCGCGCAAAGAGCCAGACGGCTGCTCCGCTCAAGAGGACGCACAGGGCCAGCAGGACCAGCATGGCAACAGGATTGGTGCCATAAATTGAACTAGGCACACCGTAACTTGAAGCTGGCACTAAGGGTTTGCTCAAATTATAGTAATAGACCGGGGAGAGGCGCGACAGCCACTCGGTATTGGGGAAGACCCGGTGGGCCATATCTAGCACTATGAACACCAGCAGCAATCCCGCCGTCCCTCCTGCCGCCGTGCGGCGCTCCTGGGTGAACTGGGAGAGCAGCAGCGCGATGGCTCCGATGACGCCGGAGATCAGCGCCACATTCAGGCCGAAGAACAGCGCGTCGAAGAGGCCAAAGTCCGCGCTCACGCTCTTGCCGCCCGCAAACGTCAACAGCCCGATCAGCAGGCCTATCCCCAGCAGGGCCGTCCACACTGCTGCCAGTTTCTCCAGCGCGACGCGCCCGCGCCCGCGCGGCAGCGAGAGCAGCGCATCCAGGGAGCCGCGCTCCTCTTCGCCCCGCAGCATACGGCTGCACGCCATGAGCGACCAGATCGCTATCAGCAACATCAATATGCCGTATTTATATGTCGCGTAGCCGCCTGGGGTGTCCACCGCGATTGGATCGGCCAGCCAGGAGAAGGAAGCGGACAGGCTGACGAGCGAGGCGCGCGCCTGCGGCGTTGCCACCAGCGAGGGGACGGCAGCCAGGACCACGTACATGAGCAGGCCCATGCCCACACCCCAGCCCAGAATGGCAATGCGGAACTCACGCAGAGTTTTAAGGTAGACGCTCTTAAACCACATGACTGTCCTCCTTGACGGCATGGCCATCGCCCTCATAGTAGCGCAGGAAGATGTCTTCCAGGCTCGGCTCATGACTGGTCAGGGCGACGACGGAATGTTGCGCTGCTGCCTTGATGACCGCATCCTCCGCACCTTGCACCACCAAGCGCAATGTATGCCCATCAGCCAGCGTCTCTGCCTGTGCTACCCCATCCAGCGCCTTGAACTCCTCAGCAGGTACAGCATCGGCGAATGTGATCATGATTTCGTGGCGCCGAATGTTCTTCAGTTCGGCGACGCCGCCGATGCGTACCAATTGACCTTCTCGAATGATTCCCACGCGGGTGCAGATCTGTTCGACCTCGCTCAAGATGTGCGAGGACAGAAAGATAGTGCGTCCCTCGGCGCGTGCCTCGGCTACCATGCGACCAAACTCTTGCTGGTTGAGTGGATCCAGACCATTGGTTGGCTCATCCAGAATAAGCACGCGCGGACGGTGCATAAAGGCTTGTATCAGCACCACCTTGCGCTTATTGCCACTCGAATACTGGCGGAACTTGCGTCTGGGGTCCAGCTCCAGTCTCTTGATCAGTTGCTTGAGATAGGCTTGATCGATGCCTCCCCGCAAATGCCCGAAGTATTCCAGAATCTGCCCGCCGGTCAGGTTAGGGTCCAACGAGGGCTCGCCTGGCAGATAGCCGATCAACCGCTTGATCTCCACCGATTGCTCCCAGCAGTCCAGCCCGGCAATGTGGGCTGTGCCAGAGTCGGCGCGGAGCAGCGCCATGAGCAGGCGAATCGTGGTGGTTTTGCCCGCGCCGTTGGGGCCAAGGAAGCCAAACACCTCGCCCTCTTCCACCTGAAAAGTAACATCAATGATACCACGGCTCTTGCCGTAGCTTTTGGTGAGCTGGTTGGTTTCAATAATGGTAGACATGCGTTTTTCCTCCATGGAACAGATTTATGTGTTGTCTCCTGTTGAGACAAGCCACTCCTTCAGTGTTTCGTTGTCAACGAGCTGCAAGGAATCTTTTGGCGTTCCCAGCACACGCTCAAGCGCATCGCTATAAACAGCGACGGTACGTTGGATGGGGAGCATGTCATCACGCTCAGGGTCAAACGAGAGGATTTGCCAGCCAATGATTTCCTGAAAGTCGAATCCAAGCGACACGATCACTTCCCCTACCTGGTCAGGATAAGAGGTCGTAAAGACACCTTCCTGGATGCCCTGACGGATGATCCCGGTCAGCAGAGACGTGATCCGCTTGATGACAATCGTTGAGCGCATTTTCTGGCGGACGATAGCATTGTCGTCCGTATACCAGACGCGCAACAGCGAGAGAAAAAAAGTCTTCTGTGCGGTTCTCCAGCGGACGATCGTGGCAAAGTAGCTTTGGAGTTTTTCGAGAGCAGGCAGGTGAGGGTCCTGCACAATGGGGAGGATGAGCTGTATTCCCTGTTCCAGCATGCGTTCGATCAGCGCTTCCAGCAATGCCTGTTTCGAGTCAAAATAATGATAGAACGCCCCCTTGGAAATCTGGAGATCGTCCAGGATTTCCTGGATCGTCATCTGCTCGTAGCCTTTGGTATACACAAGCTGTAGAGCCACATCAAGGATTTCGTTGCGTCTCACTGAGTGTTCTTTGACGATGCGTGCCATATTTCCTTTTCTCTTTCCAGACCGACCGTCGGTCTGTTTCTTTTAAGAAATATACCTGAAGATAGGTATGTTGTCAATCCCCAAGGAACAAGCCGCTGGGAACAAGGGGTGCATGAAAAAGTTTTAGCTATTACAAGGAGCGTCTGTATCACGGTATAATGCAGTATTATATAGAATGCCACAAATTAAGGGGTATAAAATAGATAGGTAGCATAAACTACTTCAGAAAGAGATACGTTGCATAGCATGGAAGAGCAGAGCGAATTAACAAGCGATAAGCATGACGGCACGCAGACGGCTGAGGCAAAGGCACATCATTATGATGCAAGTAAGTATGATCGACCAATGGTCACCGTGGATGTGGTAATGATGAGTTTGCGACAACGAGACCTGCAGGTTTTGCTGGTCAAGCGTCGTTCCTGGCCGTATGAGGGCATGTGGGCCATTCCTGGCGGCTTTGTCAATATAGATGAGTCATTGGAGGCGGCTGCCAAACGCGAACTTCAGGAAGAGACAGGCGTACAAGATGTCTACCTTGAACAGCTCTATACCTTTGGAGACCCAGGGCGCGATCCGCGAGCTCGTGTGATTACAGTAGTCTATTTTGCCTTGATCGACTCTGAACGTTTGCAAGTGAAGGCGGCTGATGACGCTGTAGATGTGGAATGGTTTTCTGTCTATAATCTACCGCCGCTGGCATTCGATCATGCGAAGATACTGCAATATGCGCTGAATCGGTTGCGGGGCAAGCTGGATTATACGACGATTGCTTTCAACCTCTTGCCTGAGCAATTTACGTTGCGTGAGCTGCAGCGTGTCTATGAGATTATTTTGCATCGAAAGTTGGACAAGCGCAATTTCCGCAAAAAGATTTTAGCGACAGGCATTCTGGAAGATACGGGTGCAAAGAAAATGGAGGGTACTCATCGTCCAGCTCGCCTGTATCGTTTTAATCCTGCTGCGGAAGGCAAGCTGTGAGCCAGGATTAGGAAAGAATAGATTGGTTGACCATCGGATCTAAAGAAAAGAAAGGGCTTCTTATGACGACTCTACCTCACGCGCCGGCACTCTTCAGTATCCAGGATGCTTATAAGTCAGCGTATCCTGCCCGCTTGCACGAATTTACAAGGGCCGGGTGGCAGGGCAATTTGAGGGCAGCCGACGAGGATCAGGAAACACTCGCATTGGTGCTCGTCGACTACCAACACGATTTTGTAGATCCTTCTGGTACGTTGTCTGTTCCAGGGGCGCAGGATGATATTGCACGCTTCCACACCTGGTTCTACACTAACGCGCATAAGATCACCAGGATATATGCCTCACTGGATACCCATCTGCCTCTGCAGATTTTTTACCCTTCGTGGTGGAAGCATTCCAGGACAGGCGAGCATCCTGAGCCTCTGACAATCATCACCGAAGAGGACGTGATGAATGAGGTCTGGGTGCCAGTCTTCCCAGGAGAGCAGGACTGGTCTGTCAGCTACGTGCGCCACCTCAAGCTGCAAGCCAAGAAAGACTTGATGATCTGGCCCTATCACACGATGGAGGGAACTCTGGGCCATATGCTGAGCGCCCCCATTAGCGAAGCCATCGCCTGGCATAGTGTGGCACGAAAGACGCAGCCAGCTTATATCCGCAAAGGCCAGACGAGGCGCACAGAATACTACGGTATCTTCGGTCCGGAGGTCTTCGATCCAGAGGATGCCAGTACGTCCCTCAACGTGGCCCGACTCGAGGAGATCATGAACCATGATAGGGTGTATATTGCAGGAGAGGCCAAGTCGCATTGTGTCCTGGAAAGCACCAGGCAGCTCGTTGGTCATTTTGCCAACCGGCCTGAACTGCTTAGCCGGTTGAACATTCTGAAAGATTGTACCAGCTCTGTCAGGCATCCTACAGTCGACTTTGATGCCCTTGCCGAAGAGGAGCTGGCGGCTATGAAACAGGTGGGAGTCAATCTGGTTCTGAGTACAGATCCTGTGGAATAAGAAAAGGCCTATGAAATCTCTAATAGCTCAAGCAACTCATACAGTGAATGCACGAGCAAACAATCAACATTGCTCTCTTCCAAACGCCCATGCCGGTCAAGCAAAACAGGTGTAATTCCCACAGCACGCGCACCTAATACGTCATGAATGTATGAATCGCCAATATGGATTGTATAATCAGCAATACTGTTTGCTCGCTCTAATGCCAGTTCGTAGAGTGCTGGTGAGGGCTTGGCATGACGAGTGATTGCCGAGACCAGCAGGCAATCAAAATAATGTGTAAGGTGGAGGAGCCGCAGGATCGGTCCCAGTGCAATGCCCCAGTCAGAGATGATACCAAGTGTATACTTGTGAGATTTTAGCGCTTCCAGCACTGGAAAGACATCGGGGTAGACTTGCCAGCTTGTATGTTCCTCAAACTCCCTGTTAATCCGCCGTGCAAGCTCGTAGAGTCGTGGCTCATCATGTTCCTCAACAAAAGGACGCAACAGATTCATATAGTAGTCAATCCAGAACTCGTTGATGGCTTGCTCACTGGCCCAGGTATAACGCTTGACACGCGACTGGCGAAAATAGTATTCCTCAGCCTCAGTCATTCGTTGTCTGAACGCGTCCAGGTGGATATGCAAGCCTAGTTCTCCACAGACCCTTTGACAGATTTCAGCGGAAGAAGGGTTTGGATGCAACAACGTAAATCCTGCATCAAAAAACACAGTGCGGATTGACTGAGGCTGTTCAAAACGCATTTTTATGTATTTTCACCTTGGGCCTTATACACGGCGTCAGCGGCGGCAAGTGCGGCACCAACATTGGGTTTGAAGCCGCAACGGGGCAATACATGTTCCAGCGCTGCCAGCACAGTATCGACGTTTTTACGGCATGAATTGTAACCCATCAGGCCGATACGAATCAGGCGGCCTTTCAATGCGCCAAAACCGCCGCCAATCTCGATGTTGTACTCGTCAAGTAGCCCATTGCGAATCGCCATCTCGTCTATGCCCTCATGCAGGCTGACCGCGGTCAAAACGGGAAGCTCATAACCAGGCTGGGTGAGAATGTCCAGGCCCATAGCTTTGACCCCTGCTCTAACAGCTTCGCCATGCAGTTGATGTCGCACCCAACGTGCCTCTAACCCTTCTTCCAGGATAATACGCAACGCTTCATGCATCCCATATACCAGGTTGCTGCAAGCCGTGTGATGGTAGGTATGATCACCGTTCCAGTAACGGTGGAGTTTCTGCAAGTCGAGATAATAACTCTGCACGTGCTTTTTGCGATTCTGGATTACCTGTACCGCTCGCTCGTTGAGTGTCACAGGAGCAAGTCCTGGCAGCGCTCCCAAGCTCTTCTGGCTGCCTGCATAGCAAGCGTCGATCTTCATTTCATCGGTATTCATGGGAATGCCACCAAGTCCACAGACCGCATCTATGACGAAGAGTGCTCCGTTAGCATGGGTAACGCGCTCCAGTTCTTCTAGCGGCTGCAAGAGACCGGTAGAGGTTTCCGCGATAGCTGTCGCAAATATCTTGGCTTCTGGATGATCTTTGAAAGCCTGTTCAAGTACCTCCGGTTCCAGAGGTTTACCCAATTCAGTCTCCAGGTTGACTACTTTGGCTCCTGCGCGTTCTGAGATTTCAACGATTTGTCCACTGAAGAAGCCCAGGCTGCCAGAGATCAGCGTATCGCCTTCCTCGAGTAGATTACTTAGCACGGCCTCTGCCCCTGAGAAACCAGAACCGGAGATGCAAAGCGTCATCTCGTTTTTGGTCTGGAAGACCGAACGCAGCAACTGAGCAGTTTCTTCGAGGATACTGAAGAACTCAGGGTCGATGTGGCCGAGTTGGGGCGCCGAGGCGATACGGAGGATGCGCGGATCAACATTGCATGGACCAGGGCCGAGCAGTAGACGGTAAGAAGGATTGAGTTCAGGAAGCGTGTTTTCATATGCTACACTCTTGCCCATTACTAATTGTGTCATTCGGTTATCTCCTTTACAGAGAGGGCGCATGCTGGCGCGTCCCTCCAAAGAAATCACCCTGGTCACAGTCTGGCGGGTAAGAGTGGGGAGAGAACCATTGGTTGCCCTGCCGGATTCTACACCGCTGCCTCTGTTTCAAACAAGTGTTGCAACTTGTCGGCTTGATCGACTGTGATCAAGTTATCGATAAATTCGTCGAGCTCACCATTGAGCACGCCGGCTAGATTGTGCCGTGTCAGGCCAATGCGATGATCGGTCACACGGTCCTGTGGGAAATTATAGGTGCGAATCTTCTCGCTGCGATCGCCTGTCTGCACCTGTGAACGTCGCGATTTGCTCAATTCTTCCTGTCTGCGAGCCTGTTCCAGGTCCCACAGGCGAGACTTGAGGACTGAGAGCGCCCTGACTTTATTCTTAAGTTGCGACTTCTCGTCCTGACAGGTAACGACCAGGCCCGTCGGCAGATGAGTGATACGCACGGCTGAATCGGTGGTGTTCACGCTCTGACCACCGTGTCCGGTAGAGCGAAAGACATCAACACGAATGTCGCTGTCTTTGATATCAATATCAATGTCCTCATCGGCTTCTGGCAGCACGATCACTTTGGCGGTCGAGGTATGGATACGTCCGCTGGCTTCGGTAACCGGAACTCGCTGAACTCGATGCGTACCGCCTTCGTATTTAAGTCGACTATAGGCGCTCCTGCCTTTCACGACAAAGGTGATATCTTTGATACCGCCCTGATCGGTTTCGTTGATGTCCAGGATTTCGATCTTCCAGCGGCGGTTATCCGCGTAACGGCTGTACATACGGAAGAGCTCTCCAGCAAAAAGTGCTGCTTCTTCACCACCAGTGCCCGCCTGAATAGTAACAATAGCATTTTTCTCATCCATAATATCTTTAGGCAGCAGGGCAATTTTAATTTCTTCGAGTAAATGCTCCTTACGGTCCCTGAGGCGTTCCATCTCTTCAAAGGCAAGTTCGCGCATCTCGGGCTCATCACCCTCATACATTTCTCTTGCCTCAGCGATCTGCCTGCCGGTTTCGACCAATTCATAGTATTTTTGCACAACCTCTTCGAGCTCAGCATGTTCGCGGCCATAGCGTTGTAACCGCGGGATATCTTCGAGTATGTCCGGCTGTGCCATCAAGGTATTCAATTCTTGGTATCTTCTTGCCAGGCTGGCAAGTTTTTCCATTAAGTCCATCTGCAAGTCCTCCCGATATTTCCTCATCCTCCCGATATAGGACAGTGGCTCTTCTCTATCATCGTATCATATTTTAAGACACGTCGGAACGGATGAAATGGTGCTAGTTATGGCGTGTTTATGGGTCTTTTCGCTAGAAAGCTATCAGTGCATCGTTCAGGGGCAGCGCTACCCGGCGGCAAGCAGGTAGCGTTCGACAGTTGCGCGGCGCAGGAGTCGTGTAGAGAGAGCGTATGCGGTTGTAATGCGTAAAAGTGATGCCATAAATGTATTCTATCACGTCTGAAAGTGTTTCTGTTTTGTGAAATACCTCCTATTCTGTAACAAATAATCGGAGTATACTATTCCTACTGAACAGAATTTGGAGGAGGGATTCCTGTGCGCTTCTGCTTTATCCTGGAAGAAAGATATGCCCGCAAACCTATGCCTCTGGTTGTGGCGGATCAGCTACGGCAGTGGGGGCATGAGATTGATGTTTTGCAACCATACGCAGCGGTAACCAGACTGACCGATCTTTCGCTGGCAAAATATGATGCTTATGTTCTTAAAACAGTTTCGGAAGGGCCAGGCTTGACTATTTTAGAAGCTGCTGAAGCAGTAGGCATACCCACAATTAATAATTCGCGTGCTATTCGCCTGGTACGAGATAAGGCTGTAGCAGTGGCTTTTGCTCAAGCGTGTGGTCTGCCTGTCCCAGTTACCTACTTTGTAGGTCATCCTCGTGCTCTGATTAAAGTGCCGCATGAGGCCTATCCTGTGGTTGTCAAACCCAGTAATGGTACTTCATTACAGGATATACATCTTGTGCATGCGCCTGAAGAAATGGCAAAGCTTACGCTGGATGAGCATAGTTACTACCTCGCAATGCATTATGTTGAAAATATCGGCTATGACATCAAGCTCTTTGTGACGGGCCAGGAAGTACACGCCATTGTTAAAAGTTCACCATTGCATAGTACGGTGCAAGAGCAAGAAATAGAGGTTAGTCGGGATATGCTGAAGCTGGCGCGTCGGGTAGGGCAGTTATTTGGTCTTGACCTCTACGGCGTAGATGTTCTGGAGACTCCTGAGGGATTGGTAATCGTTGATATCAATGACTTTCCGAGCTTTTATGGGGTGCCGCGCAAAGTGGCAAGCGTCGCAGAATATATCTTGCATGCGGCTTATCGTACTCGTCTCGAAGGGCAAAGGCGTCCTGGGCGGCCAGTTATAGAGGCTCGTAAGGCCCTACGGCGTCAGGATAGCAAGATTGTCCCTGCTGAACTGCTTACTTTTAATCCAAACGTGAAACGCGTGCACAGCAGTTGATTCTTCTCGCAACTGATATATGATATCGAAGCCTTTGAAATAGTGAGTTTGGGGGATGAAAGGCCCCAGGATTTCCCGCCCCGAACCCCGTTAGAGGGCGGTCGCTCTCTGCACTCCTGCTTCCTAATGATTACAGTTCAACCGGATTGGATATGAAACCTCTAAAGCTCGCATATCGTGCTGTAAGTGAGCTTATGCAATAAGCTTTCTAGCACAGGAGTAAACGAGGCGAAAACGGATATTCACCTCTATAGAGAATGGCATGCTATGTTCAAAGAATGCCATCCACAGGTTGAAAGGAAGTGAAGAGAAATATGAAGAAGACCTCTGATGTAGACCAGTTTAATGGCAACGTTACGAAGGAGATGGCTAAACAAGCTACGAAATCCACCCTGGCTACTGTGCAGGATACTGTACAATCAGGCCTATCAAAGGCTCAGGAGGCGCTCCTTCTGAGGGTGGGTGAGACGCAAGGACTACTGAAAGGCCAGCAGAAACGCACGACGAAGAACCTGAAGAAAGCCCAAAAGAAAGGTCAGAAGAATCTGAAAAATATTCAGGCTACCTTTCAGTCAGGCGTCTCAAAGACCCTGGATGTTCTTCAAATGGGATTAGGAGTGGCGCAGGAAGTCCTGGAGCAAAATATGAAACGCGCCAACAAGAACTTGAGGAAGACGCAGAAGAACCTGAAGAATTTGCAAGGAACTCTTCAAGAGAATATGCAATCAGGTTTGTCTCAGACCCAGGATGTACTAGTCACCGGATTAGGTGCTACGCAGGATGTTTTGGGAAAGAGTGCTCAAGGCGCTACAAAAGGGTTGAAGAAGGCTCAAGAGAACTTAGAAGACACGCGGGCTTCCCTTCAAACCCAAATGAAGAGGCGCGCAAGCAGACGCAGGCGTGCAAAAACAATATTCCGCCTGGGTCTACTAAGTGGCATTGTGCTCGCGCTATTCTATGCTCCATGGCCTGGCTCAGAGACCCGCCGTAGAATTGTAGAAAACTGGCAGAGACTTTTCCCATCCTAATAACGATCAACCTGTATAATTTGACGAGAGCTGTCATTTATTCGTGTGCTGTAGAGCTGGGGCGGTAACTCTAAGAGTTACCGCCTATGACCATCTCTAGTTAATGCTGTGGTCTGGCTTTCCAATGGGTTAGCAGTCGGTTAAAACTCGTAGGAGTAGCTATGTATGCCTCTTTATATGCCCAAGATCATTCAGCACATACAGCACGCGTTGCTTGCCTGATACACGTACCACGGTAATTGATGTATTGGCGGCGGGATAGAAGAACTCTTTTTCCAGCCCCAACACTTCAGCCACATAGGCATTCACCACACCGCCATGGGCAAAGGCCAGCACGCGTTGGCCGAGGTGGTTGCGTGCTATTCCATCCAACGCCTCGACAACACGCTTACGAAATGACTTAGATGGTTCACTATCTGGGATAGCATCCCAGTGTCCCGCTTCACCCGCCATACGTACAATATCCATCTGGCGTTCCTGTAAGGCCCTGGTCAAAGCCGCCAGGTCTTTGCCATCGCCAGGCAAGGGACGTATATTGCCCAGTTTAATCTCTTTCAAACCATCGACGACAACGGGAGTCATATCTAGACGTTCAGCCAGAAGTGCTGCCGTTTCCAGGCAGCGCCTCAGCGGACTACTATACAACGCATCAAAGCTCATACTGCTTAGTCGTTCGGCTAACGCTTCTGCCTGCTCACGTCCTGCTCGGCTGAGCGGCAGGTCATCATAAATGCCGCTAGGGATAATTTCATTTTCATCGGGAATGGCGTCAGCATGCCGCACGATAAACAATTCAGCAGCATTGTTGCGCTGGAGCAAAAATGGGTCATCCATGGTTCTTCTTACTTATTAACCGGCTTTCTATCCTGGCACGTTTTGCCTGCCAGGCTGCGCCACAGGAACGTTTTTATTTAGCCAGTTGGCGGATCACTGCTCTCGCCAGTGCACGCTTATGTACTTCGTCGGGACCATCAACCACGTGCAAGGTCCGTCCGTGCGCCCACATCGAAGCTAGCGGAAAATCATCACTTAGCCCTGCGCCACCGAAAACCTGCATGGCCCGGTTGACGACATTAGTATGTACTTCGGGTGCAGCAATCTTAATCATCGCGATCTCGTTCTGCGCGGCCTTCTTGCCAAGGTTGTCAATCATCCATGCTGCCTTGAGTGTCAACAGCCTTGCCTGTTCAATCTCCAGGTACGCCAACAAATAACTCACAGGGACATGCACATTCTCGAATACTACCTCACAATGGCTCTCGTTATCTATATAGCCCATCACTGGCAGATTGCGCTTGACGGTCACGCCGGAAGTATTCTTTGGCACAAGCACCATGCTCTGCTGCCGGTACTTATCAGGAGAATTGGCATCAGTCTTGCCCATCACGATAAAAATTTTGCAGCGTTCGCGGGCTGCTCCTGAGATCCACCACTTGCGGCCATTCAGGATATACTCATCGCCCTCACGCTGGATGGAGAGCTGGATGTTGGCGGCATCGGAACTAGCTACGTCTGGTTCGGTCATGGCGAAGGCCGAGCGGATCTCACCATTGAGAAGAGGCATAAGCCACTCTTTCTTCTGTTCTGGTGTGCCAAACTGTGCTAAGATTTCCATATTGCCCGTGTCAGGCGCAGCGCAGTTAAACACCTCGGATGCCCAACTGACGCGGCCCATAATTTCGGCAAGAGGAGCATATTCCAGGTTGGTCAGGCCTGCCCCATACTCATCATCGGGCAAAAAGAGATTCCATAATCCCTCTGCCTTTGCTTTCGCCTTCAGTTCATCTACGATTTCAGCGTGGTGATGCGGATTGCCCGAAGCGGCTATCTGATCCCCATATGTCTGCTCGTTGGGATAAATATAGCGATCCATAAAATCGCTCAGACGCTTACGTAGTTCGTTCACTTTTTCTGAGTAGGCGAAATCCATCTTCGTGCCTCCATGAATGATATGCTGTACGTTTCTTCATTGACTATACCACATAAATTTGCGGCATCAATGGACACGAAATTGTGACAAATAGGTCATACTGGAGTCCCCAATTGTGATGGCACTGGGGAATATCTCCATTCCCTCCGGTGTTGTAAACATCGAGTTAGCAATCTATTCTTGTGACTGCTAGACAACCATGCTCTTTTGTGGTACAATCTGGCAATCAAATGAAGAGACTGCTAATATGCAACAACGATACAGAACATTTGCTGCTGAAGCACGGTATAGCTGGTCTAGGTGTTTCGACTACTCAAGCCTACGCTGTACCTGATCTGAAGAGTAAAAGTTCCCTATCGTACTTCTAGATAGTTAGGAGCATATAGATACATGAAGTGTGAACGTTGCGAAAAGAATCCCGCCCGTGTGCGTATCGACCAGATCGTTAACGGCAAACTTGAGCATCATTACCTCTGTCAGTCATGTGTTGATGAGCTGATGAGCAATGCTATGAGCCAGATGGGCGACTTCGACGCTCCGGGGATACCTGGAGATGCTCCCTTTGGTTTCGTTGCGAATAATGGTAATTCTACCTCCACTCCCGGTGGTATGAACACAGCTACCGCAGAGCGGCGCGCTAATAATAGTAAAACACCTACGTTGGATCAGTATGGACGCGATCTAACTGCCCAGGCTGCAGAGGGTAAATTAGACCCGGCAGCGGGCCGTGAACGTGAACTTCGCCGGGTAATTACTGTGCTCGGCCGTCGTCAAAAGAATAATCCCGTGCTCATTGGTGAGCCGGGTGTAGGAAAGACAGCTATTGTCGAGGGCCTGGCACGTCGTATTCAGGAAGGCAATGTTCCTGCTACCCTGCGGGGCAAACGTATTGTTTCACTGAATATTGGCGGCATGGTTGCCGGAGCGATGTTCCGTGGACAGTTTGAGCAGCGTATCAAGTCTATTCTTGAAGAGCTGCGGCAGGCTGACGACGTGATTCTCTTTATCGATGAATTGCACACAGTAGTCGGCGCAGGTGCTGCTGAAGGCGCTGTTGGCGCTTCAGATATGCTCAAGCCTGCCCTGGCGCGTGGTGAATTGCGCTGTATTGGCGCGACCACACTGGACGAGTATCGCAAACATATCGAGAAGGATGCCGCATTGGAGCGCCGCTTCCAGCCAGTAATGGTCGATGAACCATCGGTGGACGAAGCTATCGAGATGCTGCGTACTGTACGTCCCAATTATGAACTGCATCACGGCATAAACATCACTGACGAAGCTATAGAAGCTGCCGTTAAACTGTCTGACCGTTATATCAATGATCGTTTCTTGCCTGATAAAGCGATCGATGTGATGGACGAGTCTGCATCGGCTCTACACCTGGAGGCGACCGAGAAGGGCCTTGTCAGTCCGACTCTCATCTCTGACCTGGAAAAGGAACTGGCTGACATCCAGGCGAAAAAGGAAGCGGCAGCCAACGCTGAGGACTATGAACGGGCTGCGATGCTGCGCCAGCAAGAACTGCTAACGCAGGCTAAGCTAGATAAAGCGCGTGCGGAGTCCGGTAGTTCAATGACGTTGCTTGTCACGCCTGAGCATGTCGCACAAATCGTTGAAAACTGGACAGGGGTGCCTGTCAGTCAAATGCTGGAGAGTGAGCGTCAGAACTTGCTCGGCCTCGAAGATGACTTGCGTAAGCGTGTCATCGGTCAGGACGAGGCTATCAGCGCTGTTGCTCGCGCTATTCGTCGCTCGCGCGCTGGACTAAAGGATCCCAAGCGCCCGATTGGCTCGTTCCTCTTCCTTGGCCCAACTGGCGTAGGTAAGACGGAACTGGCGAAGGCCCTGGCCGCTGAACTCTTTGGTGGTGAGGATAATCTTATTCGCCTCGACATGTCTGAGTATATGGAGCCTCATACAGTCTCTCGCCTGTTTGGTAGCCCTCCTGGATATGTTGGACATGACGAGGGCGGTCAATTGACTGAGCAAGTGCGCCGCCGTCCTTATAGTGTGATCCTGCTGGACGAGGTTGAGAAGGCACATCCAGAAGTCTTCAATTCCTTGCTGCAAATCATGGACGATGGCCGTTTGACCGACGGTCAGGGTCGCACGGTAGACTTCAAGAATACCGTGGTGATCATGACCAGTAACGCTGGCACTGCCGACATGAAGCGAGCGGTGCGCATCGGCTTCTTGCCACCCAAGGCTGAGGACGTACGCGATGAGCAGCACGAGGCGATACGTTCGAAGGCGATGGAGGGTTTGAAGCGGATGTTCCGGCCCGAGTTCATCAACCGTATCGACCAGATCGTAGTCTTCCATGCTCTGGGCAGGGAGGAGCTCTACAAGATTATTGACCTGTTGCTGGGCCAGGTCCGGTCGCGCTTGAGTGAGCAGAAGATCGAGCTGGTGGTTAGCGACGAGGTACGGGATCTGCTACTGCGTGAAGGATTTGATGAGGAATATGGTGCTCGTCCCTTGCGCCGTGCAATTCAGACCTACGTCGATGATATCCTGGCCGATGCCTTGCTGAATGGTGTTGTTGCCCCTGGTCAGGTC
>WNGD01003994.1_pt1 | contig 15876 bp, 16 predicted proteins | sample 5400671 | NCBI WGS metagenome assembly WNGD01 (sample SAMN13153369, study PRJNA577476) | soil metagenome | isolation source: 40 cm soil or saprolite under grassland replicate 2 | place: USA:California | collected 2016-06-15 | reverse complement strand
CTTAGCGGAGGCGGTCACCAGGGGACCGCGTACCTCTCTCCTGATAACGGCCACTGATCTGGAGCGAGATCATATCTAAAGTGCAATGGCGCGCCCCCTCCGCCGGATGTTGGTGTCCCGATCCGTGCTTAGGCGCTTGCTGCTTCGACACGCGGCGCTCGGGGTTCCGGCGTCCTGCTGACCGAACGCAAGCATGTGACCCCCACCATCAGCGACTATCTGGTAATTCGACAACGGCGGAAGCCGGCTATCAGTGGCCCGGATGATGAGTGAGTGTCCATTCCATGACGAGGTTTGGTATTCGTCATGAGCACAACAAGTGACGATTAGCACCTCATAACGCTCGGGATCATAGGCTGCACCTCTCAGATACCTGGCCTCGGGCCAACCGGAGCCTTGAAGAACGCGGAGCCACGTTCCCGTTTCCCAGCTCCAGATGCTCTTGTCGTTCGGGTCCAAAAACAACAATTGTCCGCTGGCCTCGTCCAGAACCATCGCTGTTTCTTGATTGCCATCGCCGACCGGCGGTGGCGTAGGTCCTCCTTCATTCCTTACCCAATGAGTACCATCCCACCTCTGCCCATTCGCATTGATGAGGCCGCCGAGCGCCGCTGAATAGAACAACTTTTCCGCGAAGAATGTCGCCGCCTTTCCTGTTTCACCAAGCTGCTGCCAATCAGAGCCGTCCCAGCGCCACGTTCCATAGCGATTGGTGTTTGGACCGCACGCGGAGAACACCACCGCAAAAACCGCGAGCACGGCGAGGGCCTGCCTTGTCCAATCCATATCAGCCAAGATCAGCGCAGCAGAATCTGGATGTTCGCGTTGCCTGCCATGGCGCTTGGCACCGTCCACTGGACCGTCGCTCGACCGTCACCACCGGCGCGGAATTGCTTCGGAAACGACTGACTCGGCCCGCCGGTGAACAGCTCGCACGGCAGAGGATCCGCGTCGGCGAGGTAAGCATGGCCGGGCTTCAGGCCGCTGACAGTTGCGGTCAGCATCGCTCCGGCGGCGGTCGCGTCCACCTTTACCGAACCGCCCACGGTGCTGCCAGGTTCCGGGGCGAAGATGTAGAGCGTTGACGGAGTCGGGGACGATGCGGCAGTAGCGGAGGCGACGACCGAGCTTGACGCCGGTGGTGTCGCCGCGGTGGGTTCCGAGACAGGTTGGGCCGCTCCGCAGGCGACCGAAACAAGAATGCCGAGCTGGCCGAGGATCACGGCAGTCATGGTCGGGACTGGAATGCGCATCTTTCTCTCCTTGCGTGCGGTACAGGACGGAACCGTCATGACCGCCACGTTGCTCGACCATTGGTCTCATTAACAGTCTCGAACTAGTCTCAAATGCGTCTCATAACTCCAACGCTGTGAACTCCCCGCCGGCTGTCAGGAAGGCGTCTTCGGAGATTCCGTTAACAGGCCGAGCGCGGGGATGGGCGATTCATCTATGTGCGCGCGCGATAACTATTTCGACCTCTGGCGTCGCAATCTCACGCAGAAGCGGCCCAGGTCTAGAAGGGGCCTCGGGCTGACCGAATCGGATTCCTATACGATCGGCCGCGATGCCCTGGGCGTGGATCGTCCGTGAGTTGGGGACGCCCGACAAGCTTCGATTCGAGGTCGTCGATGCCGCGTCCTCGCCTGGCGCACTGATCAGGATCCGCGTCCACGCCGCTGCGGTGAACTTCTTCGACCTGCTGCAGATCGCGGGCACCTACCAGGTGAAACCTGATCTGCCTTTCATACCCGGAGCCGAGGTGGCGGGCGAAGTCGAGGCCGCGCCGCCCGGCAGCGGGTTTGATGTTGGAGACCGCGTCCTTGCCGTGGTTTCTCAGGACGGCCTCCACCGCGGTGGCTACGCCGAAGCCACGCATGCTGACCCGGACGCCGTGGTTAAGATCCCGGACTCGATGCCGTTCGTCGAGGCCGCTGCGTTCCTGATCAACTATCAGACTGGCTGGTTCGGGCTCCACCGGCGTGCGCACCTGCAGGCCGGCGAGGTGGTGCTCGTTCACGGGGGCGCAGGCGGAGTTGGAACGGCCGCGATCCAGCTTGCCAAAGCCGCGGGCGCTCGAGTCATCGCGACCGCAGGTTCGGAGGCGAAGCTGGCCATCTGCCGTGAAATGGGAGCCGACTTGGCGATCGACTACGGCCATGAGGATTTCGTTGCCGAGGTAAAGGAGGCCACCGGCGGCAAGGGCGCCGACGTCGTCTATGACCCGGTCGGGGGGGACGTCTTCGACCGGTCGACCAAATGCATCGCGTTCGAGGGCCGGATGGTGGTGGTCGGTTTTACCGCGGGACGCGTGCAAGCGGTCGCCGCCAATCATCTCTTGATCAAGAACTACTCAGTGCTCGGACTGCATTGGGGCCTGTACCGCCAGCGAGCGCCCCAACTGGTCCCTGAGTGCACGGGGAAGTTGTTGGAGCTTTACGCGGAGGGAAAGATCCGCCCCCACATCGGTCGCCAGGCCCCGCTCGAGGATGCGGTGACGCTGCTCCAGGCCGTCGCATCTAGACAGACGACGGGCAAGGCGGTGCTCACGGTCTAGAGTTGCGCGCCAGATCCAGGATGGCGGATGCCTTGTCGAGTGCCGCTGGATCGATCTCGGCGTAAGGATCGGGCGAAAGGGAAAGGATCACGTGGTCCGCTCCGGCGCGCGCGTAGCGGCCGATGACATCGGCGATGTGCTTCGCCGAGCCGACGGTGACTTCGGGTTCGCGGAATCCTCCAGCGGCCTCATCCCATCCGTCGAGGACGCATGCGATCGATGCGCTGGTTTCCACCTCGGCTCTTTTTCGCCCTCTCCGCGCGAGCGCGTCCTCAAGAGCGCGCGCCGCGGTCTCGAAGCGCGCTGTGTCCTCAGCTCCCCAGTAGGCGTGGTTCCAGCCGTCCGCGCGAGCGGCCAGCGCAATCATGCGCGGACCTTCGGCGGCGATCCACAGCGGTGGTGCGGCCGAGGTGACGGCGATCGCGGCGTCGTCCAGCCGCAGCCACGCCCCATCCGCGGTCACCTGTTCGCCATGGAGGAGGCGGCTGAGCGGTTCGAACGCTTCTTCCAGCCGGCCGACCCGATGGTCGAACGGCAAGCCAAGCGAATCGAACTCGGGCTGGTGCCAGCCGCTGCCGAGACCGAGGACGAAGCGGCCAGCGCTGGAAGCCGCGAGCGCCGACTCCTCTCGGGCGAGCTGGACCACGTGTCGGAAGGCGTGGCTCAGGACAAGCGTCCCGATGGTGATGGTCGATGTCACGGCGGCGACTTGAGCGAGCGACAGCATCGGGTCGTGGCTGAACACGCGGCCCCACCGTCTCTGGATGAAGACGTGATCCATCACCCATACCGAGTCGAAGCCAACCGCCTCGGCTCGGCGAGCCTGGTCGGCGATCTCCGACGGGGACTTCGGCCGGTACGTCCCGTAGTCGTACATCTTCAGCGTGACGCCGATCTTCACGAGGTCCTAGTGGATGTGACCGGACGGTGACGGGGCTACTTGCTTGCCCCGGCGGCCGCGAGCGACCGCTTGGCGTTGTCGCGCTCGACCCGCCGCAGATGCGTCTGGAGCTGGCCGGCGGCGGGATTCCAGATCCCGCGGAGAACCATGTCCGAGTAGATGTCGGCGATCTCCTCCAGCGAGAGGCGGCCGCGCGCCGAATACCACGAAGAGACCCACGTCGTCATCGCCAGGATGCCGAAGGAAGTCACCTGCACGTCGACGCGGAGAAACTTTCCTTGCCGGATCCCGTCCTCCAGTTCTTTCTGAAACATCTGCTCGTATTCATGACGAAGCGCCACGATCCGCGCACGCTGCGGCCGGTTGAGGCTGCGCAGCTCGCTGTTCCCGATGAAGACTTCCTTGGCGCGCTCGCCGTGAAATCTGACGTGGTGATACACGAGGAGGCGCATGCGCTCGACCACGTCTGGCTCCTGGGCAACCTGGCCCTGGTCCTCGAGGAGGGCCTGCATGACCGTCTCCATGATGTCGAATAGCAGCTCGCCCTTGGACGTGATGTGGTTGTACAGACTGCCCACCTGGATCCCGACCCGCGACGCGATATGGCGAAGGGTCGTCGCCTGGAAACCATGCTTGTAGAACAGGTCGAGAGCGACTGAACGTATCTCGCCCGCTGTGCTCTCGCCCGCGGCCCTCCCCCGCCTACGACTTACGGCCACGTGCCGTACCCGGTCCACATCGGCACGGTGAACACGGGCACGTGGTGACCTTAGTGTCCCCGGCTCGCGCTGTCAACTATCCAGAAGAGCAATCGCTAGTTTGTTTATTCTGACCTGGACATTTGCTGACCGTTCCTGACGTTTTGCGCCGGAATCACGGCCGCAGGCCGAGAGCCGCGGCGGTCGTCGCCGACGGTCACCGCCTCGACCACAGTCAGCTGGCCGAGCGTGCGTGGTCGGTGGCAAACGGCCTGAGGAATCTCGGCGTTCGGCCCGGTGACACCGTCGCCATCCTTTGCGGCAACGGAACCTTCAGCGCGGAGACGATTCTCGGCGCGATCACGGCGGGCGCGATCGCCGCGCCTTTGAACTGGCGATGGTCGACGGCCGAGCTCGAGCATGGACTCAACGACAGCCAGGCGCGCGTTGTCCTGGCCGACGGCGAGTTCGCGCCCGTCGCCAGGCAATTGGTCGAGAGCGGCCGGACGGCTGGCGTGACGGCTCTCGTCGCCGAAGGCGATCAATACGACCGTTTTCTCGGGCCGGCGACGCCGCCTGAGCTGCGCCTCGACCCGGCTAAGCCCGCAGTGATGCTGTACACCGGGGGGACGACCGGCGCCTCCAAAGGCGTGCTGCTGTCACACACCAACGTGATGGCGAATGCGTTCGACGAGATCATCGACACCGACATGGAGCCGGACGACATCACCTTGCTCATCGCGCCGATGTATCACTCAGCCTCACTGCTGTGCTGGTTCATGCCGCACCTCGTGATCGGCGCCTGCAGCGTCTTCATCCGCCGCTTCGACGAGGAGCACGCCGCGACCCTCATCGAGAGCGAGCGGGTCACCAACGGCTTCTTCATCCCCAACATGGTGCGCCGAATGGTGATCAGCGGCGCCTGGGAACGGCGCCGCACCAGTTCGTTCAAGCGGCTATACGTAGGGGGCGCCACCTTCCGGCTTCCAGACAAGGAAGCCGTTCGGGCCGTGCTTCCGTCGACCAGGATCTACTACCAGTACGGGCTGACCGAGGCTGGCCCGATCGTGACGAGGCTGCGCCCCGAAGACATGTTCAAGCCTGAGCTCGACGGCTCGATCGGCCAGGAGATGCTGCTCAACGACGTTTCCATTCAGGACGAGGATGGCAGCGATTTACCCGACGGCGTTCCCGGTGAAATTTGCGTGCGCGGCCCGAACGTGATGATCGGCTACTTCAACCGGCCCGAGGCGACCGCCGCCGCCGTTCGCAACGGATGGCTGCGCACCGGTGACGTGGCATCGCGGCGGGACGGTTACTTCATGTTTCACGACCGGCTGAAGGACATGATCAAGACCGGCGGCGAGAACGTGTACTCGGCGGAGGTGGAGCAGGCGCTGTACACGCATCCCTCAGTCGCCGAGGCCGCCGTCATGGGTGTCGCAAGCGCGCAGTGGGACGAGGAGGTGCGCGCGATCGTCGCTCTGAAGCCCGGCGCGCGGGTCACGGAGCGCGCGCTGCAGGACCACTGCCGAGCTCGGCTTGCCGGTTACAAGGTCCCGAAGCGAATCCTGTTTGTGCCCCTCGACCGGATACCCGTCAACCCGAGCGGCAAGATCATGAAGCGCGAGCTGAAAGAACAGAACCTGTGGGCCGACGCCGCAGTCTCGGGGTGAAAGCGCCCCGTGAGCCGAATTCGATAACCCTGGATGACGTTGTCGCCGCACGCGAGCGACTCGCTGGAGTGGTCAAGCCCACCCCGCTGATCAAGCTCGACGCGGACAGCGGCTCTGACCTCTATTTGAAGCTAGAAACCCTCCACCCGATCCGCTCGTTCAAAGTGCGTGGCGCCTACAACGCGGTGGCGATGCTGAGCTCCGAGGAGCTAGCGATTGGTGTCTACACGGCGAGCGCGGGCAACATGGCCCAGGGCGTCGCCTGGGCGGCGCGGCAGGCGGGCGCCCGATGTGCGGTCGTCGTGCCGGACGGCGCCCCCGAAACCAAGCTGGCGGCGGTCCGGCGACTCGGGGCCGAGATCGTTTCGCTGCCGTATGCCGAATGGTGGAACGTGCTGGCGACGCATCGTTACGTCCCGCTGGAGCCGGCGCGGTTCATCCATCCGGTCAGCGACGTCTCGGTGATGGCCGGCAACGGGACCATCGGTCTCGAGATCCTCGAAGACATGCCGGAGGTCGGTTCGGTGCTGGTTCCGTTTGGCGGCGGTGGGCTCAGCTGCGGGATCGCGGCCGCGATCCACGGCTCACGGCCCGGTGTGCCCGTCTACGGGTGCGAGGTCGCGACGGCCGCGCCGCTCCAGGCTGCGATCACAGCCGGGCGCCCGATCGACTCTCCGCGGCAACCGACGTTTGTCGACGGCATCGGCGCGCCGACCGTGCTCGGCGAGATGTGGCCCGCCGCCCATCGGTTTCTCGCCGGCTCGCTTGTCGTCAGCCTGGCCGAGGTCGAATCAGCGATCCGCTTCTTGGTCGAACGCGCCGCGGTCGTCGCCGAGGGAGCCGGCGCGGCCTCAGTGGCGGCCGGCCTGAAAGGGCTCGGCGGCGACGGCCCGACGGTTTGCATCGTCTCCGGCGGCAACATCGACCAGTCCGTCCTGTCGCGAATCCTGGCCCGCGAGCCTGCGTAAGCGGTAGGCCGCGACCGCGCCGAGCGCGGCTACTACCACGGCCCCGAACATAACCGCGCCGGCGACCGTCTGGAAGACGGCGATCAGACCGATCGATTGCGCAATGACACCCAGCGCGATGGGCCCGAACAGCTCGCCGACGCTGCCCGCCATCCAGAACATGCCGACGGCGGCGCCGCGATTGCCCTGTCCCGCCGCGGCGGCCACCGCCAATTGGCTCGACACAAGAAAGATTCCAAACCCGATTCCTTCGAGCACCAGCAGCCCAGTCAGCACGGCGGGCGATGTGGTTCGTGAGATCGCGAGGTCGATGGCCGCCTCGACGCCGAGCACCACGGCGAGCGTCCAGTAGACCGGCAGGCGCGCGGATAGCGGGCCCATCGGGATACGGCCGGTCGCCGACGCGATCGACCGCCACGCGAACAGCGAGCCAATCATCACGGTGCTGATGCCGACTCCGCGCGCGTACACGGGGAAGTAGGTGAAGATCGCGCCGGTCATGGAGAGCGTCATGGCGATGTTGGCCACGCACGCCATGAGCATGGCCGGCTCCTGGGCGAGCGCTCGGAGAGCGCGCACGTTGATGAGGGCGGGGCCGAGCGCGACCTCACCGGAGCCGGACTTCTTCTTGACAAGCCGAAGCGCCCCAAACAGGGCCCCGGCGATGGCAAGCAAAGCGCCCGAGAAGTACGCGGCGGGGTAGCCTGCGCTCGCGCTGGCCCAGCTCCCGATCAAGGGGCCGACCGCGAAGCCCGACCCCATCGCGGCGGTGTACACGCCGATCGCCGCGCCGCGATCTCGCGGGTCCACGACGTCGCCGATGTAGGCGATACCAAGCGGGAACGTGGCCACCATGGCCACGGCCTGCAGGACGCGACCTGCGGACAGCCACGCTGCGCTTGGGGCGATCGCGTAACAGATGAAGGACAAGGCGAAGAGGACCATGCCGCCGACGAGCACCGTCTTGCGGTCGAGCCTGTCGGACAGGATGCCCACTGGTAGAGCGGACAGAAGGCGCGTCAGACCTAGCACCGCGGTGATCACGCCCAGAAGGCCGAGCGACGCTCCCAGGCTCGTCGCGTAGAGCGGAAAAATGGGGGTCTGCACGCCGGTCACAACGTCGGCGATGAAGATCAAAAGACAGATATCGACCACCTCGCGCCGCAGCAGACGGCGATAGGTTGCGGAGACGCGAGACACTGCCTGCAGATTAGAGTAGTCAACGAACGAACGTGCGTTTTCAAATCGGTTTTGCAGCGCCGCTGACGACGCCGCAATCGATCGTCGGACTGCCGATGCTGCGCGTGGTGGAGATGGCCGCGGCCGATCTTCGCAGCCGGGGCGTCGACGTGGATATCCGCCCCGTCGATGACAGGGAGGACGAGGCGGTAGCCCAAGAGGTCGCCGCCGAACTCGCGGCCGACCCGCGCGTCATCGCGGTCGTCGGCCACAAGAACAGCGGCCCTAGCAAAGCCGCCGCCCCGGTGTACGCGGAAGCGGGTCTCGCCCAGGTGACGCAGTGCGCGACCGACAACGCGTTGAGCAGGTCAGGCTGGCGGACCTTCTTCAGGCTGTGTGCCGACAACGAACGCCAGGCCGCGGTGGCCGCCGAGCATGTCCACGCCTGGTTGCCCAGCGCGAAGGTTCTTGCCGTGCACGACGGGACCGACTACGGCAGGCCGCTCGTCGAGGCATTCGCCCGCCACGTCGAGGCGCTGTCCGGAAACGCAGTGACCGTCATGGCCATGCGCGTCGGCCAGGAAGACTTCACCGCGATAGTCGATTTTGCGAAAAAGGGTGGCGCGCAGGTCATCGACCTGGGAGCGACTGAGATCGAGAGCAGCAAGCTCATGAAAGCGCTGCACGGCGCCGGGATTCGGGCCATGGTCGTCAGCTCGGAAGGAGGTCCCGACAATCCGATCGTGCGCCTTGCCGGCGCGGCCGGGGAAGGAAGCATCCACACCTACGCGGGCAGCGACCCAACGGCGACCCGAGCGTCATCGGAGCTGGTCCGCCGGTGTAGGGCGGCGTTCGGGGAGACGCCTTCGTACGTGGTCGAGTGTTACGACGCAGTGCAGGTGATCGCGTCCGCTGTGTCCAGCGGCGCGTCGACACGGACCGCGGTGCGAGACGCGATCGCTGCGACCGACATCGACGGGATTGGCGGCCGCATCCGCTTCGACTCCGACGGAGACCGGATCGACGCGCCTGTCAGCCTGTGGACGATTCGCGAGGGGCGCATGGAACCGCTCGGCAAGGTCCCTCAAGCGCCCCATCCCGGGCGCCCCTCCGGCGCGCCCCATCCCCCGCCTTCGGCGGGTACTTCCCCATAAATGGGGAAGAGTTGCTACCTCTCATGAATGGGGAGGAGTTCGGTAGCTAGCCTGGCTCGTTAAACGCGAGCGGGCTCGGTGAGAAGGTGGCGCACCTGCCCCAGCAGCCTGATCGCCTTCGACACCCGATCGTGTGGAACTCCCGGGTATTTGACGCGGAACATGACGTGCAGCCGATCCCCGGCGATGTCGCGCAGGCGCCGGAGATTTGCCGCAATCTCCTCGGGTGACCCGAGCATGATCTCGCTCCGACGCGCCGCGAGCTCCTCCTCAGTCATCTTGCTCGGATACCATCCGGCGTAGTCGGCCGGCGGCAGGCCATACCACGACCCATATGTCCTGCGGGTCAACATGTACGACTCCTTGACCTGGTCCCACGCGTCATCGGCTCCGTGTTCCGATATGAAGCCGCCCAGCGTCATCGCAAATTCTTGGTCCTCGTACCCCCGCCCATGCTTCGCGAGCGCGGCCTTGTACCTGTCGACCATGTCCTGGACGCGCCAGAAGATGTCGCGGTTGTAGCCGCTTGCCCCGAACGATTTCGAGTCTGTGCCGCCGTCCATGATGAATCCATCGCCAAGCCGCGCTGCGCGGTCCACCGACGCATCGACGTAGCCCGCGATCCACACAGGTGGGCCGCCTGGTTGCTGTGGCTTCGGGTGAACGTCGACTTCATCGAAGCTCCAGTGACGGCCGTGAAACGTGACCGGATCCTCCCGCCACGCCAGCTTCATGACCTGGATCAGCTCTTCGGTCATCGGCGCGCGCACCGCGCGCCTCACGTTGAAGCCGGCGTACTCAGGGTCGCGGTAGCCGAGGCCGACGCCGATCACAAATCGGCCGTTCGAGAGCACGTCGACCATCGCGCACTCCTCGGCCAGCTTGATCGGGTTGTGCAGAGGCGCCAGCACGACCGACGGTCCCAGAGTGATCCGGGAGGTCACCGCGGCGACCGCGGCGCACATACCCATCACGTTGGGATTCCAGTTCAGGAAGTGGTGCTCGGTGTACCAGATCGAGTCGAGGCCGACTTGCTCGGCAAGCTTCGCCTGCTCGATGTCGTTGGCGTAGACCTGGTGGTGGGTGATGCCCTCGGACGGGATCCACTCGGAGCTGTAGACACCAAGGCCGAGCTTCACCTCCCAGCTCCCGTCTCCACCATCGTGAGCTTCATCTGCAGCTGTTCCCGCGGTACGAGCGTCGGCCAGAGCGACACCGACGGCCGCGGTTGGGCGGGCGAAAGGTAACCGGTGCCGATGCCGCCGAGCGTCCACAGGTGGGTCGATTCCCGTTTGACGGTGTCTGCCTCCTCCTTGGTCCTCGTCCGGGCGGCCACGCGAAGCCCGACCTCGTTCATCTCGCCAGGCTCTGGCGCGACCGGGCCGTGCAGCGCGTTGACGCCGATGTAATCGAAATGGAGCTCGATCGGCTCGACGCCGAGGAGATTGAGTCGTTCCCGGATGATGTGCTCGCCGCGCTTTGCCTTCTCGTACGCGTCGGGCCAGCTGAACAGGAGAGAGCCCTCACCCTCCCAGCCGTCGCGGTAGCCGATGCAGACCTTGAGCTTTTCGGGAAGCCCTTTGCCGCTCATGTTCGAGAGCTTCACGCGCTCGGGCGCGATCTCTTCGACCTTGACTTTCGTGAAGTCGGCGATTCCGTCAGGCATGAAGTAGTTGTTCGGATCCCCGATCTCGTAGACGAGCTGCTCCTTGACCGTCCACTCGTTGAGGATCCCGCCTGACCCGGCGACTTTCGAGATCACGGCGGTCGCGTCCTCGCTGACCTCGGCGATCGGGTAGCCCGGCCGCCACGGATCCTGCGCCTGGCGCCACAGGTTGGACACGGCGCCCGTGGCGAGGGCGGCGCACTCGACCGTGTGCCCGATGGTGATCGCGGCGCCAATTTTGTCGTTGTCCTTCGGGTCGTAGGTCCAGCCGAACTCATGCATCATCGGCCCGATGAAAAGCGCGGTGTCGGAGACGCGGCCGCAGACGACGACGTCGGCGCCCTGCGCCAGTCCGCGCGCGATGTAGTCGCCGCCCACGTATGCGTTTGCCGCGACGATGTCCTGGCGGATCCGGTCGATGTCGTCCTCGCCCGTGTCGAGGTTTGGAAACTTGATGCCGATGGAGCGCATCTCATCGAGGTCCGGGAAGATGTCGTCACCCGTCACGACCGCGATCTTCAGCGGGCCGAGGCCCAGGCGCTCCGCCACCTCGATCACCTTGCGCGCCGCCGCGCCCGGATTGGCGCCGCCCGCGTTGGTGACGATCTTGAAACCCTGTTTCCGCGCCTGAGGCAGGGTCGCCTCGAGCCACGGCTCGATGTCCTTGATGTACCCCTCGTTCGGATCTTTCGACTTCTGCCGTTGGAGCACGGCCAGGGTCAGCTCGGAGAGGTGGTCGAAGCAGAGGTAGTCGAGCTCGCCCTTGTTCGCAAGCTCGACCGCCGGCTCGAGCAGGTCGCCCCAGTACGCGCTGCCCGCGCCGAGCCGGATCTTTTTCATACCGGGATGACCCCGTTGCGGCGGTTGGGCGGCGGCACGTCCTTCCGGCAGTAGACCTCGTAGCGCCTGATGAGCTCATCGCGAAGCTCGTCGCTAGGCACGACGGCCTCGATCGAGAAATCGGACGCCACCTCGTACACGTCGATGTCTTCCTCATATTCGCGGCGCTTCTGGTCGATGAAGGCGGGACGCTCGTCCTCCGGCAGCTCGTTGATCTTGTTCAGGTAGATGGCGTTGATCGCGCTCTCCGGGCCCATCAAGGCGGGCTTGGCCGTGGGGAGCGCGAGCACCGCGTCGGGGTTCATCGGCGAGCCGCTCATCGCGAGGTAGCCGCCGCCGTACGCCTTGCGGACCAGCACAGCGATCCGGGGCACAGACGCCTCGGCCACCGCAAAGAGCATTTTCGCCCCGTGGCGGATGATCCCCGCGCGCTCGACCTGGCTGCCGACCATGAATCCGGGGATGTCCTGCAGGAAAAGCAGGGGGATGTTGAACGCGTTGCAGGTCCATATGAATCGCGCGGCCTTGTCCGACGAGTCCGGAAAGAGAACGCCGCCCTTGTGGCGCGACTGGTTGGCGACGATGCCGACTGGGCGCCCGCCGAGCCGCGCGTAACCCGTGACGAGCTCGCGCGCCCACAGTTTTTTCACCTCGAGCCAGCTGTCCTCGTCGACCAGGGCCTTGATGAGGTCGACCATGTTGAAAGCGACCCGCTGGCTCTTGGGCACGATCTCCGCGATCGTGCGGCCGCGCGCCGGCGGCCTGGAGGGCTGCAGCGGCGGCTTCTCCGTCCAGTGGCCCGGGAAATAGGACAGGTACCGCTTAGCCACCTCGAGCGCCTCGTCCTCGCTCGCGCACAGGAAATCGCCGAGGCCGCTCACGCGGTTGTGCATCTCGGCGCCGCCCATCTCCTCCATCGTCACCTTCTCGCCGGTCGCCATCTCCGACATCCGCGGCGATCCGATGTAGGCGGTCGCGTTGCCCTCGACCATGATGCAGACATCACAGAGGGCCGGCTGGTACGCGGTGCCCGCGGGTGACGGCCCGAGCAGGACGCATACCTGCGGGACCACGCCCGACAGCTGGATCTGGTTGTAAAAGATGTTGCCCCACGCCTTCCGTCCGGCGTAGCTCGCGCGCTGCTCGTCGATGCGCGCTCCGGCCGAATCCACGAGGTAGAGCAAGGCGCTCTTGGTGCGCCCGGCAAGCTCCTGCAACGCGGTGATCTTCTGAAATGTACGTAGACCCCACGTCCCGGCCTTCACCGTCATGTCGTTGGCGATGACACAGACCGGCCGGCCGCCGATGTGTCCCACCGCCGTGACGACGCCGTCGGCCGGCAGGTTGCCGTCGACGTGTCGAGCGAGCAGACCGTCCTCGAAAGACCAGCCTGGATCAAGGATCCGCTCGAGCCGTTCGCGGACGAAGAGCTTGTTCTGCTCTTTGAGCTTGGCGTGGTACCGCTTGTCCCCGCCTTCGCGCGCTGTCTCGAGCCGGCGGCGAAGGTCCTCGTCCAGGTCGGCGGCCTCGTCCTTGGGGCCTGGGGCGGGGGATGGCACCGCTGTCAATCCGGGATCTCCATCCGCAGCAGCGCCGTGCTGAAAGCCTTCCCGGTCACGTCGTAGCGAAGCGTCTTGGTCGCGCCGCCCCCGAGCGCGTTGTGGAGCAAAAGGTTGAAACCGTTGATGTTCGGCATCGGGAAGACCTCCACGTCACCGCGAACCCAATCGCCGAAATGACGCTTCAGGCGCTCAGGCGTCAACGACGCCAGCAGCTTTTGATACGCGGCGTCGTCGAGCGCGAGGACACCGACATTCACGACGTCTCCCTTGTCGCCGGAGCGTGCATACGCGATGTCTTTCAGCTGCATGCCATCGAGTGCAAAACGAACGAACGAACGTTCACTTTCTTCATGCGGAGTCTAGCGTATGCTGCGCCAAAACCCTCAAGCCGCTCAGCCCTCTTTCAGGAGTAAACCCACGGCCACCCTTCCTCTGCAGGCAATCGCGTCCGGCCCAGCCGAAGCAGCGCATTCGGGAATCCGCGAGGTCGTCAATCTTGCGCTCGTCACCCCGGGCTGCATCCGGCTCGAGGTTGGTGAACCCAATTTCTCGACACCAAAGCACATTGTGGAGGCCGCGGTCGAGTTCGCGCGGAAGGGCCAGGTCAAGTACACGGCGACGGCCGGCCTGCTCAGCCTGCGCGAGCGAATAGCCGCCAAGCTCGACCGCGTGAACGGGATCCAGGCCAGGGTGACGAACATCAACTGCTCGGTCGGTGGTGTCGGAGGGATCGCCGCCGCGGTGGCCGCCCTCGTCGAGCCGGGCGACGAGGTCCTGATCCCGGATCCCGCATGGCCGAACTACCGGCTGATGCTGGCGTGGGCGCATGGCACTCTCGTGCGATACGCATGCCCACCCGGCAACCAGTTCCTCCCCGACCCCAAGCAGGCAGAGAGCCTGATCTCACCGCGAACCAAGTTGATGATCGTCAACAGCCCGTGCAATCCGACGGGCGCCGTCTTTCCTCGCGAGCTGCTCGAGCAGCTCGTCGAGGTCGCCGTGCGCCACAACATCTACCTCCTGTCCGACGAGTGCTACGACGAGGTCATCCTCGAGGGCGAGCACCTGAGCCCGGCGTCGTTTTGCACGGACGGCCGCGTCATCTCAGCGTTCACCTTCTCCAAGACCTACGCGATGACCGGCTGGCGCGTCGGCTACGTCGTCGCCAACGACACCATTTCGGACAGCATCACGAAGATCCTCGAATCGAACTCCTCGTGCATTCCCACCGTGTGCCAGAAGGCGGCCGAGGCGGCGCTCGACGGGCCGCGCGAACCGCTTCGCGAGATGGTGGATGCCTACCGCGACAGGCGCGATCTGTGCGTCGGCTTGCTCGACGAGGCCGAGATGCTCATCAGCCGGCCGCGCGGTGCTTTCTACATCATGGCCGACATCACGCGCTCCGGCATGGACTCTCGCGAGTTCGCGTTCGACCTAGTCAAGACGAAACAGGTCGCCGTCGCGCCGGGTACCGCGTTCGGCGAGTCCGCCCGGCAGGCAGTTCGCATCAGCCTCGCGAGCTCACCCGAAGACCTGGCCGTCGGCATAGGCCGGATGATCGAGAGGATCGACGAGCTAGCGGAGAAGTAAGCCCCCGTCGACGACGAGGGCGGCCCCAGTGATGTAGGACGCGTCCGGACCGGCCAGGAACAGCACCGCCTTCGCGACCTCCTCGTACGTTCCCTGGCGGCCGAGCGGGACGCGCGCCGCGGCGCTTTCGGCCCGTGCCGCCTGTTGCTCGTCGGTGAGGTCGCGCCGCCGGTCGGTCATCACCATCTCCATGAACCCTGGGCAAACGCAGTTCGCGCGGATTCCGTCGGCCGCGAAGTCAAGGGCAAGCGTCCCGGTCAGGGAGACCATCGCGGCCTTGGACACGCTGTACGCCGCCTCGTCGGCGGCCGGCTTGAGTCCGGCGATCGACGCCGTGTTCACGATCGCGCCCCCTCCCCCCTCCCGCATCAGCGGGATGGCCGCCTGGGACATGACAAAGGCGGACCTCACGTTCACGTCCATGATCCGGTCCCAGTCGCCGACCTCGGTCTCCAAGACCGAGCGGGCGCGCAGCGGGTCGATCCCGGCGTTGTTGAACAGGACGTCGAGGCGCCCGAACTCCGACCGCGCGCAGCCCACCGCGGCATTTCCGGTCGCCAGCTCCGAAGCGTCACCGCGCACCGCGTGTGCGGCGGCGCCGGAGTCGCGGAGCGAAGCGGCCGCCGCGTCGAGGACCGAGGCCGGAGGCCCCGCCGGTAACGATGCCCACCTTCCCGGCGAAGCGCGTCAATTAGCGAGCAGGCGGTCGAGCCCTGGAAGGAAGGACTGCGGCGTGTGCAGCCCCGCGTACAGATACTCGAGATAAGCACTCTCGGCTTGGCGCGACCGCGCGCGTCTGTCCCCCTCCTCCACAAGGCGGCGGCCGAGCAGGTACGTGTACTGGTAGGGACCCCACAAGGGATGCTTCACCAGCCGCAGCTGGAACTGGGCGCGAGCCGGATCCATGAAGCCCGCGGCAGCCATCGTCGCGAGGACCTCCGCTTCGCCCCTGCCCTCCACTCCGAGCGCGATCGCTCCGGCAAATGTCGCCATGCGCCGCAACCATTCGAGCTTGCTCACGAGAAGCTGCTCCGGAGTGGGCTCTGGATGGAGCCGCAGGAAAGCGGTGTCCTCGATGCCTTCGCTGA
>WNGD01005795.1_pt1 | contig 15882 bp, 8 predicted proteins | sample 5400671 | NCBI WGS metagenome assembly WNGD01 (sample SAMN13153369, study PRJNA577476) | soil metagenome | isolation source: 40 cm soil or saprolite under grassland replicate 2 | place: USA:California | collected 2016-06-15 | reverse complement strand
CAATTGGAACTGGGCAGAGACAGGTACTGTGGTAGTATCGCTCTCTTCGTTTTCAAAATCGTAAGGCAACACAGGTACCCTATCAGCAGTACCAAAATCAGCCTCTTCAAAGATATCAGTTGCAAATGGTGTCTCTTCTAAAGTCCTGATATCATCAGGACTACTGCTACTAAAATCTTCAAAGATATCAGTTGCAAATGGTGTCTCTTCTGCCATCTCATCAATCGTGGGTACATCAGGGGAAGGGGATACCTCTTGCTGTGTAGTGAGCCTCTCATCTACAACTGCAGGTGCAATATACAGCACTTCTTCTTCTATCGAGGGCAGAGAAGCTCCTTGTGACAGTCCCGAATCGTAGGTTGCTAGCGACTGAGGTGGACGAGAATCGATAGGGGGGGGTATTGCTCGCTGGCGCCGACGTGCAGCCGCACGTACATTTGGAACAACCGATGGTGGTTGTTTCGAGTAGTCAAATACAACTTTGATGGCCCGATTGCGGGCCTTATTTGCTGCTGTTATGAGGGCCTCGCGATAGCCGCTGAGAGGGAAACTGTGGGTAATCAATTTATCGGGAAAAATCAGTTTTCGCTCTATCAGCTCAACAGCGATCTTAAAAGTAGGTGTTTTCTTGGATGTATCAATAGGCCAGGTCTCCATACCATGACCCTTTGTACCAATGAGATTGATCTCCTCGTACCATATGGGGGTGAGATCGATACGCATGCGGTGAAGATATACGCCCACCACGACCACGGTTGAACCAGCTCGTGCCCATCTGAGCGCATCTTGCGTGGTATGTGCGCTGCCGACGGTATCGTATGTAACATCATAGCCACCTAACAACACCTTGTTACCCCATATACCCTCATAGAGCTGTGCGCTGGTAGCTCGTTGTATCTCTCTATAGCTATCCTGTGGGTAGATAATCTGTGCACCTAAGCGCGCCGCTTGTTCGATCTGGAAGGGGTGACGTGCCATTACACACACTTCAGCCTCGGGTGCAAGAGCGCGGACAACTTGTAAGATAAGTAGACCTATTGTGCCGGCACCAATAATAAGCACACGATCTTTTGCCTGTGGTAAATGACGTAAGACGGCATGAACGGCAACTGCGGTTGGTTCCAAAAGAACAGCTTGCATATCATGTATGTCCTGGGGAATACGAAAGAGTTGTTGTTCGTGGAGCAACATCTCCTCGCTCCATCCACCGCCTATTGGTTGTGGGCCGGGCAGAGCGCCGTTCTCACAGAGGCTATAATGGCCAGAGGCGCACGAGCGGCAGGGTTGTTGTACGCCTGCTGTGATGCAGTTGGGTCCAGATTGCAGCACAACCCGGTCACCGACACGTAAATGATGCACGTCATTCCCGACTTCTATTACTTCTCCGACAACCTCGTGACCTGGATATGAAAGACCATGATTGGGTATGGCCGCGGGTGCAATGTTGAAGTCTCCATCAACGAAAATGAGATGCAGGTCGCTTCCGCAAATGCCTGCGAACGAGTTACGTACGCGCACCCAGTTGGATGCAGGTAGTGACTGTCGGGGTAAATTTCGTACTTGTAGGGGAGCAAACGAAGAGAAATAGGCTCCACGCCAGATATATCCGAGAAGTTTCGTAGGTATAACATGTGCAGGATCAAGTTCTAATGTTGAGGTCCACATAGCGCCCTCCCTGAGTTTCTAGCAATCTTATTGCTATACATAGCATCTTGTGTTCCGTTTTATCGCAGTGTATCACGCAGGTGGAAGGTGGTCAATCTTATTGAAAAAGAATAGGAAAGAAGATTGTTTACTCTGTTACGCGGGGTATTTTCACCGTGAAGATGGTCTCTATTTCGGGGGTACTCGCGACAGTAATAGTTCCCTCGTGCGCAAGCGCTATCGCCCTGGCAATTGAGAGGCCAAGTCCTGTTCCCTGAGGAACCTTCCAGGGAGATGCATAGGTAGACATGTGTTCACCCCGGTAAAAGCGTTCAAAGATATAAGGGAGATCGTCTGGGTGAATGCCCTTCCCATTATCAATAACTTGTATGATCGCATAACCATCTTGACAATCTAGTTGAAGGCGAATCCAACCGTCAGGTGCTGGCCGACCGTATTTTATTGCATTATCAAACAGGATATGTAACACCTGCTTGAGTTGATCAGCGTTTGCCTGTATGTTCAGTCGCTCGTGTGTTGAGAAGTAGATGCCTATCTTCCGCCCATCTGTTGCCAGTTCTTTTGCTCGCTCCACTCCTTCGAGCGCCAGGTTGACCAGGTCAATAACTTGTTTTTCCAGGTTTTGGGCTTCATCGAGACGAGCCAATAGTAACAAATCATTGATCAGACGCGTCATACGTTCAGCCTCACTTTTAATGAGCTTTAAGACACGCAGCGCTGTCTCTGGATCATCTTTTGCTCCGCGCATCAATACTTCCGTGAAACCACGTATTGACGTCAATGGAGTGCGAAGTTGGTGAGAAGCATCAGAGATGAAGCGACGAAATCGCTGTTCTGAGGATTGTTGCGCTTTTGTGGCGCGCTCAAGTTGTTCACCCATGATACTCAAACTCGCAGCGATCCTACTCACCTCATCATCACCTTTCATGAGAGGTAAAAGACGTTTTCGCTGTTGTAAATCACCAAGAGTGATAGCCTGGGCTGCATCTGACGTTCGCCGCAAGGGGCGCAGCAAATAAAGCGTCAGAAAGAAAAGGGCAAATACTCCAATAACAATTAGTAGAGCCGCTACTATCTGTAAACTTGTCAGACTTGTAAGCAGAACGCCCTGTATTGTTATATGTAAGATGGCGTACGAAGTCCAAATGCTAAGTAGAATCAGTAGAACACAGATGAGTAAACCGTAGAAAAACGTCATTTGCCAGAGCAGTCCTGAGAGCCGACGACGACGCCAGGAACTGTAAGGACTCAGTTTATCATCAGTCTTTTCATCTCCACTCTCTCCGTCGTAGACGGCGGATGAAACGTTTTTCAATTCTGCTGGCATTACGTACTATCCTCGCCCTTTTAGTCTTTTAAGACATATCCCACTCCGCGAACTGTTTGAATCAAACGAGGGGTGCTAGGTGAATCTTCAATTTTCTCTCTTAAATACCTCACGTAAACTTCGATGATATTGGTTTCGCCGAGAAAGTCGTAGCCCCACACTTTGTTTAGTATCGTCTGGCGGTCCAGCACCTGGCGGGGGTGACTCATAAACAAATGCAGCAGATTGAATTCGGTAACGGTTAACTCGATATGACGGCCTGCACGGCTAACTTCTCGAGTTGTCATATGTAGTCGCAAATCGCCAAACTGTAATACCTGACCCTCTCTTTCAAGCGCACTGTTACCGGGTATAGAAACGGAAGAACGGCGCTGACGGCGAAGAATGGCATGGATACGGGCAACTAGCTCTTCAAAACTAAAGGGCTTTGTCAGGTAATCATCTGCTCCAGTCTTCAAACCAGCCACGCGGTCCTCCACTTCGCCCCTGGCGGTCAGTATTAACACCGGTACATCCTGTGTCGTCGGGTTAATGCGCAGACGCCGGCATACCTCTAGCCCGTCTATGCTACCGGAAGGTAGCCCCAGGTCAAGGATGACTATATCAGGATTGATACGCTGCGTGATAGTCAATCCTTCCAGTCCGTCCGAAACAGCTTCAACCTGAAAACCTTCATAGCGCAGACCCAGTTTGATAAGTTCAATAATATTTTCTTCATCCTCAATCACGAGTACCTTTAATTGGGTTGGATTTGATGCGTTGGGGGATTTACCCAGGCTTGCAGGTTGCATTTCAATACTTCCGCGCCTTTGAAGGTCTGCTTCCTGTAGCTCAACGGAATCCGCAGCTATATCACTTCTTCTGATTGAATCCTGTTGCATAGTGTTTTGCCTTTTTTTCACAGACAAGGAACTGTAAAACAGAAAGAGATGCGATTCAGTTAACTTTCTACCACATGCATGGAGATTTGTATTACAATAACCATAATCATCAAGTCAAAATATATCTCGCTATACATTTTCGGGAGTTTTTCTATGACTATCAAACGGCTGCTGATAATAATTGGTGTCTTACTTATACTATTGATAGGGGTGTCGACCTACGCCTTCGCCATTCTTCTATCAAATCCTGCTCAAACGTCTCTCTTACCGCTCACCCCGTCGCCAACTGAGACTATTTATACGAACATCAGCAGTGTCTATAGAGTGGTAGGAACCATCCAATCCCTTGGGGATCAGACATTTGTAATCGCCCTGACTCATGAGCATAAAACCGTCACGGTTAGCGTCAATGACAAAACAACATATGCTACGCCAAATGGACCAGCCACTTTTAGCGATCTGAAAGTCGGAGAGGTGGTAGAAGTGCGCACCCGTACAGATACCTTCGACACGACGACCATCCTGGCGGCACGTATTATCGTCAAGTCAGCGGCGGCCTGATAGTCTCTAAGACACCTTTTCTGCGTGGCTAGTTTCACGCTGTTGCTGCAATTGGGGCTGTCCTTTTTACAATAGCCTTGTGCTGGCGTAGTCGATTCTATCCCATGACAGGCGGTTGTAAGAGCAAGCGCAAACCATTGACAGACTTTCCTTGCTGATATATCCTGTAGTGGCATCACTTACATGTTGGTATTCTGGCCTGGTATTGATTAAAGTTTCTTTTGGCCCATATTGGTAGCCCTGCTGGAAAGGTTGTCATAATGAAACTCACAATGAAGGGCGATTATGGTTTGCGAGCTATGCTTGATATGGCTGCATACTATGGACAGGGGCCGGTCGAAAGTGCCGACATCGCTAGACGTCAGTATATTCCAGAGCAATATCTCGACCAGATATTAATGGCCCTGCGCAAAGAAGGCTTAGTGAAAAGTGTTCGTGGCCCAAAGGGTGGACATATGCTTGCGAAGCCACCAGCCCAAATTACTATGGCCCAGGTTATGCAAGCGCTGGAGGGCTATGTTCCACCGATGGAATGTCTCCCCAACCCTGATTTTTGCAAGCTTTCGCCTGGGTGCGCCTTACGTGTGGTCTGGCAAAAGATTGATGAAATGACACAGATCTTGCTCAACTCAACCACTATTGAGGAACTGGCACAACAGCATCAAACAGGCACTATGGAGATGATGTACTACATCTAAAACATGTAGGGAAACCTCGAGCGGATGTTCAGGGTGAAGAGTAGAGAGCACTAAAGCGAGTACGTCGTGAGACAGGGATGGTAGCAAGTGGATAATGCAGGGGCTGAATTTACAATGCCCACATCCAGTAGTGATAGGTTGATAGCCATTGTAGAGGATGATGCAAGATTGGCAGGCATGTTCCGTGATATATTGGGCTGCTTCGGTAACTTGCGGCTTCAAATTTTCTCTGATGGACAAGAAGCCAGAACCTCCTTACCAGCACTCAACGCGGATCTCATTTTATTAGATGTTGGATTACCCAATCTTGATGGAGCCTCTCTTTTTAAGATCCTGCGTGGACATAGCAATACGAAGAACACTCCTATCATTGTCATCACGGGCAGCCACGACTGGGAACTGCATCGCATGGGGCTCCAAACAGGTCTCCTGCTACGGAAACCCTTTGAGATTGAAGAACTACTCCGCATGATTCAAGCTTTGCTTCCTTTCCAGGAAATGTAAATGCATCCGCTTGAAGTGTTTCTACTGTGCGGTCACTACCATTGAGATCGTTAACAACGGCAGGTGAAGAGTTATGGCCTACTGGGCGAAAGATGTGACAGAACTTATTGGTCGCACACCCATCGTCGAGTTAAAACGCGTGACTTCAGGCGCAATTGCTACCGTCCTCGCCAAACTAGAAATGTATAGTCCGGGCGGTAGTGTTAAGGACCGTGTCGCCCTACAGATGATCTGCGAAGCAGAGTCGCAAGGGCTTTTACGTCCTGGTGGTACCATTACTGAACCTACCAGTGGCAACATGGGTGTCTCTCTCGCATGGCTCGCTGCTGCTCGTGGCTACCAATGCATCCTCACCATGCCGGACACCATTTCTCTGGAACGACGTCTCCTCATACAACGCTTCGGTGCGAAGATCCTTCTTACACCCAGCAACCAGGGTATGAGAGGAGCTATAAACAAGGTTATCGAACTACGCACCACACTCCCAAATACCTGGTATCCACAACAATTCTACAATCAGGCCAACCCGCGTGCTCATCGGGAAGGTACTGCCGTGGAGATTTGGGAAGAGACCTCTGGAGCAGTCGACATGGTTGTCATCGGCGTGGGTACAGGAGGAACCTTAACTGGCGTCGCGGAAGGACTGCGTTCTCGTAAGCCCTCTATCGAAGTCATCGCCGTCGAACCAGCCTCGTGTGCTATCTTATCTGGTGGGCGCCCCGGGCCACATCGCATTGAAGGCCTTGGAGCAGGTTTTCAGCCTGACACCCTGCGCGTTGATCTCATCGACTCTGTTGTCCCCGTCGCCGATCAGGATGCTATCTCTACTGCTATTCGTCTCATGGAACAAGAAGGCCTCTCTGTTGGTATCAGTAGTGGTGCCGTAGCCTGGGCCGCTTTACAAGAGGCTCGCAAAGAACAAAACCGCGGCAAAGTCATCGTCACTATTTTCCCTAGTGCCGCCGAAAGATATTTGTATACCAGCCTTTTTGAAGACCTCAGAAGTAATCTTCACTCATAAAAGGGCTATTTGTTTGGCTGGGCACCATTACTGCACCATTTTGTCGTGAAATATCGGAAAAATGCAAAAATTGCTATTGACATCCTTGCAAACTGGTAGTATACTTACATCCTGCCAGAACATATACACTTGGAACAGTAATCAGTACTGTACACAATTTGTATCATTGTTGGCTGGTGTGAGCTAGCAAAGAAGATAGATAGATCAAACATTTGACGTTACGTCATTCCCCATAAGGATACTGCAACTTTAGGTACTACAAACAAGCGCAAGATGCTGAAAGCCACGTTGCCCATCATTGACTGCGGTACCGCGAGAAATGTCAAAGTGTATATTGTACACAGTGTGCTGTTAGTACCTGAGTACTGTATACAGGGAATAATGTAGCGTATTTCGTTGTTTTTATTGGTGACATCTTTCTTTGTTCAAATACAAGTAGCGTGCAATGTGGGTGAGCCGAGAACAACTTGTTCGTGTAGGGGAGTAGGAGTAACCGCTTGCGAAGGCAATTTGCGGTTACTTTTCTTGTCATTGAACGTCTTTCAACACAGGCTTATTAGATATCATCCTGAGTAATATCTTTTTCCGTTTTTTTGTTTGCGTGGAGATGCGCATCCCTCTTTATATGCGTATCTCTATTCGTTTCCTCATGTGGGCAATAAGGTGAGAGGAGAACACTACACATGGCAGTTAGCAGCAGGGCTGTGGCTCTCCCCGAGCGCGTTTCATTTGCACGTATCCCTGATATACGGCCAATGCCGGGGCTGATTCAGATTCAGCTTGACTCTTTTGAATGGTTTAAGAAAGAAGGTCTGCGCGAACTTTTTGAAGAAATCTCTCCTATTGAAGACTTTACCGGTAAAAATCTTAGTCTAGAATTTATTGTGCCTCCTGAGCCATTTGGCAAGCCCAAATATAACGAGGACGAGTGTCGTGACCGCGATGCCACATACTCTGCCCCACTCAATGTCAAAGCCCGTCTCATCAACAAAGAGACTGGTGAGATTATTGAGAAAGACATCTTTATGGGTGATTTCCCCCTTATGACCAAGGAAGGTACCTTCATTATCAACGGCGCCGAGCGTGTTGTCGTTAGCCAGCTGGTGCGCTCCCCCGGTGTGTACTTCACCGCCGATGAAGATGCTACAACTGGTCGCAGGCTCTTTGCCGCCAAGCTTATCCCTGGTCGAGGCGCTTGGTTGGAATTTGAGACCAGTAACAAAAACTTACTGACCGTCAAAATAGACCGGAAGCGTAAATTGCCTATCACTACACTGCTTCGGGCTATTGCCAGCCTGGCCAAAGATCAATATCATGCTGAAGAGCTAGACCTCACAACGGATCAGGGCATTCTAGATGTTTTCAGTAATGTAGATAATGATCCCAATATCCGCTATATCCAGGCTACGCTGGATCGCGACCCCGTGAAAAGAGAAGACGAGGCCCTTCTCGAGTTGTACAAAAAAATGCGTCCTGGCGATCCTGCCACCATCGATAATGCTCGTTCGCTGGTGAAAAATCTCTTTTTTAACCCGCGTCGCTACGATCTTGGTAGCGTCGGTCGCTATAAGCTTAATCGTAAGCTTGACCTCTCTACGCCACAAAGCGAACGCATCTTGACCCAGGATGACCTGGTCAACATTATCCGTCGCTTGATAGAATTGAATAATGGACATGGTCGTAAAGACGACATCGACCATCTCGGCAATCGCCGTGTACGCTGCGTTGGAGAACTGATACAGACGCAGTTCCGTGTTGGCCTGCTGCGTATGGAGCGTGTTGTTAAGGAGCGCATGAGTATCCAGGAGCCTGGGCAGGCAACGCCCAACGCGCTTATCAACATTCGCCCGGTCGTCGCTGCTATGAAGGAATTTTTCGGTGGCAGCCAGCTCTCGCAGTTTATGGATCAGACCAACGCCCTCGCCGAGATTGGCCACAAGCGTCGTCTCTCGGCTCTCGGCCCCGGAGGTCTCTCTCGTGAGCGCGCGGGTTTCGACGTACGAGACGTGCATCAATCGCACTATGGCCGTATCTGCCCAATCGAGACCCCTGAAGGTCCAAATATTGGACTTATTGGTAACCTCGCTACCTATGGACAGATCAATCCGTACGGTTTCATCGAGACGCCCTATCGTAAAGTGTATAAACGGCTCCCAGCCAATGATCCACTTTTAATTGATCGTGAATTTCGCGGCATCGCCGGCCGCGAGCGTGAAGATGTGATAGCTGCCGATGGCACTGTACTGATCAAAGCGCGTACGCGCGTGCGCGTCGACGAGCCGCTTTTCGCTCAATTGTCTCAAATTCTTGGAGATGCAGAGGTCAGGATAAAACCCTTCGTTACCCTCGAAGTAGATTACCGTACCGCCGATGACGAAGAGAATTTCTGGATTGCTCAGGCCAATACAAAGCTCACTGAAAATAATGAGTTTGCCGAGGAACGCGTTCTTGCGCGTTATCAAGGTGAGTTCGCTATGGAAAGCGCGGATAACATGGACTATATGGATGTATCGCCGCGCCAGACCGTCAGCGTCGCTACCGCACTCATCCCATTCCTTGAGCACGACGACGTAAACCGCGCGCTCATGGGCGCAAACATGCAGCGTCAGGCAGTACCATTGTTGCGGCCACAGTCTCCCATCTGTGGGACAGGCATTGAACGGCAGGTAGCTATAGACTCCGGCCAGGTGCAGGTGAGCAAGGTCAATGGCGAAGTTGTCTCAGCTACTGCGCGAAAAATCGATATTGTTGAAGACGAAGGTGAGCTTCATACGTACCGGCTGCGTAAATTCGTCCGCTCTAACGCCGGTACCTGTATCACTCAGCGGCCACTTGTACGCAAAGGTGACTATGTCAACGTAGGACAGGTTATCGCCGACAGTTCATCGACTGAGAACGGTGAGCTTGCCCTCGGACAAAACATCCTCGTCGCTTTTATGAGCTGGGAGGGTGGCAACTATGAAGATGCCATTCTTATTAGCGAACGTATCGTCCGTGAAGACTACTTTACCTCGATACATATTGAAAAGTATGAGGTCGATGCTCGCGATACCAAGCTTGGGCCTGAGGAGATCACGCGCGATATACCTAATGTTGGTGAAGAGGGACTGCGAAATCTGGATGAACGCGGCATCATCTACGTTGGAGCAGAAGTGGGGCCGCAAGACATTCTCGTTGGTAAAATCACCCCAAAAGGTGAGACAGAATTAACGGCAGAAGAAAAGCTCTTGCGTGCTATCTTCGGTGAGAAGGCTCGTGAAGTCAAAGACACCTCTCTGAGGGTACCTCACGGAGAACGCGGTAAGGTTGTCGAAGTCAAAGTCTTTTCACGTGATGCCGGCGATGAGTTGCCTCCAGGTGTCAACCAACTTGTGCGTGTGAGCATTGCCCAGAAGCGCAAAATTGGTGCAGGAGATAAAATGGCCGGACGCCACGGTAACAAGGGCGTTATCTCGCGGGTGCTCCCAATAGCGGATATGCCATTTCTACCAGATGGCACACCGGTAGATATTATCCTGAACCCGTTGGGTGTGCCGCACCGGATGAATATTGGGCAGATTATGGAGACTCACCTGGGTTGGGCCGCGGAAAAATTGGGCTTTAAGATAGCGACTCCTGTTTTCGATGGCGCAACAGAGGAAGACATTGAGGAATTTCTGCGCCGCGCCAATCTGCCCGAGACAGGTAAAGTGCAACTCTTTGATGGACGAACCGGGGAACCGTTTGACCACCCAATCACAGTTGGCTATACCTACATGCTGAAACTGGCGCACTTGGTTGAAGACAAAGTACACGCTCGTTCAACGGGTCCATACAGCCTGATAACGCAGCAGCCCCTGGGCGGTAAGGCCCAGTTTGGTGGACAGCGTTTTGGCGAAATGGAAGTCTGGGCACTTGAAGCCTATGGCGCGGCTAATATACTCCAGGAAATCCTGACGGTTAAGTCAGATGATGTTGTAGGGCGTGTGAAGACCTACGAAGCCATCGTCAAAGGCGAAAATATTATGGAGCCTGGCGTACCTGAATCCTTCAAAGTACTTGTCAAGGAGTTGCAGAGCCTGGGCATCAACGTAGAGGTGCTTAACGAGGATGAGCAAAAAATCCAGTTCGTTGAAGATACATCTAACGATGTCATGCCCGAGCTAGGTATCAACCTATCCGGTTTTGAGGGAGACCACTAAACTAAAATGTAGGGCAACCCTCGCGGTTGCCCTGCAATGATCACCTTGGAACAATTATGCTGATGTAGTTATTGGGTAAGTCCTGATAGAGGGCGTATGCCCATTTTCTAAATGTAATGCGACATGTAAGGGCGACCCTTACGGGTGCCCAGGGGTGGAATGGATGTGATTGACTCAACTGTCTACATTGATTGAGCAATGACGTTCTTACGCCAGGAGGCAACATGCTCGAAGTAAATGACTTTAACGCAATCCGTATTAGCCTCGCTAGCCCAGAACAGATTCGTGGTTGGAGCTACGGTGAGGTCACGAAACCAGAGACGATTAACTACCGAACGCTCAAACCAGAAAAAGATGGGCTGTTCTGTGAGCGTATCTTCGGACCCACCAAGGACTGGGAGTGCTACTGCGGTAAATATAAACGAGTCCGTTTTAAGGGGATTGTCTGTGATAAGTGTGGTGTAGAGGTGGCACGCTCAAAGGTGCGTCGTGAGCGCATGGGACATATCGAACTGGCTTCACCCGTGAGCCACATCTGGTACTTCAAGGGCACACCCAGTCGCATCGGTCTCTTGCTTGACCTATCGCCCCGCAACCTGGAGCGTATCCTCTACTTTGCGCTCTACGTCATCACTGATATTGATGAGGATGCCCGCCAGCGCGAACTGATGCACATGGACGAGGAACTTCTCAAGCTGGAACAGAATCTGGATGAACAGGTTGTAGAGTTGATCGACCAGTTGAAGGATAAACGAGATAGCGATATCCTCAAAACGAGAAATCGCATCGAGGAAGACCGTGTGGAGGCTGAAGCCCGCCGCGAGCAAGAGTTGGAGGCGGCGAGGCGAGCAGAGAGTGATACACTGGCACAGTTGCGCGCCTCAATGGGCCAACCGGCTGAAGAGGATATCATCTTTGAACCAACGGGTCAGATCATTGTGCCCGAAGGTGATGTAGTCACACCGAGACATACCGAATCGTTGGAACAAAAGGCCGAGATTTGTCGCAATGATATTGCCGAGAATGCGCGCCGCGAGATCGAGGCTACTCGCCTGGAAAGCGATCGTGACGCTGAACGCACGAAGCTTGAATACCAGGGACAAATCGACTCCGCGCAGTCACACCTGGAGTTAGAGCGTGTCAGTAATAGACAGCGTTTGGAGCAGTTGCGGCGTGATCTTGAGGGCCTCAAGAAGATGGACCTCCTGCAGGAGGGTCGCTACCGCGAGCTGAAAGATGCCTTTGGGGGCGTTTTCCGGGCAGGGATGGGGGCTGAAGCAGTACGCGAGCTGATTGCTGGCCTGGACATGGATAAGTTGGCCGGTGAACTGCGCCGCGAAATTGGTTCAACAGTTGGTCAGCGTCGCAAGAAGGCTACCAAGCGCCTGAAAGTAGTCGAGGCATTCCGTAAGTCAAACACTTCGCCCGAGTGGATGATCCTGACGGTTTTGCCAGTTTTACCACCAGACCTGCGCCCAATGGTGCAGCTCGATGGCGGCCGCTTTGCCACGTCGGATTTGAATGATCTGTATCGTCGTGTTATTAACCGCAATAACCGTCTCAAGCGGCTATTAGAGTTGAGCGCGCCAGAGATCATTATCCGCAATGAGAAACGCATGCTACAAGAGGCGTGTGATGCCCTCATCGATAATGGACGCCGTGGTCGTGCCGTGGCGGGCTCAGGGAATCATAAACTGAAGAGCCTCTCAGATATGCTCAAGGGTAAACAGGGGCGCTTCCGTCAAAACCTGCTTGGTAAACGCGTAGACTACTCTGGTCGGTCCGTGATTGTGGTTGGTCCGGAATTAAAGCTGCACCAATGTGGTCTGCCCAAGAGAATGGCGCTGGAACTGTTCAAACCGTTTGTTATGCGCAAACTGGTGGAGCAGAACTTCGCACACAATATCAAAAGCGCGAAACGTTTTGTCGAGCGCGTGAAGCCTGAAGTGTGGGATGTACTGGAAGAGGTCATCAAAGACCATCCAGTGTTGTTGAACCGCGCACCAACATTGCACCGCCTTGGTATCCAGGCTTTCGAGGCGGTATTGGTAGAGGGTAGCGCTATACAACTGCACCCGCTGGTCTGTTCAGCCTTCAATGCAGACTTTGACGGTGACCAGATGGCGGTGCACGTACCACTCTCTGATAAAGCACAGGATGAGGCGCGCCAGTTGATGCTCTCGACACGCAATCTGCTCTCTCCTGGTACCGGCGATCCATCCATCGGCGCTAGCCAGGATATGGTGCTGGGCTGTTTCTATCTGACGCAGGAACGTCCAGATCAGAAAGGCGAGAATCGCGTCTTTACCGACACGACCGAAGTGCTGCTAGCCTATGAGTCTGGCGTCGTCGCTCTGCAAGCGCCGATCAAGGTACGCCTGGGCGATGTCGATGTCTATGACAATCCTCCACCTGACAAGGCCACCATCATACATGCAAATGGGAAGAGGGTCAGGACAACCGTTGGGCGCGTCATCTTCAACCAGGCCCTCCCAGAGCGATTACGCTTCAAGAACTATGCCATGAAGAAAGAGAACCTGAGACAGGTGATCGGCGAATGCTTCAAGGAATATGGACGCGCCAAAACGGCTGAACTGGCTGATGAAATCAAGCGGCTTGGTTTCACGTACGCAACCAAGGCTGGCGCAACTATCGCTATCAGCGATGTCAAGGTGCCGATAGGGAAGCAGGAAGAACTTGCCAGAGCGGATGCTAAGATCGTTGAACTGGAAGAGCAATACCGCGATGGTCTGATCACAGACCATGAGAAATATCAGCAGACGGTTGATGTTTGGAACGAAGCGACCGACAATGTAACCAGGATGGTTGAGGCAACACTCGATCCATATGGTTCCATTTACACTATCGCCAGGTCGGGTGCGACCAAAGCAAAGTTCCAGCAGATTCGTCAATTGTCAGGTATGCGAGGCTTGATGGCGAGTCCGTCAGGACGCATCATCGATGTACCAATTCGTGGTAACTTCCGTGAAGGCTTGAGCGTGCTGGAGTACTTTATCAGTAGCCACGGTGCTCGTAAGGGACTTGCTGACACGGCATTGCGTACAGCAGAGTCTGGCTACCTGACACGTCGCTTAATCGATGTCGCGCAGGATGTTATTGTCAACGATGAAGACTGTGGAACGACTGATGGAATTCTCATCACCGAGGCCGACTCTAAAGAAATGATGTTGCCGGATATTCGCAGCCGCCTGATTGGGCGCGTGCTGGCAGAACCTATTCCAGGTTTTGAGCATATCGCTCCCGGTGATGAACTGATTGACGAACAGGTCGATGAGATTGTAAACTCTGGGGTTAAAGCTGTGCGTGTACGTTCAGTACTCGCATGCCTGGCGCATCGCGGCATCTGCCGCAAATGCTATGGACGTGACCTGGCGGCGAATTCTCTGGTAAAAATTGGTGCTGCGGTAGGTATTATCGCGGCTCAATCAATCGGTGAACCGGGTACACAGTTGACTATGCGTACCTTCCATACAGGTGGTATTGCAGGAGCGCAGGGTGACATTACGCAAGGTCTGCCGCGCGTGGAGGAACTCTTTGAGGCACGTGTGCCGAAAGACAAAGCGGAAATTAGCGAGATCGACGGCGTCGTTGAAATCGTGAAGGATCCGAATACCAATGTTCGCACGGTACGCGTCGTCTCCTCGAACGTCTTCTTTGATGAGTATCCGCTGCCGACGGGTAGTCAAGTGCTTGTTAATGATAAGGATCATATTCTAAAAGATCAGGTCATTGCTATGATGCCTGCTGAAAATGGCAGCGAGCCAATACCAGTAATGGCACGTACCGAGGGTGAGTTGAACATCAATGCAGATGGTATGCTGACCATTCGCTTTGAGGAACGCGAGGAGCGATCGTATCCCATCCCTGCTGCGCGCAATATTGTGGTGGCCGATGGTCAGAAGATTCAGGCGGGCACCCCTATCACTGGTGGTCAGCGCGATCCACAGGATGTTCTGCGTATCCAGGGACGAGAGGCCGTGCAGATGTACGTGGTCAAAGAAGTGCAGCGTGTCTATCGTAACACTGGTGTTTATATCAGTGATAAACATATCGAGGTTATCATTCGCCAGATGTTGCGCCGCGTGAAAGTGGAGGAACCTGGGGATACAGAAATGTTGCCAAATGATCTCGTAGACCGTTTTGTCTATGCGGATACCAATGCTCGCGTATTGGCGGAAGGCGGAGAGCCGGCTACTGCACAAACTGTGCTCTTGGGCGTCACCAAAGCCTCGCTTAACACCGATAGTTTCCTGGCCGCGGCATCCTTTCAGGAAACGACCCGTGTGCTGACAGAGGCCGCTATTGAGGCCCGCACAGATCACCTGGTCGGTCTCAAAGAGAACGTGATTATTGGTAAACTCATACCTGCTGGTTCCGGCATAGCGCAACGACGCCGCGAGCAGATCGCACGTCAACAGGCTGCGGCGGCTCGGCTGGCGGCAACAAATGCGGCATCCATGGCCGGTATTGGTGCTGGTACTGTTGGGGTAGGGGCTAGTACTCTCGGAAACCCATCTCTGCACACTCTTGACAGTTTGGGTGAGGAGTGATACTATAAGAACCCGCACGTACGCAATGTAGTGGCGCGGATTATCGTGCCCTCGTGAGGATAAAAAGAGGATAGGGAGAATCGTTCATTGCCGACGATCAATCAATTGGTCCGCAAGGGCCGATCAAACAAAGAAAGGCGGTCAAAGGCTCCGGCGTTATTGTATTCGTACAATGCGTTGAAGAACCGCACTTCCCGCCTGCGTGGCTCGCCACAGAAACGTGGTGTTTGCACCCAGGTGCGCACAATGACGCCCAAAAAGCCGAATTCGGCAATGCGTAAGATTGCTCGTGTTCGTCTGACGAACCAGATGGAAGTAACTGCTTACATTCCCGGCGAGGGGCATAATCTACAAGAACACTCAGTGGTACTCATTCGTGGTGGGCGCGTAAAGGATTTACCAAGTGTGCGCTATCACATTGTTAGAGGAACACTGGATAGTGACGGCGTCTCAAAGAGACGCCAGGGTCGCTC
>WNGD01003900.1_pt1 | contig 15883 bp, 16 predicted proteins | sample 5400671 | NCBI WGS metagenome assembly WNGD01 (sample SAMN13153369, study PRJNA577476) | soil metagenome | isolation source: 40 cm soil or saprolite under grassland replicate 2 | place: USA:California | collected 2016-06-15 | reverse complement strand
TTTGGGGAAGGAGAGAGATCATGCATCTGAGCGCGAGCATCGGCACAGGTAAAGCGCCAGTGGATCTGAGCCTGGGCAGCATTCCGTTCGGTCGCCAACGTTTCAATGTGCTGCCAGAGATGCTCAAAGCTTTTGACGCGTTTGGACAAACAGCCGCGTTCAAAGATGCTGATCTCAATCTCGGCCATGTTGAGCCAACTCGGATGGATGGGCGTATAATGCACCTCCAATCGTTGCCAGAGACGTTGCGCCTCAGCAGGTGCGTACGCCTCGTAGAGACTGGCCGCCGTATGCGTGTTGAGGTTGTCCATGACCAGACGAATGACGCGAGCATCGGGATAGACCTCATCGACGAGCCAGCGGATGGTCTGGGCGAAATCCAGCCTGGTGCGCCGTTCCGTCATCTCGACACAGCGGTGTCCCGCCAGCGGTTCGACAAACACAAACAAGTTCGCTGTCCCCAAGCGCTCATATTCGTAGTCAGAGCGCTGGGGATATCCTGGCTTGACAGGCAATGGCTCACGTACCTCTGCATGCACCACCAGCGGCTTTTCATCAAAGCAGACCAGTGGTGCTGTCGGATCATAGGGTTGGGCATACAAATCCAGTCTGTCCTCCATTGTTGCCACGAAGTCTGCATCGACATTGGGAAGGCACCAGTGCTCATGTTGCCAGGGTTTCAGTGCATTTTTTTTAGTAACTGGCGCACGGTTTCGGGAGACAGACTCCGCACGTATCCAAGCTCGACGGCTTTGCCAGCCAGCATGCGTACCGTCCAATGGTCGTGTCCATCAGGAACCTTGCTACAAGTAATGGCGATGAGATGGGCGGCTTGCCCATCGTTAAGTGCCTGCCGACGCCGCTCTTGTCGTTTGGAGCTTCGCACTGCCTCGATGCCTCCGGCTCGAAATCGTTGTCGGATATTGCGAATCGTTTGCTCTGAGATGTCGAGGGCTTCGGCAATTTCGGCATCGGTCCATCCTTCATCGCTTTTGAGCAAGACGCGTGCTCGCGTCAGTATTGGCTTTGCCTCGTCGTACAAAGAACTCTACATGGGTTCGTTCGTCACCGCTGAGGTGTATTGGAGCCGTTTTTCCCATCGAAGCATCTCCTGTTTTCCCTCAGCATACCATAAAATTCAAACTGGACTGACTACTACGGCTATAAACGACAAACTGATCACTATCAATCTCTCTTCCCTTAGTATGTAGTATGACACATAAAAAACGGAATCGCGACAAATTAATCGCACATTGATCTCTTTTGAGAGAATTCACTAATCTCCTCTTTGTCAACATCAAAACTAGCCTACGTTCCCTTACTCGATCAGGCTCATCAATTTAGTATTAGAGGTTCTCTAGTAACTTACTCACTACCTTCTTTGCTCCAGATAGGTATTACTCTCAAAGTTCATCCTTGCCCTCTCATAAAACATCGAGTACAATAAAAGCGTTACAGGAATGTCTATCAAAAGATAGGAGAGCAGGAGGCCGACTCAAAATTATAATGCCGTATTCAAAAGAAGCTCACCATGAAAAGACCGTTGTAGCGCTCTCTTCGGTCGGGGCCGCGATAGGTCTTACCGCCTTCAAAATCGTCATCGCTCTACTCACGGGCAGCCTGGGCATTCTCGCAGAGGCAACCCACTCGGGACTGGATCTTGTGGCAGCGCTGATGACTTTTTTTGCGGTACGCGTTGCCGATCGACCTGCGGATGCAACGCATAATTATGGACATGGCAAGGTTGAGAATCTGTCTGCGCTCTTTGAAGTGCTCATGTTGCTACTCACCGCGCTCTGGATCATTTACGAGGCTGTACGCCGTCTGCTCTTCCATGATACGCATGTTGATATCAGCATCTGGGCATTTCTGGTGATGCTTGTTTCGATTGGCGTCGATTTTACGCGCTCACGAGCATTGTTGCGCGTTGCACGCAAACTGGGTAGTCAGGCGTTAGAGGCCGATGCATTGCATTTCAGTACCGATATATGGAGCTCTGCCGTCGTCATTGCGGGTCTGCTCATAGTGTTCTTAACACAGCGCTTTCACCTGCCCGGTTGGCTCAGCCAGGCAGATGCCGTAGCAGCACTGGGAGTATCGGGTATCGTGATCTGGGTTAGCATACGATTGGCACGCGAGACAATTGATGCCCTGGTCGATCACGCCCCTGTTGAACTAGCCCAAAAGGTTCATGCTTCTATCAGCAGTATTGAGGGAGTGACCGAGGTCAGACGCATTCGCATACGACGCGCCGGGAATAAATTTTTCGCCGATGTGATTATCGCGGCTCCTCGCACGTTTACATTTGAGCAGACCCATGATCTTAGTGAACGCGTTGAGAAGGCAACGATGGATGCCACGCGCAACGTTGCGCCAAATGGTGAAGTCGATATCGTAGTCCATGTCGAGCCAACAAAATCACCACGCGAAACCGTTATGGACCAGATTCATTACCTGGCAGAGCAACATGGCGTACATGCTCACGATATTCATGTGCGCGAAGTGAATGGGCACCTGGAGGCCGATTTCGATGTGGAAGTCCATGCTGATATGGGCCTACGCGAGGCACACGCAGTAGCGACACAATTGGAGCAGGCAGTGCTTCAGGGGAATAAGCAACTCAGTCGCGTGACCACCCACCTGGAGGCCCCCAGTACAGATATCGTACACCGCAGGGATGTGACACAGCAGTACCAGGATATGGCGACGCGCATTTGTAATATTGCTGATGGGATCGCCGGATCTGGAAGTGCACACGAGGTACACTTATATCGTCCAAACCTGGTCCCGGCAAAATTCAGTGCCGAACAGAGCAACGATGAAACACCTGAACTTGATGTAGTATTACATACTACGTTTGATGCACAGGCGCCGCTTAGCCGGGTACATGTCGAGGCCGAAGAGATCAAACGCGCACTAAGGCAGGCCTATCCAAATCTTGGTTCCGTTGTTATCCACACAGAACCACCGGAATAATATATTACGTTCTATATCATTGAATAGCTCCATCTCGGCATCAACCTCTTAACCACAATGGAGTAAAAAAGTATGTTTAATCTAGTAATATGTTGGAAAGGGGAAAAATATGGAGTATGATGAGGGTAATCTTATGAAAAGGGAAAAAAACGATGGCAAGTAACTTTGGTAATCTGACAGGACTGACACTGGGAACATGCACACTTGAGCGTCTGGTTGGACAGGGAGGAATGGGGGCCGTTTATCTTGCACGGCAGGCACGGCCCTCACGTAATGTGGCTGTCAAGGTTTTGCAGCCAAATATGTCCATGAATAGCGAGGTCTACCAGGAATTCCTTGCCCGCTTCCGACGAGAAGCCGATGTGATTGCACGCCTCGATCATGTCAATATTATGCCGATCTATGAATATGGAGAACAGGCGAATCTCGCTTACCTGGTGATGCCCTATCTCAGCGGTGGCAGTCTGCGCGAAATTTTATCCACGCGTGGCGCGCTCCCGTTAGACGAAGTGGTTACCTATATTGAACAGGCCGCTTCAGCACTCGATTACGCGCACGCACAGGGCGTTGTACACCGCGATCTGAAACCCGCGAATTTCCTCCTGGCCGCTGATGGTAGACTGGTACTGGCCGATTTCGGTATCGCACGCATTATGGAGGAGAGCGCATCTGGTGCGGGTCTGACAGGCACCGGAACGATCCTGGGGACACCAGAATACATGGCCCCGGAGATGGCGCGCGGCGAACCAATTGACTATCGTATTGATATCTATGAGCTCGGCATCGTGCTCTTCCAGATGCTCAGTGGGCACGTCCCCTTCACCGGAAGCACACCACTGGTCGTCGTCACCAGACATGTACAGGAACCAGTGCCTCTATTAAGTAGAGAAAATCCGACGATATCGCCAGCCGTAGATGCAGTCATACAAAAAGCTACCGCCAAATATCCAGATGACCGCTATACGAACGCTAGAGCCATGGCGCAGGCTTTGCGTAATGCCAGTAAAGCAGGGGCAACAGCAGCCACCTATTACGAGCGCGCAGGAGAAGATATTCCCACCGTTCGTGCTGGAGGACAACCAATCGTCTTGCCACCCCCAATGGTACCACAATATAATACGCCAGCAGCTCAACCAATACGACAATATAACACAGTACCACCGGTGAATGGCGGGAACTCGTACGGGGGTCTACAGCCGGGCGCTTATTCCCCGTATCAGACGCCAGCGCAGCCTTACGCACCACAACAACCGAAACGACAACCACTATGGTGGGTCCTCGGTATCTTGCTGGCACTTGTGCTGATTACTTTTGGCGTCCTGGCCAGTGTGCTGATCAGCAGGCAAGGAGGTCTTGGGGCAACTACTACACCTACAGCCGCCGCAGGCAACACACCGGTAGTAACAGCTACAACACAGCCAACGCCCACCCCCGGAGTAACACCAACAGCTACTCCAACACAGCAGCCGACTGCTACTCCAACACCATCACCTGTACCGACACAGCCAACGGGCGTTCCCCTGGGTCAACTGCTCTACTCATCAAACACTCCTGGCCCAAATTGCGACAAAAAGGGAGGAACATGGGCCGCTACCAATGGCGCGCAGATCACCTGCCTGCCCCTTAGAACAAAGATCAGCAATAATGGACAGGCACAAAATTTGCAGAGCATTGTACTGAACGGACTTCCTAGTGGAAATACGATTCCGGCTAATTACGTTATTCACGTACGCTTACAGCAAGACGCGGTATCATCCACAGACTTTGGCATCTACTTCCGCAATCAGGCAGGTAACAACCAGCCGGGCACGTATGCTTTCCTGATCCACGCCGATGGGAGTTGGAGTGCGAATATCTATGATAACAACGGTCAGCCGCAAGAGCTCAACAAAGGGAATGGGGCTGTCAACGATATCCACGCCGTGGTGACGCTCGATATAGTTGTCAGCGGACAACAATTCACATTTTCTGCCAATGGCACCCAGCTTGGAACAGCAACTGATCCGAATTATACTACCGGTACAGTAGGTATTGCGGTTGGCCAGGGTGGTACTATATTCGCCAGTAACTTCAAACTGAACACCACAGCGTCATAATTATTATAGATTTCTGAGAGGATCAACGAGCGTGGCAATTGATAGCAATGAATTATTGGGCCAGGCGCTCGGAACATGTACACTCCAACGTCTTGTGGGACGAGGTGGTATGGGTGTAGTGTATCTCGCGCGACAATCACGACCGCGACGCACTGTAGCGGTAAAGGTACTTGTGCCTGGCATGCATATAGATCCAAAGGCGCGTGCGGAATTCTTAGCACGTTTTCGCCGCGAGGCCGATGCAATCGCAGCCCTCGACCATGTGAATATTATGCCAATCTATGAGTATGGCGAATTGGGAGAACTGGCGTTCCTGGTGATGCCTTATGTTATAGGTGGCACGCTGCGGACGCTACTAGAAAAGCATAGTATCCTCTCCCTGACAGAGGCTATCCCTATTATTGAGCAGGCAGCTGCAGCTCTTGATTGCGCCCACGCCCAGGGGATTATACACCGCGATCTCAAACCGGGTAATATTCTTTTTCACGCCGACGGGAGAATTCTACTGGCCGATTTTGGCCTGGCAAAGGTTATACGCGGGAACGAGGAACATGACAGTAGCAGCGGAGGGCTCTCGACTCTCACGAGCGCAGGTACGATCATAGGCACTCCTGAATACCTCTCACCCGAGCAGAGCACAGGACAGCCGATAGGACCCTATACCGATATCTATGCGCTTGGTATTGTGTTATATCAGATGCTGAGTGGTCGCGTTCCCTTCGTGGGGTCGTCGCCGGTCACAGTAGCACTCAAACATACCCTCGAAGTTCCACCATCGCTCCTACAATTGAATCCAGCTCTGCCGCCCGAAGTTGATGCGGTCGTCATGAAAGCACTCGCCAAGCGACCAGAAGAGCGCTATACGAGCGCGGGCGAGTTCGCGCAGGCATTTCGAGCAGCAGCCATGGATACCCCTCCGCCCGTACCTCAGTGGAGCAAAACAAATGTTGAGCATATAGCTACGATAACCATCCCGAACGAGCAAGCTCAAGACGCGGAGCGCGCCACGGAAGACATTGCTGACGAGCCAACAGATGAGCGCCCGCGTGTCTCCATTAGCCAGGATAGTTCAGAAGACATCTCCAAAGTTCCAACAGAGGAGCAACCCGGCGTTAAAATAGCAGACGACGACATTTCTAAAGTACCGACAGCAGCACGACCACACGTTACTTCAGTAGAAGATGCGGTCTTACCAACATACCGGGCCCACGTCCAATCTGAAGCATCTGACGATCTGCATGAGTCCGCGACGGAAGAGGCTCCACGCATCGTCTCTTTCGACGCACCCACACAACTGGCATCTGAGGCACCCACACCACAAGCACAGATTGAGCTACCAGTTATTAGCATACCCAGACCTGTAACTCAACGACCCCAACAACAGCAAACCGTGCAAAAGCCTGCGCTAGCCACGAAATCGCAAGAAAACAGACTGCAAATGGTTCGACGAGTCGGTTGTCAATCCGCCTGGATGATGCTCATTGGTAGTATGCTGACACTCATACTGGTTGTGGGTGGCTTCGTTGCCTACCTCCATTTGATGCCAGGAATCAATAATCACTCCAAGGACAGTGCGAAAACGACATCACTAGTAAGAGGAACAGCGACGAAACCGCAACCATTTACACCACCAGCTCCAATGGTATCGGCTGGAAGGGCACTCTATGGAACGGCGCTACCCGGTCCATCATGCGATTCTCAGGGTGGACAATGGAGTAAACAGCCAGAAACAACTATTACGTGCCTTGCAAGTGCAACGCAATTAACTAACACCGGTACAGGCGGTATGAAAGGTATCTTCCTGGATAAGCTACCAGGAGGCCAGAGTATACCAGATAACTACGTCTTGCAGGTACAGGTAACCATGAACTCAGGTACACATGGCGATTTCGGAGTCTTTTTCCGCAACCAATCTGGTAGTTCGACAGGTGCAGGTGCATTCGCATTCCTGCTCAATACTACAGGTACGTGGAAAGGCAACTCATACGACAACCGAACTGGGACAGCTTCGACCTTCGTTAGCTTGCCCGTACAGGGAAAAATGGATAGGACATTCACCCTGGATATTGTCGTACAGGGCAGTACTTATACCCTCTATTTCAATGGTGTGCGGCAAGGGAATACAGAGAGTGGACAGTATCTGAGTGGCAACCTTGGCCTGGTCACCGATAGTGGCACAAGCGTCTCGTTCAAAAACCTGGCCATCTATGTGCTGTCGTAAGTAGGACGATACTGTGTCATCTCTGCTGGGTTCTGTCCTGACGATTATGCAACAAAGCGGATAGCTTCTACGAGCTATCCGCCTTGTTTTTTTGAGGCTCAAACCACAGCTTGATTGGTATAGTCCTGGGCGAGATTATCTACGGGTTTGATGATCTTTTGCGCTACCAGGAACTGCTCCATTGACTGCCAGGCTGCACTATCGTTGTAACCAGGCTGGCTATTACTCTGCCAGATCGGTATCGTTGCTTTCAATACATCCAATGCCTGAGACGTATCCGTCAATGTAGGAATATAGGTTTTGCAGATGTCGATTGCTCCCGAAGGATCGGCAATAACATCTTTCAAACCCTTGAGTGTGGCCTGAACGAATGCCCGTACCATCTGAGGCTGGTTGTGGTAGGTATCTTCGGTTGTGATGATACCGTTCGAGATGAGGGGCTGGTAATCGGAGACGTTAAAAGTCCGCACAGGTAAGCCGCGCTTCGGCAATTGCAGCGCTTCGTTGTTTGAATAGCCCATTACAGCATCAACTTTGTGTGAGGCAAGAGCCGCCACCTGAGTGAAACCGATCGGCTGTAACTTCACATCCGAAAGCGTTAAGTTTGCCTTGTAGAGCAGAGCCAGTAGTCCCGTGTAGGTCGAACCATATGCACCCGGAATGCCGATACTATGCCCTTTCAGGTCTGCCAGAGTCTTTATCGGCGAGTCGGCAGGTACAATCAGGCTCACAGGATATTTCTGGAAGATGGTCGCGACATCTATGGCTTTGACATTTTTATCGCGTGCGGCCAGTAGCTCATCTCCGCCAGCAAACACAAACGTATTTCTACCCGCGACCATAGAGCCAAAGAGGTCAGGCACGATACCATGGTTGAAGGTCACGTTGAGCCCGGCATTAGTATAGTAGCCTTTGCTCTTCGCAACATAAAATGGTGCAAATTGTACATCAGGGATATAGCCAAGACCGATCGAAACACTCTTCGTCGGTGTCGTCGGCGTTGCAGAGTTACTGCTCCCAGATGTTGTGCTCCCACAGGCAGTAAGCAGCAGCGCCAGCAGGACCAGCGGTGATAAAAAAGACAGTATGATAGACGAACGATGACGTCTGGACATCGATGTGGTTCTCCATTCGTTTTCTTGCAGGTACGTTTCGCCCTGTAACCTAATAAACTGCCTCAGCCACTTTTGTAAGCAACCAGGTTATACCATAATACAGCGTGGCCAATGCCGCAAGTACAAGTACCGTGGCAAACATGAATGGCGTGTTAAACTGATTTTTCGCCATTAATACCAGGGCACCAAGTCCTTGATCACCACCCACAAACTCGCCCACCAATGCGCCTACGATCGACAGGGTGAAGCCTGTACGGACAGCCGCCAGAAGGGCTGGTAAGGCAAGAGGGAACTCGATATGGGCCAGCAGCGACCAGCCCGCAGCACCCTCAACATGAGCAGCATCTGTCAACGAGCGGTCAATGGTCTTCACCCCCAGGATGGTATTGATCACCATAGGGAAGAACACGACCAGCGCGCAGACGAGCATGTTAGGCAACAGCCCATAGCCCAGCCAGAGCGAGAAGAAGGGAGCGACAACGATCGCTGGAATGGCCTGACCGGCTGCCATGTATGGATGTATGGTGATCGCGAGCAGACGCGATTTCGCCAATCCATATCCTAACGGCAAAGCAATAGCCAGGGACAGCAGGAAACCAAACACACTCTCTTCAATAGTGATCAGGCCATTGCTCAAGAATACCCCGGACTTCAGACCTGCCAACAGACTGGAGAATACATCAGCGGGCGCAGGTAGAAACAGAGCCGATACGTGGCCGGGTGTCGTGACAATATACCATGCAAACAAAACGAGTAAAGCCACTATAATCGATGGCGTCGCAGTGAGCAGATGTTCCGCTGCTCTCGGAGTGGAGGCGCGCTCATTATTGCGCACATTGCCCATAGTGCTTGCATACTCAGCCGCCTCCGACGAAACTGGCGACTGAGTATCAGTCCGCACATAGGCAAGCTTGCGCGTAGAGAACCGCGCGTCTTTCCTTGTAGAAGTTGTTACGCTCATGAACATCCCTTTAAGTCATAGCTATACTGGCGGTCAGGCGAAGACATAGACAACCGCCAATTCAACTGACTCGGGGAGGCCTGTGAGGGAGATGAACGAAGACCACCATAAGCAATCTCTACACCTGGAAAGTAGACGATTACTTGCCTGTTACGCGCAGCAAATGACGCATAACAGATACCTATGATCTGCATACTAACCTTCTCCCATCCGGACTGTACCGTCGGCTTCGGAATCGCACCGAATCCTGTCCTTTACCAGCCACAAAGCGCTGATAGCAGACTCGCGGGCTTGGCATGTACACTACAGGTACATACTACACCGCCGGTCGGGAATTGCACCCTGCCCCGAAGGTCTTCTCCCCATAGTATGCCACAAAAGGGTGCCTTTGTGCAAGTGCATCAAAAATATTAAATACCCGTAGAGATGGCATTGACTCCTACGGAGATAGTTACCAGTTTTCGGCGCGGTGAAACTCTTCGGCATACTCAACATCATAACGCTTACCTGTTTCGACACCGAAAGAGCGTATCCATTTCTCCAACTCAGCTTCCCGCTCGCCGATCTGGCTGCTATGGGCACGCAGCGCCGCCATCTTGATATCAATAGTCGACGTGATATCTACAAAATAGTTTTGCACCGGAGCGCCCATGACATAGATCTCTGACACTTTGTGTGGTTTGAGTCCCTCTTCCAACAGTTCGGGGAAATCCCAGGGATTTTGCGAGGCAGGATAGATGGCTTCCAGCGCGGCACGACCTGCCGCCAGGTGATCTGGATGGTAGCGCCCAATGGATAGCGAGGGTGTCCAGGAACGATCGGGAGATTGACAGATCACGCGCGATGGCTGGTAACGGCGCAGGAGGCGTACAATCTCGCGCCGTAATTCCAACGAAGGCTGCAATTGTCCATCGGGATACTCTAGAAAGATAACGGACTTCAGACCAAGGACTTTGCCAGCCGCCTGCTGTTCTTTTACCCGCGTCTCCACCATTCGTCGCCGCGCCAGCGGGGACACATCAGTCGCATCATCAGGCCCGCCGCTTCCACCATCAGTGCAGACTACATAATAGACATCCCATCCCTCACGCGCCCACAAAGCTGCTGTGCCCGCGCACCCAAACTCCGCGTCATCGGCATGCGCCATAATAGCCATCGCAACCTTGTTCTGTTCTTGCTCACTCATGACCTTTTGACTCCTATCAGGAAAAATATATTGCTTGCTGCTGGCATTCTACCTCATAGGGACATTCTAAAGGGTCCATAGAAAAGTCGAAATACTATTACGGAATAAATTCAGCCCAACAAAGATCCATTCTTGAAAAAGTGCTTTACAACCGTCCTACAATGTTATACAATTGTAGCCAGGGTAACCATGTGTATTACCCTTCTAGAGCTTTTACATTATGTACATTGCGAGTCATGCAATTACGTAGAAGCCAATAGTGCATCCTACAAACGATGATTGCCAAAAAGGGAGTGAAAACAAATGAGCGAACTTTTAACGGTGTCGGAAGTCGCCCAGATTCTTCGTGTTGATGATACAACAGTACGCCGTTGGGTGAAGCAAGGAGTGTTAGAAGCCGTTGTCCTGCCACATGTGAATGAAAGACAGGCATATCGCATCAAACGGGAGACATTGAACAAGTTACTTGGTGAGGGTAGTAGCGCTGAAAAAGAAGCCACGCTGAAGCAGTAACCCGTCAGGGATCAATGTAGAGGCCGCACCAACGAAGTTGCTATCCCACATCCCGTTATCAGATATATCAGGATGTGGGATTCTCTTTTCAAAAAAAGCGCTCAATCACTTGCAGATCCAGCGCAGCCGGCACGCGCAAGACGTGCCTCTACGGGTAGTTAGGGGAAACTACTTTTCTTGCAAAACTAGCAGCAGGCCACCGATCATAGCCAGATTCTTCAAAAATTGCGTCTGTTGACCAGCACGTCCTCCAGGCGTCTCCTCTTTCCAGAACGAGTGCCCAACATAGGTTGTTGGGATCAAGGATCCGATCAACACAGTAGAGGCAATTTTCGGTGCAACGCCTAGAGCAAGGGCGGAACCGGCAACCATCATTATAGCGCCATTGAGGATTGTCGCCTCCCTTGCTTTAGAAATACCGACATTAGCAACCTTTTCCACGCGGCCACCAGGCTCCTTAAAGGCATTCCAGCCTCCTAAGATAAACATGGGGCCTAGGCATAGATGACCAAGCGTTTTTACAAGTGACATAAACAAACTCCTTGTATTCTCTGCAAAAATGGAGCAGGATCGCTTAAAGCAAACCGCTGTCTGATTATATCTCGGTAGCGAGGGCAGTCGGGTTTCATTTGTGTAAAGTACTATGCTCAAGTCCGTCTAGAACCCAATACTTTACTTTTTGCAGTATTGAGCAGCAAAGGATATAATACAAATCAAGGAGAGATCCATGAACACGGAATTACACATCATACCGATTACAGGCATCGGGGAGATTCCAAATGGAACCGATCTGGGGCTTGTTCTTTATAAAGCGCTACGCCAGCAAAATCTGACGGTAGAACATGGTGATGTATTCATTGTGACCCAGAAAATCGTCTCTAAAGCAGAGGGACGCGTGGTAAACCTCGACGAGGTGGAGCCATCTGCGTTCGCCCAGACGATTGCGCAACAGGGCAAAAAGGATGCGCAACATATCGAGGTAGTGCTGCGTGAAAGCAAGCGTATTGTGCGCATGGATCATGGCGTCCTGATCAGTGAGACCTGGCACGGCTTTATCTGCGCCAATGCGGGGGTGGACGAGTCAAATGTCAACGGTCAACGCGCATTGACGCTCTTACCTGTCGATGCGGATCGCTCGTCACAGACATTACGGAGACGATTGCAACAACTTGCAAGTAAGGACGGCGAAGAAGTCGATATCGCTGTCATCATCTCGGATACGTGGGGCCGTCCCTGGCGCAATGGACAGGTCAATATGGCAATCGGCGTGGCAGGCATGGAGTCGGTCGTGGATTACCGGGGTCAGCGTGATCCATATGGATATGAGCTACAGGCCAGCGCTCTTGCAGTAGCAGACGAACTGGCCTCTGCCGGTGAACTGGTAATGGGCAAGATCGACCGTATCCCGGTAGCGCTTATTCGTGGCTACACCTATATACCGGCACCAGGAGATGGGCGCACACTGATAAGGGATAGTGCAACCGACTTGTTTAGATGAACAATCCTATGATGAAAAGGTAACGATACATCGTGACTATACATTCATATGCCCGGCAGGCAACATCACCTGCACGCGCCAACGATCTCGCCACGCTCTTACGCGACAGGCGTAGCGTGCGTCAGTACCAGGCACGCCCTGTCAGTCGTGAACAACTTGAACAGATACTGGAGGCCGCTCGCTGGGCACCATCGCCACATGGTCGTCAGCCCTGGCGTTTTGTGGTACTGACACGGCAAGAACTCAAAACACTGCTCGCCGATCGTATGGGAGAAACCTGGCAGCAGAACCTTGAGATGGACGGTCAGGCAGCGGAGATCGTGAACATACGCTTGGAGAAATCACGGCAACGTATCCTTACAGCGCCCGCCATTATTATTCCCTGTCTCTACCTTGAGGACATGGATCATTACCCGGATGAGAAACGCCAGTCAGACGAAACTATTATGGCAATCCAGAGCCTTGGTGCGGCCATCCAGAATATGTTGCTCATGGCGTATGACCTGGGCTTAGATGCTGGCTGGATGTGCGCGCCGCTCTTCTGCCCGGAAGTGGTCTGTGATGCCATGGAACTGGATAGAAAGCTCATCCCACACGCGCTTATCACCGTGGGCTACGCCGCTGCCGATCCCAAACGGCGCGAACGTTTGCCTTTGAATAGTCTCATTGTTCGCTTTGATTGAGGATGAAAATATGATTGTCGTTCTTGCCGGTGGAGTTGGTGCCGCACGATTCCTACAGGGAGTTGTCCAGGTTGTTCCACAACAACAACTCACCGTTATCGTCAATACTGGCGATGACCGGGATTTCTATGGCCTGCACGTTTCCCCTGATATCGATATTGTTATGTATACACTTGCAGGCATAGTCGATGAAAGCCGCGGCTGGGGTATCCGTAACGATACCTACTATACGATGCAACAACTGACCAGTTATGGCAACGAAGACTGGTTTATGCTCGGCGACCGCGATCTCGCCACGCATATTCATCGTACCAACCTGTTGCGGCAAGGGAAGACTCTGAGCGAGGTCACAGAGAATCTGCGCACACACTATGGACTGGATCTGCGCATATTGCCTATGAGCGATCAGCCTGTTGCAACATATATCCAGACTCCAGCAGATCTGTTGCATTTTCAAGAATACATGGTCAAACGTCGTACTGTGGACGAAGTACAGGATGTTGTCTTTGTGGGCGTGAAAGAAGCCAGGCCAGCCCCTGGAGTACTGGACGCAATCAAACAGGCCGAAGCCATTCTGCTTGCACCCAGTAATCCCATCGTGAGTATCGGCACTATTTTAGCGGTGCCAGGTATTCATGATGCCCTTCACGAGGCGCAGGGAATGGTCGTAGCGGTCAGCCCTATTATAGGCGGAGCGCCGATCAAAGGGCCAGCAGATAAGCTCATGAGCGGCATGGGCATGGATGTATCAGCAGTTGGTGTCGCACGCTGTTATCGCGACTTCCTCGATGTTATGGTTATCGACGAACAAGACGCGCAACTCAGTGGCGCTATCGAAGACCTGGGTATTCCGACGCTGGTCACAAATACCATCATGCGCGACAAGGCAACGAAAGCGGCCCTGGCACGCAACGTATTGCAGGCAGCCGGACTGGCTTTCTGATTTAAGAGGGCAAATCCCCGATGTTACAGGTAAACAATGATATATAGAGCCTTGATCCCGGTAAAAATGCTCAACCAGGCAAAAAGTCGTCTCGCTGATCATCTGACTCAGAAACAGCGTGCCACACTGGTGCTTGATATGCTGCACCACGTCATAGCAACGCTCCATGCAAGCGATGTCCTGGAAGGCGTAACGGTTGTCAGTCCCGACCTGCACGTTTTAGAAAAGGCTGAAGAGTGGGGAGCATGTGCTCGCATAGAAGAAGAGCGTGGACATAATCCCGCCCTGCATGTTGCTGCGACCAGAGAACTGGCAAAGGGTGCCGCAGCGCTGCTCACGATTTCTGCCGATCTGCCACTTCTCCATGTACATGATGTCCAGGGTATGGTCGAACAATCCAGGGAACACGCGGTTGTACTGGCTCCCTCGTGGGATGGTACAGGCACCAATGCCCTGCTAACACGTCCTCCCCTGGCCCTACCATATGTATTTGGGCCTGGTAGTCTGCAACGCTATCTTGCAGAAGCCAGAAAATGGCAACTAAGCAGTATTCTATACAACAACATAGGCATAGCACTGGACATTGATACTATCGATGACCTGGAACTGTTTCATTGTTACGAGATGGAAGGGAAGGCCATGTATGCCTCCTGTTACGTGTAACAATCAGTAACATACTATAAGGAGAAAATGATGCCACTCGTCGGTTATTCTGCTGCTTTAGAGCAGTTTCATCCCACAGAGCTTCTGCGCTGGTCCCGGGAGGCTGAGCAGGCCGGTTTCGGCGGTGTAATGGCCGCCGACCACTTTCATCCCTGGGTTCCGGAGCAGGGGCACAGTCCTTTTGTGTGGTCATGGATGGGGGCGCTCGCGGTCGGTACTGATAAATTAAGCTTTGGTCCCGGCGTCACTTGCGCTTCATATCGCTACCATCCGGCCATCATCGCCCAGGCATCCGCAACTCTTGCAGCTATGGCCCCTGGACGCTTCTGGTTGGGTATCGGCACAGGCGAAGCGCTCAACGAGGCTATCGTCGGCGGAGAATGGCCTGAGACGCCGGTGCGCCTGGAGCGCATGATCGAATCTATCGAGATCATTCAAAGGCTCTTTACAGGCAAAAAGGTACGCTATGCCGGCAAGCACCTGCACATGTCAAGCGCTCGCCTCTATACCCGCCCTGAGAAGCCCGCTCCCATCTACGTCGCAGCTTCCGGCCCTAAGACGGCTGAGACCGCTGGCCGCATGTGCGATGGCTTGATAACGCCCGCCGCGCCGCACGAAAAGCTCAAAATGCTGATCGAGAATTTCGAGAAGGGTGCGCGCGATGCAGGAAAAGATCCTTCTACCATGCCTAAACTGTTGCAGTTGCACGTCTCGTGGGCCGATACCTACGAAGAGGCGGAAAAACAGGCAATGAAAGAATGGCCCAATGGCGGCATTAAAGCTCCGAAGCAGGATATTCGCGCGCCAGAAGATTTTGCCGCCTTTGGTCAGCTTGTGCGCCCTGAAGACTTCAAGGGGCGCGTCCTGATCTCGACCGATCTGGACGAGCATCGCCGCCATCTCCAGAGCTTCTTTGATCTTGGCTTTGATGAAGTGCACGTCCATAATGTGGGTCGCAACCAGAGCGAGTTCATCAAAGCGTATGGAGAAAAAGTCATCCCGGCCCTCCACGGCGCTGTCGCCCGCTA
>WNGD01003484.1_pt1 | contig 15886 bp, 10 predicted proteins | sample 5400671 | NCBI WGS metagenome assembly WNGD01 (sample SAMN13153369, study PRJNA577476) | soil metagenome | isolation source: 40 cm soil or saprolite under grassland replicate 2 | place: USA:California | collected 2016-06-15 | reverse complement strand
AGTGCGCGTTCGCGTGGTCGGCGATGTTCGGGACGATGTGCAGCCAGGACAGCGATCCCGCGGGTGGGTGCTTCGAGAACTCGCGCAACACGAAGTAGAGCGCGAAGAAGACCGGTAGCTGCGCCACCAGCGGGAGGCAGGACGCGGCGGGGTTGATCTGGTTCTCGCGGTAGAACTTCATCAGCTCTTCCTGCTGGCGCTTCTTGTCCGTCTTGTACTTCTGCTGAATCGCCTTCATCTCGGGCATGTGCTGCTGCATCGACTGCATCGAGTGGATCTGCCGCACCGTCAGCGGCACGAGGACGACGCGCACGAGAATCGTCAGCGCCACGATCGCCCAGGCCCACGGCAGACCAATCGTCCCGTGGATCCAGTTGAGCACGTCGCGGAGCAGGTGCTCGATCGGCGAGAGCGGGCTGAAGAGGATCACGCGAAGAGCCTCTGGTCTTTGACGTAGTCGACGCCGCCGTGGCTCCAGGGATTGCAGCGAAGCAGGCGCCACCCGGCGAGGATCGAGCCCTTCAGGAAGCCGTACTCGCGCAAGGCGTCCAGCGCGTACTGCGAGCAGGACGGGTGGTACTTGCAGCGGTTGCCGAGTAGGGGGCTAACGGTCCAGCGATAGACGCGAAGCAGGCCGATCGCGAGCCACCTCATGTAGCTGCCTTCCCGAGCACCTCGTCGACGCGCTCGCCGAGCCACTCGGCGCCGCGTTCCTCGGCCGCCTCGGTCAAGCCGGGCCGAACGATCAGCACGTAGTCGCGGCCGGGCGGCAGCGCCTCGAGCCGAGCCCGCCAGAGCTCCCGGAGCCGCCGCTTGATCCGGTTCCGCGCAACAGCTCCGGCCACGGCCTTCTTCGGCACCGACAGGCCAAGCCGCGGCTCGCCGCCGCCGTCTTCGCGCGCGAACCAGTAGAGGGTCAAAAAACGCGTGGAGACGGAGCGTCCGTGGCGGTAGACCGCATCGAAGTCCCGCGATCGCGAGAGGCGGTGGCGGCGCTGCATCTCGGCGGCGCGCCTACGCCGAGAGACGCTTGCGGCCCCGAGCACGGCGGCGCTTCAGGATCGCGCGGCCGGCCTGCGTCGCCATCCGGGCGCGAAAACCATGCTTCCGCTTCCGGCGTCGAACGTTGGGCTGATAGGTCCGCTTCACGAGGGCTTCGAAGGAGAGAAAGCGCGACGAGCACGCGCGCCGCGGGCCAGTATAGACGAGCGACTCGGGGTGGCTTGTCCACAGACATTTGTATCCGGGTGATAAACGTCAACCGGTGCGGCTGAGCCAAACCAGCGATTGGGGCGTCGCCCATCCAGACACAAATCCACAGGTGTGGAAAGGTATGTGGGCGGCTGCGAAAATCCCTGGAAAACCGCCGCTTTTCGGTCGATCCGAATCCCCCGGAAAGACCATTGAGTACGGGCTCCGACGTTGCTATGCTCGCCTTCCTTTCCGTCGAGCAAAGGAGCGTCCCGGCAGGGTGGAGAAGCCAATCGAGCTGACTGCGGAAGGGGTCTGGAACGAGATTTCGGGTCGGCTCCGGGAGGCGCTCAACGAGAACACGTTCTCGACCTGGTTCGCCCAGGTCCACGCGACCGCGATCACCGAGAACGAGCTTGTTCTCACCGTTCCCAACGACTTCACGCGTGAGTGGATCGACGGTCATTTCCTCGGGCTGATCGGCGCCGCGCTCGCTGAGATCGCCGGCGAGCGTTCGGTGCGGCTCGAGGTCGCCAAGCAACCCGAGGGCGCCCCGGCGGCCGATTCGAAGCCGCCGGCGCAGGCGCATACCGGGCTGGGGATGAACTCCAAGTACACCTTCGACTCCTTCGTGATCGGTTCGTCGAACCGCTTCGCTCACGCGGCGGCGCTCGCCGTCGCCGAGGCGCCGGCCCAGGCGTACAACCCCCTCTTCATCTACGGCGGCACCGGGCTCGGTAAGACACACCTCCTGCAGGCGATCGCCCAGTACGTCGGCGAGCACCCCGGCAGCCTCTCAGTCCGGTACGTGACCAGCGAGACGTTCATGAACGACTTCATCAACTCGCTGCGGGACAAACGGATCGAGGGCTTCAAGCAGCGCTACCGCACTTACGACCTGCTGCTAGTCGACGACGTCCAGTTCTTCGAGAACAAGGAGCGGATTCAGGAGGAGTTCTTCCACACCTTCAACTCGCTCTACGAGAGCGGCAGCCAGATCGTGATGTCCTCCGACCGGCCGCCGCGCGACATCGCGACCCTCGAGGAGCGGCTGCGCTCCCGCTTCGAATGGGGGCTGATCACCGACATTCAGCCGCCCGACCTGGAGACGCGGATCGCAATCCTGCGCAAGCGCGTCAAAACCGACAACATCAATGTGCCCGACCCGCAGGTCCTAACCTTTATCGCCGGTCGCGTCTCGACCAACATTCGCGAGCTCGAGGGCGCGCTGACGCGGGTGGTCGCCTTCTGCTCGTTGACCGGGCGGCCGATGACCGAGGTTCTTGCGCAAGACGTCTTGAAGGACGTCTTTCCCCAGGGCGACCTGCCACAGGTCACGATCGAGCGAATCCAGGAGATCACCTCGGATCGCTTCGGGCTCTCCCTCGACGAGCTCTGCGGCGACAGACGCTCGCAGAACATCGTCTACCCGCGCCAGGTCGCGATGTACCTCTCGCGTGAGCTCACAGACTCTTCACTGCCCAAGATCGGCAAGCAGTTCGGCGGGCGCGACCACACCACCGTCATCCACGCCACCTCGAAAATCGCGCGCATGATTCGCGAGGACCGCTCTGTGTACAACCTCGTGCAAGAGTTGACCGCCCGGATCAAACAAGTCCGGTGAGGTGTGGAGTGTGCCGAGCAAGCTTTCAGAGCCTGTCGAAAAGTGCTTGTTCTCCCCAGCGACCGTCCCCCGGCCAAACCGCGCAGCCGAGCGGTCTGACACCGTCGTCCCCGGCATCCACACTCCCTATGACTTCTACGAGAGGATTTATCTAAATGCTTGATGCAGAAACCGTGGTTAGCTCTGGGACGATGAAGATCACCTGTTCGCGCGAAGAGCTCACTCAGAAGCTCGCCGTCGTTTCCCGCGGCGTCTCGACGCGCACGGCCGTGCAGATCCTCGGTGGGATCCTCCTCAACGCCGAAGGCGGCCATCTGACGCTGGCCGCGACCGACATGGAGCTCTCACTGCGCGCGTCGTTGGAAGCCCGCGTCGAGGGTGAAGGCGCGGTTGTCGTGCCGGGCCGGCTGCTGGTCGAACTGGCGCGACTCCTTCCCGACGCGGAGGTCTCGATCGAGCAGCGCGCCGACGAAGGGATTATTCACGTCGCCAGCGGCGCTTTCGAATCGCGGCTCAACACCTACACAGCGGAAGACTTCCCACGCCTTCCCGACGCGGAAGGCCTCGAGCGGCATGCAGTTGACCGCGATGCGCTGCTGGAGACGATCGGCCGCGTCGGCCGCTCGGCCTCGCGAGACGAGTCGCGGCCGGTCTTAACGGGCATCCTCGTCCGCTTCGAGCCGAGCAAGCTCGTCATGGCGGCGACGGACTCCTACCGCCTCTCGGTCAAGGAGACCGCGCTCGAGGGAACGGTGCCGGAGCTCGAGGCGATCGTGCCGGCACGCGCTCTCGCCGAGCTCGCGCGGATCGGGCAAGGTGCGGAACAAATTGAGCTGGGGCTGCACGAGAACCAGGTCGTCTTCGGAGTGGATGGCGTCTGGCTGACGACGCGGCGCATCGACGGCCAGTTCCCGAACTACAGGCAGCTGATCCCGGAGAGCTTCGAGCACGAGGTGGCGCTGCCGCGGGACGAGGTGCTCGATGTCGTCCGCCGGATCGCGGTGATGGCGCAGCGCAACTCGCCGCTTCGGCTCCGCTTCGCCGAGGGCGAGTTGACGGTCTCTGCGCGGACGCAGGATGTCGGGGAAGCGCAGGAATCCATCCCGGTTTCCTTCAGCGGCGAGCCGCTCGAGATCGGTTTCAACGCAGAGTTTCTCCGCGACGGGATCGAGTCGGTGACCGGCGAGACGGTGCGCTTCCGGCTGATCAGCCCGCTGCGGCCCTGCGTGCTCCAGGCCGAGGTCAGCGACGACTTCCTGTACTTGATCATGCCGATTCGGCTTGCGGGCTGACCCATAGATCCGAACCGTGGATAACACTGCATCTGTCGGTATAGACGGGCGCACGGGCAAAGCCCGCACGCCCTCTAGGCGGGCGTCGTCGAGCGACGCCCTTGGCGCAGGCTGATCGTCGAGAAGGTCTCGCTCAGAGATTTCCGCTCGTACGCTCGGCTCGAGCTCGGGCTGAAGCCGGGGCTCGTGCTCGTGGTCGGTCCGAACGGCGCCGGCAAGACAAATTTGCTCGAGGCGCTGCACGTCGGTACGCAGGGGTTCTCGCCGCGGACGCGGAACGACGCGCGCCTGATCCGCTTCGGCCGCGAGGGCGCCCGGATCGCCCTGACCGGAGACCGAGCGGGTTCGCCGCTCGAGCTGAACGTGATCCTGCACGCCGGCGCCGCAAAGCGCGCGAGCCTGAACGGCGCGCGCCTGCAGGCAGCCGAGCAGCTGCGCGGCGAGGTTGCAGCGCTCGTCTTCACGCCGGACCGGCTCGTGGTCGTCAAGGGTGGCCCCGCGGCGAGGCGCGCCTACTTCGACCGCGCGCTCGGCCGCGGTACGCCGGCGCAGGCCGCGCTGCCGGCCGAATACGGCGCCGCGCTGGCGCAGAGGAACGCAGCCCTCCGCGGCATCTCGCTCGGCTACAGCACGCGTGAGGCCCTGCGGCCCTGGACGGAGCGGGTCGCAGACCTGGGGACGCAGCTCGTCGTTGCCCGTGGCGAAGTCATCGCCGCGCTCGAGCCGCTGTTCGCGACGCATGCGGGTGAGCTCGGGCTCACCGACGCCGTCCTTCGCTATGAGGCCGACGCGCCGTCAGCAGAAGTGCTCGAGGAGCGGCTCGACCGTGACCTCGAGCGTGGCGCAACGGGCGCGGGGCCGCATCTCGACGACGTCGAGATTCGCGCCGGCGAGCGCGATCTGCGCGCTTTCGGCTCCCAGGGCGAGCAGCGCCTCGCGGTGCTGGCGCTGCTCCTCGCCGAGGCGGAACTCGTCCGCGAACGGCGCGGGTTTCCACCGCTGCTCCTGCTCGACGACGTGCTCTCGGAGCTCGACCCGGAACGTCGCCTCATCCTCGCCAAGCGGCTACGGACGTACGGCCAGGCGCTGATCACGAGCACCAACGCGGCCGCGCTGCCGGCCGAGCCCGACCAGCTGGTCGAGGTCGAGGCCGGAGACGCCGGGACGGTGCTGCGCTGAAGCACCTTGGTGACGAGGTCAAGCGCGAGCTCGGCCGCTTCGGCCCCGAGGGCGGGATCGACGACGTCGTCGAGGCCTGGCCTGCGGCGGTCGGCGAGACGATCGCGCGCAGCGCGTGGCCCGCCCGCGTCGCGCGGGACGGGACGCTTCACGTCAACACGGCCGATTCGATTTGGGCCTTCGAGCTGACGAGCCGGGCGGCGGAAATCGCGAAGCGGGCTGGCGTCGAGCGCGTTCGCTTCGCCCCCGGGCGTCTCCCCGAAGCCGCCGAATCAGACCCCGAGCGGCCGGCGCCGAGGCCACCCGAGCCCTCCGAGAGCCTGCGCCAGGAGGGCGCCCGGCTCGCCGCCGGAATCGAGGACGAGAATCTGCGCAAAATCGTTGCACGAGCAGCCGCGGCGAGTCTCGCGAAGGGCATTTCCGACCGCTCTGTCTGCTAGACTTGTTGAACGCCCAACCTGGCCCGTTTGCAGGGCTTTTTTATTGACTGAAGCTTCCTATACCGCCAAAGACATCACCGTGCTCGAAGGCCTCGAGCCGGTCCGCCTGCGCCCGGGCATGTACATCGGTTCCACAGGCTCGCGGGGCCTCCATCACCTCGTCTACGAGGTCGTCGACAACTCCGTCGACGAGGCCCTCGCAGGCCGGAACGACCACCTCGAGGTGATCCTTCATCCGGACAACTCCGTGACGGTCAAAGACCAGGGATCGGGCATCCCGGTCGACGTCATGCCCGAGCAGGAATTGCCGGCACTCACTGTCGTCCTGACGAAGCTCCACGCCGGCGGCAAGTTCGGCGGGGACGGCTACAAGGTGTCGGGCGGACTGCACGGCGTCGGCGTCTCGGTCGTCAATGCCCTGTCCGAGTGGCTGCGGGCGGAAGTCCGCCGCGACGGCAAGATCTACCGCCAGGAATTCGCGCGCGGCGCCCCGACGACCGAGCTCGAAGTCGTCGGCAAGGCTCCGAAGGGAGAGTCCGGGACGACGATCTCGTACATGCCGGACGCCGAGATCTTCGAGGAGCTCGAGTTGTCTACGGACACGCTCGTGCAGCGCCTCCGCGAGACGGCGTTTCTCACCCGCGGGCTACGCATCGTCCTCACCGACGAACGCGCCGGCGGCGCGACCCAAGAGTTCCTCTACGAGGGCGGCATCCGCGACTTCGTCGGTTACATCAATGAATCCAAGGACCCCGTTCACAAGCACATCGTCTACTTCGAGGGAGCTAACGGAGACGGCCAGGTCGAGGTGGCGATGCAGTGGAACACGAAATACGTCGAGTCGGTGTTCTCGTTCGCCAACAACATCAACACGCACGAGGGCGGCTCGCATCTTTCGGGTTTCAATGCCGCCTTGACGCGGACGTTGAACAAGTACGCGCGGGAAAAGACGCTGCTGAAGGAAAAAGACGACAACCTCGAGGGCGAGGACGTTCGGGAAGGTCTTGCGGCGGTGATCTCCGTGAAGCTGCAGGACCCGCAGTTCGAGGGCCAGACGAAGACGAAGCTCGGCAATCCGTGGGTTCGCGGTTTCGTCGAGCAGACCGTCAACGCCCGCCTCGCGGAGTTTCTCGAGGAGAACCCGACGGACGCAAAGCAGATCATCCTGAAAGCGATCTCCGCCGCTCGTGCCCGGCAGGCGGCGCGCAAGGCGCGCGAGCTCACCCGTCGCAAGGGCGCGTTCGGCGGCGGGATGGCGAAGAAGTTCGCCGACTGCCAGATCCGCGATCCAGAGCTGACGGAGCTCTTCATCGTCGAGGGCGACTCCGCCGGCGGGTCAGCCAAGCAGGCCCGAGACAAGTCGAATCAAGCGATCTTGCCGCTGCGCGGGAAGATCATCAACAGCGAGAAGAACCGGATCGGCAAGGTCCTCTCGAACAACGAGATCCAATCGCTCGTGCAGGTGATCGGCACCGGGATCGGCGAAGAGTTCGACATCGCGAAGCTTCGCTACAACCGGATCATCGTCATGACCGACGCCGACGTGGACGGCGCGCACATTCGGACGCTGATCCTGACCTTCCTCTATCGGCATATGCCCGAGCTCTTCGACCGCGGCCATGTCTACATCGCCGTGCCGCCGCTCTACCTCGCTAAGGTCGCCGGCCGCGAGACCTACCTGATCAAGGACGTCCAGCTTGAAGAGCTGCTTGTGCGCGAGAAGTTTCCGGAGCTCGAGATTCGCTCGCGCGAGGGCACGCCGGTCAAGCTGACCGAGTCGCGCTACGGCCGTTTCCAGCGCGCGCTGACAGAGTTCGAAGGCTGGTCGGCGCGGCTACGCTCGGACTTCGGCGTGCAGCCCGCCGACTTCGTGATCGCCCACCGCCTCGTCGAGACGGATGCAGCTGTGCCGAGCGACGTTGCGGAGCTCCTCGAGACAGCGCCGAACAACGGCTACGCCTTCTCGATTCTCTCTTCGGACTCCGACGGCGTGCACGTGAAGATGATCGAGGTCGAGACGAGTGCCGCTACCGAGGTTGCGGTCCCCAAGGAGCTCCTCACCTCGCCGATCTACGACCACGTTCGCCGTACCTACGGCCGACTGGCCGAGATCGCAGGAGGACTGCCGCCGTTCACGCTGGGTTTGGGCAAAAAGCGCGCCGCAGCAGAGACGTTCGAAGGGCTGCGCGACGAGGCGATCAATCTCGCCAAGGAGGGCGTCCAGATCAGTCGCTTCAAGGGACTCGGCGAGATGAATCATGGCCAGCTCTGGGAGACGACGATGGATCCAGCCCGCCGCGTGCTCGTCCGCGTCGACGTCGAGGACGCCTCCGCGGCCGATCTTTGGTTCTCCCGCTTGATGGGGGACCAGGTCGAGCCTCGGCGCGACTTCATCGAGCAGAACGCGACCGACGTGCGCTTCCTCGATGTCTGACCTCCTCCCGGATTCGCTTTCCGGCGGGCGCATCGAATCGCGCGAGCTCGACCAGGAAATGCGGTCGAGCTTCCTGGACTACGCGATGTCGGTCATCGTCAGCCGCGCGCTGCCGGACGTCCGCGACGGCCTCAAGCCGGTTCACCGCCGCGTCCTCTATGGGATGCACGAGGACGGGCTCCAGCCCGGCCGGCCGTACAAGAAGTCCGCCGCGACGGTCGGCACGGTCATGAGCCGCTACCACCCGCACGGCGACTCCGCCATCTACGACACGCTCGTTCGGATGGCGCAGCCGTTCTCGCTGCGCTACCCCCTCGTTGACGGCCAAGGCAACTTCGGCTCGATCGACGGCGATCCGGCGGCCGCGATGCGCTACTCCGAGGCACGGCTTTCCCGCATCGCCACCGAGCTGCTGCGCGACATCGACGCCGCCACGGTCGATTTCGAGCCGAACTACGACGAGTCGCGGCGCCAGCCGAGCGTGCTTCCTTCGCGCTTCCCGAACCTACTCGTCAACGGCTCAGCCGGGATCGCCGTTGGGATGGCCACGAACATCCCGCCGCACAACCTCGGTGAGGCGATCGACGGGATCGTTGCGATGATCGACGACCCGACCATCGACGTCGAGCGGCTGTTGCGCCACATCAAGGGACCGGACTTCCCGACCGGCGGGTACATCGTCGGACGCTCCGGGATCCGCGACGCCTACCGCTCGGGCAGGGGCCGCATTGTTATGCGGGCCCGTGCCCACATCGAGGAGCTGCGAGGCGGCAAGAACGCGATCATCGTCACCGAGTTGCCCTACGGCGTGAAGAAGGGCGGCGAAGGCGGCGTGATCGAGAAGATCGCCGAGCTCGTCGAGAGCAAGGTCCTGAACGAGATCCCGATGACCGACGACGCGCTCGCGGATCACTCCGACAAGGACGGGATGCGGATCTACATCGAGCTGAAGCGCGAGGCGGTGCCTCAGGTGGCGCTGAACAAGCTCTTCAAGCACACGCCGCTGCAGACGTCGTTCGGCTACAACGCGGTCGCGCTCGTCGACGGCGTCCCCAAGACGCTCTCGCTACTCGAGCTGATCCGCCACTACCTGGACTTCCAGCGCGAGGTCGTCACACGGCGTTCGAAGTACGAGCTGCGCAAGGCTGAGGACCGCGCGCACGTCCTCCAGGGCTACCTGACCGCGCTCGACAATCTCGACGCAGTGATCGCGTTGATCCGCGGAGCGCCCGACACCGACACCGCGCGCGACGGCCTGATGGAGCAATTCGACCTCTCCGAGATCCAGGCCCAGGCGATCCTCGACCTACGGCTCGCCCGGCTGACCGGGCTCGCGCGAAAGGAGATCGAGGACGAGTTCAACGATGTGCAAGAGCGGATCGCGGAGTTGCGCGCGCTCCTCGGCGACCAGTCTCGAATCGACGGTTTGATCAAGGAAGAGCTGCTCGAGATCAGGCAGATCTACGGCAAGAACGACAGCAGGCGCACAGAGATCGTTGCCGCCGAGGACGAGCTCGAGCTCGAGGACCTGATCGCGGAAGAGGACATGGTGATCGCGATCACGCGCTCCAACTACATCAAACGGCTGCCGGTGACCACGTACCGGGAGCAGAAGCGCGGCGGGCAGGGCGTGATGGGCATGGACCTCAAGGAGGACGACTACATCGAGCACCTCTTCGTGGCCTCGACGCACGACTACGTCCTCTTCTTCACGAACGTCGGCAAGGTCTACCGCCTGAAGGTGCACGAGCTGCCGCTTGGCTCCAGGCAGTCGAAAGGTCGCGCGATCCAGAACCTGCTCCCGTTCCGCCAGGGCGAGCAGGTGCGCGCCGTGATCCAGACCCGGGACTTCGAGGAGTCGAAGTACCTCGTCTTCGCGACGAAGAACGGAATCGTCAAGAAGACCGAGCTGGCCGCCTACAACACGCCGCTGAAGGCCGATGGAATCATCGCGATCAAGATGCGGGACGACGACGAGCTCGTCTCCGTCCAGCACTCGACGGGCGAGGACGACATCTTGATGGTCTCGCGCATGGGTCAGGCGATCCGGTTCAGCGAGAAACAGGCGCGCCCGATGGGGCGCGACACCGGCGGGGTCAAGGGCATGGGTCTGCGCAAGGGCGACGAGGTGATTTCGTCCGACGTCGTCGGCGTCAACGAGGGCGACCTGCTCGTGGTCACCGAGAACGGATACGGCAAGCGGACGAAGCTCGCCGACTACCCGCGCAAGGGCCGCGGTGGGCTCGGCGTCAAGACGGCGCAGCTCGTCGAGGGCAAGGGCCGGCTGGTTGGCGCCCGCGTCGTCCGCGAGGGGTATCAGGTGATGCTGATCTCGACTGCCGGCACGGTGATCAAGATGGCCGTCGACGACATCAAGCGCTCCGGCCGCTCAACTCAGGGCGTGATCGTGATGCGCTTCAAGGCTGTCGACGAGCGCGTTTCCGCACTCGCGCCGGTCGTCGAGTCGGACGAAGAGGGCGCGGCCGATGAATCCGTTCCAGAAGTTGCTTCTAGTACTCCAGAAGCGTAGGTTCTGGTAGAAGGACGCGGATTTTGCGATAGTTTCTTCGCTCCACCCTTTCCAAATTGGAGTTAGGGCGCTATACCTTCAAAGTAGGAAAACCCGCCGCAAGGAGAGGTGACATGACATACAGCAAGAACGTGGACCTCCTCGAGCCGATCGACCTCTCCGAACATCTCGACAAGGTCGAGCTCTATCTCGGCCAGGTTTGCCAGATCGCGGGCATCTCGAAGATGCAGCTCGACTACTGGACGAACAAGGCGCAGATCCCGACCAAGGGCAAGAAGCAGCGGATCTACGACATCGACGCCCTCGAGACCGTGATGCTGATCAAGCAGGCCAAGGACAAGGGCCTAAACCTCGGCGCGGCCATCGATGCCGCCCGGCGCTTCAGAGCAGTCGGCTCGAAGACGCTCGTCTGAAGACTTTTCAGCCCGGTTTAGCCGGCGGCCTGGTTCCTCGACTCCGCTTCTCGTAGCGCCGCCGCCGCGTCCTCCGGCGCCAGCGAGTTGACGTAGATCCCTGCGCCGAGCTCGATACCCGCGAAGACGGTCAGGCGGGGCAGCACCTCGAAGTGCCAGTGGGCGCGGTCGTGGAGCCAGGCGTTGACGGGCGCCGGACCCTCGAGTGCATGGAGACGCCGCAGCGACTCCGAGACGAGGCCGAGCGCGGGCGCGAGCAGCTCGCTCTCGAAGGCGGATCCTTCGACGTGCGCGCGCGGGGTCAGCAAGAGCTCGTAGGGCAGGCGGCCCCCGTAGGCGGTTAGGACGACGAGCCCGCCGCTTTCCGCGATCAGCCGCTCGCCCGACGCGAGCTCCGCCTCGAGGTGCCGGCAGACGGCGCAGCCGTCGCTGCCCTCCTCGGCCACGATTGCGGGAGGCGCCTCCTTCAGCCAGGCGAGCTGTGTGTGGCTGTGAGGAAGGCTGGCGCCGGCCTCGCGGCCCTCGTTCAGCAGCGCGTGGACGTAGGGAAAGCCGGCTGCACGCGCGGCCCGCGCCCGCTCCCGCCAGGCGAGCGCGACGCCGCCGACCTCGCCGTCGTTCAGGTCGGCGAAGGAGCGCACGTGACGCGGTGTCGAGACGACGACCTCGTGGTGCTCGAAGACCGGGTAGAGATTGGGAACGACGCGGACGGTCCAGCCGGGCGTGTCCGGCTCACCGCCTTCCGGGCGAAGAGCGAAGGTCTCCGGCGGCGTTCGGTCCTCACGGCCTTTGCAGAACGGACAGGAAAGCAGTTCGTCTTCCGTTCCGAGGTCGAGGTCCGCCCGCACACTCGCTCCCGGCCGCCGTGCTCGGTCCGGCGCGACGACGACCCACTGACGGGTGACAGGGTCCTGGCGAAGCTCCGGTTTCCCCGCGGTCAGCTCGAGGCTCCGCCGCCGTTCTTCTTCTCGAGGAAGGGGCTGAGCAAGTCGATCGGCGCCGGGAAAACGATCGTCGTCGACTGCGACGAGCCGAGCTCGAGCAGCGTCTGCAGGTAGCGGAGCTGCAGCGCGATCGGATGATCGGCGATCACGACGGCCGCGTCCTTCAGCCGCTCGGAGGCCTGGAACTCGCCCTCGGCGTTGATCACCTTTGCCCGCCGCTCGCGCTCGGCCTCGGCCTGGCGCGCCATGGCGCGCTGCATCCCCGACGGGATCTCGACGTCCTTGACCTCGACGATCGAGACCTTGATCCCCCACGGTGAGGTCGCCTCGTCGATGATGCCCTGCAGGATCGCGTTGATCTTCTCGCGTTCGGCGAGCAGCTCGTCGAGCTGGTGCTGCCCGAGCACGGAGCGGAGCGTCGTCTGCGCGATCTGAGAGGTCGCGACCATGAAGTTCTCGACCTGGACGATCGCCGCCTTGGGCTCGATGATCCGGAAATAGGCGACGGCGTTGACGCGCACCGGCACGTTGTCCTTAGTGATCACTTCCTGGGGCGGGATGTTGAGCGTGATCGTCCGCAGGTCGACCCTGACCATCCTGTCGACGACCGGGATCAGGATGAAGAGGCCCGGGCCTTTCGGCTCCGGCAGCAGCCGCCCCAGGCGAAAGATGATGCCGCGCTCGTATTCCCGGGCGACCTTGATCGCCGAGATCAGGAACAGGATCAGCAGGAAGAGAAGAACGGCGACGATGATCAACACGGCAGCGGCCATGGAAGTCCTTTCGCGTAGAGGACCACGATCCTAAGGCGTTCGCTTGCGACGCCGATGCGGAGGGCGTCCCGGCTTTGCCGGGGCGTCCGTCTAATCCCGGTTGGCAAGGGCACTACCGCAGATGCTTTCTGCGGCGATTGCCAAGAAGGCGTTCGCTTGCGACGCCGATGCGGAGGGCGTCCCGGCTTTGCCGGGGCGTCCGTCTAATCCCGGTTGGCAAGTGCACTATCGCCATGCAATCTGCAACGGGTTTCCTAAGAGACTGTGGCCTCTTCGGCAGAGTCGAGCGGCTCGACGTCGAGGACGAGACCCGGCTCGACATTGTCGACGCGCACCTTCTGGCCGCGTCTGAGGGACAGACCCTCCGGCACCTTCGCCCGCCAAAGCTCGCCGCGGACGAAGACTTGACCGCCACCGCGGAACTCACCGATCTCGCCGACAATCGTCTGCGGACCAACCGAGACCGGGCTGCGACGCACCTGGATCGCCTTCGAGATCGCGAAGGCCCAGGCCGAGCCGAGCACGGCTGCGATCGACACGATCAGCCAGGTGTTGGCGTGGTAGGGCGCTGGCGCGTTTCGGAACAGCATCAGCGCCCCGATCACGAAGGCGATCAGGCCCGAGACGGTCAGCGCGCCGTGGCTCGTCACGTGCGCGTCGATCACCAGCAGCGCGAGCCCCAGCACCAGCAACGCGAGTCCGGCCCAGCTGATCGGGAGCACCGAAAGGCCGAAAAGAGCGGTGACGAGTGCGACGGCGCCGAGCGCGCCCGGTAAGACGACGCCCGGATGGAAGACCTCGTAGCCGATCCCGGCGAGGCCGGCGAGAAAGAGCAGCGTGATCAGGTTTGGATCGATCAGCGTGTTCAGGAGGCGGGTGAAGAAGGTCGGGCTCGCGTAGGTGATCTGCGCGTTTGCGGTGTGCAGTCGGTAGTGGTTCGGGATCGTCACGCGGCCATCGATCTTGCGGAGGAGCGTCGGCAGATCGGGCGCGACCACGTCGATGACGTGGATCTTCAATGCTTGCCGCTCGGTGATGTTCGACGCCTTGCGGACGGCCTTGTCGGCCCAGTTGCCGTTCCGGCCGTGGTTCTCCGCGAGCGAGCGGAGCTTGGCGGCGAAGTGGTTGATCACCTTGCGTCTCAGGTCGGAGCCGAGGTTGCCCCCGCTCTGGTCGATCGGGGTCGAGGAGCCGATGTTCGTGTCGGGCGCCATCGCCAGCACGTCGGCGGCCTCCGAGACGAAGACGCCGGCCGAGGCGGCAGCCGCGCCCTTGGGCGAGATGTAGACGATCACCGGGATCTTCGAGGCGAGCTCCTTCTTGTAGATCGACTCCATCGAGCTCGAGAGTCCACCCGGGGTGTCGAGCAGGATCACCGCGGCGTCGTAGTGGTCCTTCTGTGCCCGGTCGAGCTGATGGTTTACGTAGTCCTGCGTGACCGGGTTGATCTCTTGCGAGAAGTGGATCGCCAGGACGCGGGGCCTCGAGGCCGCGTGCGCCGAAGCGGAGAGCGCGAGCGCTACGGCCAGCGAGGCGAAGAGCGCAAGGCGTCGTTTCACAACTGTAAAGGTACTCCTAAGGCTGCGCGACCAGGCTTGCGCCTCAGCCGGGGCTCTGCCACTCTCGGGTGCGGGTCGTCCGCGCATGAAGCCCTTTTGCGCCGCAATCATTCTCTTCTTCGCCGCGCCGGGGATCGCGGTGGCGTCGCCGAGCCTCGTCGCGCGTGACCTGCCCGCGCGCAGCGGCGTCGTGGCGAAGGCGCCAGCGGCGTTCGACCTTGTCGGCATGCATTGGCGGGGATCGGGCAGCGTGCGTTTCCGGACGCAGCGCGCCGACGGCACGTGGAGCGGGTGGCACCTCTCGGCGCCGGAGGACGACCTCCCGGACCGCAATACCGCGGAGGGAAGGCGGAGCCGCGGCTGGCATCTCGGCAACCCGTTCTGGGTCGGGCGGTCGGAGCGGATTCAGTACCGGCTCGGTGCGCATGTGAAGCGGCTGCGAGCGCTCTTCGTCCGCAGCCCGCTGCTCGGCGGTACGCCGCAGCACGTGAAGCCGTTCACGGAGAACGCGCCGCCGATCGTCACGCGGGCGGAGTGGGGCGCTAACGAAGCGATTCGCCGCAACAAGAAGAAGGGTCCGAAGATCGCCGACAACGTGCACATCGCGTTCGTCCATCACACGGCCGGCACGAACAACTACTCGCGCTCGCAGTCCGCGGCGATCGTCCGCGGGATCGAGACCTACCACGTGCTCGGAAACGGCTGGGACGACATCGGCTACAACTTCCTCGTCGACAAGTACGGCCAGGTCTTCGAGGGCCGCTACGGCGGGATGGAGAAGGCGGTCGTCGGCGCCCATGCGCTCGGCTTCAACTACGGCGCAGTCGGGGTGGCGCTGCTCGGCAACTACAACGGGGCGGGGCTCACGGCCGCCGAGCGCGCCTCGCTCGTCAAGGTACTCGCCTGGCGGCTGGACCTCGCCCACCTCGACCCGCTCTCGCGCGTGACCCGGATCTCGGCTGGGAATCCGGAGTACGCGAAGGGGAGCGTCGCGGACCTGCGTGCGATCTCGGGCCACCGCGACACGTATCCGACGAGCTGCCCCGGGAACAACGTCTATGAGCAGCTCCCGTCGATCACGCGCCAGGTCGCGGCGACCGGGCTGCCGAAGATCTACTCGCCGCTGGTCCTCGGGGGCGTCGGCGGCAACGTCCGCTTTGCGGCGCGCCTCTCTTCGGCCGTGCCGTGGACGGTTACCGTCGCCGACTCGCTCGGCCGAGTCGTCGCTTCCGGGACGGGGACGAGCGCTACGCTCGACTGGACCTGGGATGCGAGCCTCGTCGTCCCCGGCCGCTACACCTACACGATGGCCGCCGGCGGCGCCGGTGCAGCGGCCGCGAGGCCGGTGCGAGGCGTCATCGGCACGTCGCCTCCGCCCGTGACGGTGACGCAGCTTCGCGTCGAGCCGGCGGTTGTGAGCCCGAACGGCGACGGAGTCGGGGACGCGGCTCGAATCACCTACTTCCTCAGCGCTTCCGCCCCGATCACGCTGACGCTCGCGGACGCG
>WNGD01003482.1_pt1 | contig 15890 bp, 6 predicted proteins | sample 5400671 | NCBI WGS metagenome assembly WNGD01 (sample SAMN13153369, study PRJNA577476) | soil metagenome | isolation source: 40 cm soil or saprolite under grassland replicate 2 | place: USA:California | collected 2016-06-15 | reverse complement strand
CCATTCCTCCTTGAGGACGGCATATAGATACTCATCTCCCCACTTTCCCTTAAACCAAACGTTCTGGAGAAAGTGTCCTTCGCGGCGCATGCCAAGACGTTCAAGTAATGCCACAGAGGCTGCATTCTCACAATCTGTAATCGCGATGATGCGATGAAGATCGAATGTTAAAAAGGCATAATTCAGAAAGTATGAGACAGCCTCTGTTGCAAACCCATACCCTTGATATTCACGTGAAAGCGTGAATCCAATTTCGGCCTGACGATTATCAAGCTCATTAATCATGAAGTAACAATCACCAATTAGCACATTTGTTTCTTTGAGTTCGATGGCAATCTGAAACCCCTGACCGGGTACACCTGGTTGGACCTTCTTTTGCTCTTGAATAAACGCATTTGCCTCAGGTTCACTTATGCCCCCCCAGCTTTGGTATCTGGCTACTTCAGGGTCGTTGCGATAGGACACGAAAGCCTGAAGGTCAGTATCTGTAAAGTGTCTCAATCTCAATCTGGTTGTCTCGAGCGTAGTGAAATCTGTCACGAGTAAAGACACCACTTCTATAGGTTATAGCAGTCATCTTCAAGTAGAGGTTTATCCTACTGGAAGTCTAGCACTATGTAGTGGTTTATGTCCAGGTACATATAGGACAATCTGAAGTAGAACCATGATTGTGATATTGAAATTCGATATGATAATCTTCGTAATAATACGTTTCCTAACTTCTCTCGAGGTAGAATATGTTAAATGCGCAGGTCACCCAGACTGACTCAAGTAGATGTATCGGTGTGGATATCGGTGGTACTAACACACGCATAGGCTTATTTGAATCATTAGACACGCCAATATTTGCGCTCATAGCAAAGGTTCCCACTGAGCAGCGTTACGAAGAGCAACTTGATCAAATCATTGTTGCGATACGAGGCTGTAATAGTGAAAATCTTGCAGGTATCGGCGTCTCAGTTGCTGCACGTATTGCCAAAGATGGGCATTCTGTCATCGTTGCGCCGAATCTACCTGATTATATTGACAAACCATTTGCCAAGGATCTGTTTGATAGATTCAACTGTCCTGTACGACTTGCGCACGATCCTGTGTGTGGCTTACTGGCCGAGAAAAAATACGGCGTGCTGCGTGATTTCGATAGGTGCGCATATCTGACCGTGTCAACGGGGACGGGTGCCGCTATACAGCTTGGCAAAGCCTCAAAATCGCTTACATCTTCGATTGAGATTGGACACCAGGTACTCGACGGCAATGCATTAAGGTGTCTGTGTGGGCAGGTAGGGTGCCTGGAAACATTTACGGGTGGCAGGCAGGTTGAATTGCGTTATGGACGTTCGATCATCGAAATTACGGACAGCGCATTCTGGGAAACCTTCTCCGATAAACTTGCCATAGGTCTCGTAAACCTGGCACAACTTACTCGTATAGATGCAGTTGCTATCAGTGGAGCTATCGCGCTTAACAACTCATTTCTTCTGCCTATGTTGCAAGGGAAAGTTACTACTATTTTGAAAGGGTCCAGACTTGAGTTGAAGGAGGCTGCGTTGGGAGAGGATGCGCCGATTATGGGAGCGGCTATGCTCCTGGGGACTTCTGACGATGCAATACTGCATTGAGCATCAGTGGTGGTCAATTAGCGGGACTTGATGCTATCAATCGAGAATAATTCAATCATTTGAGAAGCTACTCATGTGGCCCTAGAAATTTCTCTCCATTATAATGGATCATATGCCCTGGCATCGCTGCAATCCAAACCTCAGTTTCCCAGGCAATTTGTGGAGTATGTCGTCTAAACTCTGCAAAATCGAGGAAGGCCGATATATAGACCCCTTTTGCTGTACATCCCTTTAATAGCAGCTCTAATTCATGCCGGCGTTTATGCGATACAGGCCCATGCGATGTTACAGCCTCAATGAGGTACAGCCAATTTCTTGCTTCATGAAAAAGGATGATATCAGGCAGCTTATCGTGAGTAGTAATTGGTACGCCTAGTTGCTCTAATCGCTCGCGCTCGTAAATCACGAATTTGTTAGCTGCATCTCCTAAATAGAGGATAGTAGCATTTGCTGCAAAACGTGGGCCAAAATTCTCGATAATAGCAATTTGTAGTTTATTATGCTTTCCAGGTGTGAGATAAAGTTGTTGGCCATCGGCTAGTTTGAGTGGTAGAGCCACAGCTTGGCGACTACGCTGGTAATGTTCCCACAATGCGCCGTGTAGTTCGAGAAAATGTGCAACAACATCTTCCCCTATTTGAGTCCCAAATTGTCTCAGTACCTCAAGAGCATCTTCTGTTAATGCATAACAGGTATTAGGGCTGTTGGTAGGACGTGTGGGATCATTTGGATTGCGGTCCACTAAGCGAGCCTGCTCAAATTGATGGATCACCTGGCGACGAACAACCTCACGAGTATTTTCTGCATAGATTCTGCCGTAGTGCTGCTTCATGAAACCCATTATGTTATGAATGGTAATAGGTTGCTGCGAAATATTTGTCCAAGGGGTCGTTTCTCTCAGGTTGCATAGTGCTAGTAGCGTGAGTGCGCTTATCTCGTTCTGTTGTGCGGGCGGAAGACCGAGTTCTTGCAAAATACGCTGCGCCTCCTGAATTTTGCCCATAGATATCCTCGAATCTTTAAGTATTGGAAGCTGAAGATCATCTTCTTCGCTTCCCACAATTAAATCTTTCCCAAGTTCCTCCATTACGATACGTTCGGTTGCGTCGAAATCCTGTTCGATTTGCAAATTCACTACTTGTTGACCTATATGGGTAAGTTGTTCCAATGGAGGTAAAGGAAGCTTTCTTAGTTCGGTAGCATTAACCTGGGTGTTGCCATTTGTAATGCGGAAATAGCGGTCAACAAGAGTGGTATTGAGGAAAGCTGCTATTCCTATGGCTTCCTCATGAGAAAGTGTGTTACCAGGACGGTACAAATAATTGAGGTGGTTTTCTAAACCGATCAATTCAGTGCTAAATGCGTCTTCTGGTAAGACCGCTGCTGTAACGCGACGTGGCTCTTCCTTGGCACTGAAACGCCGAAGAATGACCTGAGTAGTGTTTTTGACAAGTAATTTTGGGTCTGCTTGCTGAAGTATTCCTTGCGGTTTGTCGAAGTGCTCAAGCGGCCATTTAATGTCCATGCGACGTACATGTTGTAGCCATAGAAGAGGAAAAGCTTTGCCTTGCTTGACACTTTCAACAGAAGTCAGCATATGAGGAGCACGGAAAGGCACTACAGGGCCTGTTGATATTTCCAATCCATATGTTGCAAGACGATTATTCCAGTGTCTGAATGCTTGTAGAAGGTGCGTATCAATATCGCTTGTTGGTAAGTGAAGTACAGGGTCTTTCTGTTTGTCGTCAATGATAAGTCTGCGTTGCACATCTTGTACCAAAGGGTGAGCCAAGTCATTTAGTCCCCGACTTCGGGATATGCTGACAAATGGAGAGTCTAAAGAAGCTATTCCCTTTCTGGCACCTGCGAGGATAATATTTTCTTGAAGTACATTGGCATCTTCAAAAGTAGATCGTCTTGAATCAAATATATGTATCAGTTCAGGAGTAATGGCACTGAAAAACTGCTGACGAAAGTGTCTGAAATATGTGCCGGAGGCGAAGGAGCGCGGCGTGATTGATACGAAGTGCCCTCCCACACGTAAGGAAGAGGCGGCTAAAGCCATAAACATGGTGTACATGTTTGTACGTCCCTGGGTGATATCTTTTACGAGCTTTGCTCGAGTATCTGCTTGATTCACCTTGAAGTAAGGAGGGTTGAGAATGGCAAGGTCAAAGGGTTCTTGGGGTCGTAGTCCACTCGACCATAGTGATATCTGTGTAATTTCTTCTGCCATTGCTTCAATAAAATCTTGATTGAACAACTCGATATTTAGTTCGATTCCGTGTTGGCGTAGCAGGTCATGAGCATAGTTGAGTGTGAAAGAACAAAGGGCGTGTAGTACAGGATCAGACTCATAAGCTACAATGGTAAGGGTAGTTAATTTGTAGACCACGGCGGCTTCGCAAATAGCGCAGGCTAATATACCAACACCTGCACCTGGGTCAAGTATGCGAGCTTCATTATGAAGTTGCCCAGCTACATTTGCCATATAGCGAGCAACAATAGGTGGCGTGAAAAATTGTCCTGCGTTATGTCGTCGTATATTGCCACTATGAGCTACATACCATTCGCCGAGGATTTGACAAACCTCGATGGGTGAGAGGTCGGAGGAGATAGTGGGAGCATCATCCAATGAAATATCTAGTGCCAGATTGCGCAGTTCATCCAAAGGAAGTTTGTAGGTTTTTACATTCCTCACTTGCTCCATGACCATCGTATTTCCCCCTTATCTATAGTAGAACAATTGCTCATAATTTCTATTATGCTACCATCTCTTGTGCAGCTTAGCAATCTTTATCACACTAATGTCCACGCTTTGTTAGAAATCGGTATGTTTTCTCTTTTTGAGTTTTAGGATAACTGGTGGATGGAGCTTCTCCACAAAATAACGCATTGAGCCGAGAATTTCTGATCCCTGTCTGAAAAATTCTCTTCAAGTCTAGATTAGCGGAAGCAAGGCACTCCTACCCTCTTGACCCATCCTGGCATACTCTCTATACTAATGCGGAATTATTATACCTATAAGCATTCAGATTGGACACCTGAATGTGTAATGTACGCCCATTCTTTAAAAGGTGGGAGGAAGAGACCGTTCAAGTTGAAGATAGTAATACGCTGGCGGCCGCTTGCTTTGTTTGGCATAGCATTTCTCGGCCTGGCTTTACGTTTATATGGCCTTGATTGGGATCAGGGAAATAACTTCCATCCAGACGAGAGACAAATCCTCTTTCATGTTGTTCAATTATCATGGCCTAAGAGCCTGCCGCAATTTCTCGATTCCGCTGCTTCACCGCTTAACCCGCACTTCTTCGCTTATGGTTCTTTCCCACTATATCTATTAGCCACAGTAGGCAATATTCTCTCACACATTTCTCCTACATTAGCTAATTTTACTACTCTAACACTCACAGGGCGCGTTCTCAATGCCCTTTTTGACACCGGCACGATTCTCCTGATAGGTTGGTTAGGGTTGTTGTTGACTTGTGATCGCACACCAGGGCGACGATATACGTGGTCTGTAGCTCTGCTGGCTGCTGCTCTGGTCGCATTCACTCCGTTGCAATTGCAGCTTTCCCACTTCTACACAGTTGATACCATGTTGCTCTTCTTTGTCACGTTGACAATCCTTGCCTGTGTAGTATTAGTAGATACTGAAAAGCCTGTGCGTTGGTCTCTGATAGCTGGACTTGGCTTTGGCCTGGCGCTGGCTACAAAATTCAGCGCTGCTCCATTGGCTGTACCGCTATTTGTAGCGCTTGCTATGCGCTGGTATAGGCATGGTCTATTCTCTATCATTGAGCCGCTCGTCTACTCTCTTAGTGCTACACTTGTGTCTTTTCTTATAGCAATGCCCTATGCATTTTTAGATAGAACGGAATTTATCCAGCAGGTTGCCGCTCAGGGCGATCTTGCGCGTGGATTGTTTGATCTACCATATGTGCGGCAATTTGCTGGTACAACGCCGTTTATCTACCAGGCACAGAACATGATTCTGTGGGGTATGGGTCTAACACTTGGACTTGCCGCGATAGCTGGGTTCTTGTGGCTCTGCTGGCGTGTATTGAAGCGCGATGCCGGTCTCTGGCTTGTGGTGCTGTCCTGGGTAATTGTTTATGGCGCTATTACCGGCAGTTTCTATGTTAAATTCATGCGCTATATGCTGCCTCTCTACCCGTTTCCGACATTGATGGCAGCAAGTGTCTTGATAGCATTGTTGATATTTTGCCGCGAGAGGGCAAAATCGTTAAATTCGCCTGACTCTAGCAGTCTGAGAAGCGGCTTTGTAAAATTCCTGCCATATGCAGTGATCGTAATTGTGCTTGCCGGGACAGTCTTTCAAGGGTTGGCGTTGCTGAATGTTTATAGCCTGCCGAATACACGTATCCAGGCTTCAAGCTGGATTTTCGACCATTTGAAGCCGGGAAGCGTCTTGACTTACGAAGAATGGGATGATGCTCTGCCGGTAGCTATCGATAATCACGATGCTTCGATCTACAAGCAAGCTTCTTATGTTGATGCCAGTGGGCAGCCGCAGCAAGGGTTAGACTTGTACGGGGACGACACAACAGCGAAAGCGCAACAGCTAGCGCAAATTTTGCCCACAGTTGATGCTATTACTATGGCCAGCGATCGCCTGGATACATCTATTCCACGTCTGCCATGCCGCTATCCATTGACCATTCACTACTATCAACTGCTTTTCAGCGGGCAGCTCGGTTTTCACCTGGCGGCGCAATTTGAGAATCACCCGAACCTGCTCGGCATCACTCTCAATGATAGCAATGCCGATGAGAGCTATTTCGTATTTGACCATCCGAGATCTCGTATCTTTGTGCATGACAATCCTTACCCCTATACATCGGAGCAACTCTTTCATAAACTCCTGCAAGGTGTTCAATTGCCGCCGTCTTGCGCTAGTCTCTCAGGCGCCCAGCGTTCCTTACTGCTCAGCGCCCAACAGATAGCTGACGATCAACAATCGCCTCCCTTTGGCGTCCAATTTTCGGCAAGCAACCTCTCTAATACTTTTCCCATTTTTGTCTGGTGGCTAGCTCTCATGCTGTTGGGTTTGTTAGCATATCCACTGGTATTCCCAGCTTTTCGAGAATTGACCGACCGCGGCTATATTTTCAGCAAGACATTGGGTATATTGTTGCTTGCCTATTTCACCTGGATACTGGCCTACCTGCATCTTGTAGCATTTAGCCATCTCTCGACATTGATCGTAATGACGATGCTATTGATGCTAGCCAGCTCACTGTTCGTGTGGCAGCGAGGCACTCTCAAGGCATTTCTACTCCAGCGTTGGAGGTTGCTGTTGATCGAAGAAGCGATCTTCACGCTTGCGTTCCTCTTATTTGTCGGTATTCGCTCTCTCAACCCTGATCTCTGGCATATTTATTTCGGTGGAGAAAAGCCAATGGAACTGGCTTTTCTTAATGCCGTGTTGCGCAGTCCCTATATGCCGCCTTATGATCCATGGTTTGCAGGTGGTTACATTAATTACTACTACTACGGCTATGTGATCTTTGGATCGCTCATTAAGCTGACAAGCATTGTCCCTGGTGTTGCTTTCAACCTGGCTATTCCTACAGTATTTGCTCTGACGTTTACAGGTGTGGTGACACTGGTCTACAGCTTTGCACGCAGTTTCCCAATAGCCCTGTTGGGTGGATATTTCGCCGCACTGATTGGTAACTTTAATGGATTACTACAGCTTAAAGACCAGTTTTTTGCTTTGCTCACAAAGGTACATATGCCAGTATTTGATTACTGGCGCAGCAGTCGTATCATCCCTTTCACTATTAACGAGTTTCCGTTTTGGAGCTTTCTATTCGCCGACCTACATCCTCATGTGATTGATTTACCAATTGCGGTGCTTATGTTTGGAGTCGTAGGTACGTTGCTGCTCTCTGGCCATCAAAAGAATGATAGTTCTAGTGAACAGAAGTGGGAAAACGTTGTACTCTACCTACTTGCAGCTTTCATTTTTGGGACGATTGCCAGTGTTAATCCCTGGGATATGCCGGTCTATGCATTGATATTGGGTGTTGCGTTTACCGTACACAAGCTACAGGAGCAAAGAGGCAAAACTGAAAGCGTTTTGTTTAATTCACTTACATTTACTTTTATCTCATTTGTGCTCCTATGTGGTCTAGGCTACCTCTTCTACTGGCCCTTTTATACTACATACCAGCAGCTTTATGTGAATGGACTGGGACTGGTCAGCAAGGGAACAGGATTAAGTGATTATCTCACTATCTTCGGCCTCTGGATATTTATCACGCTCAGTTTCTTTCTGCTCGAACTGTATCGCTGGACGCAGATGCGAAATTCAAAAGCCAGTGCTCAAGGGAGAAAGACATTTGCGAACAGGACATCATCGGCCCGTTATTTATTATGGTACTTGCTACTCTGTGGGACTGTGTTAACTTTTGCTGCATTTCTTGGATTGAAGATCTTATTGGCACTTCTGATCATTCCAGGCGTGTTCCTCTTCTTTGTGCGGATAAGAGATATCCGGCTCTCTAAGTTTGATGCCGAAACTCGTTTTACCTATATCTTGTTACTCGTAGGTCTTTGTATCAGTTTGGGGCTGGAAATCGTATATGTGCGAGATTTTTTGGATGGCGGTGATTATGAACGTATGAATACCGTTTTCAAATTCTCGATACAAGCCTGGCTCTGTTTCGCCATAGGTGGCGCATTAGCTATACATCAATTATGGAACTTTCTTCGCGGGTATATGCGAAAGGCTTGGATAGTTATCTTCTTTCTCCTGGTGCTGGGAAGCTCAGTATTTCTAGCGTCAGGAACGGCTTCCAGGATTCGTGACCACCAGGTCTGGGTGGATGCGCAGCCACCTGTTCAACGCGCTAATTATACACCAACATTGGATGGTTTTGCCTTTATAAGAGCCTGGTTTCCTGCTGATGCCAGCGCTATTGCATGGCTCAATGCAAATGTTGCTGGCTCACCTGTCATTCTTGAGGCTGCTGCACCTGTCTCTTATCAATGGTTTAACCGTGTCTCCATTTACACCGGACTGCCGGATGTGCTAGGTTGGGCGGATCACGTAGGAGAACAGCGTTACCCTAATCAGCTATTGAACCGGGTGGCCGACATTGGAATTATCTACACTACTCCTGATGCTGTTCAAGCGCTAGTGTTACTACACTATTATCATGTGCGCTATATCTATGTGGGAGAGTTAGAACGGGAGGCTTATGCCTAACAATCGACAGTAGGCCTGGGTAAATTTGATCATATGGTTGGTAGTACCCTGCGGATTGTCTATCGTTCAAACGGCGTGACTATCTATGAGGTACTTTAATGTCACCTATAGCACAAAAAAGGAACATATGAGATAATTCATACGTCTTTGAATGTAATGGGATAAATCTCCTGACTAAACGTAAAATTGTATTGTAGAGCACGTGTTTTAATGTATGGGTATTGAGCCTTTGTGGAGAGCCAGGCCGCAGCGAATGGGTACCTGATATAGAGTGAAAATCGGTTAGAGAGTAATCATGGTCGAATTATTTCAAATGTGGGCATTGGTCGAAGTGCTGGGTCTTATGTGCCTTCCGCTCACCATAACTGTTTTCCATAATCTACCAGATCGTGGCTGGGCTTTCAGTAAAGCTATTGCTATAGCTGTGCTGGCCTTTTGTGTCTGGTTACCCTTGATGTGTGTGCAAGCATTATTTTTCAGCCAGTATTTTATTGCTGGAGTGTTGCTCATCTTACTGATCTTCAGTATCATTGGCATTATACGGGTTCGACGCGCTCTCATTGCATTGGTACGCGCTAATATCTTCTATATTGTAGTCTGTGAAGCGATCTTCCTGGGCATGGTATTTTTGCTTGGCTGGATTCGCTCCTATGGGCCGAATATACAAAACTTTGAAATGTTTATGGATGAGGGCTTTCTTGCGGCAATAATGCGTAGTCCTCATTTCCCTCCCAACGATATGTGGCTCTCTGGCTATTCCATCAACTATTATTATTATGCTCACTTTACGATTGCGATGCTGGCAAAATTGATTGGACAGTCCCCCTCTATTGCCTTTAACACCGGTATCAGTATCTTCTTCGGCTTGACTGCGGTGAATTTGTTTGGCGTCACAAACAATATCGTGTCCTGGGCACGTTACAAGCGTAGAAAAACAGTTAAGTCCTCCAGTATGTCGGAGAGACGCTTATGGCCTGCATTCTTGAGGAAACGGCAATCCGCAGTCGTCACCCAGTATAATGGTGCAGGTTCTGACCGACCTGATACTGTACTTCCATCGCTTACCGGCGCTATCCCATTTGGTTTGCTTACCATTCTGATGGGCGAGATTCTGGGCAATCTCGCCTCGACCCAGCAGTGGTGGAAGGCACATGATGACTTACCATCATTCTACTGGTTTAACACGACGCGCATCATAGATAAGACTATTAACGAGTTTCCTGCTTTCAGCTTCTTGCTCTCTTGCTTTCACGCGCATGTGTTAGCGCTTGCGTTTACGATTGTAGCAATAGCGCTCGCGTTTAATCTCTTTTTAGAGCACAGCGAGGATGGAAAAGGACGAGGTTTGCGCGTTTTTGGCAGTGGTTGGCGTCTTCCATTCAATCTTGGAACAACCGCGCTGATTCTTGGGGGACTCTTCACCATGAATGGCTGGGATTTCCCTACCTACCTGACGTTAACTGTTATCTGCATTGGCTTACAGCAATGGATGGCTTACCAATCACATTTTAGTCTTGAGTTACTATTGGACGTGTTCACAGTTGTTGCAGCACTTACGGCATTGTCATTCTTCATGTATGCTCCTTTCTATCTTAGTTTCGTTTCGCCTTCGCAGGGCATTGGGTTTGTAGGTCCTGCAGATCGCTCTGCCATTAGAGACGAGGTATTGATTTATGGATTGTTTGTATTTATCTACGTCTCATTGCTTATGGTGAATCTGTTACGGCCGCGACTTATCGCAAAGATCAATTCTGGTAAAAATTCGCGAGCTCCAAGTTCATCCAAACAGGATCGGGTAAGCAGGGATTCGGCAAGTTTTGCTGAAGTGGACCAGGAGGATACGCAGGTTAGTCTCGGTAGCAACAAATTGACCACTGCCAGTGGGTCCTATTTAACTGCTCCAATACGTCAATTCGAGGAACAAACAGCCCCGCGAAATCTAGTAGGGGTGCCCCTTGCGGATACCCTGTTCTCTGAAGATGCGGTTTTAGAGCCTCTAACTGGTGCAGGCAACCAGCCTTCTATACCTTCTGGTGGTCGACCTCCATCGCATTGGCGTTTTGTTCACCCTGACTGGTTGGACATGAGAGTGATAAGTGTTGTGCTGATTTTGGGGGTGGCTCTGCTTGCTTTTGCTCTTCTGAAGAACGGTCTGACATTTGCAGTAGCTTTTACTATCACCGCATCAGGCGCAGCTTTAGGACTCTATCATCTGCATGATCGTCCACGAGCATTTACATTGTTATTAGGAGCGTTGGCTTTTGGCCTTGTTGCAATGACTGAGCTTATCTTTCTGAAAGATGTTTTTGCCGGTAACTATCCACGTATGAACACTGTCTTTAAGTTCTACTTCCAGGCCTGGGCATTGCTTTCCATCACCTGCGGTGCAGCACTCTACTTTATTTACGACAGATTTCGTTCAGTTGTAAGAGTAGGAGGTTGGCACCACTGGGTACGGCGAGGAGGCCAGATGCTCTGGTTAGCCGTACTACTACTCTTGTTGTTAGCTGGAATGGTTTATCCAATTGTAGGAAGCTACCAACGAACGAATCACTATATCCAGCGAACAAATAGCCTTGATGGGTTAAACTATTTGCAATCGTATGATCCCAGTGATTATGCTGCCATCCGGTGGATCAATAGCAATATCCAGGGTGGTCCCGTCATTGTGGAGGCATTTGGTCCACAGGGAGGAGACTACAGTGACTACGGGCGAATCTCTGCTTTTACAGGTTTGCCAACACTGATGGGATGGGCAGGCCACGAATACCAGTGGCGAGTTAATTGGCTCAATAATGCCGCCAATGCTGCTGATTTTTATCGTCGAGGTGCGGATATCAACGCAATCTATACGAATGCGAATCCCGAAGTGGTTCTGTCATTGATGAATCAATATAACGCGCAATATCTCTATATTGGCCCTTTAGAGCAGTCAACATATCCTGGAGCGAATCTACACCGATTCAGTTCTTTTATGCAGACTGCCTATTCCGCTAATGGCGTAACAATATACCGGGTACCCTAGCTTTCGTAAGTTATAATAGTTGGGAAATGATTACTTCTGCCAATGTGGGAGTATATGAGTCAATAGGAGTGTTCCTTTGAAGAGTTATGAAACTGAGCCAATTGAAGATGCGATGACCGGGGATTCAGCATCCGAGAGTCACGAACTTGTGATTTTGGGCACATTTCCAGGCAATACACCTTCTACAACTGAGGATGAGACCAGGGTTGCAGAGGCTGGATCTGACTCTGAGCCTGCCATGTACGAAGATGAAGAAGTGGTTGAGCCACCTCAGCGTCGTAGATTCTCTCTGCCCACTCGTGAACAACTGCTTACCTGGATTCCATTCTGGGGTGTAATCTTGCTTGGGGCAATCTTGCGCTTCTGGGGATTGGGAGATAAACCACTGCATCATGATGAAAGCTTGCATGCCTACTATTCCTTGCAATTGTTGAATAACATGGCACACTGGACGTGGTGCATCAATCCACCGCCTCAAGGTTATAGCTGCTATGTCTATACTCCTCTACTGCATGGCCCATTTCAGTTTCATTTCATCGCGCTTGTTTACAAGATTTCGCAATTGCTAGGTGCTCCTGATAATGGGGTGAATACGACGACTGTGCGTATCCTGGCTGCTACGTTGGGTACAGGGATTGTAGCGTTACCGTTTTTCTTACGCGACTACCTCGGCAAGGTTGGCGCCTGGCTGGCGTGCTTCCTGTTAGCAATCTCACCGAGCATGGTGTACTTCTCACGCTTTGCGCGTGAAGATATCTACATGGCTTTCTTCACGCTGTTGATAGTTGTTGGCGTTGCCCGCTACATTCATACCCGAAAGATGCGCTGGCTGGTGATAGCTGCTGTCGGTTTTGCGTTCTCCTATGCAACTAAAGAAGCAACTTTTTTGACGATACTAGTTTTTGGAAGCTTTCTGGGTGCATTGATTGCATGGGAACTTGGCTTGAAAGTGCCGCTACGTTCGCGTATCAATCAAGAATCGTCATTTGTCACATTGATACCGAAAACCTTTGCTCCCGTTACCCTGCTGGTGTACTTCGTCATTGCTGGAGTAGCGGCCAAGTTTTTATTCTCGTGGATAAAATCTATCTCGCTTTATATTACTAACCCTAACAATGTTGCTGCTGCTAATAATTATGTGCAGGATTTGAAGGACAACACTGTAGCAATTGTGCCGGTGATTGGCATTCTGTTGGGAGCGTTCGTACTTGTTCTTCTCTATCGCGAGATGAAGGGTAAGACACCTGCAATGAAACACCGGGGGCTGGCTAAACACGTTGATCCTGTGAGGCAGCCTTTACTGGATACCATCTTGACTATGCCCTGGACACACTGGTTTTTTGCGCTCCTGTGTGCGTGGACGATTTTTCTAGTACTGTTTACGGTCTTGTTCACTAATGTTCGCATTGGGATTGGCGATGGCATCTGGCAAGGACTGTATTACTGGCTACAGCAACAGCAAGTAGCACGTGGAAATCAGCCGTGGTACTACTATCTGATGGTGATTCCTCTCTATGAGCAGATCGGCGTGGTGTTCGGACTGATCGGGATCCTACGCAGTATTGTGCAACCGACTCGTTTCCGCCTGTTCCTGGTCTACTGGTTTGTCGGCAATCTGGTCCTCTATTCCTGGGCCGCAGAAAAGATGCCCTGGTTAATGATCCACATAACTCTGCCGATGCTGCTGCTAGCGGCTGTTGGCCTCGAGCCTGCTGTTGTGACATGCATTAACTTTGTGAAGAATCTCTTTGCGCGTTCAGCCTCTTTAAAGGAGCCGGTAAGTTCGAACGAGAACAATGGATATGAACATGAATTTCCTCGGGCGCGCCCGAAGGTTGGCTTATTCGCGACTTGTATCTCCTTCGTTGGTGTGATAATGGCAGTTCTGCTTTTATTACCGACCCTACATAACATGTATGAGGTGACCTATGTGCATCCCGCTGATGGCCCGCATGAGATGATGGTTTACGTGCAGACGACAACCGACGTAAATACCGTTATGTCGAAGGTTGATGAGCTTGACCAGAAAATGTTTGGTGGCAAACACCAGATGCTCATCGGTCTGACAGGGGATGCAACATGGCCCTATGCCTGGTACTTGCGTGACTATTCAAATGTATGCTTCGATTATCCCTCTGGTTGCCCAGGCTGGAAGAACGTTCCCGTTATCATAACGGGTGGCGATAATACATATTCTGTTGAGCAGCAATATGGAGGGACCTTGAATAAACCTGGCAGTTATGCATATCATGAATATAAAATGCGAAGCTGGTGGGACGAGGGATATAAGCCTCCGGTATGTGTGCCCAGCAGCACCAATAATTGTGCTGATCAGCCGACCTGGGGAGGCGTTGGCCCTGGTCTCTGGTTAAGTTACGGGGACAATCCTCCTGTAAACGCCAAATTTAATCTTAGCCTGGCTGCTCAACACATCTGGCAGTGGTGGTGGCAACGCCGCGCTTTCGGTGATACAGGTGGCGCTTACGATATGGTGTTGTTTATACGTAACGATTTGAGTACGGCTGTTAAGCCGTAGGTGCGAGAAGGTGGAGGGGACGCTTGCATCGCTCAGTGTACGGTATCCAACTGGACAATCTAAAAAGCGAGGCAGAAAGTGCTCTTTCTGCCTTTCTGTTTACACCTCTAAAAAGTAATCTGAATCGATTTTCTTGATCTCGTAAGCAGATACCTTTGACACACCGACATTATGATCTATCATGAACTCTGCAAGCTGTTTGCCATCAATGAGCACTACTTTGCTATCAATATTTGAGACATACTCGCGAGCGTTGCTTGAGAAGTCAGAAGTCGTAATAAAAATACCTTTCCTGGCTCGTTGTCCATGCAAAGCACCGACAAATTTTTGAATCTCTGGACGACCAACTCCACCGTCCCACTTCTTAGCTTGAATGTATATCGTATCTAAACCCAGGCGGTCTTCCTTGATAATACCATCGATGCCTTCATCACCACTTTTGCCTATCGCTTCGCCTGCATCCTCTCTAGATCCTCCATATCCCATCTTGACTAGAAGATCAACGACGAGTCTCTCAAAGAAACCTGGTGAAGCCTTTTTAACCTGGTTTAACAATTCCTGTGCCAGCTCTTGTCTAATGCTTCGATAACTTTCTTCGAATAATTCTTCGGGGGTTCGTTGATTTAGTAATTCTGACTCGACTTCCACAACTCCATTTTTCTCTTTTTTGGTAGTTCTTCGAAATTCCAGGTACTCAGGGAATTGTGATAAGAATCTGAGATCAATTCTAGAGGGATTATGCTGCAAAACTCCTAATCCGCGCTGACTTATCTTAAAGTAGCCCCTTCTTGTACTCTCAAGAATCCCCGAGTGTTTTAAGTGTGTTAAAGCCCAATATACTCTGTTTCCAATGATTGTTTGCTGTCCGCTGGGTAATAGTTGCTCTTTTTCCTCATCTGATAGTTGAAATAATTGCGAAAGACTATCTGTTGCTTCACGTGCAGCATGCTCTTTTCCGTCTGCTGCAAACTTGAGCAATGGTAACATTAAACTCTGGAAATCCGGTATAGCCATATACTTACCCTTCCAACCAGACTTAAAATAATGCAATCTAATTATGCATCAGTTTACTCCTATACTTGAGATTCTGTAACTAATGTTAGAAGAAAGTCCTATCTGAAAGCTACTCCGCGATCTCTACTTCGGCTTCGATCTAAATGATTACGCAGGCGTCCTTCCAGCACAAATCCCAGGCGTTTGGGAATGGCAGAGTTGCCATTCGGCATTCCAGTAGAGATTGAAGCTGAGGTAGAGATCACGGAGTAGCTTTCAGATAGGACTTTCTTCTAATATTGGTTACAAAATCTCAAATATAGGAGTAAACTGATGCATAGCTAGATTGCTTTATTTAAGTCTTGTTGGAAGGGTAAGTATATGGCTATACCGGATTTCCAGAGTTTAATGTTACCATTGCTCAAGTTTGCAGCAGACGGAAAAGAGCATGCTGCACGTGAAGCAACAGATAGTCTTTCG
>WNGD01009812.1_pt1 | contig 15892 bp, 12 predicted proteins | sample 5400671 | NCBI WGS metagenome assembly WNGD01 (sample SAMN13153369, study PRJNA577476) | soil metagenome | isolation source: 40 cm soil or saprolite under grassland replicate 2 | place: USA:California | collected 2016-06-15 | reverse complement strand
AAATTCCCGAACCTGCCTGGCGCCGTCGGTCCGGCGTTGAATATCACCTGTCCGACGGCTTGTGAAATAAGTCATCGGCAGGGAAAGAAGTTTCCGGCTCAGGAAATCGAGAACGGCCGTATCGAGGCGCACGGCCGCAAAGGCCAGCAAATATTCCTGCGCAAGCGTGGAGACTTGCACGAAGACGAGCGCCGCGAACATGCCGAGGAGGATTATCTTCAAAAGGCCGATGTCGTTTTCGACAATGACCTTATCGACGACCATCTGTGTAAATACAGGAAAGAGTAATTGGAGAAAGCTGACGGCGACGGCCAGCCCCGCCACCTGCAGCAAAATCACTTTGAAGCGGGCGAGAAATGGAAGAACCCATGCCAAGCCGGGCTTGCTCTCCGGAGCTTGTTCGAACGCGGGAGTATAATCGAATAGCGCCGCATAACCTGTCCACTTCGCCTCAAATTCCCGGCGCGCGAGTTTCCGCAGCCCACGCGCAGGATCAGCGACACGCACAGACTGTTCATCAACGCCGTAGAGTACAATCCAGTGGTTGCCCTCCCAGTGGACGATGGCAGGCAGCGGCATGAGCGGGAGATTGCGCAGTGAGATTTTCAACGCGCGCGCCGCCAGCCCAAGTTCGGTTGCGGCCCGAGACAGTGCCTTGAGGCTGGTACCGTCCGTCGCCGTGTGACAAAGCTGCCGAATGCGCGCCAGGCTTACCTTGCGTCCGAAGTGCCGGCAGATCATTCCGAGACTGGCCGCACCGCAATCCATCTCATCGATTTGCATGACGTGGTCGATTTTGCGGATGCGCTTGCCACGTTTGCGGAACAGGCCCTGCTCGTCGGCGAACGGCTCTTCTTTGTCTTCGGCCTCGGCAGACGGTTCTTGACCATCCAGCTCCACTTTGTTCTGGACCTGCGTTTCGGCAGGCAGCAACTCGGTCGTGAAATCCAGTGGGATGCGCGCTTCTGCTTTCGCTTGGTAAAGCGCGAGTCGCTCGCTTAGCAGCTTGTCGAACTCGGGAAACCGGCGCCGCAAGTCTTGCACCGACTTGAATTCAAGGGAGAGCAACTGGCAATCCGTGAACGCTTCCACCGACGCTGCGCGTGGCGATCCGTTCAGGATCGACAATTCACCGAAAAAGTCACCCTCGCGATAGAACGCGAGGTTCCGCTCCTGTCCGTTGATCCCGGCGAAAGCTCGCGCTCGTCCTTTCTGAAGTATGTAGAGGGGGCCCGCGTCGTCTCCTTCACGAATGATCAGATTGCCCTTTTCAACGGTGACCGGCTTTAACTTGTCGATCATTCCGCGCAACACGGGTGTCGGAAGCCGGCCGAAATTGCTGAACTGATAAAGAAAACTTTGCAGGGCCCGGTCTCGGCCGGTCGTCTCGACGTATTGCTTCAACTCGGGTACGCGGTGGACGAGCTGCAGAAAGTCGTCGCGATCGATCCGCAAAACATCTACCGCAGTGCTACAACGCACCGTCGCATTTCGCGTTCCACCCTCAGCCAACGCGGCTTCTCCGAACGAGTCGCCGGGCTTCAACACTCCAAGTGGAATTTCCTCGCCGTCCGGTTTAATCTTCAGAGCGCGCGCCCGCCCCCGGGTTAGAACGTAAAATGAATCGGCCGGGTCATCCTGTTTAACGATGAGGTCACCGAAATCATAATGTTCTTCCTGCAAGAGCGGTTCGATCGCACCGAAATGTTCGTCAGAGAGAAACCGGAACACCGACGAACGCCGCAGAATTTCGCTATCTTGTATTTTCATTCCACGGGAATGGAAGCGCCGAGCCTTCGCTGCGTGTACTTGCTGGTAAGCTCGGAGAAATGCCGGTCAAGCAGTCGTTGATCGATCCGCGATTTAACGTTTGGATCGTTCGGTTGCGGCTCGATTCTCTTAGCGATGCGGCACAGTTGGAATCCGTCGCCTCGCGCGATCGGCTCGAGCACGTCTCCCGCCGAAACGCTTAGAAATCTCTGCTGGGCGTCAGCGGGAATATCTTCCAGGACAAAATCCACCCGCCAGTAGGGATATCGTCCGTCAGCGGCAACTTCCTCCATCGAGATGCCGTCTTCACGGACACAAAACAGCGCTTCCTGGGCAGCATCGCGCGATTCCAGCTCGATCAATTCAGTTTCGAATCGCGTTAAGAGCAATCGCAGCGCAACCAATTCACGCTGGCGCGCTCGCGCAACAAGCAACGTATCACAACGCCTCCGATATGCCGCCTCGATGGCCAGCATTTCGTTGAACCATTTCGAATCGCGCCCCAGCCTCTGAAGCCAATTCGCAAGTTGTGTCGACTCAATCCGATTACGATCAAAAAACTGTCGTTGTTCGAGTGCGATCGAATCCTGAGATGGGTCTGTTTCAGCGCAGCGTGCCGCCAATCGCCACATTAGCTCCCTCGTCATCCGTTCCAATTCCCCCGACAGAATTAATTCCGCCACGAACAACTCGCGCAGCTCGGACGATCCGGAAGCATATTCTACTTTGTCCGGAACAATGTCTTGAAGCGCTCCGGCATAATATTGACGGGTAAAGTAGTCGCTAAAGTCGTCAAACGTGAGGCCTCGATTTTCCAGCCATGCTTCCGTTTCTTCGGCAGTAATCAAATCGTGCTCGTAACGAAACGCTTCCGCCGCAGCGGAAATTGCGGATTCATCCTGATCCAGATCTAGTTCATCTGCTTGTTTTTCCGCTGCCACGCTATGGAGAAATTTCTTCCATTTGGCATCCACCTCGCCCCTGAAAATTGCCGCGTCGATTGCGTCGCGCGCCGTGTACTCCTGATTTTCACACGCGCAAACGATCAAGTCATAATGCGAAACTGACTCTGTGCTCGGCATCGAACGGCAGTTTCTACATCGTTTTGGGAAGAAAGTCGAGACCTGTCATTAAATTATCCGCCAACCCCTCCGATATCCTGGAATGTTTATGTCAGGGCGCTTCGACCAGTCAAGCTCGATTAATCATGCGCGCGTCAAGCCGCGATTCTGGTGTTGTCGAACAACAGGATCGCAATGTGAAGTTTTGAAACAAAGCAGAGGCGGCCGACTAATTGGTGAGGTTCGCAAGGAAATCCCGACTGGTGTAAGCTGGGAAGAATCCGCGAGCAGCTCTTTCTCTTCTATCAGCTCGGCGTCCTTCATTTATATCCACCGCACGCGTGACGCCCAGACTCCATCAAGGTCGAGTCTGTACACGTTGGGAGGCGAAAGGGTCCGAGCGTTTTGGTAAACTTCACACCGCCGCGGTTGACGAACGACACGATTGCACCATTGAGTTTAGATCATGCCAGCTGCTTCACTTGAGGCTCTGCTTGCCCAGTCGCTTGATTATGCGGGAATGTTTCCGCCTTGTAACCTTGAGCTCGAGCCAGCGCTGCGAAATCAGGCAGAATATGTCCACTCGCCGGAAGCATGGTTGCTAAGCACCTTTGTTCTTCGCGTTGAGCAATTTGATGCGGCCAAGCAACTGCTTTCGCAGTTCGATCCCTTGCATCCGCTCCGCGTTGCCGGGCTTGGATCCAAGACCGAGAATGCGGTTGCGTTTGGTGAAGCGCTCGCAAAAGCTGACATGGCGATTCGTTCGTTGTCGAAGCACAATGTCGACCTCGTATCGATTAGCCACCTCGAGATGTTTTTACCTCACGACGTCGACCTTGCATTATTAAAAGATGCGCGATCGATTGTTAAGAATTTACCGGTTTTCTGGGAAGCGCCGCCGGACAGGGCGGAACGGACTATCGCGTTGCTTGGTGAACACAATTCCGATGCTGGCTCGGCAACTTTTGGTTACAAATTGCGCACAGGCGGCATCACCGCTGATGCGTTTCCAACTTCAGCGCAGATAGCCAGGGCGCTTGTGGCACCGGCTACACATCAAGTGCCGATCAAGTTTACGGCCGGACTGCATCATCCGCTGCGACAATATCGAGAGGAAGTGCAAACCAAGATGTTCGGTTTTCTAAACGTCCTCGGCGCGGCAGTGCTGGCCGCGGAACACCGGTGGGACGCAGATCAAACCTCGATCATGCTGGAAGATGAAAACGCGGATTCATTTTCCTTTAGGGATGACTTTTTCGCGTGGCGTGAATGGAAGATCGACATCAAGCGGCTGCAGGATCGCCGGAGATTCGTTAAGTCGTTTGGCAGCTGCAGCTTCGATGAACCGCGCGAAGATTTGCGCGCCTTGAACTTATTGTAGCGGTGGTCTATTTATCGGGCCCCCAGTCTAACGGCACCGGATGACCGTCGGACGAATTATGCCACGCTCATAGAGTCGCTGCTACAGTCAAAATGCCCCTCCAATCTTTCATCGAAGTCCCAGCCAATTCGCATTTTCCCATCCAAAGTCTTCCATTCGGCATCTTTCGACCCAAACTGGGTAAACCGCGAGTCGGAGTCGCGATCGGTGATTTGATTGCCGATCTTTCCGTTCTCGAAGAACTCGGTCATTTCCGCTACACCGAGTTTCAAGATCGACATGTGTTTTCGGAAGATTCTCTGAACGCCTTTCTCGCATTGGGCCGACCGGCGTGGCGCAAGGCGCGTGAAATCATTCAACATCTGCTCTCCGCCGGCACGCCAACTCTGCGTGATGATGCAAAGCTTCGTGCTCGAGTTTTTCACGCGCAGAAAGATGTCGTGATGAAACTGCCGGCGCGGGTTGGTAATTACACCGATTTCTACTCGTCGTACCATCATGCGCACAATGTCGGCACAATGTTGCGTGGATCCGAAAATGCTCTGATGCCGAACTGGAAATGGTTGCCGGTGGCATATCACGGCCGCGCCAGCTCGGTTGTTATCAGCGGTACGGACGTGCGTCGACCAAGTGGACAAATCAAACCACCGGATGCTTCGTCGCCAACCTTTGGCCCGACGAAAAGTCTCGATTTCGAATTGGAAATGGCGTTCCTGATCGGCCCTGGCAATTCGCTCGGCGAACCGGTGCCAATCGATCGCGCGACCGAGCATATCTTCGGCTTTGTTCTTATGAACGATTGGAGCGCGCGCGACGTTCAAGCGTGGGAATATCAGCCGCTCGGGCCGTTTTTGGCCAAGAACTTTTGCACTAGCATTTCGCCATGGGTGGTCACGCTGGAAGCGCTCGAGGCATTCCGCAAGCCGTTGCCGCTCCAGGATCCCGAGCCTCTTCCGTATCTGCAGGCAAAAGGCGATTTCACTTTCGACATTGACCTCGAAGCGCACTTGCAAACTTCATCCACGGACGCTCCACACGTGATCACGCGCACGAATTTTCAAAACCTTTACTGGAGCGTTGCGCAGCAACTTGCCCATCACGCAGTTAATGGGTGCAATCTGCAACCCGGTGATTTGCTGGCAAGCGGCACCATCAGCGGATCAACGGAAGAATCGCGCGGTTGCATGTTGGAGTTGACCTGGCGCGGCGCGAATCCGATAAAGCTGCCGAATGGCGAAACGCGCAAATGGCTTGAAGACGGTGACAAACTCACAATCACCGGCTGGTGCCAGGGCGACGGCTACCGGGTTGGCTTCGGCGAAGTAAGCGGACGCATTTTGCCCGCCGTGTGAGCTTAAATGATCGCTCGCGTGATCGGAGAGGATTGGTCCAATCTAAGCATTTAACATTTAGATCACGAGTTTGCAGCTAGACTGGGCGTGGCCGCACGTTGTTGCTGGGTGAGCGTGATACGCCCGAGAATCGACAACATCAACACACCGCCGATGATGCCGAATGGCGCCATAAAATAAAAGTAATTGCCCCAGCTTCGATCAAGCAGAGCGCCCAGAAAATAACCGGCCAGACTTCCACCAAAGTATTGGAAGGAATCGATCAGACCTGCAGCGGACCCGGCCATTTTTGCGCCGCCGATATCCATGGCAGCAGCCGTTCCGAGAATGGAATGTGTCGCGTTCGCGGTAAATGAAATGAGAACCAGAAAAAGAACGGCCGCGTTAGCGGAGTGAAATTGGGCGGCAAGCAGAATGATCGCTGTTTCGATAAAATAGAGACCTGCTGCGACAGGCGCGCGACGGCCGTGAAAGACCTTGTCGGAGATGAAGCCCGAGATGAGCGAACCTGCGGAAGCCACAAACGGAATCGAAAAAGCGACCAACTGGAACTGCGCTGATTGGTAATCAACATGATGCACTTCCTGCATGAAACGCGGGAACCACTGATCGATCCCCTGGCGCACGGAGCCGGTGCAGGCATAAGCGCACGCCACAATCCAAATCACCGGATTCATCACCATGATCTTGAAAACATCAGAGACTTTAGCTCGTACGCGTCCACCACTTTCCTCGTGAGGATTTACCGATGGAAAATGCACTTCTTCGGGTGTGTCCTTTACAACGAACGCCATGCAGGTTCCGATTACGAGCGTGATGCCTGCGGGGACCCAAAACAACCAACGCCAGTGCAACGGCGGAATCCGGATCAAGCCGAGAAATGTAAATCCCGCCAGCAACGCAGGCCCGAGCTGGAAAATCCCGAACCGGCCTAGGTTGATCATAAAACCGAAGATGCCGGCAAAGCTTCCGCGTTCGGTATGACGGAACCACGCGGCGTTGATCTTCACCATGCCGGGCGCGCCGAATGCCTGCAGATACCCGTCAATGCCGCGGATTACGACGAATAACCAGAGCAATCCCCAGAACGAAGCGACGCCGAAAAGAACATTCATAACAACGGTGCCAGCCGCTCCGATGAGCATGGCCCGTTTTCCGCCGAGACGATCTGCGAGAAAGCCATTTACGATCAGACCGCAGGCATAGGCGAGCAGGGCCGTTGTGATGATGTTGCCCATTTGCGCTTTGCTGAACCCGAATTCGCCGCTGATTGCGCTATTCGCGAGCGACAAATTATAACGGCACATGTAGAACGAGGTGTACAACAGGCCGATAAAGGCCCAATTCAGTCCGCGCCGTGGGCGAAATCCCGGAGGATGCGGAGCCAGAACAGGAGCATACGCCGAGTCGGCCATTCTCGAAGAATGCGGGAATACGAACCGCCAACGCAACGTGAAATGATTTTGTTAGGCGCCGGTTCGGATCGTCATCGGTGCGTCATTGCTGGCGTCCGCTGGCCGCACCCTGCCTACGAAATCCAAATCGTCTTTGTATTGACGAACTCGCGAATTCCAGTTGGACCGAGCTCGCGGCCAAAACCAGAACGCTTCACACCTCCGAACGGCAGACGTGGATCGGATGCGACCATCGCGTTGATGAAAACCATTCCAGTTTCCAGTTCAGACGCGAAGAGTTCCTGCTCGGCGGGATCATTCGTCCACCCGCTGGCGGCGAGGCCGAATGTGGTGTCGTTCGCGATCTCGACCGCTTCGTCTGCATCGCGGACGCGGAAAACAGACGCCACCGGGCCAAAAACTTCTTCGCGGTAGGCTGGCGATTCTTTCGGTACATCGACAAGAACAGTTGGCTCGTAAAAAAACCCGGGGCCATGAATACGATTTCCTCCTGTTAATAATTTTGCGCCGGCTGCGATCGATTTCTGAACTTGCTCGTGCACCCCTTGCAAAATCTGTTCCGTCGCGAGTGGACCAAGCTCAGTCGCCTCGTCCATAGGATCTCCAACCTTGAGCGCCCGCATACGCTCAAGGAACTGCTCGAGAAACTGGTCGTAAACCTCGTCCGCGATGAAAAGTCGCTTCGCCGCGATGCATGACTGGCCGCTGTTAATTGTGCGCGCTTTCACTGCCGTGCTTACCGCGTCCTCAAAATCTGCACTCGGCATGACGATAAATGCGTCGCTTCCGCCGAGCTCGAGCACGCTCTTTTTGATCTGCCGCGCCGCGGTGCTCCCGACTTCACTTCCCGCCTTCTCACTCCCGGTGAGCGTAACGGCCTTGATACGTGGATCCACAATCAACTTTTCCACTTGTTTGGCTTCAATCAGGAGCGTTAGAAAAACGCCTTCTTCAAATCCGGCGCGGCAAAGCACGTTTTCAATTGCGAGTGCACATTGTGGCACATTGGCGGCATGTTTCAGCAGCCCGACGTTTCCAGCCATTAGCACTGGCGCCGCAAACCGAAACACCTGCCAGAACGGAAAATTCCACGGCATGATCGCAAGAACGGGTCCGAGCGGCTGATAGCGTACATAACTGCGCGCGGCATCAGTCTGCACGACGTCATCCTCTAGGAAACGCTCCGCATTCTCCGCGTAAAAGCGACAGGCTCGCGCGCATTTTACGATCTCATCCTGTGCGGCGCGGAACAATTTTCCCATCTCCAGCGTGATTGTCCGGGCAAGTTTGTCCTTCTCTTGTTCAAGCAATGACGCCGCTGCCATCATCAGTTCTGCGCGTTGGGCGAATGATTCTCGCCGATACTGCGTAAACGCTCTCTCGGCACGCTTGAGCCGCTTCTCGATTTCGCTGTCGTCGAAAGCGGGAAACTCCTTCAACTTTTCGCCCGTGGCCGGATTGATTGACGCGATTGCCATTGTCCACTGTAGCGCAAGCTTCCCAGCTTGCGACCCGGCCTCACACGCAAGTCCGCCACGGCGGACTCGTCCTGTGGCGAACGAGACGCTCGCGCTACTCTACACGCGCAGCCCTTTCGGAATTAAAGGAATCGCTCCCTCTAAAATCGTGACATGATCGTTCAAGTTCAGCCCGCTCAAGATTGGTTCGCCTAGCCCGCCCGCACCGATCAACGCCGCAAGGGTGGCCGTCCCTATGTTGATTACTGCGCTGGTTTTGATTCCAGATAAGATCGACCGCGATGCCATCGGAAGGTAAATTTGCCAGAGCCGCGCCGTCGGTCTAAGTCCCAATGCGATTGCAGATTCGCGCAAGGCCCGCGGAATGTCCTGCAGGCCGCTTGCCGTGTTGCGCACGATCGGGAGCAATCCATAAAGAAAAAGGGCAGCGACAGCCGTGCGGACGCTGATCCCAAAAAAAGGAAGAGGCACAAGCAACGCGAGCAATGCGAGCGACGGAATCGTCTGCACAACTCCGGTGAAACCGAGAATGGCTTGTCCGATCGGGCCACCGCGGCTGGCCAAGATACCAAGCGGGACGCCAACGAGCACCGATAGCGACAAGGAAGCTCCGGCAAGTTCAAGATGGCGAAGAGTCCAGCGTTTTAGTTTGTGAAAAAAAGTTTCGCCAAATGCGATTACCGAGCTACGGCTTCCTTCGAAGAACAAATTTGCTGCACGCGCATAATTTTTTGTGCGCTCGGCTTCAGCGTTCAATCGGATCATCCGCGTTTCATCCAGTGTTCCTTCGAGCCTGCGTAGCGCCGTGATCGTCGAAGCTGGAAGCGAAAGCCGATACAAAAACACCGCGTTGTATCGCGGGAAAAATTGCAGATCGTCCTCAAGTGTAATGAGATCGTTCTCGCTAATCTTGGCATCGGTCGAATAAGCGTCTTTGACATCAATTGAGCCGTTGGCGAGTGCCGCGTAACCGAGCGCGTGATCGATGCCAACGACGTTTTGTTGTGGAAGGTTGTAACGTGCACGCAATGGCTGCCAGCCATCATGCCGATCCAAAAATTCGTGGGTGAGTCCGACCTTTAGCTCAGGATGATTTCGCAGATCGCTGATTGTGCGCAGGTCAAGTCGCAGTGCTTTACTGCGACGCATGACAAGGGCGTAGGTATTGTTGAAGCCGAGAGATTCGGTAATTCCAACGCCGAATTTCGCAAGCGCGTCGCGGATTTCATTGAGCGATAGTTCACGATCCGTTTTCAGGACCTCTTGCGCAATCGTTCCCGTGTATTCCGGGTAGCCGTCGATTTGCCCGCCGCTCAGTGCCTGCCAAAGAATAATCGTGCCGCCCATGCCCTGCCGATGTTCTGCAGGAATGCCGGCTTCTGTTAACGTACGCCCGGCAATTTCGCCGAGCACATAAGATTCAGTGAATTTCTTTGAGCCAATGATGATTGGATTCGCACATGCGCATGTGACCCCGAGAAAAAGCAGAGGGACTATCAAGGAGCGACGATTTCCCAGTCGTCGTGTTTTCTTGACGGCTGGGAAGCCGTCATTCCCTGAGGCGCAACACCAAATCATATTTCCGCCAGAGTTCTTTGCGCATTGACGAATTCGCGTACGAAATCAGTTGCCGGCTTTTTGCGAAGATCTGCAATCGAACCTTGTTGCACGACGCGGCCTTCATTCATCAGCACGATTTCATCGCCGAAATAAGCCGCCTCGGCCAGATCGTGGGTGACCAAGAGCGCTGTTTGCCGCAAGCGCGCGAAAATTTCTTTTAAATCTTTCTGCAAAGAGGCACGCACTAATGGGTCGAGCGCGCCGAGAGGTTCATCGAGGAGCAGCAGTTCGGGCGAAAGCATCAATGCGCGCATCAAACTGACGCGTTGACGCTGCCCGCCAGAAAGTTCGATCGGATATCGCGAGAGTAAATTGTCGGAAAATCTTGTCAGCTCGCACAGCTCGAGAAGCCGCGTGCGCATTTCCTCCAGCGATTTTCCTAGATGGCGCGCCACCAGGAGAATGTTGGCGCGCGCCGTCAGGTGCGGGAACAGCCCGCCTTCCTGAATGACATAACCGATCTGGCGACGCAACCTTTCGATGTTTGCTTGCGTAATCTGTGATCCGTCGAAGGAGATCGTGCCAGAATCCGGCGCAGTCAGTCCGATGATGAGTCGCAGCAACGTCGATTTGCCGCAACCGCTGGGTCCAATCAAGACCGTAGTCTTGCCACGCTCCACTCCAAGATCAGTCGAGTGCAAGGCGGCAGCGCCCGTGTAACGCTTGCTTACGGCGACGAGTTGAACGAGCGCGCTCATTAAAGGCGCGGGCGTTGATCGCGGCGAGGGTCAGGGAGCCCGGCTACAAGTGAAATAGAAAACGCCAAACAGATGCGCATCGTTAGTCCACATTCGAACAAATTCAAATCCAGCAGCGCAGGCGAGCGCCGTGAAACCTTCGGGCGTGTATTTATAAGAAAATTCCGTGACGATTCGCTCGCCGGATCGAAAACGGAACTCGTAGTCGGGAATACTGACGATCTGATCGCCCTCGCTGACGAGATGCATCTCGATGCGGCCGGCGCTTGAATCATAAATTGCGCGGTGCCGCCACTGATTCAGATCAAAATCTGCGCCGAGTTCTCGATTGATTCGTGTCAGCAGGTTCAAGTTGAATCGCGCAGTTAGGCCTTCACTATCGTTGTAGGCGCGTTCAAGTATGTGACAATCTTTTTGCAGATCGACGCCAATCAGCAAGCCGTCGTCCCTTTCGCAAAGATCGGCAATGCGTCGCAAGAACGTAGTTGCTTCGTGCGGCTGAAAATTACCAATCGTTGACCCAGGAAAGTAAATGATATTCCGATCTGGCGTTCGAAGCGGTGACGGAAGATCAAAGGACTCAAGGTAATCGGCGCAAACTGGCAGAATTTCCAGTTGTGGAAAAAGCTCCTGAAAAAGAGTCGTCGATTTTCGCAGTTGATCTTTGGAAATATCCACCGGGATGTAAGCAATCGGCTGCTGCAATTTTTCCAGTAGAATGCGCGTCTTTGTCCCCGGACCAGTGCCGAGACCGATGAGTGCAATACGCGCACCCAAATACGATGCGATTTCAGTGCGATTTTGTTTGAGAATATCGAGCTCGGTTCGCGTGATGTAGTATTCGGGCAGTTCGCAGATTTTTTGAAAGAGCTCTGCGCCGCGCTCATCATAGAAAAATTTGCACGGCAATGTCCGCGGCTCACGGGAAAGGCCCGCAATTGTTTCTAAAAGAAAATCTGATTTCGCCGGCTCAGCATCGAGCACGGCGAGTCGGACGGATTGGCGGTTCATGCAGGATCGCGCGCGAGCCGAATTCCAGTGAATTGCCAACGCTTCTCGGGCTGGAAAAAGTTACGATAGGTACGGCGAATGTGACTGCGCGAGGTGGCGCAGGAACCACCGCGCAAAACGTATTGGTTGCACATAAACTTGCCGTTGTATTCACCGAGCGCTCCCGGGGCAGCACGATAACCGGGGTAGGGGGAGTAAGCGCTGCGCGTCCATTCCCAAGCGTCTCCAAACATCTGGTGAAGACGCCTATCTTTCTCTGAAGAGATCAACGCTTGTGGATGAAATTTTTCATACTCGACAAAATTTCCTTCGATCGGGCAATCGAACGCAGCACGTTCCCATTCGAACTCTGTTGGCAGGCGCGCGCCCACCCAATTCGTGTATGCGTCGGCCTCGAAATAACTCACGTGCGTCACCGGCTCGGATTCATCAACCGGACGAAAACCTGAAAGTGTGAAATTCCACCACTTGCCATTGCGTTTTGTCCAGTAGAGCGGCCCCTGCCAGCGTTGTTCGTTCACAGTGGTCCAGCCTAACGAGAGCCAAAATTGCGGCCGGCGATATCCGCCATCCTCGATGAACTGAAGATATTCGCCGTTTGTCACTGGCCGTGAAGCAAGCGAAAATGCGGCAACAACCGCCCGATGCCGGGGACTTTCGTTATCGTACGAGAAGCCCAAGCCGTCATGGCCAATCTTGAAAGTTGTTTCTTCAAAATCGAGGAAGTGCATGAGCGCCGGTCTTGACGGAGCGATTTCCGCCCTGTTTTCACGGAAAACAGGGTAGAGCGGATTTTGCGCGAACACGTGCTTGATGTCTGTGACGAGCAATTCCTGATGCTGCTGCTCGTGATGAATGCCGAGAATTAGGATTGGCTCAATGTGGTCGAGAAGTGCTTCGTCAGCATTCGAAAGGACGTTTTCAATGTGCGAATCGATCGACGAGCGATAGCGCTGCGCTTCCTTGACTGTTGGCCGCGAGATTAAGCCGCGCAGATCGCGCCGATGCATATCGCCGGCGGCGTTATAGTAGGAATTGAAGAGATAAGCGTACTGAGGAATTTCGGCACGATATCCGGAAGCAAATTTCTTTAGGATAAAAGTCTCGAAAAACCATGTGGTATGAGCGAGGTGCCATTTGGTCGGACTTACATCTGGCATCGACTGCACGACAAAATCTTCAGGCTCAAGATTCGCACACAAGCCAGTCGTGAAATCTCTGGTCTGGTGAAAACGAGCGAGCAAGCGTTCGGCTCGCGATGGGCCCGCATCCAAGTGGGCCTCCTTGGCCGACGCCTCGTCAACGGCGGGCACAGTCGAGCTCAAACAATTTCACCTTCCTGTTCGAGTTCTTCCCTGCGCGCCTCGAGCATTTGATCGTGCGTCGCTTCTTCTACACCGCCCGTGACAAGATGTTCGCCGACCGTCTCCTCCTCTTCGTCCACGCCGGGTCGCGGCGCACGATGACCGCGCGAAGCCGCGGCAACGTACCAATCCTCTGTCAGCTCTGCGTTTTGCTTCGTTTCCTCCGGCGGAGTGGGATGCTCTGCACCGAGCAGTTCCTGGCGCGCCTGGGCCCAATCGGCGTCGGTAAATTCGTCTGGATTGCGTTCATCAATCATTGCAATTTCGCGCGCGCGTTTTTCTACTTCCTCCAGGGAAGGCAAGCCCATCCCATTTCCGTGTAAGGAAATTTTTCCCGCGCCTTCCTGTGAATAATCATTCATAACTATATACGAAACTCAACGGCGGTGTGTTCGCACCACACACTTTGGACTACAGATTGAAGGCTTGCAATGCAAGCGATAAGGAGGTGTGCCGGGTCGTCAAGCAATGAGTAATGAAAATTCGGTTCCACTTGAGAATGGCCACATAATCGCATTTGAAGAATATGGCGATACAACCGGGGTGCCGGTAATTTTCTGTCATGGTTGGCCCAGCTCACGTACGATGGCGCGACTGACAGACGAAGCGGCGCGGGACCTCGGCATCCGAATCATTTCTCCCGATCGACCCGGCATCAGTGGATCGACTTTGCAGCCCGATCGTAAGTTGATCGATTGGCCATATGTTGTAGAGCGACTCGTCAATCACCTCGATCTCGGCGAATTTCGAGTCCTCGCGGTTTCGGGTGGCGCTCCCTACGCCTATGTGACAGCGAGAGCGATGCCGGAGCGCGTGCGCGCCATCGCGATCGTGAGCGGCGCAATCCCGATTGCCGATCTTCCCGGCCGCGAGGGGTTGCTCCCGCTGTATCGCTGGATGCTGGCGCTTTATCGAACGTGGCCACAACTTTTACGAGAATTATTCTACGTAGCGCGGCCGATTCTGTCATTGCAGCTGCCTGTTCGACTTCGGCCGCTACTCCTGAAATTGCTGATGCTACGACCATGCGATGAAGATAGCTTGCGCGATTCCGGGGCATTCGAAGCGGTTTTTGAAAGCCAGCGGCGCGCCTGGCGCGGATCGGTTGAAGGGGTTATGGCGGATGCGCAGATTTACGCGCAACCGTGGGGGTTCCGCATGGAAGAGGTGCGCGTGCCTGTTCGACTGTGGCACGGAAACGAAGACCGCGCTTTCTCAGTTCATCTGGCGAAAGAAATCGCCAGACGATTGCCCGATTGCAAGGCGCGTTTCGTCGACGGCGCAGGTCATTATTCGCTGCCTATCCGGTACATGCACGAAATTCTCGAGGACCTGATTTCACTGTAGTGGCACGCATGTTGCCTGCGTTCTAAAAATGCTGCAACCACACGGTTGTCGCTACAGCCACAATTTTTCGTGCGTTAAGCTCAGCCGCATTGAAGTTTTGACTATGGAAGATTTTACGGGAGGTACAATTCACGATCAGCCGGCGCGGCGGCAGTGGACCGTCGATCCGCCGTTCGACGCGCGGGTCCGTGAACTGGCTCGCGATTGGGCTGCCGATAAATCGTCGGAACTGATTGAGGAAATGATGGTAACCGCGCTGAAGATCGCGCGCGATCAGATGAGTGTAGCCGACCTCAAGCTGATTAACCGATCGATAAAAGAGATGCGCTACGCAGCGAAGGTGTTTGCGCCGTTTCAGCGCTTACGCAAGGTCGCCATCTTTGGGTCGGCTCGCACTTCGGCCGATTCGCCTGAGTTCAAAGTGGCGAAGGATTTCGCGCGGGAAATGGTCGCGCAGAATTTCATGGTGATTACCGGAGGCGGCGACGGAATCATGGGCGCAGCCCAGCGCGGTGCTGGCCGCGCACAGAGCTTCGGACTCAACATCCGCCTGCCATCGGAGCAGCGAGCCAATGAAATTATCGAGGGCGATCCCAAGCTGATCAATCTAAATTACTTCTTTACCCGCAAACTGACCTTCGTGAAGGAGGCGCACGCATTCGCGCTGTTTCCCGGCGGTTTCGGCACGCTGGACGAAACGTTCGAAGTGCTCACGCTCATGCAGACCGGGAAGGCGCGTGTGATTCCAGTGGTCCTGTTGGATCGGCCACGCGGAAGTTATTGGGAGACGTGGATGAAATTTCTTAGGGACCGTCTGCTTAAACCCGGATTCATTTCACCGGAAGATTTTTCTTTCCTCAAAATCATGCACAACGTCCGAGATGCCGTCGCAGAAATCTTGCAATTTTACAAAGTCTACCACTCGGCGCGCTGGGTGGGGGAACGACTCGTCATCCGCATTAATCACGCCTTGTCGAAGAGGGCGATTGCCGATCTTAACGAAAAGTTTGCCGACATGGTGCGGAGCCGCGAGATCATCCAAGGCCCTGCACTGCGTCAGGAGAAAAATGAGCCCGAGATTTGGGATTTACCGCGACTGCTTCTCACTCCTTATCGCGACAGATTTGGACGGTTTCGCCAGCTGATTGACGCGATTAACTCCTCATCGCTCGCGTGAGGCTAGATCGGCGGTTGTAACCTCTGAGACCGGCACAGTCTCAGCGGATGAGGTGAGCGGCTTTGCTTTTGCGGGCCGAACCAGTGAAGCATCGACTTGAAGCTTGGCCTCCATCATTCGGTCGAAAGAAAAATGCTCATTCGCGTAGCGTAGGCCATTTGCCTCACAGCGCGCCGCAAGTTTCGGATCGGAAATAAATTCCAAGATCGCAGCTGCGA
>WNGD01009260.1_pt1 | contig 15893 bp, 4 predicted proteins | sample 5400671 | NCBI WGS metagenome assembly WNGD01 (sample SAMN13153369, study PRJNA577476) | soil metagenome | isolation source: 40 cm soil or saprolite under grassland replicate 2 | place: USA:California | collected 2016-06-15 | reverse complement strand
CCGGGGTAGACGAGCGCCAGCTCGTCGAACGCCGAGGTACCGACGCCTACCGATCCGGTCGCGGAGTCGGTCGCGAGCTGACCGGCACCGAGCGAGTACACCCACTTCTGCAGGAACGCCTGCCAGTCCGGGCTGTGCTGGCGGACGTCGTTGTAGCCGCCGTAGGCCGAGTTGCAGTGCGTGTACAGGTTGTAGGTGCCGTTCCAGTCCAGCAGGCGGTCACCGTCGTTCGGGCCGTTGTCGGCCACATCGCCCTGCAGCACGTCGCGGTCCCAGCCGCCGTACTGCCAGTCGATGCCCTGGTGGTGCTGGTTGTTCGCGACGTCGGCGTCGTCGAGGTTGGTCATCTCGAACCACGAGCACGGATCCACTGTGACGACCGGGTTGCCCTTCTTGCCGTTGCCGAACGTCTCCGGCCCGATCTTCGAACTGCAGGTCGTCGCGGTGTCCGGCGTGCCGTACGTGCCGCGGGGGTGCCAGTCGATGATGTCCGACCCCAGCGTGCCGGTGTTCGGGTCGAGCGACGCGGCGCTCGTGCCGCCCTTGCCGCCGAGCAGGTAGTCGACCTTGCGGTCCATCGTGCCGCGGGCGTTCGGGTCGAAGACACCGCTCGTCTTGCAATCCGGAGTCGCGGCATCGACCGCAAGGTCACAGCCCTTGCCGCCCCAGATCGCGTCGGAGCCGTCGTCGCCGAACACGCTGTCGCCGCCGCTGTCGCCGTTGGCGAGGTCGTCTCCGAAGCCGGCGTGGATGAAGTCCTCGTCGTTGCCGCCACGGATCCGGTCGTTGCCGCCCTCGAGGTCACCCGGGTGCGGCATCTTGCCCGACGTCGAGGTGCCGACGAACGCGTCGCCGTTGATGTCGTGCTGCAGGTCGGTCTGCCTGGTCACCGTCCCCGTCGCGAAGCCGTCGTAGTGCACCTTCGGCACCTGGTTGACGTCCACGCTGTAGTGCCGACCACCGTTCTCGTACTGGTCGACGATGCCGCCGCGGTCACCGAGCATGGCGTCGTCGCCGTTCTCGCCCCACATCGTGTCATCGCCCAGCTCGCCGTACATGTTGTCGTCACCGTTGCCACCACGCATGAGGTCGTTGCCGTCCTGACCCCACTGCGTGTCGTCGCCGCCGTCGCCCCACATCGTGTCGTTGCCGAACGCGCCGGTCTTCTCGCAGGTTGCCTGCGCCGTGGTGCAGAACCGGGTCGTGCCGTTCGGGTTCACCGACGCGTCGCCGATCCGGATCGCGACCGCGTTGGCCGGTGCCGGGGTCGTGTACCGCTTGGCGAAGATCCGGTCGGTGAGGTTCGGCGCGGTGCCCTGGATGTCGCGGCGCAGCACGCCGTTGTCGCCCAGCTGGAAGTCGCCCTCGCCGTCGCCCTCGATGTTGTCGTTGCCGTCGCGGAAGTTCGCGATCGACGAGCCACCGAGCATGTCGTCCTGGCCGTCGACGCTGCTTCCCTCGAGGTCGCCCGCACCGCTCGCCGTGCCCGGCCACACCGTGCTCAACTGCGTGGTCACCGGCTGGCCGGCGATCGGGGGCGCGATGAACAGCAAGCGGTCGCCCTGGATCAGGTCGTTGCCGCCGTTGCCTTCCAGGTAGTCCGACCTCGAACCGCCGGACATCTGGTCGTTGCCGTCCTGGCCGTAGACCACGTCGACTCCGTCGCCGCCCGAGACCCGGTCGTCACCGCTGTTGCCGGCGAGCGCCGGGCTCGGGTAGGTCGGGCCATTGAGGTCGTACAGCGTCAGGTGGCGCGAGGCGATCAGCGTCCCGGCGACGGTCGACCCGATCCGGTTGAATGTCGCGGTGCGTGTGCCGGCGCGCAGCAGGCTGCCGTTGTCACCGATCACGGCATCGTCGCCGGGGCCGCCGTACACCGCGTCGGCGGTGTCGGCCTGCCCGACGATTGCCGGGTCGGTTCCGGAACGCACCGTGGACGAACCGCCGACGAGGTCGTCGTCGCCGGTGTCGCCTTCGACGAAGTCCGACCCCTGGTCGCCCTCGACGTAGTCGTCGTTCGCGTTGCCCTTCAGCCTGTCGTTGCCCGCCTGGCCGAGGATGACGTCGACTCCGTCGTCACCGGTGACCTGATCGTCGCCGAACGCGGCGGAATCCGTTGCCGGGCTGAGGTCGTACAGCACGATCGTGCGCTTGTTGGTCATGCCCGCCCGGTCCGTGATCGGGCTGAGCGGCTGGCCCGCGGATGCCCGCAGCACCTTGCCGTTGTCGCCGATCACGACATCGGCGTCGGCATCGCCGTGGATGACGTCGCCCGTGTCGGGCTGTCCGATGCCCGCCGCGAACGCGGTCGAGCTGCCGCCCACCAGGTCGTCCTCGCCGTCGTTGCCGTCGATCAGGTCGGCGCCCGGGCCGCCCTCGGCGTAGTCCTCGCCGTTGTCGCCCGTGATGGTGTCAGCACCGCCCTGGCCGAAGATTGCATCGGTGTTGTCGTTGCCGTGCAGGACGTCGCCATCGAAGTTCGCGCCGTTCGGCGAGTAACCCAGGTCCAGCAACGCCACTGTGTGACCCTTGGTGAACCCACGTCCGAGCAACACGTCCGTGCTGTTCGCGAGTGGTACCGCCGTCTCGTTGTTGCCGTTGACGACGGCATTGTCGCCGGTGACCACGTCGGGTCCGGTGCCACCGGAGACGGTGTCGACGCCGTCGGGATATCCGACACCCGCGCTCGCGGTGAACCGGCCGCCGCCGACGAGCTCGTCCTCGCCGGCTTCGCCGAACATGGTGTCGGCGCCGTTGTTGCCCTCGAAGTGGTCGTTGCCCGATCCGGCAAGCATGGTGTCGTTGTCCAGACCGCCGTAGCCGAGGTCGTCGTCGTTGCCGCCGGAGATCGTGTCCTTGCCTCCGAACGACGCGTCCAGACCGTCGAGATCGAGCGGGTGCCACTGGCCCCCGGCGTTGGAACCGTTGTCACCGATGATCGTGTCGGCACCGTTGTCACCGTTCAGCACGTCGCCGACGTCGGCGCGTCCGGCAGCACGCGTGCCGCCGAGGACGATGTCGTCGCCCTCGCCGCCGGACGCGAAGTCCGAGCCGCCGTTGCCCTCGATGACGTCGTTCTGCAGACCGCCGTAGATGGCGTCGGCCTGATCGTTGCCGTAGAGCTTGTCCGCGCCGGAGTCACCATCGATGGCGTCCTTGCCCGAACCGCCCCAGATCTCGTCGGCCTCCGAGCCGCCGATCACGGTGTCGTCGCCCTTCTCGCCGCAGGCCGCGTCGGTGTTGCCCTTCACGTCCACCGTGTCGTTGCCGCCACCGGCCCGAACGTTCTCGATGCCTGCGCCGCCGGTGATCAGGTCGTTGCCGTCGTCGACGGTGTCGACCGACTCGTCGACCGGGTCGGACGCCACCGGTGACCCGGCCACGCACGGCGTGGTCTTCTGGTCGCCGTAGACGTCGGCTCCGCCGTCACCACCGACGATGTGGTCGGCGCCGAGACCGCCCACGAGCGTCTTGTGGTTCGGGTCGGTCCCGTCCGGCAGCGGCGTGTGCGTGACGTTCAACTTCGGCCCGAAGCCATCCGTCGGGTACGACGCCGGGTCACCGTTCGGAACGTCCACAGTGGACGGTTCGGCGAGCACGTAGTCGTCGTCCGGACCGCCGTAGATCGCGTCCGCACCGAAACCGCCGACGAGGATGTCGTCTGCGCCGCCGCCACGGATGTCGTCGGACTGTGCGTGCGTCGAGTGGCCGGTCACCCGGTCGTAGCCGTCGCCGCCGTTGACCGTGTCGCTGCCGGTGCCGGTGTCGACGACGTTGATCGGCTTGCCGAACGGATCGCCGGCGGTGTTCGCATCGTGGTCGCCGGCGCCGTCGATCGTTGTCGCGACGTTCCCCGCGGTGTAGATCTTGTCCGGGCCGGTTCCGCCGGCGATGTGGTCACTGCCGTCGCCGCCGACGAGCCTCGCGCCCGGCGAGACGAACAGCGAGTGCGTGTGGTTGCTCGCCGCGAGCGGGCTGTCCGGAGCGACGCTCAACGTGTCGTTGCCGCCGTTGCCGAAGACCTTCGAGTCGCCCAGACCCACCTTGAGCGCTGGGTCGTTGCCATCGCCTGCTGCCGTTCCGTCGGCCGGGTGGCCGAGGCTGTTCCAGTCGATGACCTGTTGCGTACCGCCTGACTCGCCCTCGCCCGAGGCGAGCGGATCTCCGCTGTCGCGGCCGTCGTTCTTCAGGTTCGTCAGCCCGAGGCCCGTGGTCGAGTAGTTCAGGTGCGAGTCACCGGCCACGGTGTCATCGCCGTTGCCGACGGTGATGCTGTCGTTGCCCGGACCGCCGGCAACCTCGGCGTGCGCGCTGCCGTTCACGTAGCTGTTCTTGTCGGTCGCCAGCACCGTGCGGTCGGCGGTGACAATGGTGTCGTCACCCTTGCCGCCGTCGACGAAGCTGCTGCCGATGCCGGTCTTGATCTGGTCGTTGCCGTCGCCACCGAAGACGATCGCGTCGCGGTCGAACTGCGCCGTTGGCGATGCGGCGGCCGGATCGGTCGATTGCTTGCCGTCACCGATGAAGGTGACACTCATCGGCTTCGCGTACCCGTGCCCGTCGACGATCACACGCTGGATGTTCGTGTTCCGGAACTCCCGCCTGATGCCGATCATGTCGACGGCCACGCCGGCGAACGTCGGCGCACCGTTGTCGGGATAGTTGTGCAGCGAGGTGATCTTGACGGTGTCCTTGTCCTCGCCGTCGGAGTCGTAGGCATCGTTACCGCGCAGATCATTCGCGTGCAGCGCGAGCGCACCGGCGTACACGACGAGCGTCGTGCCGTCACTGCTCAGACCACCGAGTTTGGGCGGTGGTGGCTCACAGTTCGGCGTCGCTGTGAAGTCGAGCAACGTCACGTCGACGATCGTGAAGCTGAACGACACCGAGAACGGCCCGATGCCGATGGTGATGTAGATCTTCAAGAAGACATAGAGGCGCCCGGACACGCTGAACAGGCAGATCGGATTGTTCAGCGCTGTCTGGAGGAACTCACTTATCCGGAACTTGCCGTCGTGGTTCGGGTCGTTCCACAAGAAGGACACAGTCAGGCCCAGGCCACCTTCGATACCTACCGTGATGATCACGAGCGTCACGGCTGCGCCGGCCGCGATCTCGCCGTTGAACGTCACGACCGGGATCGGCTTGCCGTCGTCGTCGTTGGTATAGAAGAACAGGCTCTGCAGGAACGCTTCGCCGACGGTGCCGAGGTCGAGCGTGCCGGCCTGCGCGGCTTCGAACGCCTTGCGGATGCCGTAGGTGTCGAAGCCCGCGACGATGTGCAGCGTCACCGACGCCGATCCGTGCAACGTGATGACCACCGGCGGCGGTGCGTAGACCGGGCCGAACTGCTGGCTCCAGTCGAAGCCGAGGGTCAGCGGACCGGAGTCGAACTTCACCAGGTCGACGTCGCCGCCGAGGAGCAGGTTGAACAGCTTCTCGGGGTGCTCGAACACGGGGAAGCTGAAGCCGAAGCCCTTATCGGTCTTCGAGTTCGACTCGAGCGGGTCGGCCGACTTCGGATCGGTGTTGTCGTTCGTGTTGTCGATGTCGCCCTCGATCGAGCTGAACGCGGTCCCGCCGTCCTTGTCCGTCTTGTCGGCGATCAGGCTCTCGGTGTTGTCCGGCGTCGCCGTCGTGTCCAACGCCGTCGTGGGACTCAGGTCGAACGAGCCGAGCGGTATCAGACAGCTCGTCGTACAGGTCGGGAAGTGGTTGATGAAGTTCACGACTCCCGCGATCGTGTCGACGAACGACAGGTCCGGTCCGCCGGCGATCGTGCTGAACGACTTGGCGATCGACAACAGCGTCACGTCGTCGCCGCCGGCCAGGTGGCTCAGGTCCGACAGCACCGGTATCGGCGCGTACAGCGTCTTGATCACCGGGTCGAGCGGTCCGGTCACCTGCTTGATCTTGTTGATGATCGGGCTGAGCAGGTGCCCGAAGACCTCGCCGGTGTCGATCGCGACGTTGTCGAACGCGATCTTGAGCGCGTGGTCGTCGTCGCCGGTTGCCGTGCTCGGCGCGGCGTTGTCCCACGCCCAGTGCATCTTGAAGTCGGCCTGGATGCCCGGGAAGCCGGCATCGCCACCACCGGGCTTCGCCGCGAGCAGCCAGTCGATCGACAGCTCCGCCTTGAGGTTGACCTTGAACAGGTCGTCCAGGCTCGCACCGGACAGGTCGCCGATGGTGAGCCGGTCGCCACCACCGGGCGCCTTCATGTCGATGCTGAAGACGCCGTTGAAGAGCGGCTTGACCGTCGACGGCGAGTCGGCGGTGCAGCCCTTCGTCTGGTCCGCGCCGGAGTTCGTGCAGTTGTGCGCGGTGATGTTGATGAACGCCAGCTGCGCGGCCAGATCACCGCTGCTCAGCTTGAAGTTCAGGCCGAGGCCCAGTTCCGGCGTGCCTGGCTCGTCATTCGCGACGAAGAAGCCGTCGGTGAGGCTCAGCCCGAAGGCGAAGTGGAAGTGGTAGCCGAGCTCGACGGACGGCCCGTCGCCCGCGTTGGTGGCCTTCAACGACAGGCCCGGGATGCCGATGTCGAGCGGCACGGTCTTGCCGAGGCAGTACGTCTTGTCGTCGGCATGCGCATCCGACGGGTTGGACGGGTCGATCGTGCCGGCGCAGCTGAAGTCGCCGCCGGCGAAGTTGCCGTGCGTGACGTCGAACCGGATCACGACCGAGTCGAAGTCGGTCGCCGCGCAGTTGTGCAGGCGCGGGTTGGTCGTTGCCGGATCGATCGCCGCGCCGAACGCGTCGGTGCCGTCGTCGGTGTAGGTGACCGTCGAGTGCGTGGTGATGTCCTTGACGAGCTTGAACTTGTCTTGGTTACGTCGGTCCAGTCGAGCTTGTTCGCGTCCGCCGCAGAGAGCGCGTTGGCGCCGTGGTCGGTCTGCGCGACACCGCTCGGGGGTGCCTCGTGCACGGCGTCGCTCGCGTCCTTGACGTAGGACGCGATCTCGTACTTGTACGTCTTGCCGTCGTCAGCACCCTGCGGGCTGACCGACTCACCAGTCACTGTCGCGAGCGTGGTGCGGCACTCGGTGTCGACCTTGAGCAGGTCGTGCGGGACGTTCGCGTCGTCGAGCGCACTGCCGATGTAGTTGTTCAGCGCGGTGCGCACCGCGCCGGTGTCCGAACCGATGTTGCCGTCGGCGTGGTCGCCCTTGAGGCTGCTCAGCGCGCTCGCCATCGCCGTGCGGATCTTGCCGATGAAGTCGGCGCCCTCCTGCAGGTCCTTGCCGATCAGCGGCAGCTTGCCGCCGAAGCTCGCCGCCGACAGCGACGTCTCGATCAGGTTGAGGTAGGAGTCGATGCCGTCGAGGTGCGTGAAGTCCATGGCGATGCTCGACAGCAGCGCCGCGATGTCGGACGGGTCGGGCACCTCGAGCCGGTCATGCGTGTCGATCTGCGCACCGGTCAGGTCGAACAGGTCGCTGACCGAGCCGGACTTGGGCAGCCGGATGCTGATCGAGTTCGGATGCCCGGCCGACACGGGGTCGACGACCGGGTGGTAGGTCGTGTTGTCGAGCGAGTAGTACAGCGGCAGATCGGCGCACAGGGCGAGCGGCGTGCTCCCGCCCAGACCGCAGTCGACTGCCGTGCTGCTCGCGTTCATGGTCGGCGCGACGTCGCCGAAGAAGTCGGTGAACGCCTCTGGGTCACCGGTCGCGCCGGACTTGGCCAGGTCGATCGAGTAGTCCGCCTTGGCGGTCGCGTCGTCGCCGCCACCCGGCTTGCCGAGCGAGAGCGTGAGCGGGCCGAACGACGCACCCACGGTCGCGGCGATCGACGCGTTCGCGTCGACGCTCACCTTGGAGTCATCGAGGATCTGCAGGTTCGTGAGGTCGGGGACGACGTCCTTGACCAGAGGCACGACGATGCCTAGCTTGATCTCGCCGCCGACGCCGAGCGACACCGAGCCATTGGCCTGCGCGCCGGCGATCTGCGTACTGCCGAGCTTGAACGTGAACGGCGCGGTCGTGTGGTAGTTGCGCTTCCAGTCGAGGTGCATCACGAGTGCGGGGTTTCCGCTGAACTCGCGGTACTCGAACGACAGCGGGGTCGAGTCCTTGAGCCGGTCGTTGAGCACCTTGACCAGCGCCTGCAGGTTGTCCTGCGGACTGGCCTCGAGAATGCTGATCAGGTCGTCGAGCTCGGACCGCACGACGTAGGGCGTGCCCGTCGCGGGCTGGGTGTCCCAGTCCTTCGCCATCACGAGCTTGTTGCCCGCGGGCACGGACGCGACGACGCCGACCTGGGTACCGACGACGACCGAGCGCCCGATCAGCTTGTCGGTGAAGGCCGAATCGCCCGTCCGGTTCGTGTCGACCAGGAAGTTCGAGCCGAAGCTGACCGTCGGGCCGGCACCTGAGTCGTCGGCCTTGAGCAGGTCGTGCAGCGAGCGCCCGACGAGCGGGATCTTCTCGTTGAAGATCGACGCCCCGGACGGGTTCGCGTCGCCGATCGCGCTGTCGAGTGTCTGCAGCGTCTTGAGGATGATCGAGAACAGGGCTCGCGGGTTGCCTGGGTCGAAGTCGAACTTCGTCAGATTGCTCAGGCCGCTGAGGTCGAACTGCGGCCCGTCCGTCCCAGTCAACTGGGTGACGTCGTTCCAGGAGAAGCCGGCGTGGGCCGCGGCACCGTCGAAGAAGCCGGCGGCGGCACCGGGCACCGATGCGTCGACGCCACCGGTGGCGCGGACCTTGGCGTCGAAGGTCAGCAGGTCACCGGGAGCGTGCAGCAGCTTGTCGACGACCTGACCGAACGTCAGGTCGCCGATGTCCTTGAGCCCGACCGACAGCATGTGGTCGTCCGGCCCTGGTGTGCCGGAGCAGTCGGCGCCGGCGTTGGTCTGGCAGACCTTGACCTGGCCCTTGAACTCGACCTGCAGGAATCCTGCGTTGGCGAAGATGTCCGCGTCCGCGGTCATCGGGAAGTCGGCGCTGAACAGCGCCGGGCTTCCGGAGGTGCGCAGCAGAACGCGGTCGGCGCCGGACGGTGTCGAGGCCAGCACGCCCGGGCTGCCGTCGGGGTTGTTGGGCACGTCGATCGTCGGGTCCGGCGGCACCGGCGCCTGGAGGTCCAGCACGAGTGTGACGGCCGCGTCGTAGCTCGGGGTCACCTTTGCGGTCGCGTTCACGGCGTTGACGCCGGCAGCGCCCTTGCCGCCACTCTTGAGAGCGTCGCCGAGCTCAACCATGCCGACGTCACCCTGCATGCCCGAGATGGCGTACGGCGTGTTGGTCGGCGGAAGGTCAGGCGCCGGAGTCCAGCCGTTCGCATCGAGCGTGACGCTGTGCGCGTCGTTCGACGCGATGGTGCCTGCCCAGTTGCCCGCCACGACATGACGGTCCTTGAACTCGTCCGCCTTCCAGTCCTGGTTCGGATCGGTCAGACCGGTCGCCGAGTACGTGGTGTTCGCCGGGTTGCCCGGAGACGAGGCTGGGCCGGACGAGGCCGCGGCCGCGGCGTTCAGGTCGATCGGGCTGGCTGCGGCAGCGTGGTGCAGCGAGAGCTTGAAGGCGACCTTGCTGGTCGCGTCGTCGTAGCTGACGTTGCTGACGCAGATCGTCGTCGCACCGGACGAGCAGGTCTCGTTGAGCGCGTCGAAGAACTCCTGGATCGACACGAACTTCGGTTGGCCGCCCTTGACCGGGTCGTCGGCCGGCCCGGGGTGGTGTTCGTTGGCGGAGTGGTTGAAGTTCGGGTCACTCTCGCCCGGGAAGGTCCACTTCGACAGGAAGGTCTTGAGCTGCTCGTTGATGTGGATCGCATCGGCCAGCGAGCCCTTGATGAACGGCAGGTTCACGTTGCCGAAGGCCGGGACGGAGTTGTCCTTCGCCTGCTGGATCTCGGTAAGGCTCGTGACGAGCTGCGCGATGCCGACCACGAGGTCGAGCGGCGTCATGTTCAGGAACTTGCCGGCCGACAGTCCGGTCAGCACCGGTGCCGGCGGCGTCTGCGAGATGTCGGTCCAGTTCCAGGTAACGGTCGCGTCGACTTCGGGCAGCGCCGCGAAGGAAGTCGCGGCGGCGGCTTTGAGATGCAGTGACGCCGTCACGTTGCCGGCCGGGACTGCGAAGCCGAAGTTCACCAGGCCCTTGAGCGACCCGGGCTGAGCCAGCTCGCCGGTTGTGTTGTCCGGGTTGGTGAAGTACAGCCGGCCGTCGTTGTTCGGGTCGCTGACGGTGGCCGCGAAGTGAGCGTTGAGGTCGAGGCTCGTCGTCGGATCGTCGACCAGGCTGACACCGAGAATGCCGATCGCGGCCTTCACCGAGCCGACGTTCGCGATCGAACCGTGCACGTCGACCTTCAGCGCAGGTGTCGGGTCCGGGCCGGAGCCGTCGACCTTCAGGTAGACCTTGCTGCTCGACGAATCGAAGACCGCGTCGAGGACCAGGTCCGCGCTGACGGTGAGCTTGATGCCGCCCTCCGTGTTGAGTGCGGACTGCGGCCCGTTCGTCCCGGTGCCGATCGGCACCGGGATGGTGAGCGGCTGGTTCACCAAGTCGCGCGCGACGTGCAGCGTCATCTTGACGTGCTTGTCGCCGGTGCCCGGCGAGTTGTCGGTGACCTCGGTCTTGAGGTGCCCGGTGCGGTCGTCGCCGCCACCGAAGTTGATGTCGGTGTCCTTCGTCAGCGTCGCATCGTTGTTCGCGGTGTTCAGGCCGCTGTCGGTGAACACCTTGTCGAGCAAGTCACTGAAACCGAGCGCGGCACCGGGGCTGGTCTGTACGGCGGGCAGCGCGTCCGCCAGCTTGCCGACGCCGCCCAGTCCCGTGGACCAGTCCTGGATGCTGTTGCTCGCGCCGCTGAGGAAGCTGGTGAGCGCCACGGCTCCCGCGTCCGGCGGATCGGCGGATGCCGTCACCGGCCTGACGGCGCTGATGGTGATCGCAGTGACGAACGCGGTGACAGCTGCAACAACGCGACGACCAACCATGATCCGCGCCCTCCCTGGTTTGCGGGCAGGGAGAACAGGGCAGCACGCCGCCGGGGGTTGTCAAGGCCCCTACGTCGCGCCGAACCCGGCACCCCCCGGAAAACGACGAGAACGTACCGCCGTTAGAAAGATGTGTAAACTGTAAGAACGGAAATTAACCTAGCGTCCTCATTACATGGGTACGTACGCCCGATTTAGTCGGGAAATAACGGGCGCTGAGCGCGAAGGCTGAGTGCGAGGTTTGCACGATCGGGCATCGACAGTCATCGCCGTGCACGGACCGTGCACAAAGGTACGGCCCTCGGTCAGCGGGCTCTCGCGAAGCGCAGCGTCAGGATCTGGAACGGCCGCAGGTCGATCGCAACGCGTCCGGCGGTCAGCGCGGCGCTGTCGAGTGTCCGTTCGAGTAGGTCGACGATGGTCACGCTGTCTGCCGCGAAGCCGGGTCGGACGGATGCTGCGGTGCGCCTACCGAGCGACTCGTAGAGGCGGATGATCAGGTCGCCGCTTCGGTCGTCGGCGAGTTTGACGGCTTCGACGATGACGCCCGCGCTGTCGATGCTGACGAGTGGTTGTACGGCGTGCGTGCCGTTGATGGTTCGTGGTGGCAGGTTGATGCGGTAGCCCTCGCGGGCAGCGTCGAGGATGGTGGCGTCGGGCACGAGTGCGTAGCGCAGCCGATGCCGACCTTGATCGGCGTCGGGATCCGGAAAGCGAGGTGCCCGTAGCAGCGAGAGCCGGACCAGCGTCGTGACGCCGCCGCCTTCGCGGACGCGCCGAGTGACGTCGTGGCCGTAGGTGGAGTCATTGACAACGGCGATGCCGTAGCCGGGTGCGCGGACGTGGATCCAGCGGTGAGCACAGATCTCGAACTTGGCGGCGTCCCAGCTGGTGTTCGTGTGGGTTGGCCGCATCACGTGACCGAACTGGGTCTCCGACGCCGACCGGTCTGCCATCACGTCCAGGTCGAAGCCGACCTTGAGTAGCTTCTCGGTCTCGCGCCAGTCGATATCGGTGTCGAAGTCGACGCGTTTCTCGCCGGGCGGCAGCGTGATCGTCTGAGTGACTGTCGAACCGCCGAATCGTCGGACGACGCGCACTCCACCGTCCACTGTGGACAGTTCTTCGTAATCAGTCAGGTCGGTCGCGACGTGGCGGTAGAACGCGTCAATGTCCCAAGCGTCGTAGAAGTTCGGCGTGTCGGGGTGTAGCTGCATCAGGTTGCCGGCGCTGCCCGGCGCCAGCACCTCGCGGTCGGCGTCGAGTATGGAGGTGATCAGTCCGCGCGGATCGATCAGGACGCGCAGCAGGCCGTTGTCGAGCACGAAGCCTGCTGCGTCGTCGGTGACAACCGTGGCCGCTGTGGCGCCGGCGGGCTGCCCGGCGCCGAGGGCGGGCACGCCGTCGCGTGCGTGCGGCGCGGCGTTGAACACCAGCCGCGCGGCGCCGTCGCCTGCCAGCACGCGCAGCGCGGCCGTGATGATCTGCTCCGTCTCCGCGGCCACGGCCGCGTAGTTCGCGACAGCTTCGCGATGCACCCAGTGGATGGACGAGCCGGGCAGGATGTCGTGGAACTGCTGTAGCAGTACGACCTTCCACAGCCGATCGAGGGCCTCGTACGGATACGCCGTACCGTGGCGTACGGCCGCGGTCGCGCACCAGAGCTCGGCCTCGCGCAGCAGATGCTCGCAGCGCCGGTTGCCCTGCTTGGTCTTGGCCTGCGAGGTATAGGTGCCGCGGTGAAACTCCAGGTACAGCTCACCGGACCACACCGGGGCGTCCGGATACTCGGCCTGCGCGCGGGCGAAGAAATCCGCCGGACGCTCGATGACGACCCGCGGCGACCCGTCGACATCGCGCAGCCGGGCCGCCCGGGCAAGCATCTCGCGCGTCGGCCCGCCGCCGCCGTCGCCGTGCCCGAACGGCACCAGCGAACCGGACGGCGTGCCCTTGTCAGCGAAATTGTGGGAGGCATGCGCGAGCTCAGCCCCGGACAGCTCCGAGTTGTACGTGTCCACCGGCGGGAAATGCGTGAAGATCCGTGTGCCGTCCAGCCCCTCCCACCGGAACGTGTGATGCGGGAAGCGATTCGTCTGATTCCACGAGATCTTCTGGGTCAGGAACCACCGCGAGCCCGAAAGTGCGATCAGCTGCGGCAACGCGGCCGAGTAGCCGAACGAGTCCGGCAACCACACCTCCTCGCTCTCCACACCGAACTCTTCGGCGAAGAACCGCTTCCCGTGCACGAACTGCCGGGCCAGCGCCTCGCCGCCGGGCATGTTCGTGTCGGACTCGACCCACATCCCACCTACCGGCACGAACTGACCGGCCTTCACCTTCTCGGCGACCCGCGCGAACACCTCCGGTCGCTCATCGCGCAGCCAGGCGAACTGCTGCGCCGAGGACATCGCGTAGATCAACTCCGGATGACTGTCCATCAACTCCGCGACATTCGCCGCTGTACGAGCCACCTTGCGGACGGCTTCGCGCACCGGCCACAACCACGCCGAATCGATGTGCGCATGCCCCACCGCACTGACGCGATGCGCGCTCGCTCGCGCGGGCGACGCAAACACACCAACCAGCGGCTCGCGCGCGGCGGCTGCGGTCGTCGCGATGTCCTGCAGATCGACGGCGTCGAGCGCGCGATCGACAGCACGCAGGATCTGCCAGCGCCGCGCATCGCTCAGATCGAGCTCGGCGGCCAGCTGACCCAACACCTCCAGGTCCTGCACCAACTCCCACACGTCCGCTTCGAACACCGCCAACTCCGCACGCCTGAGGCGATACAGCGGCTCCTCACCCGCCGTAGCACGATCACCCAACGGCGTCGGCCAAAAGTTCGCGTCGGCAAGGATCAGCGGGTTCGCCGCGGCCTCGACGAACAGCTCTACCGGCTGATCATCAGGAAGGCGCACCCATGACGTGCGCGGGTTCAGCCCCTTCACCGGCGTCCCGTCCGCGCGGTAGACGAGCCCCTCCGCGTGAAAGCCGGTGCGCTCGACGTCGAAGCCGATGTCGATGACGGCTTCCACGATCCGACCGGCCCATTCGGCGGGCACCGTGCCGGTGAGCCGGAACCAGGTCGTCCCCCACGGCGGACCCCAGTGATCTCCCACCCGCACCGGGCTGTACTCGGCTCTCAGCGCAGCGGCCACAGGCACCGGTTCACCGGCGACCGACCACGCGGCGACGTCCAACCCGGACCGAGCCGAGTAGACGGCCGGTGCCAGCCGGCCCAGCGTGCGCCGCAATCGCTGCTCGATCAGCACATGATCGTCATGCATCGAAGACGACCCTACCGACGGCGGATCTGGCGACCCCACCAAGCCACAAGACATGTTCGAGATGCCGACAAGCCACCTGGCCACTCCATTCATGTGCTCCGTCAACGTTCGAATGCCAAATGCTCGTAGACTCGGGGCACGTGCGGGAAGAACTTCCGCATGTAGGCGCAGCACAGCTACGCGTGGGGCGCGGCCATCGGACTGAACTTGATCTTGCCGAGCCATGGCTGGTCGGGCCCCGGCGGCGGGTCCAGCAGTGCCCTGGCGAGGCCGCGGAGCAGCGAGCGCATCGTCGCACGGGCCGCGCGGTGCAGCAGCAGCTCGTCGATGCCGGCGCCGATGCCGCCCAGGGGCGGGTCGTACACGGCCTTGATCGACAGCACGCAGCGCTGCTCGTCGATCGCGGTGATGGCTAGGTCGGCGTCCAACGCGGGAAACAGCTGCCCGGCTCGCCCGGTTGCCACCCAGCGCAGCGGGACGCGCATCACGCCGGCGACCTCGCGCGGTTCGAGCATCTCCAGCCGCACCGTCTTCGACAACCCCGGCACGTCGACGAACGGCCCGACCCGAGTCAGCATGACCAGGCCCGCTTCGTACGCCTCGTCGGACAGCGCCGCGAGCCGATCGCGTCGCAGCGCCGGATAGAGGCGGTCCAAGGCGGTCGCTGCGGGGGTCGGCAGTTCGAGAGTGGCCTGGATGAACATGGCCCCCCAACCAAGCGCGTCTGTGTGCCGCAGGGACAGAGCACAAGGTCCCGTCTTTGCGCAACGGCTCCCGCGGGCTCGTTGCTGGCTTGATCACGTCGCGTTTGCCTGCGGGGTCGGCACGACATGATCAAGACGGATCTCACGCGTGAGGACACGCTCGCGGCCGGCCGAGCCCCGCGTTCAGCGCGCGTCGACGGCGAGCTCGCCGAGCTCGGACCAGTCGTCTTGCGGAATCACGAAGTTGACGATGCGCGGCGTGGCGACGAGATGCGGCGGCAGCTCACGTTGCGCGGCCTTGAAGTGGTCGGACTGGACGTGTGCCGCGCCGGCATCGTTGTCGCGAAACGCCTCGACCAGGACGTACTCGTTCGGGCTGTCGACGCTGCGCGACCAGTCGAACCAGAGGCAACCGGGTTCTGCCCGCGTGGCTTCGGTGAAAGCACGGGTGATGTCGGGCCAGCGATCCGCGTCGTCCGGCCGAACGTCGAACTTCGCGGTGATGAAGATCATTTGACGTCCCCTTCCTGTCGAGTCATCTGCCTCTGGCACCGGCGCCGAGCAGGTACGCCCCCGCACAGATAACGGCGATCACGGTGACCGCGAGGGTCAGCCACCGCATTCGGCCCTTCATGAACCGCAAGAGGTAGCGGAGCACGATGACAAGCAGGATGCAGCCAGCCACGAGCACCGCTGATGCGACGTCCGTCGAGGTCCGAGCCGCCACCGCCGGAATGCTAGACCGACGCGGGATGTGCCCGGAACTGACGCTCGTACAGGGTCGCGTACAGCCCACCCTGCTCAACGAGGTCGGCGTGACTGCCGCGCTCGACGATCCGGCCGCGGTCGAGTACCAGAATGACGTCGGCGGCGAGCACGGTCGACAACCGGTGCGCGATGACGAGCGACGTGCGCTGAGCGAACAGCGGGCGCAGTGCCGCCTGGATGTACTGCTCG
>WNGD01003481.1_pt1 | contig 15895 bp, 12 predicted proteins | sample 5400671 | NCBI WGS metagenome assembly WNGD01 (sample SAMN13153369, study PRJNA577476) | soil metagenome | isolation source: 40 cm soil or saprolite under grassland replicate 2 | place: USA:California | collected 2016-06-15 | reverse complement strand
CACAAGCTCCCGGATTGCGGCCTCGTCGCCGTTGCCGGCGCGATCCTGCGCGGGCAATGGCGCGACAGCGATGGCAAGGCTGATGAATGCGAACAGTGCGCGCATGACAACTCCTCCATTGAGTTGGCTTGGCGGTCCCCCGGGGCGTCATCCCACGTCTTCGTTGGCCCGGCGCAATAGAGCCTCATCGGTCGCCTCCTGGTCACGACCAGATTAGCCGGAACCACGACGTCCGTACAACAGTTCACTCATCTGCAATTGGATTTTAAACTAATGCGACAACTTCCCTGGAAAAATCCTCGATGGGAAACGAATTGAGCGAGTACCACCTCGAAGCGGGTATCGCCTCTTTGCATTGCGCGGCCCCAACCTATGAGAAAACCGAATGGGCCAAAATCCTGGAACTTTACGACATACTCTACCGGTTAAAACCTTCGCCCATCGTAGCCTTGAACCGGGCCATGCCTTGGGCAAAGCCTTGGGGCCGGAAGAAGGTTGTCCCTCGCTGTCGCCATCCCGAGGCTGTGTATGAATCATGCGGCAGGGAGATCTGTCCGCTCAGCCGTTTGTTGCCGAGCTGCTTCGCCTGCCATCTGACCTGACCTTTAGGGAGCTATTGCTCGCGCGAGCGCCATTGATTTGTCGTCCTTCCAATCGTCGCGCGGCTCCGCCGCAGCGCGAGCGAACGTCCACAGGCGAACGCGCTCGCGATCCACGCCAAGCAGGTCCGCGAAGCGGCAGATGGTCCCATCCGGGTCCGAGCGCAGTCTCGCATCACAGTTGAACAGGTGCTGCGTCGCGTCGTAGGCGGGATCCCCGACGAATGGCTTCGGGTCGATGACGAGCCACGGCTCCCGCTCCGCCCGAAGGACGTTCCCTGCGTGCAGGTCGGTCGATAGCAGCACCTCCGTGGGTGCAGTGCGTGGCAACTCCTTGAATAGGCGCAGACCCTCACGGACTAGCCCTGCATCGGACCATCGTTCGACGTCGGTCAGCGTCTCGCCGCTCCAATACTCCGTCATAACCGACAGGGGGCGAAAGCGGTGCGGTGGTGATGGCGATCGCCAGAGCCGACGCAGAAGGCGTGCGATCTCCAGATCCTGCTCGGACTCCGGCACTGCGCGCAGCACCGTCCCCGGCTCGCAGCGCTCGAGGAGCATGGCGCCGAGATCATCGTCGGCTTCAAGGAGCCGCACCGTCGGGTCTCCGTCCCAGAAGCGCAGGCCGTGGATCTCGTGCTTGCCCTCCAGGTGCGGCATGCCGAGCTTCAGTACTGCGGAGGTCCCGTCCGCCCGCTCCACCGGCGCCACCCACGCGCAACTCACCTCTACGCCCTCGAACGGCGCCCCGAGTGTGAGAGACCATCGGCGCTCCAAGTTGCGCAGGGCGTCGGGCAGCCGCTTGAGCCATGCTGCACGCTCGGGCGTCTTGCGGCAGTTCGCTGCGAGCCGCCCCGGGATGGTCAAGGCCATATCTTCATTCTGGAGACGCCTGCCTCGATGTCTGATGGCTGTCCTCCCCATTCAGAGCGACCGTTCAATTCGGATCATGCCACGGCGTTCGCTGGACCCAGCGAGGATGCCTCATACCGCCCAGTCAGTCACGGGCGAGACGCCCGTGCCACGATGGCTTCGTGGCATGGCCGTCCCGGCCATGATACAAACTTCACCGATTTGTGAACTTTGTGTCCACCAAGTGGACCTAGCTCCAAGGAAATGACCTGCACCGGGATCGTATCTCAAGTCAGACCGCGATCAAACATTCACGCCACCTTCGCAACGACGTCACAGCACTGCGCGGATGCTGACCGTCAGCGCAAGAGCCGGATAAATTGGATAAGCCGCCCCTGCGCGACCAGCCGAGGGTAATCGCGAGCCTCACTGCCCGGCGGCCCGGTTGCAGGCGATGACGCCGACGTTGGTACCCGCCGTGTGCCTAAATGCGCCACGTCTCTTCCTTTTCTGTGGACTGCCTACACGAACATCAGATATGCTGTTCCTGTAGGTTACCTAATGAGAAGTGCGCGTACAGACAAGGCGGATGTTCTCCAGGGTACTCTGATTCTTCTCGTTCTGCGAACGTTGGAGGCGCTCGGACCGCTGCACGGTTACGGCATTGCGCGCCGGATCGAGCAGATCAGCAAAGACGTGCTGCGGCTCAACCAGGGCACTCTCTATCCGGCTCTCTTGCGAATGGAGCAGGAAGGATGGATTGCTTCCAAGTGGGGAGCGTCCGAGAAGAATCGCAAGGCGAGATTTTACTCCATTACTGCAGCCGGGCGGAGACGACTCGCCAGGGAAACCGAGGATTGGAGGCGTATGTCATCGACGATTGAGCGCTTCCTTGGTTTTGAGCCCGGGGCTTGATGGAGGAGCGCCGATGAGCTGGGCTAGTGTGGTTGCAGCTCGGCTGCGTGGCCTGTTCGGACACAAACGACTGGAGCGCGAGCTGGATGATGAGGTCCGCTTTCACCTGGAGATGCAGATCGAGGACAACCTCAAAGCCGGCATGAATCCGGCTGAGGCACGCTATGCCGCACTGCGCAGCTTTGGAGGCATAGAACCGATGAAGGAAAGGTACCGTGAACGAAGGGCGTTTGCCCTGGTCGAAACGATGGCGCAGGACGTACGCTACGCCGTGCGGACTCTCCGCAAGAGCCCCGGTTTTACGACGACCTCCGTAGCCACACTGGCGCTGGCGATTGGCGCCAATACCGCAATGTTCAGCGTGCTGAATGCCGTTCTGCTCCGGCCGCTTCCTTATCGGTCCCCGGAGCAGTTGGCGATGTTGTGGAGCGAGGTTCCGAGTCAGAACCTTCGCGAAGGCAGGTCGGCATATTGGAATGTCGAACAGTGGCGGAGCCAAAGCGAGAGCTTCGCGGATATGGCTCTTTTTGACGGTGTTTCGTCGACGCTGACGAGTGCAGACAGGGCGGAAAAGATCAGTGTCGTCAGGCACTCACCCAACTTGTTCCCATTGCTCGGCGTTCAGCCCTTGCACGGGCGCATCTTCTCGGCCGAGGAGGCCGAGCAGCGGCAACGCGTGGCCCTGATCAGTCATCGCTTCTGGCAAGGCCGCTTCGGAGGCTCCTTCGATGCGATAGGCTCGTCCATCGAGCTTGACGGACTTCCTTCCCGGATCATCGGTATCCTCCCTGCAGGTTTCCAATTTGACAATGATGCGGATGTGTGGGAACCGCACACCATGTTTCCGGATTGGGAAGCCATTCGCCGTTCGCGAGGCGGAGGTTTCTGGTCCGTCATTGGGAGACTTCAACCGAACGTGACTTTCGAGCAGGCGCAGGCCGAGATGAGCGCGATCGCACGCCGTCTCGACGAGCAGGCGCCGGCGTCCGACCCGAACCGCGGCATTAGCGTGGTACCGTTGAGCCTTCAGGTGACCGGACCCAGGCCGCGGCTGGCATTGTGGATGCTGATGGGCGCGGTTTTTTGTGTGCTCCTGATCGCCGCTACCAACGTCGCAAGCCTGCAGCTTGCTCGCAGCGCCAGCCGTGAAAGGGAAATCGCCATCCGAGCGGCGCTCGGAGCCAGCCGTGCGCGGATCGTCCGGCAGTTGCTCGCCGAGAGTCTGACACTGGCCGTCATTGCGGGCCTGTTGGGGTTATGGGTAGCATTGGCGGGCATCCGCGCCATTCTGGCCGTCAAGCCCGGGAACCTGGCTCGCCTGAACGAGGTCAGCCTCGATCCGCAGGTGCTCGGCTGGGCCCTGGCCACTTGCCTCCTCACTGGAATCCTGGTTGGACTGGCGCCCGCAATAACCATGTCGCGCCGGAACTTGACGCCCTCCGGCCAGGAAGGAGGAAGAGGCATCGCGGGAGGAGTCGCCACGCGTCGAATCCGCCGCGCTCTCGTGGTGGCGCAATTCGCGTTGGCGATCATTCTGCTGGTCGGCGCGGGTCTCCTGGTTCGAAGCCTGTGGTCAGTAGAAAACGTCGATCCGGGATTCAGGCCCGAGCGCGTCCTTTCGATGCATCTCTCCACTACGGCCTTCAGGGCCACTCAGCAGCGGGCTGACTTCTACAACCGCGTGCTCGAACAGGTTGAATCGCTCCCCGGCGTGGAGAGTCTCGGCATCACCAGCGAACTTTTCATCGGTGGAAACCCGGAACGGGAGCTCACGGCCGAAGGGGACGCCCGGACCATTTCCGAGCGCCTGCGTTTCCGAAGTGACGAGATCAGCGGGGGATTCTTCAAGGCCGTCGGAACTCCTTTACTCAGGGGGCGCTTCTTCTCGAAGGCGGATAAACCTGATTCTCCGCGCGTAGCGATCATCAGTGATGCGATGGCTCGTCGCCTGTGGCCGGGGCGCGATCCGGTGGGCAAGAGATTTAGGCTCGGCCCTGGGGATTCCGACACGCCGTGGTTTACGGTAGTAGGAGTCGTGGGCGACATGCGCCGCCAGGGACTGGAGAAAGAACCGATTCCGCAAATGTTCGAGCCGCTGGCGCAGAATCCTCCCCGGCTCGCGATTCTTCTCGTACGAACGTCTATGTCTGACCCGCTTAAGATGGTGGGAGCGGTCCAGGCTGCCGTGCGTCGAGTGGAAAAGCATGCGCCGGTCTATGGCGTGACGACCCTGGAAAATCGGCTTGGCGCCTTCCTCAGCGAGCGTCGCTTCCAGACCTCGCTCCTCATCGGATTCTCCGTGGTTGCGCTCCTGATGGCCGCCATCGGGATCTACGGGCTCATCCAGTACTCCGTCGCGACGCGCACACACGAGATCGGCATCCGCATGGCCGTAGGCGCACAGGCCGGCGACGTCTTCCGCATGATAATCGGTGAGGGGCTGAAGCTGAGCCTGACCGGTCTGGTGCTCGGGCTCGTGGGAGCTTTGTGGTTGGGTCAGGCTGGCTCAAGTCTCCTGTTCGGCGTTACCGCCACCGATCCGTTGACGTTCATCACTGTTTCGCTGTTGCTGACCGCGGTCGCCACCGCAGCCTGCTATTTCCCAGCGCGACGCGCAATGAAGGTCGAGCCTATAGTCGCATTGCGGCAAGAGTAACGTGATCTGGGGCGAAACGATTCTGGCGGTCGACTCCCACATCTACCGCAGGGAGGCAAACACAACTTGAACAAATATGTGGAGGACATCCCTCACCAGCCGCGCGGCAAAACGGGGCGCTACTCGTAGCGTAGCGTCTGGATCGGGTCGACGCGCGTCGCTCGTCTCGCAGGAATGTAACAAGCCGAGAACGCCACTCCGAACAGGATGATCGTGACGCAGGCATACGTCGGGAGATCCGTCGCTGTCACGCCGAACAGCAAGCTGGCCATCAAACGCGTGAAAACAAACGCCAGTACCAGCCCCGCCGCCACGCCGATCAGGATCATTCCAGCTGCTTGCTTCATCACCAGTCCCAGCACGTCTCCGCCTTGCGCGCCGAGCACCATGCGCAATCCGAATTCCTTCGTTCGCCGCGCGACGGAGTAGGACACCACGCCGTAGATGCCTACGGTCGCTATCGCCAGCGCGACACCAGAAAAGAGAGTGAGCAGCAACGTCAGGAACCGTGGCCGCGACTGCGCGCGAGTAAGCACATCCTCCATCAGCCGCACATCCGCCAGTGGCAACGACGGATCAATCTCGTTCAACTGCTCGCGCACTACGCCTGCCAGCGATCGCGGGTCGCCCGCCTGGGTCCGCAGCACCAGGTACATGCCCGATGCGCCTGTGGCCTGCTTTTGCTGATACGGCAAGTACAATTCGGTTCCAGCGGGTCGGTCCAGCCCTGCGTTCTTCACGTCATCGACGACACCAACAATCGTGCACCACGGATCGCTGAAGCCGGGCCGAATGCGCCGGCCGATCACGCTCTGATTCGGCCAAAACGTCATCGCCATCGTCTTGTTGACGATGGCAACATCCGGCGCCTCATGCGTGTCTCGCTCATCGAAAAGCCGTCCATCCATCAGGCGGATTCCCATAGTCGCGAAATACCCCTTGCTTACTACCTGATAAAAGTCCACGTTCTGCATGAAGGGCGACCCCGGCTGCTGCACGAATCCGTCGATTTGCGTGTCGTTCATATTTGGCGGGCGCATCGGGGCCAATCCGGAGACCAGCGCGGCGGATTGCACGCCCGGGAGATTCGTCAAGCGTTCATCGAGTCTTGTCCAGAAACCCGTAATCTTTGCATTGTCCGTATACGTTCCGCTCGGCAGCGAGACGCGCATGGTGATGACGTTTTCAGCGCGGACGCCGGTATGGACCTCCTGTAGTTTCCAAAAAGCTCGCAGCATCAGCCCGCAGCCAATCAGCAGCACGAGAGCCATCGCCAGTTCGCCGGCCACCAGGATACGCCGGAAAATCTGCGCGCCAGCGGCGGCAGTCGCGCTCCCCGCGGTGTCTTTCAACGATTCGGAGATTCCGCTCACCAACAGTGGCGCGAGCGGCGCGAGTCCAAAAAGCACTCCCGTGATCAAGCTTGTCCCCAGCGTGAAGAGGAGCACGCGCCAGTCCATCGAGATTTCATCTGCACGGGGAATGCCGCCTGCGTTGGTGAGCTGAACCAGGCGAACGCCGCCAAAGGAAAGCGCCACACCCAGAACGGCGCCGCAGAAAGCAAGCAGAATCCCTTCGGTCACAAATTGCCGCGCGAGCCGCACCAGGCCGGCGCCCAGCGCGCCGCGGATCGCAATTTCCCGCCGACGGGCCTCGGCGCGCGCCAGGAGAAGGTTTGCTACATTCACGCTGGCGATCAAGAGCACAAAGACCACGGCGCCGAGCAGCATCAAGAGCGCGGGCCGAACGCTCGAAACCACCTCTGCCTGCAGAGGAAAGCTGACGATGGTGTGAGTCTTTGGGTGGAAGGTATGCGTCTTCGGCACTTGTTTCTCGCCATAGCTCTGAACGAGCGCGGCCAACTCTCCCTGAGCTTGCCCGCCGGTGACGCCCGGCTTCATCCGGCCCAGCAAGTAATAATTGTGGCCAGCGCGGTTACCCGGATTCGCAGGATCCAATCGTAAAGCGGTCCAGATTTGCGTCGGCTCTGGCTCGCCTGGCGGAAACTGAAAGCCCTTCGGCATGACGCCGATGATGGTGCATTTCAGGCCATCGAGGTACGTCTCCCGCCCCACCACATTGGGATCGCCCCCAAAAACGCTTTGCCAGGTGCCGTAGGAAATATCGGCCACCACCTGCGCTCCGGGTACATCGTCCGTTTGCGCTACCAGGCGTCCTTGGATTGGCGCTACGGCAAGCGTTTCCAGGAGTCCGCCGCTCACGTAGGCCGCCGTGAGGCGCACGGGTTGCGTCTTTCCGGCCAGGTTGGCTCCGCCGGTGATCCACATATCGAGCGAGGCCCAGGAATGGGTATCCCGGCGCAGATCGAGAAATTCCGGCCCGGACGTCCAGAAGCGGTGCAGTCCGCCATTCGGGAAGGTTGGAAATTCGGTGTAGATTCGAATCAGCTGTTCAGGGTGTGCGTACGGCAGCGGCTGCAGGAGTACGGCATTCACGACCGTGAAAATCCCGGTCGTGGCTCCAATTCCGAGCATCAGGCACAGCACCGCCGCGGCCGTGAAGCCGAGGTTCTTGCGCATCATTCGAACGGCAAACTGGACATCTTGCCAGAGCGTTTCCATCGGATACCTCCACACGGAAAAGGTACGTGGCATAGCTGCACCGAACCCGATCATCGAGGAGTTGAAGCAGGACTCTGACGAAACCAATGCGATGCTGCAGGTGACGTGCTGAGAAATCTTCCTTCGCGAACAACCTCCAAAATGCAAGTAAGACCAGCGCCAGGGAATTGCGAGGACGGCAAATGTGGATTCAGAGAGACCGTTGCACGCGAGTGTAAAGATGTACAGCTGGAGCCAATAAAAGACGCGGGACAGGGAATCGCGCCGCGGAGATTATCAGAAGGTCGGCTCGATGTTGTGTTGGGCACAGCGCAGTCGTGCCTCCGGGGTGGTTAGAAAAGGCTTCCCGCCCGGCTCGAGAATCCATCTCCGATTGCATGCGCCACCGGGCACAACCCGTGCCTGATGGGATTCGCCGTGCTGAGCGTGGCGGCGGCCGGGAAGCTCTTCGAGCGCGGCGGGTCGCGCCCCCCTGGCGATCAAATGCGTCGAACCCGCGCCGACCAGGAAATAGGTCTTCGCGCACTGAGTTCACCCGGGGGAAGTCTCTTGTAAAGTGTAGGCCTTCAACGAAAAGGATGCGGAAAGCGATCCAGCCAGCCTCACGCGAGGCGGAGGCGTCCGCGCTCGCCCCGGCTACCACCTCGCCAGGCGCCGAGGGCGAGTTCGAGGCTGCCCATATTGTTTCGCGAGCGCGCACTTTATTTCAGGATTTTTTCCTCCCCATGGGTCTTGCCTTGTGCTTCGGTTTGGTTTTCGCCCGTCGGCCTCCTTTCCGCGCTTCAGCAGCCTCCTTCGCCCGCTCCGCTCTCCACTCCGCCCAGCGCGCTTTCATCCGCTCGCTCAGAGCCTTACGACCCGCGGCGGAAATGCGCGACTTCTTGAGAGTCCTCCGCGCGCGAACCCGACGGCGACTTCTCGTCGGACGCAGATCCTTACGGAGCTGAGCAATCTCCACATCAATCGCCGCTCTCTTCGATTCGAGAGCTTCGATAGCAAGTTCGATCAGTCGGTCGGACATCGGTCAGGTCCTCATTGATTAGAGTCGTGGAAACGTCCCGGAAAAGCAAGAGCTAGGGATACGCCCACGGCAGCATTCGGAAGACGGCGAGCATTGTCACAACCTCTCGCGTCAATTTCTGAGGCTTGTTCCAACGGGATGGTCGTCTGTAAGATCTGGCAAAGCCTGGTGGAAGCGCCGGCATAGGGCTGGCGAAAATGTCGGCGACCAGGACTCCCAGGCAAATCACATCCATATAGGTAACGAACATCCAACTGCTTACTGACAGATTTCTTTCACGGCGTTGACGATCTTCTCGACCGAGGGCACGAAGAAATTCTCCATCACTGGAGCAAACGGAACCGGGGTATCGGGTGCGGTCACGCGGCGGATCGGACCTTGCAGATAACCAATGCAACTGTCGGCCACGCGCGCCGCCACTTCAGCTCCCCAGCCACCGGTCAGCGTGTCTTCATGCACGATGATCAAGCGGCCCGTCCGGCTGACCGATTCAAAGACGGTCTCCCAGTCGAACGGGACCAACGTTCTGACGTCGACCACTTCCGCTTCGATACCCTGTTCTGCCAGCGTCTTCGCCGCCAGCAGAGACTTGTGCACCATCAGAAGATTAGCCACGATCGTCACATCCCTGCCCTGCCGGACCCGGCTGGCTTGGCCAAACGGCAACAGGTACTCTTCGCGGGGCACTGTCCCAAAGAGTTCGAGCCCTCCCGCTTCTTTGCGGGAGCCTTTGCTGCCGTAGAGCAGTTTGTGTTCGAAGAAGATCACCGGATCATTCATGCGGATGGCGGTTTTCAACAATCCTTTAGCATCGTAAGGATTGGAGGGACATGCCACCCTCAGCCCTGGCACGTGCATAAAGTGGGATTCCAGCGACTGTCCATGCTGAGCGCCCCGCGTGGTCGCTCCGACGGGGGCCCGCATCACCATCGGAACTTTTAGTTTCCCACCGGACATGTAGCGAAGTTTGGCCGCATGGTTAGCCAGTTGGTCCATGGCCAGAAACAGAAAGTCGCCGTACTGCACATCGGCCACCGGTCGAAGTCCTCCCAAGGCCGCGCCGACGGCAATTCCAGTGAACCCCGCCTCGGAGATGGGAGTGTCGAGAACCCGCTGGGAGCCGAACTCCTCGCTCAAACCCAGCGTCACAGTGAAAGCCCCGCCGAACCCGCCCTTAATCCCAATGTCTTCGCCCAGCAGGATGACTCGCTCATCCCGGCGCATCTCCTCCTGCAGGGCTTCCCGCAGCGCCTCGACGATCGAGAGCTTTCTTCCTTCCACTTCAGTTTTCTCAATCAGGTTATTCGGCGTAGACATCGGTCAAACACTCCTCCGCAAGGGGACTGGGACTGGATTCTGCAAACGCCACGGCGTCATTCAGCTCTGCTTCGACCGAAGCCCGGTAATCAACGATCTCCGGCTCGGTCAGAAGCCCGGAAGACAGCGCGTCGGTTTCGAAGCGAACGATGGGATCGCGCTTCTTCCACGCAGCCACTTCTTCTTTTGAGCGGTAATGCCCAGGATCGCTGCGCGAATGTCCGGCAAAGCGGTAGGTCTCTAATTCGAGCAGGGTTGGCCCCTGCCCTGTCCGTGCCCGGTCGGCCGCTTCCAGCGTTGCTCGATAGACTTCGAAAACATCGTTGCCGTCCACAGTCTTTCCTGGAATGCCATAAGCAGAAGCTCGGGCACTGACCGTCTTTACCTTCATCACCGAATCAATCACGGTGGAAGCGCCGTATTTGTTGTTCTCGCAAACGAACACGACAGGCAGATCCCAGATAGCAGCCATGTTGATCGTCTCGTGGAAGACGCCTTGATTGACTGCTCCATCCCCAAAGAAACAGGCTGCGACGCTGGGCTTCTTGAGATACTTGAAAGAGAGCGCATAGCCCGCGGCCAAAGGAATACCTCCACCCACAATGGCGATGGCGGGCAGCATGCCAAGCTCGGCATCTCCCATGTGCATCGATCCTCCCTTGCCATGACAGCAGCCCGTGCTCTTGGCAAACAGTTCCGCCATCAAGAACTTTACTGGAATGCCGCGAGCCACGGCGTGCTCGTGTGGACGGTGCGTGCTGGTCAGCATGTCGCCCACCTGCAAAGCCTCGCAGACACCCACCGCGGACGCTTCCTGTCCCTGCGCCTGGTGAATGGTTCCGGGCATTCTGCCTTGCAAAAAGAGAGAATTCACTCGATCTTCAAACATCCGGCAAAGCAGCATCTTGCGATACATGCCCAGCCGCCGTTCCCTCGTCAGCAGAGACTGGTTCATAGCGAATTCAAATGAAACTGCATCCTTTCCAGAAATTGGGCCACGGCGATTCCGTCCACCACCCGATGATCCGCCGACAGTGTCACGCTGCACACTTTGATCGTTTCAACTTCGCCCTTCCGCAACACGAGCTGGTCTCGAATCGCTCCAATCGCCAGGATAGAAGAGCAGCCTGGTGGAATAATGGCCGCGAACTCCTTCACGCCGTACATGCCAAGGTTCGAAACAGCGAGCACGGGGCGCACCGCCCCGGAAGCTTGTCGGACCTTGCCTTCTCTGGCCGCTCCCAAAGCCTCGTTGATCCTGCCCAGATACGGCTCGAATTCTCCCGCATGAGGATCGCTCAGGGGCACGAGCGACAGTCCGCTGTCCGCACCTGCCACCAGCAAGACATCCGCGGCTTTGTGCTGTTCGTATTTGCCGTTGGTGACTCTGACATTCAGACGAGGGCTCTCGGCCAGGGCCGCCGAGGCTGCACGCACCAGGCAGTCGTTGACTGAGGCTCTCAGGTGAGGATGGGTTTCATTCCAGCGAGACCGCCATGCTTCGGCAGCCGAGACGTCGAGATCCACCGTGACATAAAAATGAGGAATCGAAGATTTGCTGCTTGAGGTAAGAGCAGCCATAGCCAGCAACGGCCCGTTCTCCTGACCAGTAGACACCGCCACGGCGGGGCTCTCCCGCCGCGACGCAAACCGCTCGACATCTGCGCTGGTAATCAGTCTCCCTGGCCCACTACCTGAAATCCTTTTTAGATCAATGCCCAGCTGCCTGGCTAACGCTCGGGCGGCTGGCACTGCAGCCACTGGCTCTGAAACGACGGTGGCGGTGCCTGTTACCGAGAGTGGTTTTGCTGCAGGAACGGCAGAAGCTGGTCTGGCTTCTGCCTCTTCTTCAAAACTCTCATCCGGGGTATCTGTCACAATGGCCACCGGATTTGTGGCCGTCACAATCTCGCCTTCGCTGGCCAGTTTCTTGCGAAGGTAGCCCCCGACGTAAGCCTCCAGATACATCGTGGCCTTGTCGGTTTCTACCTCCAGGAGAGGCTCGCCCATGGCTACCTTGTCCCCGGAATTCTTCAGCCAGGACACAATCCTTGCTTCACTGGTAGTTTGCCCCAAGTCGGGCAGGATGATGACGTGTTTCATTCAATTCCGCCAGGTTGATCCTGATGTGATCATCGATCCGGCAGTCGCTCATGAGTCTCACCTCCACTCACTGAAGTGGCTGTAACCGGAGTTTGAAGGTTTTGATCTCATAGGCGCCCAGGTCGAACTGAAGCGTGTCACTTGACACCGAAAGCTTGCGCCCGGCGTCTTCGAGGAGATTGGATTCTTCCGCGGAGATCACTTTGACACGGAATTTCACTCTCACTCCTGGTGCCGCCTTTCCAGCGGACTCATAGAGCCTGACAACGGTAGACCCATCGTTTGCCGGCCTGAGCACGGTTGCCAGCACATTCGCATTCGACACCTCGAGCAAGCCCCAGTGCCTAGGGAGGGGACCCGCATGGGCTCCAGCCGTGGTCGCGATCAGTGGATGATTAAACTCGTGCCCGCCGCGGGCTGTGCCCGCCTCTCGCCAATCGCCCGAGTGAGGGACCAGAGCATAATGAAAAGTGAACTGTTTGCCGACTTCCAAACCAGAGTCCGAAGAGACTCCAGACTCATAGCCTCCGTGGTACGCATAGGCCTGAATTCGCGCTGAGCGCATCAGCGAGAGCATCAGCGTGTTGTCCCCAACATTGTTGCCAGGCAGGCCACGGTTCAGCAACGCCACGCCCTTGCTGCCATCTCCATAGTCAATCCAGTTCTGAGCCGGGAACTCCACGCCCAGGGGCCGCTCGATCGCTCCAAAGGGAATCTCGTGAGTACCCTTGCCATCCCGTACTGCTGTTGGGAAGAGAACGCGATAGCGCACGAACTTCTCGTTATTGAGGATCTGCGTTCGAACCTCAACACGTCGAATCCCTTGATAGAGCCGAACCACGGTTGAGAACTGTCCGCTCCCAAAGGGATGTGACACCGAATACTCCGAGAACACCGGGCCTTGGCGGGTCCTGCCGCTGCCACCCACCTGCTCGCTGCTGAACGAGGCTTGGCCAGCACGAGGCGGCAAGTGCTGCTTGGTCATCGCGATGTTCCGGCCGCCGTGCAGGTTGCCGTAGAGTTCCCAGAAGTCGCCCCCGTCATGCTCCCGGGCCACGACGTTGGCCGGGCCACTCAAGCTCTCCCAATTATCTGACTTGTCGTACAGGCTGGTCATCTCGCCAGTCCACAGGTTAAAGGTGGCGCGGTAGAATTCGTTCTCAATGAATCCTGTATCACGCTGGGCAACGGAATCCCCCATTCGCGTGGCAACAGACTCCCCGCCAGGGCGGCCTTCCAGCTTCTCATTGCTAGCCAAAGACCTGGAAAGAACCCGATAAACGCTGTAGCCGAAAGCAGGCACATCACGGGCGACAAACGTCACCTTAACTCTTCGCAATCCACCATCAGCATATTGCTCCGCACCCGTGAGCTGCAGCGGGACGCGAGCCCCCTCGGGACCTGTCAAGGCCAGAGCAATGGCTCCTGGCTCGCTGATCCCCACATTGACCTCCACGGCATCGGTGCGAGGCCAGCCCAAAGGGTTAAAGACGACCAAGGGGATGCCTTCTCCCCGAGTGTCGATCTTCGAAACCAGTTTCTCCAGCGAGGTGCGCACCAACTCATCACCCAAACGTTTCGAAAACTCATAGCCGCGAACCGTGTCTTCAAAAACCTTGTCGACCATAACGCCGGAAGCAAGATCGTGGGTCTGATTGAAGGTCATCGGCTCCCAGGCACGCCAGAGACTGGCCATATCGAAGGGCGCTCCCAACCAGTTGCTCAGAGAGCCTAATTTCTCCGCAACGGTTAGCAGGTTCTCCAGGGAACGTATCCACTGCTTGACCTCGATCCGGCTGCTGTAGATTCCCTGGAATATCGGATTCAGCTCCCCGGTGATCACACGTTGCTGGCCTCGTTGCGCGACCACGGTTTCAAACTCCGACGGAACCCCGATGCGAATCTGAAAAGGCGCGTCGCTCTTGCGGTTGAACTCTTCTACAAGAGCGGGAATGTGCTCCTCTGGTTCACTCACATCCGCTCCGGCGAGTCCCACGATGTCGCTGCCCCTCGCAAACGGTTTGAGTCCTTCGTAGACTTGCCGAAAGAAGTAGTCGAATCCCGGAAGGTTGGCGGGCGATCCATAAGCCACCGCATAGCCGTAAGGAAGCCAGAAGGCGGCAATCTTCGTTCCGTCTATGCCCTGCCACTGGAACTCCGAGGGGACCTGCAGGTTGGCGACTCCGCGAAAAAACCAGTAGGAATTCATTCCCGCCAGCTTCAGGATTTGGGGCATCTGGGCGTGGTGTCCGAACGAATCCAGACACCAGCCGGTCGTGATCTCCACGCCGAGCCGTTCGCGAAAGAAACCTTTGCCAATCATGACCTGCCGGATGAAGGACTCACCGCCGGGCATGTTGATGTCCGGCATGATATTCATCCCTCCCACCAACTGCAGCCGCCCCTCAGCCACAAACTTGCGGAAGGTTGCCTCTTCTTCGGGATATCGATCCAGAAAGGGTTTTATAAAGGCAGCCTGGTCCAAGGTGAATTTGTAGGCTGGGTGACGCTTCAGCATGTTGAGCGCGCGCAGAATGATGGGCAGGCCCATCTCCAGGTATTCTTCGCGCGTCTTGAAGACCGCACCTTCCCAGTGAGTGTGCGGAATGTACCAGATCGTGCCTTTCTTCCCATCAGCCCCCAGCGCGCTGGGCGACTGCGGCGATGCCAGCCCGGCAGTGAAAAGTAGACACAGCACAAGAGTCATGATATTCGGGATATTCGGGCGCCAGCGCACCATGCATCTTTCTCCTTGGGCAACGTAAGGGGGAAAAAACCATCTGCCAGCGCTTTCCGATCAGCTTCCGGACTGAGCTTCCCAGGGAGCACTCTGGCGCTTCGCCGTCGCTGTCCGACGACGCCAGCCGGTGTCTCACCAACCGAACTCTGGCGAGAGGAGGCTCGTCCGGAAATCCAGAACCGAACCGCCGCTGGGTGCAAGGCGTTGTTCTGCGGCATTGCCATGCCGATAACAGTGTGACTGACCCATGCCAGGGCGTGGGGGGTAATTAGGAAGGGGCTTCGAGAAGTCCCGCCCAACCCTCTGCGTCTTCCGTAACGTGCCCCTGCCACCTCTTTGCCTGGATGTAGATCGTTTCGAGACCGAGACGGTCCTCCTTGATGACACCATCGATTCCTTCGTCGGCGCCTGGACCAACCGCACGGCCGGCGTCACGTTGCGACCCACCGTAGCCCGTTGCGACAAGGAGATCGACGACGAGCTTCTCGAAGAATGCCGGCGGCATCTGGGCGATTCGGCTCAGGATCTCGTCAGCCAGCGCGGCTCGCAGGCGACTGTAGCCGTATTCAATGTACTCCTCTGGAGTCCGTTCCACCTGATTGATGTCGGGTGTCCCGTCGACCTCGGCCGGCGTTTGACTTCGAGCCCGGAATTCGACGTACTCGGGGAACTGGGCCAGGTACGCGAGGTTGAGCCTGTTTGGTGGGGTGCGCAGGACTGCGCGCCCTCGTTCCGTAAGTCGGTAGACGCCCCGGCGTGGCGAGTCGATCAAGCCTGCGCGCTTCAGGTGAAGTTTTGCCCAAGCCACGCGGTTAGTGAAGAGCGGTGCCTTCCGACTGGGCATGGGCTGTGTGACGTCGGCCTCAGTTAGACCCAGCTCCTCCGCCAAGGCGTCGAGAGTCTCCTGCGTAGAACGCTCTGAGCCGTCCGCGAGTGACCGGAGGAGTGGCAGCATCAGCGATTGAAAGTCCGGAATAGCCATGCGTTGGTCCTGTGCGATTCGCCGCCGCCTCTAGGTCCTGGTAACGCCAGCGCTCAGGTGGCGGCTAGAACGAAACGGCTCGATTCATCCGGCCCCTGCTGAGCCGCGATCGCCTGGAGCGCGCTTGT
>WNGD01013021.1_pt1 | contig 15899 bp, 11 predicted proteins | sample 5400671 | NCBI WGS metagenome assembly WNGD01 (sample SAMN13153369, study PRJNA577476) | soil metagenome | isolation source: 40 cm soil or saprolite under grassland replicate 2 | place: USA:California | collected 2016-06-15 | reverse complement strand
GACCGGTCTGGGGTCGCGATCCTCCGGAACACAAACATAAAGCTCCGAGGCGCCGACATCCACGCCCGCAGCATTCGGATTAATTTGTTTCAGACTTTCCAGTTTGGGAACCTGAAGCACTTTCTTCTTGCGTTTCATTATCATGGGTCCTCCTCAGATAGGAACAGCTCAGGATTGTGAATGTTCAGACCCGATTGCAAGGCAAGTCGAGTAATCTTCCGAACGGGGTCTAAAAAGCAGCCACCAATGAAAGGATCACCAGCAATCGGAACCAGGCTTTTAAACGGGCTTGAACGAAGCACCAAAGTGCGTTCGGTCTTGACTGTCTGAACGATCACAGCATAGCCGAGGTCTGTCACGGTTACTTGTAGAAAGAACTTCCCGAGGAGTTGAGGCTTTTAATTGCACCCGAACTTGGGTCGAGAGTAGCCCTCTTCGGCGTTGGCGTGATAGTATGGATAATTTGAAGGTGCTCGAGAAAGTCGCCCCACGCCACGACTCCGCAACCGGATTAGTCGTAGTATTGCGCGATAGTTCTTAAACGCAAAAACCATAGGAACTCACTACTATGTCGAACGGCGAAGATTTTAAAGCGGAACTCGATAGACTCCGGTCCGAAAACGAGGCGCTGAAAAAAACCTCGGCCAAGGGCCTTACTCTGAAAGTCAGCGAAAAAGGGGGAGTATCCGTCTACGGGCTGGGACGCTTTCCCGTGACCCTTTACAAAGAGCAGTGGGCCAAGCTGCTGGACATGTCTGAAGAAATCCGCGCCTTCATCAAGGCGAATGAAAGCAAGCTAAAGGCGAAGGAATCCGCGCAATCCACGCAATCTTGAACGCGCGGTAGCCCTGGCCCACACTTCTCCCAGCTTCCTACTGCGGTGGCCGATCCGGGCCATTTTGCGCTCCATTTGACGAGCGGTATCGTTGCTAGGTCCTCTTGGCGGCCACAAAGTTCACAAATCGGTCAAGTTTTGTATCATGGCCGGGACGGCCATGATACGACTTCAGTCGTGCCCGGCCGCTCCGAAGGAGCGGGAGGAACTTAGCCAGGGGTGAGCGTTTTTTGCGAACCCCTGGAACCCGTGCCTATGTGACCAACGCGCCCCGGCAGGGGCGCGGGGAGCTCCGGTAACCCCTGCCGGAGTGCGTATCGCTATTCCTATTCTATCCGGGGGTTCGCTTCGCTCACCCCCGGCTACGCTCCTATCGCCCCGCTGGGGCGGAATTCGGCACGACCGAAGCCGTGCCCTCCCGTTGTGATCCCATGAATGTAAATTTGACCATTTTGTGAACTTTGTTCGCAGCAATGGGCTATAGCGAGTCAGCTTGTACCGCCCAGTCCTTCACGGGCGAGACGCCCGTGCCACGATGGCTTCGTGGCATGGCCGGGACGGCCATGCCATGTCTCGCCTGGGAATGCCTGGGCGGCATGAGATGCTTCCTCGCTAATGTCTAGCATGCCGGGATTTCCAGTCAAAGACGTTGCAGGGGACCTCGGAGACTTCGCGCTCAGAGAGCGGAGTTCCGAGGCTTACAGACCCGCCCCGAAATCGAAATGACCAATGACAAAGAGAGCGCGCGTTGACCCGCCTGGGAGATTTGTCATCTGTCATTGGTCATTTATGATTTTCAAGAAATTGCCGATTTTGCCGAGACCCGGGGGGATGGTCAGAGATCTCACGGTAATGCTAGTTTGGCTACCACAATCGTAGTGTCATCTTCCGGGTAGGCTCGCCGGCTAAAACGAGTCAACTCAGCGCACAGCTGTTCACACAACTCCCGGGCGCTCATCGCTGCGTTGGCCCGCACAAAGTCTTCAAGCCGCTGGCGGCCAAACATCTCCTCCGCTTCGTTCTCCGCTTCGACGACACCATCTGTATATAGCAATAAAATGTCCCCCGGCACCAGATCGATGACCCGCTCGTTGTAAGTGGTGCCATCAAGGATGCCCAACACTGTCCCGCCGCTGGACAGAAGCCGGACCTGCCCATCCGGGCGCAACACGATGGCCGGATGATGGCCGGCATTGCTATAGGTGAAGCGACGGCGCTCGAGGTCCAGCACGCCATAAAAGGCGGAGACAAATTGATTAGGCTTCAAGCTCTCCGTCAGCAGCTTGTTCACCTTGCCAAAGATCGTGCGGATGGCGTAGTTATTTCGGATCTCTGCGCGCAAGAAGGCGCGGAAACTGGCCATGATGAGAGAGGCGGGGATGCCTTTGCCGACCACATCGGCCACCACAATGCCCAGATGCCCGTCTACAATAGGAATGAAATCGAAGTAATCGCCGCCGATCCCTTCAGAGGGAATGTTAACGCCTCCGAGGTCCAGACCTGGAACCTGCGGAACGGCTGTCGGGAGGAGGCTCAGCTGGACCTCGCGCGCGATCCGCAGTTGCTCTTCCAATCGCTTTTTCTCAATCAGTCCGTGATAGGGGACAGTCCTGGTAATTGAGACGGCCGTCTGCGATGCCAGGAGGCTCAGCCATTCCAGATCGCCTTCCTCGAACCTGGCGTGTTGATCGCTTTCCAGGTCGAAAGCGCCTATGACGTATCCGTCACTCTGGATCGGCACGGTCACCCGGCTGCGCGTCGTCTCTCTGAGATTTGAGCAAACCGGGTTTTCTGTCACCGGTGAACCGAGGAAAGGTTCGCCCGTGACAAGCACCTGCGCGACGGTACCATCGACGCTGTCGAGCGCAATTTCGGCCTGTTCGAATTTATCGTCCACCCGTCCCACCAGATACTTCACCGTCCTGGTCTCTGGCTCCACGAGGTATATCCGTGCGGCATCGTACGGAATCACGTCGCCGACTGAACCCAGTATGAAGTCGAGTACCTGATGAAGATCGACCGAGGCTCTGGTCTTCCGGTTGATTGCCAGCAGCAATCGCAGCATCGATTCGTCTCTGCCTTGATCCTTGAAAACACTCATCCCTACCTCTTGAGCTTGTAGGCGGCTGCGGGCAACCGAAGCTCGACCGGCCGCCGCTCAGAACAAAGCCGGTATTATACCGTATCCAAATATTCGTACCGGAGAGCGCCCGCACCCAGGCACACGGGGGGGACGCGGGCCCTGGGGCGATGCGCCTTTTTCTATGCCCGTCGATTCCTCGTGTCTTCGAGCTGGGTTCGGCTTTACCGCCGAGACGCAAAGACACGAGGAATCAACGATTTTTTTGGTTGCGGCAGGGCTGCTCCGACCCAGCGGATTGCGGCCGGATTCTTGATTGCTCCGGGTATCCATCTCGTAACGAAATCACACAACCCTCTCCGCTACTCGGGCCTCTCTTTTTGGCTGAATTCGCGCCTCATGACAACTAGGGGATACCCTAGTATGGTGATTCGTAAATAGTCTATCAATTATGGTTCATCCTACGGAAAAAAGGATTCCAGCTTGTACTTCCATCCGTACAGAATCGCTCAACCGCACCACCTGGACTGAAGTGTCTCGCATTGTTCTTGTCCAAACTAAGTTTTTTTGTCACAATACGGTCCGCGGTCTCTTTCCCCAATACAGTACCTATTGTTTCAAAAGAACGACCTGCGGACAAGTGTCCTCATGAAAGCAGAACAGCGTCACCGTATTATGGCGGAGGTGGATGCGTCTTTGCGCATAGTCGAAATCGACCCCCAGACTGACCGCCGTTGGGAAGCATTGCTGACCAAGCTGCCGGACAGTCTGATATATCATCATCCAGTGTGGTTGCAGGTTCTTGAGGAGGGATGCGGCTTCCAGCCTGTCCACCTGGCGTGCGAGGATGCTCATGGGCAGGTGCGGGGAATCTTGCCGCTCTTCTACGCGCGAGGATTCTTCACTGGCCGTCGCTACTTATCGTTGCCGCGCACGCCGGTAGGCGGTCCCCTCGCCCAGGACAAGCAGGCATTGGCTCTGTTAGTGCGCGCAGCGGCGGAGCGAGCCCGCAATGAGAAGAATACCCTATTTCAGGTCAAGATGATGTCAAACGCTCTTGACGGTCTGCTGGAAGGCTTCGTAGGTGTTCCATGGAGAGAGACATACGTACTGAAGTTACCTGACAGCCCCGACCGCTTGCGAATCGGCAATCCGGTTACTGCTGGCAAGACAATCTGTGGCGGGACGCAGCAGGCTATTGGCTGGGTCGCTTTTTCTGATGTTTGGAAAGACGGTCTTTTATGCATTCTCTGGATGGAGACGTGAGGAGATGTCGTTACGCCCCAATGATGGCATCCAATGGCGGGCGATCCAGGATGCGTGCGCCCAAGGGTTTCGCTACTACGACCTTGGCGAGGTGACAAAGAATAACCGGGGACTGGCTCAGTTTAAGAGCAGTTGGGGAGGTGAGCCGCAATGGTTGTATCGCTATTACTACCCGTCACCTCGTGAGCTGGAGACCGATATCCTTGTCTCAGAGAGCCGCGCCCATGAGATCGCGCGCGCTGCCGCGCGCGCTGCCTGGCGGAGGCTGCCGCTGCCACTTACCAGGCTGTTGGGTCAGTTAGCCCACTACTACTTCTAGCGAAGGATGCCGCGGAGGCATTCACAGGCGAGACGCGTCATGGCCGGCCATGACACAGGTTAGTTAGAGTCGGATCCTCGCTTCCCACGGCTGGACGCCCGTGCCACGAGCCTGATGCAGATTTGACCGAATTGTGAACCTTGCGCGCACCAAGAAAATCTATGAGTTGGAAGCGGTGTTCACACCCGTGCCAACGCACCGAGTCGCTACGCCGTAATCTTTATGAGACAGATTGTCGCCGAACCGATAGCCGACCATGTCCCCCCCAAAGATTCAACCCGCCGTGTAGCCCTTATTGGCGGGACAACAACCTTTGAAGATTGCATGGTTGCGTTGCGCCGCTTGCTTTATCCACGACAACTGGTTCAAGGACCGGATATTGCCGAGTACGAGTGTGCCTTCGCACGCCTGATCGGCGCCCGTTATGCGTACAGCTTCTGTCATGGACGAGTGGGGTTGTATGGTCTCCTGCGCGGGCTCGGCATAGGGCCTGGAGATGAAGTCCTGCTCCAAGTCCCCACTCACATCGTTGTATCCAACGCGATCCGCTTTACGGGGGCCCGGCCTGTCTACGTGGATTGTCGTCTGGACACATACAACATGGACCTTGAACAGGCCCGGCAGCGGACCACGCCCAGGACAAAGGCGCTGCTGCTTCAGCACACCTTCGGACTTCCGGCGGATATTGACCTCGCGCTCGACCTGACACGCCGAAATGGCCTGGATCTTATTGAAGATTGCGTGCACGCACTGGGCGCCACCTATGACGGACGGCCCGTCGGCAGCTTTGGTCGCGCAGCTTTCTTCAGCACTGAGGAGACCAAGACGATTTCAACCACCATGGGCGGGATCGTCACGACTGATGATCCGGCGCTGGCAACACGTCTTCAGGAGTTCCAGCGGAGCTGTCCGCCTCCGCCGATACTACAGACGGCCAGCTATCTCCTGAAACTGATGCTCTATCATGGCATGACCGAACCGCATGCGTACCGCTTCTGCAGGCCCATCTACGAGTTCTTTGGGAAACACAACCCATTACCCCGACCGACGACTCCGGAAGAGGTGCTAGGAAAGCGTCCGGCCGTCTACGAACAGCGTCTGAGTAATGGCCAGGCCGCTCTCGGATTGCGGCAACTTCGTCGGCTGGAGGCAAATGTGGCTCATCGTCGTTCAGTTGCCACGGCATACCACAAGCGCCTGTCTGAAATGGGGTTCAGGGTGCCTCGATGTCCGGCTAAGGCCGATCCAGCTTTCGTTCGTTATCCTGTTTGGGTAGAAAATCCCGCGTCCACCGAGCGCGCGGCTATCCGATTTGCTACGCTGGGAATGTGGTTCTCTTCCGTTCTCGAGGAGGCACATTCACCGGATTGCGGCGCTTATGAGATGGGCGCCTGTCCTAGAGCGGAGGAGGCGGTCAGGCATCTTGTCAACCTGCCTACCAACCCGAGGGTCACCGCACAGGACGTAGAAGCAATCGTCTCAGCATTGGTGCGGGCGCAGGCGATGGACGGGGGGAGAAGGACTCTGCTCTCGTTTTCCAGGATCACTTCCGAAAGCGAATAGCGCTTCTAAATGAAGATTTGACTCCGAAGGAACTGTCGACATCCGTCAGGCCGAAACAAAAAATCCCTGCCAGCCGGCGTTTCAACATCGTGTGTCAGGATCACGGTGGTCCAAAATCGATCGAGCCAGAATCTGTTTGGCGTTCGAATCCATGCGGATCCGCTTCAGCCCACATGTCTGTAAAACACCTTGCCCACAAGCGCCAGCATATCCTCCGGCAGGTGACCGAAAACGTTTTTCGCCACGCGTTCCTTCCATTTCTTCCCGGAGATCCAGGACACCTGCGCCGGACATCTCCAATAAGTTAGCCGCGAACGCGTTGCTCCCCAGTGCTCTTTAAACGCGATCAGCCCTGCATTTTCTGCGGCCGATCGGCCCAGGTCCAGCTCAACCGCACGATCCCGTTTGGCATCCTGGATCATTTTCCAGAATAACAGAATCATCCCCCCAAGACGGTTCAGTTCGGCGTCCGATCCGCCGTACTTGTAGACCACCTTGTCCCGGAATCTCAGGGTAAGGATTGCTGCGGCAGCCCTTCCGTCCTTGGAAGCAACCCGGAGGGTCAATTGCTCGCCCATGCAGTCCATCAAGTTTTTAAACCAGCTGAACGGCTGGGGGGGCAGTTGGTGGCGTTTCCGGGTGAGCAATTGCAGGTGATAGAACTTCCTCAGGAGCGATGCGTTGCTCCCCGCTTCGTAGGTTAGGCCCTCGCGCTCTGCGCGACGAATCTTCCGCCGCACGCAATCCTTGTGGAAACCGCGAAAGATCTCATCCGCTCCCGGATGAAGATCCAACGTGTGCCAATAGAACGTCTCGAACTCCCGGAAATCCTCCGGAAGCGTGTGCAGCGAAAGCATGGGCCTTGTTTCGACGTAGTTCCAATTCTCTTTCTTCAGTTCCTTACCCAGGAAGCATGAGATTTCTTGCAGCGCGTCCGTGGAGTCCTCTAAAGGCTGACAGTGATCGGAAAAAGGCAATGAGACCAGGCGGCGGCCGGTCAACCAGCTACGGATCCGGCAAAACGCCCAGCCATTTGCCAACTCACCGCCCGGCCGGGAGGTTGTGAATACAACGGGCTCGTATCCGTAAGTCTTCTGCAAAGCCAGCAGCCAACCGGGCGCGTGAAACACAGTGGCGCCCGGGTGTCTTCGCAAAAAATCCGGCCATCGACGATCGCGGAGCGGATCAACGAGGTAAACAGGCATTCCCAATCACCTCTTGTCTTGGCGCCGACTTCGAGCGAACCAAGAGTGATTATCTGTGGCCTCAGGCGATGTTTGATCAGGGATCGAGCGCGTGGTTAGCATGCGAAGGAGAAGTAAAAAGTTCCGTTATTCGCCCGCTATTCGAAGAAAAGCAGAGATCGTCTTGCTCGTTTCCCGGTCCTAATAGTATCACGGAGCGGCCCAGCCGCAACCCAAAAGCCTCACCGCAGAGGCCGCAGAGAAAGATTTCGCTTCGTTGTCCGCTTCTATTTGTCATGGGTCATTTGTCATTTGACCGAAAATCCTTGGCGGGGAAATTCCGGGGCTTACGGGTGCAATTAGACGTGGGAGTCAATTCATGTGGTCTTTAACCCTCTCAAAAGCTGTGGAGAATTTAATTCGTGTTAATTCGTGGCGGTTTTACTGGCCACGAATTCCACGGCGCAGCCCAGCCGCAACCAAAAAAATCTCACCACGAAGACGCGAAGAAATCCTTTGCGATTCTTCGCGTCTTCGTGTCTTCGTGGTGAACAGGATGCCTGCGCTCCCAGGAGAACGCACAAAAATCCTTGCCCGCGCAGAGCTTTCCGCACGTCCTGCCCAGGAACGGGGTTTAGCTCGCACGGCTAGCTAATTCGGGTGATTGCAATGGACACAGCGACTGTTCGATAGTGTAGGCATTAAGCCGAACATAAGCTACGATCGTCGGACTTCTCCCTCCTGAGGTGTGGCCCGGGATGGGCGGCAGGGTGGAGCACGTCCCGGGATCGAAAACACTGGCAAAGCGACAATTGATCTGGGCGCGCGCCTCGCAAATTGACCTGGGCCGCCAGCGTCGCCAGATACCGCTCCGCGGACTGAGACGACCCGGCGTCTCTTGCTCAGGAGCTACACACATTCAGGAGGAAGGTCGATGAGAAAGCTCAGTGGGGCATTCCTTTTTAGTCTCGTCGTGGCTGCCCTGGCAGGCACGACATGGCTCGCAGGCACTACATTGTTGGAGAAACCTTCTCAGGGCGCGCCCGACAAGGACCTGTTTCCGACAAACTCCAGCCCGATCGCCATCTCCCACGACGATCGCTTCGTCTGGGTCGTCAACCCTGAAAACGACTCCGTTTCGGTCCTCGAGGTCGGGGGGGACGTCAATACAAAAATTGCAGAGATAACGGTCGGCGATGAGCCGCGCTGCGTGGCCATTACGCCGAACGATCGGAAGGTATTTGTGACGTCGGTCCGTCATCGACACGATAGAGGTCGGCTCAGAGCCGTTCGGTTGCGCCGTGACGCCGGATGGGAAGAAGTTGTATGTGGCAAACTTCTCTTCGGATGACGTCTCTGTCATCGACACGCATAGCGACAAAGTCAAGGAAACGATCGAAGATGTCGGACCCAAACCGCGCGGTCTCGCCATCACCACCGATCCCAGAGGGCGCGAAGGCAGCAAGGTTTACGTCACCCATTTTCTCGCTCAACTGCGGGAGAACGGGATAGAGGGGCTCGACGATGGCAAGGAAGGGCGTGTCACCGTGATTGACGCTCACAAGAACCGCGTCATCGACACGGTTGTGCTGAATCCGCTGGCGGACACCGGCTTCAAATCGAAAGGCCGCACGTTGGACCCATCTGTTATTTTTGATTCTCTGGATGCTACTACACAACGGGCAACCGGCGCCTTCCCCAACCTGCTCCAGAGCATCGTCATCAAAGGCGATCGCGCCTACCTGCCTAATACAGCCTCTTCCCCCAACGGCCCATTTCGATTCAACGTCAACGTCCAGGGCTTCCTCTCCGTGATGGACACGGACCTGGATGCCGATTCCGGCCAAACCATCAACATGAACAAAGGCGTTCAGTTTGAGTCGGCTACAACCCGCCTGTTTATCACCAACCCGATTGCCGTGGCCTTCAAGCGCAGTTCCAACGAGGGCTTTGTCGTCTCGGCGGCCACAAATCGGCTCGTGCGTGTACAATTGGATCCGATCGGCAAACCGACTATCAACGCTCCGTTGGTTGCGGGCGATCCCGGAGGCATCGTTCGAGTCGAGGTGGGAAAGAATCCGCAAGGCATCGTCTTCAATTCTGGCGACACGCGGGCTTACGTCATGAACCGCATCTCCCGCGACGTGTCGGTCGTAAACATCGAATCCGCCAGCCCGAGCGAGATCACCCGCATTGCTTCGGCGAGCCTCCCCGTGCCCGGCACGCAGGACGCGATCGTTCTGCGGGGGCACGAGCTGTTTAACACCGGCATCGGTCCGGCGGGCACGGTGCCGGAATCGACTCCGCCCGCAGGACGGATGTCGAACTTCGGGTGGGGCAGCTGCTACGGTTGCCACCCGGACGGATTGGCTGATGGCGTCACCTGGATGTTCCCCGACGGACCCAGGCAGACGATCTCCATGGAGAGCACCTTCGCCCATCCGCAGCCGGCCGGGGCCACTCTCAACGCGAACGGCGCGCCTCTGCTGCCGTCGTCCCACCAGCGCGTTCTGAACTGGTCTGCGGTGCGGGATGAGGTTCAGGATTTCGAGTTGAACATCCGAGCTGTCTCCGGCGGCCAAGGATTGATCACAGACGGTCAGGCCGTGGTCAACCTCACTCCTACCGCGAACACCGGACGAAGCGCGGAGCTGGACACCCTCGCGGCGTACATCGCGTTCGGCATCCGGGCGCCGGTTTCTCCGCTCCGAGGCCAGGATGTTTCGCAGGGACGAAGTCTCTTCTCGGCGGCCAACTGCCAGTCGTGTCACGGCGGTGCCGATTGGACCAGCAGCCGCGTGGACTTCACGCCACCCCCAGGTGCCCTCGAACCAATAACCGGGGGACAGCTCACCCGTTTTCTGTTCCCTGTGGGGACCTTCGATTCAACCGCGTTCAACGAATTCAAGGCGCAGGGAACCGCGCAGGCCGCTATCGTCGCCGCGAACGGCGCGCTCGGCTTTAACGTGCCCTCGCTCCTGTCGGTCTTTGCCGGCGCTCCGTACCTGCACAGCGGCTCGGGCCAGACGCTGGAAGATGTGTTGGAAAACGTGACGCACCGCAGCGCCGGCACCGGCGGTGTCGATACGCTGAGCAGTCCCAGCGACCGCCAGGCGCTGGTCCGGTTCCTGAAGTCTATTGACGCTCAGACGGCGATCTTCCCGTAGCGGAAGGCCGGATCGCGTTTGTTGTTGAATGGGGAAGCGCCCGGTGCCAAAGCCGCGCCGTTCTGCGGCTGTGTTGCCGGGCGCTTGTGTTTTCATCCTGCTCGACCCCATTTCCCGTGGAAACCTTCGTGGCTTCGTGTCTTTGTGGTGAGATTTTTGGGTTGCGGCTGCTACAAAAGAGCCATCCAGGCCGCTACGGCCGCGGTCTTCTCATCGGCGCGCCACGGCATGCGGAGCGAGCGGCCGAGTGCGGAGACAACGCGCTTCAGGTCGTCCTCCGGCCGGCGCAGGACGGACGCGGCCTTCGAGTACGCCTCTTTCTCAATCATGGCGGAGCACTGCAGCCCGTACGAACATACTGCGTCCGCGAGCGTTGTCCGGAACAGGCGCCCTTCAAGAGCGTGGGCGCGAATGTGAGGGTTCTTGATCGATGCCGGATCGATTTCACTCCCGACCACGAGAACGGCGCTGCGCACGTCGCAACCCGCGTTTCGGTAGTCTCTGAGCAGTTCGGTCACAGACCTTTTCGTGAAGCTCTGCACGGCATTCACGAGCCGCTCTAGGACCTGGCGCCCTTTTTCTTCGGACATTTCCAGCACGGCGTGGTAGGGCTGGCTGGATTGTGGAGCGGCTGGGTCGGAAAGCTTCAGCACGCGACGATCGATAACGCGCGGTAATTTCACGGGGCCAACCAACAAGACCGCAGTGGCCCACCCCGACTTCACACGGAATCCGACAGCTGCCGGAAAGGACTTTGCATTCGGCGTGCCGGTGTCGGCGTGGTGCACTGACGAAGCTCCCACTTTCTAAATTACAAGAGTATCCTCCGTCTGATGCTCCCAAGCAATCGATTCTGCCCGATCTGACACACGATAAAAGGATTTTCCAGGATTCTGGGGGATCCGTAGGCCCGCCGCAACCCGAAAGCATGAACGAAACCACAGGTGAACACAGAGCAGCCCAGCCGCAACCAAAAGGAATCTCACCACGAAGACACGAAGACGCGAAGAAATCCTTTGCGATTCTTCGCGTCTTCGCGTCTTTGTGGTGAACAGGATGTCTGCGCTCCCAGGAGAACGCACAAAAATCCTTTGCAAAAAGGAAAGGATCTTCGTCCGCGTTTTGCGCCGAGGCTAAGGGCCGACAGTGAATAGGCCCGGCGTTAGGCCGGGATAAGATTGGGGAAGAAAACAGGGCCGTGCCGGTCAAGAGAGGCGCCACAAAGGGGCGAAGTCATAACGGCAGACGGATGGGCCACCTCGCGCCGACCTGGGTCACTCGCGTGGCGGGGAGATCCTCTATCGATGCTCGTCCTAGACGCGACGCGGGCCCACCGCGTCACGCGCAGGAGCCGGAGTACGCGCCGACGCCAGCTTCCACGCGTCGAGCGCATGCACATCCACGGGACGGACCATCGACAGCCGACGCCCGAGCCGAAACTTCATCTCCCGGACATGATCAAGCTCGAAGCCGACGTTCGCGCAGCCGCGAAGGGAGCCGACGTTGTCGGATCGAACGTAGGTGATCGCCGCTCGGGCGCCACGATCCCTGGCGATTTGCAGGAGCCGCGCCATCGCGTCGTTCATCACGCCCATCTTCCGGTAGCGGACGAACGTGTACGCGAATTCGAGGAAAACCTCGTCCGGCTCGAGCCACGGCCACTTGTCGAGCACGTACGCATGGAACCGGTCCTGTTCGTCGGCGGTGACCAGCCATTGCACGTAGGCGGCCGTGCGGTCAGCAGTCCGGCCGAAGTATGGCGTCCAAACGCCGGCTTCAACCGCTCCCTTGCGGGTGAGTATACGCCCGTAGTCGGCGCCTCTTACCTCATCCAGCTCGGCATCGAAATAGTCGATAGCGTCCGCCGGCTCGCACGGCGCCATTTCGAGGGCGATCTTCGCGCTGCGTCTGTCGGGAAGCGAGCTGAGATCGGCTCGCAGGCCAAAGCACGTCTTCTGGGACAGGATCCTTTTCGAGAGCTCGCGAAGGACGACGCCTAACGTGAGACGACGAACGTGCGGGACGAGCCCGAGGACGGGCCAGCTACGGTGTCGGTTCTGGGTCTCCATGCAGGACGAGATACAACAGGGTTGCCGAGGTTAAAGCCGCGGACTCACCGCTTCCGGACGTTCGAGCGGTGATCGGAGCACAGGCCGATTTCAACGCTGTGGAACTCTCCCTCCTTTCCGGTCCGAAACCGACCGCGACGGGCGGTCCTGATTCGATGCCCGGAACGAAGCTTGGCGACGGCGCTTCGATGCGCCCCGCCTCGTCGTAGCCCGCATCGGGAGGGGTGCAGGCCTCACGCTCGAGCGTAGCCATGCTTCCCTCCTTCGTATGCACTTCGCTGCGGAGCTTATACCTCCGAATCCGAGCCTATGTCAACCCAAACGTTGCATTGCGTCCCGAGTCTGAGGGATCACAACACGACGGAAAATTCAGTTCCATTCGCTGATGAATGCCCATAGAATAGGAGCCAACTACTAGACCAAGGACGAATGTTAATTGCACAAATCACGACGGTGGCGAGCGGGCGGGTCCTGCGCCGGTTTTGTAAGCTCTCGTGCTCCTGAATGCGTGACTTCATCCTCACGCCCGCTGGTGCTGTATGGAATGGCTGATTCTCGCCCTTGTCGCATGGCTGGCGTACGAGCACCATAAGCGAACTCAATACCGGAGAGAAAACGACGACCGCTTCGCCCGCCTGGCAGACTCCTTCAATGACAAGGAAGAAAAGCTTCGAAAAAGTCTGAGCGGCGTGGCGGCGCGCGTCGCGGAACTTGAGAAGCACGCCGCGCTTGCTCCGGCTTCTGCGGCGCCGATCGCACCTTTGGATCCCGTGGTCAAGGCCCCGGTCGCCTCCCTGATTGCAGATCCCCCTGTTCCGGTTGCGCCGACGGTGGCGCCGCTTCCGCAAGTCGCGGAGCCGCAGCGGCCGCCCGTGCAAGTGTTGCCACCGGCCGTTCCGCCCGTGGCAAAGCCGTGGAAACCGATCGCAGCCCCGCCGCCGGTGCCTCGCGTTCCCCCACCCAAGCCGGCTGAACCAAAGCCATCGGCGCCGTTGGCTGCAGCGCCCGTCGTTCCCTCCGAAGCGCGCAAACCTCCAATGACGGTTCCAACCCCCTCCCCGCCCGAACCAACACGCGTGTGGCGGGCGCCGTCTCCAACCGCGGCTGTCTTTCCACCCGCGCCGCCGGCAGCGAGGGTTCCGTGGAAGAACGCGTTCGACATCGAGGAAAAGCTGGGCAAGAACTGGCTCAACAAGCTGGCCATCGTCTTCCTGGTCATCGGGATTGCGCTGTGGGTGGCGTACAAGCTGCCGGCTTTGGGACCGGCCGGCAAGGTCCTGGTAGGGTACGCGACGAGCCTGGGCATGCTGGCCGCGGGAGTGTTTTTCGAACGCAACGACCGCTATCGCATTCTCGCGCGCACCGGTATTGGCGGCGGTTGGGCGCTTCTGTTCTTTGTCACCTACGCCATGCACCACGTGGCCGCCGCGCGAGTCATCGAAACACAGTGGATCGACCTGGTGCTGCTGTTCCTGGCGGCCGCGGGAATGGTCGCGCACACGCTGCGCTACGATTCGCAGGTGGTCACGGGTCTGGCCTTCCTGCTCGGATTCGCGACGGTCACGATCAACTGCTTGTCCGAGAAGCCGGGCACGGTCTACAGCCTCACGGCTGGCGCCATTCTTGCGCTCGGGCTCGTCGCCGTCGTTCGGCGCAAACGCTGGTTCGAGCTGGAAATCTTTGGTCTGTTGGCCTCCTACTTGAACCACTATCTGTGGCTGCGCACCATCATCGAACCCATGGCCGGGCACAAGCGGACGTTCCCCGGGTTTCTGCCGAGCGCGCTGCTCCTGGTGATGTACTGGGCGATCTTCCGCTGGTCATACATCGCGCGCCGCGTCGAGAGCGTGAATGAGGAGCGCGCGTCCACGCTGGCCGCTTTGCTCAACACTTTCCTGCTGCTGGGCGTGATGAAGTACCAGGCGGTTCAATCGGGTCTGGCGTTTTACGCGCTGCTCGGCGTCGGCGCCGTCGAGCTCACTCTGGCTCAACTTCCGATCACGCGCCGGCGGCGCATCGCGTTTGTCATTCTCTCTACCGTCGGCGTGACCCTGCTCGTAGCCGCCATCCCGTTCAAGTTCTCCGGCGCGAACATCTCGATCCTGTGGCTGGCCGAGGGGCAGGCGTTGTTCCTGGCCGGCGTATTTACGCGCGAGCCGTTGTTCCGCCGTTTCGGCTTGCTGGCGGCTTTGCTCACCACGGGTCACATGCTGGGAGCGGACGCCGGGCGAGTGTTCGTTGTTCGGAACGGCGCGCCGAGCGACATGCCGGAATACGCTCTCGCGTTGTGTTTTGCCGTGGCCGCCGCGCTTTTCTACGCCAACTCGCACTGGATTCCCGGCCGCCGGCCCGACCTCATCGCATCCGAATTGGAAGGAAAGGCTTACCGCGTGCTTTCGTATGTCGCCGGCGTGTTGCTCCTGGTGGGGGCGTGGCTGGCGTTCCCCTACTCGAGAACAGCCGTGGCGTGGGGCGCGCTGGCACTGATCCTCGGGCTGGCCGGCCGTCGGTGGCGCATCCTCGACCTGTCTATGCAGGGGAATCTGTTTGCCGTAGCGTCCTTTGCTGCCGCGCTCATCGTCAATCGTGCGATCGCTGATCCCCACGCGTCTCTGGGCCTGACCCTGCGCGTCTGGACCTTTGCGCTCGTGGCGGTTGTCTTTTACGCGTGCGCTCGCTGGAGCTGGCTGCCCGGGACCGTCTCCGCGCGAAGACTGTCCGAGGTGTATAGCTCCGCGGCGTCATTCCTGGTCGCGGCGGCCATCTACTTTTACTTTGATTCCACGCTTGCGTTTGCCTGGACGGCCGTGGCGTGGGCCTGCTTTTGCCTTCTGCTGGCGCTTCTGGGCCGCGTCCTCGACCGGCCTGAATTGAGCTATCAGGGCCACGTCATCGCCGCGGCGGCGTTCCTCCGCGCGCTGCTTGTCAATTTGGACGCCACGCAGCAATACGCCCACATGACCCTCCGCTTGATCACATTCTTGCTCGTGGCCGGACAACTGTATGTCTGCGCGCGGTTGAGCGGGCCGCGCGGATCCGGCCACGCTCGCGTTTTTTCCGCGGCATACACGTGGGCCGGCTCGGCGCTCGTCGCGGTGCTCGCATACCGGGAATTGCCTCCTGATTGGATCGCGGTAGCATGGGCGGCATTTGCGCTGCCGTTGCTCGTCCTGGGATGCAACCTGAAGCGTGGCGAGTTGCCGCTCCAGGCACACGCTCTGGTGGCAACGGCATTTGTTCGCGCTCTGGCCGTCAACGTCGTCTCGACGCAACCCTTCCCGGGCGGGATCACGCTGCGTCTTGCGTCCGTGTCGCTCCTGGCAGCTCTGCTCTACGTCTGCGCTCGATGGGTCAACCGCTGGGACTCGGACCATGCAGGGGCGATCAGCGCGGGTTACACCTGGATGGGTTCGATT
>WNGD01003479.1_pt1 | contig 15900 bp, 13 predicted proteins | sample 5400671 | NCBI WGS metagenome assembly WNGD01 (sample SAMN13153369, study PRJNA577476) | soil metagenome | isolation source: 40 cm soil or saprolite under grassland replicate 2 | place: USA:California | collected 2016-06-15 | reverse complement strand
GTGGCGCTCGTATCGGCGGCGTTGGCGGCGCCCATTTCGGCGGTGCTCGCGCCGGTTTCGCTCGTGGCGTTGCGGGTCAGCACTTCGCCGCGGCCCGCGGCCACTTCGGCCATCAAGGGCATTTCCGCGGCCGGCGTTTCGTGCCGGGCTTTGGTGACGGCTTCTATGACTACGACTACGGGTGCAGCTACGGCTACCCGTACTACTCAGCTTACAGCTGCTATCCGACCGCCTATCCGCCATCGTACTACTAGGCGCCAGCATCGCGCCCTCTATGACGACCATGCCGCATACAAGTGACAAGCCCCGCATCGTTGTTGCGGGGCTGTTGCTTGACAGCAATGACCTTCGGGCTTCGCGGGCGAGCGCGAGCAATCGCATTCCCTCACGCAGCCTGGCCGCGACCAATACAGCAGGAACCTTTAGGGTCAGTCGGTTTGCGCTCCTAAGCGCAGGATCGGGCAAATCGCAGCAATCCACGCACAGTGACGTTCGGGCCGTGTGATTACATCTTGTCGGCTTGGTTTCGCCGGGCGGCTCACCACGAATGCCAAGATGAGAAGGTCGAGTCCATGATAACGCGGTTTGCGATGGCGACGGCGGCGGTTCTCTTGGGCTACGGCTCTGCCTATGCACAAGCGAGCATGAACGTCTCGCCCCTCCCGGCGCTTGGCATAACGTCCCCGCTTGGCATTCCCAATGCGCCAGTCGGGCAAACCGGAATTCCCCTGGGCGCGACCGAGCTCGCAACGCCAGGCGTGAGCCCGACGACTTCCGGCGCTGCGCCCTTGGTCGGCGCGACATGCGCCGGCGCTTCGTCGGCGCCGGCGTCTGCTGCCATGGGCAGTCCGGCGACGGGAACATCTGCTGGGATGGGAGGTTTGGCGACGGGAACGTCTGCCGGCACGGCAAGCTCGATGACCGGATTGTCCAGCGCCGCGCTCTTCGACGGCGGCGGTATGAGCGCAAGCGCGCCAGGCACTTGCGCGGCGGCATCTCCGCCCTTGGCCTCGTCCATGGGTCCCGGGTCATCCGTCGGCATGGTTGGAATTCCGCTGGGCTCCACCGAACTGGGAGGCGGAGGCCTCAGCCCTCCGTCCGTTGCTCTAAGCCCAAATCCGTCGGCACCCGTTACGAGCTCGCTGACGCCCCTCAGCGGCATGACCCCGCCCTCGACTCCGTCGGCGTCGGCGGCGCCGAGCACAGCCACATGCGCGACGACCCAGAGCGGTATCCCCACGATCGCGGGGGTGCCGACGACGTTTGGAGCGCCTTTGACCGGCTTAGCCCTGGGCATGGAGGCGACGCGCTGCCGCTGACCAATCTCGAAGCGCGCGCCGTCCGCAGGAGCATATCCAATGCTGGCCAAGATCATGATCGTCGTCGTGACGGCTGCCGCTCTCGCTGCGGGGCCGACCGCTGACGCGTTCGCATTCTCCGGCGGCGTTTCGCACGTGGTTACGCACCCGGCCACCCGTGATCAAAGGGCCGTCGTCACTAGGAGCGCCTATCCTGACCGAATTCCCTGATCTGTCGGTGCCCCGAAGTTTAAGCGCCAAGAAGAACCTGGTCCCCCACTATTCGGACGATGGAGGTTCGAAATGACGAGGCCGCGCTGGACGGACGCCTTGATGATTGGGGTGCTCACGATCATGGCCACGCTCAGCGGTGATGCACTGGGTGCGGAGGACACCAGCGCAACGCTCACGCCTGCGGCGCTTGCGGAAATTGCACAGGTGGAAGCCGAAATCGACCGCATCGAGGCACAGACGCTCGAGCGGCTGGCCGCACCGCCGGACAATCAGGTCCAGCAAATCGAGCTGCTCGGCAAGCTGATGCTGTATGACAAGGACCTCTCGGTGAACCGCAATGAAGCTTGCGCTTTCTGCCACACGCCGGAGACGGGGTTCACCGGTCCGGTGTCGGAGCTGAACCGGACGACGGGATCCTATCCCGGTTCGGTGCGCACGCGGTTCAGCGACCGCAAGCCGCAATCGCACGCCTATGCGCCGCTTGCGCCCGTTCTGCACTACAATCCCGGCCAAGGCGATCTCGTCGGCGGCAATTTCTGGGACATGCGTGCGACCGGCCGCCGACTGGGCAACCCGGCGGCCGAACAGGCGCAGGGCCCCCCGACCAATCCCGTCGAAATGGGCCTGCCCGACATCGCCTGTGCGGTCTACCGCGCCTCGCAACGGCCGTATCGCGCCCTGTTCGAAAAGATTTGGGGCCAACAGGCCTTCGCGATCGCGTGGCCGAATGACGTGGAGCAGGTCTGTGACCAGCCGGGACCGCCACCCGCCAACGATCCGATGCCGGTCCATCTCGGCCCGCTGGATCGCGGCCGCGCCGCCGCCACGTTCGATCAGATGGCGCAGTCGATCGCGAACTACGAGGCCTCGGCCGAGGTGACGACCTTCACCTCGAAGTTCGATGCGATGCTCGCGGGCAAGGCGCAGTTCACGGCGCAGGAGCAGGCGGGCTACGAGCTGTTCCGCGGCAAGGCGCAATGCAACAACTGCCACCGCGACGGCGGACCCGGCGAGGATCCGCTGTTCACCGATTTCACCGCCAGCAATATCGGAACGCCCGCCAATCCGCTGCTTCCTTACTATGCGGAAGATCGCCCCGACGCACGCGGCTATGTCGCCAATCCGGCGGGATCGTCATTCGTCGACGGCGGCGTCGGCCGTTTTCTCACTCAAACCCATCTGCTCAGCCAGCCCTCGGCAGTGGATGCGCGATGGCTTCCCCTCGTGCCCGACAATCAAGGGCGCTTTCGGGTGCCGACCCTGCGCAACGTGGACAAGCGGCCTTATCCAACCTTTGTCAAAGCTTATGGACACAATGGCTACTTCAAGAGCCTGAAGTCGATCGTGCATTTCTACAACACGCGGGATGTCCTGCCGCGCTGCCAACCCAATGATCCCGGCGAAGGCACGGCGTGTTGGCCCGCGCCCGAGTCGACCGCCAACATGAACACGAAGCGCATGGGGCGGCTGGGTCTGTCGGACGCAGAGGAGGACGCGCTCGTGAGCTTCATGCAGACGCTGACGGACGGCTTTCTGTCGCGCGAACAGCGGTAAGATAGGTCGGGCCCGAACCTATAGTCGGTTCGCAGCGTGAGAGGTTATGGAATGGGGCAGGGGGCGGCCTCGCGTCGTCGCTGGGGCCATATCCGCTCTGCGCCGGAAGCGGACAAATAAGCCCACATCTCGATTTGTCCGCCTTGTGCCAATCGCGACCTAACGCGCCACGGCAAAAGTACCCCTTTCGATCACCTCATCGGCGCGGGCGCTGAATGATCTTGCGCTAAAAAACCGTAGCCGGCGCGACGCGCAGCCATCACCGAGCCAGAACGACGAGGTTCGGTGCGGCTGGTAGCGCAATCGCGAATCCTAGCCTGCATAGGCGCCAATTGGACCAGGCAACCGATGGTGATAGAAAATGATGATGTCAAAACCATTCTTTCATAATCTTGCATAATCTTGGGCCGCGACAAGCAAGGAGCCAATCATTCGTACTTCGCTGATCATCGCTGCTCTTCTCGGCGTTCTAGTGGCCGTCTATCTGGTTATCGACAGCGGTGCCGCACAGGTAGCTCACGCGATGGGGGTCATCGGGTGGTGGTTGGTCCCTATAACCTTGTTCCATCTTGTTCCCCTCATTTTCAGCGCTCTTTCATGGCGCGAACTGATATCGGCTTCAAGTCCTTCGGCCGTCACCCTAATCTGGATTCGTTGGATCCGTGATTCGATCAACTCGCTGTTGCCGGCGGCCGGCATCGGCGGCGATATCGCAAGCGTGCGCCTAGCCCACCTGCAAGGTGTTCCGGGCGCACAAGCGGCAGCGAGCATGGTCGTCGACACCACGATCGGTGTAGCGACCCAGTTGATATTCGTCATATCGGGAGTGGGGTTGCTGCTCATGCGTTCGACCGAGCGCAGCGCGCTTCTTCTGGCGTGGATCGTGTTGATCGGCACAGGCGTGTTCATTGTGTTGATCGCGGCATTCGTGTTGTTCCAGCATCGCGGTCTGTTTGTCGGGTTCGCGAACTTGGCTCGCCGTCTGGTTGCCGAAAAATGGCTGTCCGCCTTCGCAGCCAGTGCATCCGCGATCGATGATGCGGTCGCGGCAGCATACCGCAGCGGGTGGTCGATTTTGCGCGCTACCATTTTACGGCTTATCGGATGGGCCGCTGGGGTAGGTGAAATTTGGTTGGTGATGCAGAGTCTAGGGCATCCCATCGGCATGCTCGATGCATTTACCCTCGAAAGCCTCAGTTCCGGTGTTCGTGTGGCAGCGTTCATGGTGCCCGGCGCATTGGGTGCTCTCGAGGGCAGCTTTATCCTGTTCGGCGCGCTGTTCGGATTGCCAGCGCAGACAGCGCTGGCCATTTCCTTATCAAAACGAGTTCGCGAATTGGCCTTGGGTCTTCCGGGGCTGTTTGTTTGGCATTGGATCGAGGGGCACTATCTTCTACGCCGTAGCGAGCCGAAGGCGCGCTGATCAGAGTACGCCAATTAGGTCACCGCGTCCGAATGCAACGCAGCAAACAACGTCCGATCACTTCGCCCGCGAGTTGCATAACTTGATCCCCGCTGTCGGTCGGGGCTTGAAACATTAGTTCCCAAGTAGTTTGTCGGTTCGATCCCGCAATCTCTTGATCAAGGCGTCGGCACCGCCTGCCGCAATGATGGAGGCGAATTCGTCGCGCCGCAGCGCAAGGTCGCTGATGGTTCCGTTGAAATAGATGTCGACCACCCGCTCGCCGCGGACCAGGTAATTTATGTTGACGGTCCGGCCGCCCGGCTGCAGCAGCTTCGTTTTGACGATCTCGCCGCCGCCGCGCGATTCTGGTGTCGGCTGCGGATCGACGACGAAGCTTTCGCCGGAATAATCCTTTATCTGGCTTGCATAATCGGCAACGATGAACCGGGCGAAGGCGTCCCGGACCGCCGCCTGCTGCTCTGCAGAGAAGCTTTTCCAGGCCGGACCCACGGCCAGCCGCGTCATAGTCGGGATATCGAACACCGCGGCAAAGACAGGCGAAAAGCGTTTGTCGCGCTCGCGCACGCTGAGTCGCGCAGCCTGCTGGATCGTCGGCATGAGTTGCTGATAGTAGGTTTGGATTTTTGCGACGGCGGCACTCGGCGTCTGGGCCCGCAATGGGACCAGGCCCAACACCATCAAGACCACTGCCATTAACCAGGCCATCGAGGGGCTCAGGCCGAGCTTGAAATCCTTCGGTGTAAACGTTTCCGCTCGTGCGGTGAGGTTTTCGCCGTGATGAGCCGCATTTAACATCTTTGTTGCCGCAATCGGCCGCAGGTCGTTTTACAGAAGCGTTTTTAGAATTTTGGGCGGGATTACGGCAACGTGATGGCGAGCGGGGACAAACGTTGGCCTTCAATTGCGGTCATGCTGGCTAGCGTGTGGCAGGGGGCCCCACACGTCATCCTTTCACCGATCAGGCCACATCGATACGTGAATGCGTAAAGTGAAAATTTTGCGCGGCGTTTTCAATGCTGTCAGGATGCGCGTATCGACCGGCGCTTCGGCTGCGGCAGCAGATTGCGCTGACAGAACTCCGATTCAAGCACGCAATGTAACCGTAGCCGTGATCACACGGCTGGTGCAGCTGTCGAGTCGCTACGCGTGGCCGACGATCCTGAGCTTCCTGCTCCTGGCAGTAGTCTCGGCGACCTATTTCACGCGGCATTTCGCCATTATCACGGACAGCAAAGAGCTCCTGTCTAGCTCGCTACCATGGCGCCAGCAGGAGAGGATGCTCCATAATGCCTTTCCGCAACGGATTGACCAGATCATTGCGGTCATCGATGCGAGCACACCGGAGGCCGCCGATGACGCCGCCGATGCGCTGGTTAAAGGCCTTGCGTCTCGGTCGGACGTGATCCGCAGCGTCAGCCGTCCCGATGGCGGCGAGTTCTTCGAACGTGACGGCATCCTCTTGCTCAGTCTGGACGAGGTGCAGCGCAGCACCGCAGACCTGATCTCCGCCCAACCCTTCCTCGGAACGCTGGCCGCCGATCCGACGCTACGCGGTGTTTTTCGTGCGTTGTCTCAGTCGCTCGAGGGTGTGCGCCTGGGGAAAGCAAACCTGGAAGACCTCAAGCCGGCCCTCGCTGCGCTCGCTGATGCACTCGAACGCCTGGCGAAAGGAGAGAGCCCTGCTTTCTCCTGGCGTGAACTGATCGCCGGCCGACCGCCGAAGCTCTCGGAGCTTCGGCGCTTCGTGAACATAGAGCCGGTCCTCAATTTCGGTGATCTGCAGCCCGGTGGCAAAGCAACGCAAGTGATACGCGAAGTGGCGTCCAGGCTCGGGCTCACGGCCGAGCAAGGAGTGAACGTGCGTCTCACCGGATCGGTCGTCCTTTCCGACGAGGAGTTTGCCACGGTCGCCGACGGCGCAGCCCTCAATGGCTTCATTACGTTGCTTCTTGTCGGCTTCGTGCTGTGGCTCGCGCTGAGGAAGGCACGCATCATCCTCGCTGTCCTTGTAAATCTCGTGTTCGGACTGCTCTACACAGCCGCTATCGGCCTGTGGATGGTAGGAGCGCTAAACCTTATCTCGGTCGCATTCGCTGTTCTCTTCGTTGGCCTCGGCGTTGATTTCGGCATCCAGTTCTGTGTCCGCTATCGATCCGAGCGGCATGCGTCCGGTGATATTGATCAGGCACTTCTGGCAACGGCACGCGGGATGGCGGCGCCGCTCCTGCTCGCAGCCGCTTCGATCGCGGCCGCGTTCTACTCGTTCCTGCCGACCGCGTATCGCGGCCTTTCCGAGCTTGGCCTGATCGCCGGAGTCGGTATCGTCATCGCGCTCGCAACGACATTAACCCTGCTTCCGGCCTTGCTCACGGTGCTCAAACCACCCCCTGAGCAGAAGCCGATCGGCTTTGCCGCGCTGGCGTCTCTGGATCGCTTTCTGGCGAAGCGGCGCAACTGGATAGTCGGAACGACGCTGGCCGCTACAATTCTTGGTTTGCCGCTGCTCGCAGGTTTGCGCTTCGACTTCAATCCGCTCAACCTGCGGGCACACGATGCTGAATCGGTCGTGACGTTGCTCGACTTGATGAAAGTTCCCGACACGAGCCCGAACACGATCGATGTGCTCAAAAGCGATCTCGCCCAGGCCTCGGCCACTGCCGAAGAGCTGCGCCGGTTGCCGGAGGTCGGCCGGGTGCTGACGCTGCAAAGCTTCGTTCCCGAAGATCAAGACGCCAAGCTCGCTCTGATCGAGGACGCGAGCTTTTTTCTGCAAAATACCCTCAGCCCTGCCGAGGTTGAAGCCGAACCGACGCCGGCGGAGACCCAGGCAGTGATCGGCAAGCTGGTCCTTGAGCTGTCTGCCGCAGTGCAGGCGCGCCGCCTTGCAAGCGCTGAGCTGTCTGACGTGGCCCGTGACCTCGATAGCCCCGCCGCAGTCCAGGCGCGTCGTCTCGCAAGCGTGCTGGAGCCTTTGGTGCACGCGCCGCCGGCCGCCTTGGACGAAGCCCAACACGCTCTGATCGCGCCGCTAAGGACTACGCTACGCCAAGCGAGAAGTCTCCTCGGCGCCGAACGGATGAGCATCGAAACTCTTCCACCCGAGCTGAAGAAGACCTGGATGTCCACTGACGGCCGGGTCCGGGTCGAGGTGGTGCCGAAAGGCGATGGCAACGACAATGCGGTCTTGCGTCGCTTCGTTACGGCCGTTCGCGGCGTCGCACCGGAGGCCGCCGGCACGCCTGTTTTCATGATTGAGGCCGCCGCAACCGTCATCAAGGCATTTGTTCAGGCCGGCCTCTTGTCGGTGGTGTTGATTACGCTGATCCTGTTTGTCGCGCTGCGCCGGTGGGTCGATGTTGCGCTGACGTTGGTACCTCTGCTCGTTGCTATCGTTGTCACGCTCGAGATTTGCGTGCTTGTCGGACTGCGGTTGAATTTTGCCAACATCATTGCACTTCCGCTTCTGCTGGGCGTTGGGGTCGCCTTCAAGATCTACTACATCATTGCGTGGCGCTCGGGGGAGACGAACTTCCTGCAATCGAGCCTGACGCGTGCCATCCTCTTCAGCGCCTGCACAACGGCCATCGCTTTCGGGAGCCTGTGGTTCTCACATCACCCGGGTACGTCGAGCATGGGCAAGCTGATGGCCCTGTCGCTGCTGACGACCCTCGCGGCCGCTGTCATCTTCCAGCCGGCCCTGATGGCGACGCAACAGCAGAAGCGCCTGGCGGGATGAAGCAAGCGGGCCTCTGCAAAATGCGAAACTGCGGCAAAAAAGCAACAGTCATCCCGAAGAGCAGCTGTTAACGTAGTTCTGATTGGATTGACGCGGCGCGCCAGTGGGATATGCGCCCCGGGTGATGGCTTTTGCGCCGCGCCAAAGCAGGTCATCGGCGCCAGGAAAAAGCAGATGCGTCGGGCTCGGCTATGGAGCAAATGGGCGGCCGCGTGGGCATCAGCGCTGCTCGTGAGCGCGTGCGCAGGTGCGCCCCGAGACGCGGCGCTGCCCATCAGCGATCCCAACGAGACCGCAAATCGCCAAGTGTTGGCGGCGAATCAGCAGATACTGGGACCAGTATCCGAAGCCGTAAGAGCGGCCGTACCGGGCCCCGTCCACGACAGATTGCATGATCTGAATTCGAATTTGAAGGAGCCACGCATCTTGGTAAATAATGTGCTGCAAATGCGTTTCGACGCGGCGGCACGCACGACCACCCGCTTTGTAGTCAATTCAACCGTCGGCATTGGCGGGCTGTTTGATGTGGCAGGCCCCACCGGAGTTGCCCAGCAGAGCGGCGATTTCGGCCAGACCCTGTTTGTCTGGGGGGTAAGCGAGGGTCCCTACGTGGTGTGGCCCTATTTGGGCCCCGCAACGGGGCGCGATGCGGCCGGATCGGTCGTGGATATGGTCGCCAATCCGGTAGGCTGGCTGATAGGAGCGCAAGTAGCCTTAGCGACCACGCAAGTAGCGGTAACTGCCGGCACCACGAGCCTGGATGCGGTCGACCGACTGGGCCAATTGAAGACGGCCGAAGATGCTTCCATCGATTTCTACAGCTTTATCCGTTCGAGCTATTATCAGATGCGGCGGGCGGAACTGCGCGAAGCCATCGGGCTCCCCAGCGTCGTCGAGTCACCGGCGACCAGTGACATTGACGATGGCGATGATGGCCCGGCTGGCGCTAGTCCGGCGGTGGCGGCCGCCCGCTAACGAGATGCCGGCAAGGTCGACTGGCATCCACCGGTGCTGGCGGAGGCCAGGAAGACGGGCTCGAGCGTGGATGAAGAGAGAAATTTGATTATCGAGAAGCCCGCCGCGTGAGCTGTGAAATCACATCGCCCGGATCGACACCTCGAGCGGCGAAGCCACCGTCGTCGATCCGCCGCGCAAGGGTGTCGGGCCGCGCCGCATCTGGTCGGATTCCAAAGGCGTGCTTTGGGGGGATCGCTCGACCAGAGTGCTAAAAAAGGGAATCGGACACCCAGACACCGTTGCTGGCGAAGCCGACGATGTCGGCTCCCCCCGTCCCGCTTACGTGCGCAAGCTCGCGGGGGTAGAGGTTCTGGCTGCTCCAACCGCCGGCATTGGTACCAAAGTTAGCAAGCTCGAACGTGGGGGCAGCAAAGTGCCCGCCCGCAGCGGCCAGGGACACGTAGACACCGGCAGCGCCGAAGCCGACGATGTCGGCTCTGCCGTCACCGTCTACGTCTGCAAGTTCGCGCGGGTAGGTGTCGTCGCTGCTCCAACCGCCAGCATTGGTACCAAAGTTAGCGAGCTCGAACGTGGGGCGGTCAAAGAAGCCCTCTGCAATGGCCAGGGACACGTAGACACCGGCAGAGCTGAAGCCGACGATGTCGGCTAGCCCGTCGCCGTTAACGTCCGCAACCTCGCGCGGGTAGATGTTGTCGCTGCTCCAACCGCCGGCGTCGGCATTGGTACCAAAGGCGGCGAGTGTCAATACAGGCGCTGCGAAGTGCCCGCCTGCGGTGGCCAGGGACACGTAGACACCGGCAGAGCTGAAGCCGACGATGTCGGCTCTGCCGTCAACGTCACCGTCTACGTCTGCAAGCTCGCGCGGGTAGGTGTCGTCGCTGCTCCAACCGCCGGCGTCGGGACCGAAGGCCGCAAGCTCGAACTGGGGCATGCCAAAATGGTTACCTGCCGCGGCAGCCGCGTCCGGCGCCATAAACCCGGATTGGTCGAGGGTGATGGCGCTCAAGGAATCGGAAATCGCCGGGGTCGATGCTTGTCCAAAGAAACCGAGCACTCCAAGCTGGGCCTCCGGGGTCGACAGCTGCGGCTCGCCCGTCGAGACCGGAGCCAGTAGGTCATCATCGTGATTCTCGAATAATTTGACCCCCGCCATCCCGGATGAACGCTTGGCCATGTATTAACTCCCGTGCTTCGCTTTTGTACGCTCACAGCTTTCAGCTTAATCAACCGTGCGCGGCCACTCGGAATTCCGCGATGGTGACGGTTGAACCCCTGCGTGAGGACTCAACCAAGCGTCGAAAACACTGTCAATGGTCGGGACCGAAGGCGGCAAGACTGAACGGCGCGGTAAAATGGTTGCCCGACGCGCGTGACCTTATCTGTGAGTGCCCGCTGATCCGCATCGTGAAAGGACTCGTCAACGAGGTGATCGTGTGACGGCTTGAGGTTCCTGCGGTCCTGTTTGATCAAGTGCTCCAATCATCGCATGAACACAGTCTGCCCACGTTCGCGGACGGTACTCGGCCCGCAGTTGTACCTCTCGCGCGGCTAGGTAACCGGGCTCGATGAGCGGCCGTTCGATCTTTGCCAATGCATCATCTTCGTTCAAGGGATCGAAATAATCGATAAGGTTACCACCTACTTCCGGCATCGATGTGTGGTTGGAGGCTACGCAGAACTTCCCGTGCGCCAAGCTTTCCGCAATCGGTAATCCCCGGCCCTCGCAGAGACTCGGAAAGACCGTGAATAGGCAGGAACGATAAGCTTGCTGCAATTCTGGATCGGACAAGCTTCGCAGCAAGATGATCTTGCCATTTAGATACCCGCTCGCCTCGAGATCCTCCAACAAGCCGTCAACCAGCCAGCCGATCTTCCCAACGAAAATTAAGTTCGGCACGAGGTTAGCGCCGTGCCGCTCCAACAGTCGTTGCCATACTCTGACAAGCAGCCGATGATTCTTTCTAACTTCAATGGTGGAAACGAACAAGACATAGCGTGCAGGAAAGCGTGTCATTGCTTGCTCACCAGCCGTGAGCCGGTCGCCGAAACCCGATCCCATCTCCAAAGCCTCGACGCGAGGCAATCGCCAACCGGACTCCGCAGCAAAATCGATAAGAGCAGTTCGTGAATGCTTTGAGTTGGTAAACACGATATCCGCAAGCGGTATGGCATCTCGAAGCCAATTGCGAAATTGAACAGCGTGATATGGTTCGACAAAAGATTCGTATGTGATCGGAATGAGATCGTGAATCAAGATGGCGAACTTTATTCCGTAACGCCGCTTCGCTTCAGCAATATACTTCGTGTAGTTAGGAATTCCCCAACCAGCCCCAGGTGATACGATCATATCGCCACAGCGTACGAACTGCTCAAACGGGTCTGTCCGCAGCCACGTGCCGATGAGATCGCGAGCCGCAGCCTTGGAGATGGAAAAGAAAAAGCGCGGGTGCCGTATGATCACTGGGAAAGATCTGGGGAATTTTTCCCAAAATATTGCCGGCTCCCAAAATGTCTTCCAAGGAGCGATACTGCCGGGCGGGTTCAAGTATGCGGAACGGATTTCGCCGAAGCCGACCGTGTGGAGTCGTTTGCTGTAAATGCTGAGCCGGCAAAACCTCACGCGCTCGGAAAGTCCGTCGAGCATCGTGGCTGCACGACAAATCTCGAATGAAACCCGCTGTACGCCGCTCGGATTGCAAAAATGATCAAAATATCGAAAGAAATCCTCCACTTCGAACCAGATAACAGGCTGACGGGTCTTGCCAGCGAAATAGTCTTCCTTTTGGGGTTCCTTCATACGGATTACAGACCGCGATAAAGCTGTTCTTGCGCTGTCCATCATCGGGGTGATTGGTTCGCTCGCGGCCGTCCCAAAGTTCTAACGATTCAGGTATCCTGCGTCGCTGAGCCAGCTAACACCATCAAGTGCAGCGCCTCGGCGATCGCGGTCGACACCCTGCACCAACGCACTGGCGCGATTGCCGACGCCGGCAATGGCTACGTTAATCTTCGTTTGCACAGGATAGCCCCTCATAGCCCCTCACGTTGCCAAGACACGAACCATCCCCGACCCCCAGCGAAATTGTAATTGAGGCAGGTCGAGACTCTTATTCTAGCAATAGTAGAACGACGCGATCATTGCCAGGCACGCAATTCCGGCAGAGAAGTGTTGCGATTTGGTCACGGTGATCGGCCAGGTCCGTGAGAGACATAGAGAAATTGAAGTCTTGATAAGGTGGCAAGCTATTGAATCAAATAAAATTTTTGTGAGCTTGGACATTCGCCTAAAGCTCGACGGCGGGCGTCGTCCGCTCGTGAAAATGCAAATTGGCAAGTTTCGACCGCCGAAGTCATAGCAACTCAGCTATCATCAAGCACAGTGAGCGAAGCCCAACAACGCACCGTCCCGTTCCCGTGCTGACCCGTCGGTGTATGCGTAAGGCTTCGGATCTGGACTGATTCGGGTGAGCACGGGCACGCCTTCTGAAATCTGCAGTGTCGAAACTCATCACTCACTTTTTGGGGCGGAAGTGGGTAATCTGCGACGCCGGTCATTTGGGGCGCTAAATCGGGGGCTGTTCTTCAATGTCGAAACCCATGCCTGTCGTTGCCGTTACTTCGCTTTTGCTCGAGGCTCGGATCGCCGTGGGGCCGGGAGTATCGGTCATCTGCGGCCACGCCTCGGAGCTCGTTGCCTCCCTGCAGGCAGCTATCGAACGGGGTGCATTGGGTATTATCAGTTTTGGAGTCGCGGGTGGCCTGGTGCCCGATCTCGGTCCTGGAGACTGGGTGATCGGGTCAGGAGTGCGGACGGGGGATGAGCGCTATCCGGCAGATCGAAGATGGTCGCGTCGCTTGCTCGAGGCAATTCCCGGTTCTGTTTACGCGGAAGTTGCTGGGGCCGACGCTCCAATCGCCTATTCCTCGGACAAGATCCGATTACATGCACACACAGGGGCAATGGCGGTCGACATGGAGTCCCATGTCGCGGCCAAGGTGGCCGCTCTACACAATATTCCATTTGCCGTTTGTCGCGCGGTTATTGATGCGTCGGATAGGGACCTGCCACCAGCCGCCGTAATCGAGTTGCGGCACGACGGTACACCCGACCTATTGGCTATTTCCGGCTCGGTTATGCGTCAGCCGAATCAGATCCCGGCACTCATGCGCACTGCAATCGACGCCTGGACCGCCCGCAAGGCTCTGCGCTTAGGTCGGCGCCTGCTGGGCGTGGGGCTTAGTTGCCCTTATTTGAATGAACCGGCTTCCGCACCAGCCGGAGCGGATGTTTTTGCTGCGACGCAGGTGCACTCTGTGGGGCTTGAATGCGTGGCATGGGTGCGCCGAATTTGATGTGAGGCGGACTCATCGCAGGATCGCAGTCGATGCATGCAGTCCTGCGCTGGCCACGCCTCGGAACCATATGCTATGATATGAGCGTTGTTATGCCGTTGGTTCCGTCACAGATGGAGGACCCAATGTGTTGGGAAGTCGACTACAAATTTTTCGCTGAACAGCAGAAGAAAGCGCAGGACGCTCGGATCAAGCAAGAGCAGCGTGCCGGCGTCATCGATCGGCTCCTGAACGAAGCCAATACACAAGGCGAGAAGACCGAAGTCGAAGGACCGCCGGTCAAAGAGGCTGCGCCCGCAAAATAGCCGACGCGCAACGGCCCCGCTCCGGCGCGGCTGATTGTCATCGCTCGTTTGCCCATCGCGGGACGCGCTTTGCCTCGATCGGTGGATAGCCTATCGGCGATCGAAGAACCGATTCGCGCGCCTGGAGTCATAGGAAGTCTCGAGGAATAGCGCGATCCCATTCGCGCCGGCAGACTTCGTTGGCGCCTTCCCACGCGCGTAAGCTTGCCTGCAGCAGGAAGACATCGCGGTTGCACGACAGCCGCAGCTGCGTCTCGATGCGGACTTGCCACGCGTCCCGCGACACCGTCCACGTCCGTCGCAGGTCGTTCACCGCGCTGAGCGGGTCGCCCTCCTCGACGTCAAGCTTCGAGTCATCGTGCGTGCCCAACTCGAGGCCGAGGCGGTCGATGCGCTCGATCCGCAAATCGCTGCGACGGATGATCGTCGGCTTCTCGGGCGGCGCCGATTCCGGATCAGGCAGGGGCTTAAGCAGCGCGTCGGTGGCCCGGGGCTCCCGTACCGGCAGCTCGAGCGTGCCGCCGGAAATCAGCAGCGTCGCCGGCTCGGGAGAAGGCCAGATCATCGGCCAGTAAGCCGTCGATAGCGCGAGCCTGATCCTGTGGCCGGCCGGGAACACCGAGCCGGCATCGTTGAGTTGAATACGCACCCGGTAGCGCTGCCCGACCGCCAGCGGCGCAGGCTTTTCGTGTCCGTCGCGATGGGCGAGGTTGAGCACGCCATAGCTGACCCGCAGCGATTCACCGGACGGGTGCACGTCGCATAACCGAACCACCAGGTTCGCCATCGGCTTGTCGGACGCGAGGTCGAGCGTGACGATCGCCGCGCCGAGGATCTCGATCGGCGTATCGAGTGGCGGCGTCTCGAAGATGAGCGAGCGCATGTCGTCGTCGCGCTGATCCTCCGCCTGGTCGTGTCCACGACCGAACGGAACCCAGCTTCCCGAACATTTACCGACGGTCTGCGGCGAGCACACCGCGCGCGCCGTCAACGGCGCCGCCTCGTTTCGCAGCCCCTCGTCGGTCAAGACCAGGCGCTGCGGCGTTATTCCCGGCGGCGGCCATGAAGGTTCAGCAACCCATCGGCCCGGCAACGTTTCATGACGGGAGGCAGGCTTGACGCTTTCCGTCATCCACGCGCGCAGCATAGGCTCATCCATGACGCCGGTATCGATGCCCTTGAGCCAATAATCCCACCACCGCAGCATCTCCTGCAGGAAGCCGATCTGCGGGCCGGGACGCGCAAAATGCGGATACCCGTGCGCCCACGGCCCGATGAGACCCTTGCGAGGCACGCTCAATCGCTCAAGAAGGCGTGGAATTGCATTCTTATAGGCATCGGTCCAGCCGCCGACGGCGTACACAGGGCATTGGATCGCCGCGTAGTCCTCGCAGACCGATCCATGCTTCCAATAAGCATCCCGTCGTTGGTGTTGCAGCCAAAGTTCGAAGAACAGCGGCACGTTCTCCAGGCGCTCCAACCACATGGCCCGCCAGCGATCGCCGACAAGCATCGGGTCGGGCGGCAGGCACATCGAGCCGAACAAGAACGAGCCCCACTCAAGCCCGTCGGCCGTAAGAAGCGTGCCGCCCATGTAATGCACATCGTCCGCGTATCGATCATCGGTCGAGCAGATTGTTACGATGGCCTTGAGTGTCGGAGGGCGGCGCGCCGCAATCTGAAGTCCATTGAAGCCGCCCCAGGAGATTCCCATCATCCCGACGACGCCGCTGCACCAGGGTTGCGCCGCCAACCACGCGATCACCTCGACGCCATCGTCCTGCTCTTGCTTGGCGTACTCGTCGAACAGCAAGCCATTCGACTCGCCGCAACCTCGAAGATCGACGCGAACGCCGGCGTAGCCGTGGCCGGCCAGATAGGGATGCGTCTGCGCGTCCCGTTCGTATGTCCCGTCGCGCTTGCGGTAGGGGAGATATTCCAGGATCGCAGGAACCGGGTTCTGTTCGGCATCGTCCGGCAACCAGATGCGAGCTGCCAGCTTGGTACCGTCCTTCA
>WNGD01003478.1_pt1 | contig 15911 bp, 8 predicted proteins | sample 5400671 | NCBI WGS metagenome assembly WNGD01 (sample SAMN13153369, study PRJNA577476) | soil metagenome | isolation source: 40 cm soil or saprolite under grassland replicate 2 | place: USA:California | collected 2016-06-15 | reverse complement strand
TCTCAACGTTTGAAAATCCGAGCGACTCAAAGATCTTGCGCAGTCGATCCATTTTGACGACATGACCGCCAACATTGATGGCGCGGAGGAGAGCTACGAATCGTGGCATCGCAGTCAAATGTGATTCAAGAGGTCGTTAAACCCGGCGACGAAGAGGCCGACTAGAATCAGCGCGGCTCGACCTGCACGTACTGTTGTCATTCGGTAACCCCCTTACTGAATCGAGGCCCAACGACCTGGCGCACCGGCGAGCCGCGAGGGACGGAGTCGTCGATATCACCGCCGGCATGCCTCGCCCTTCATGGCGTCGGTTCCATGTCGTGTTGGCCACCGGCCGGAAGGCCGGCTTCTCGCCGGGTGAAATCGCCTGGTGGCCCGTTGGGAACACCGAATCTACTGCGGAAGCTTCGCCGCCAGAACATCGACCTTCTCGGCCACTGTGAAATGATCACTGCCGCAGTAACCGATAGAACAGCAATCCCATAGCTCCAAATCACAGGCGGCTTCGGCCATAGAAGAGGATTTGATCTAGACATACTTCTGCCCAGGCAATGCAGAGCGCCGCTCGCTGCAAGACCTACCAGGACCGATCAATTCCAACTAATTGAGGTTCCCGGCTGCCTTCGGTTCGCATATAAACTGTGATGGTACGTCTCGTGTCCCCGTCTCGACAAATATCAGCGGCATAATAGGACGTGGCTTGACGGGTAAGGCCCTCTTTCGGTATCGCAAAGCTGGTTTCACCCGATAACGGTGTCTTTTTCTCCGTTTCGTTGTCGAACTGCGACCACGTGATTTTCAAAGGACCGGTCTGCCCCAGCTTATGGGTCTTGGCGAGGTCTTCAAAGACGATCTCGCCATCTCGAATAGAGAAGCGGTCAAGCGGAAGCACTTTGGCAAAGAAGGCTTTTCCGATTTTGTCCCTTCGGCGAATCAAGCAATCCGCCAGGTAGCTCTCCGCTGCTGGTTCGCTGATCTGCCCGGTCCTCACGATGGCACGGATCTGGTCGTCGCTGAACGCCATCACCTGCTTTGCCGCCCAGAACTCGTCGTCCGGAAGCCGGTTTGCGAAAGCAGGATTGGGGTACTCGGGATACCAGCGCTCCGGGTCGAAAACCTCTGCTTCGATTCTTCCAATCGACGGATAGTTCGGATACTTGGCGAAAGCCCAGCGCGGGACCCAGAGACCCAGCGTGGCAATCTCTTTGATCGCCGGTCCCCAGGAGAACAGATATTCTCCGCCGGCACGCGGACTGTTGGGACGGGTAGTGGAGCTTCCCAGAGTGGCACCGAAATCGAGTAAGTGGTGCTTCACGTGTTTTACACCGTCTTCCTCTACGAACGTATCGAGCGTGTTAATGGCCCGGGAGTCGTCATGGTCCAGCCAGGCACAGAAAACGTAATACCCTCGGAGATCCCGCCGATGCTCGTGAGGAACGATATCGTTAGGATCGTCCCCGCGGAGGCCGGAAAAGCGGAACGGCCCGAGGGGCAGACCGGGTAGCTGCAGACTGGCCAGACCGCGATACTTGCCATCCTTATTCTTAGGCACTTTCAGCAAGGTTTCCAGCACGTCACCCTGCGTGATCTTGCGGCGTCCTTTCTTGTCCGTTACTTGGACATCCTTGCCCAGGACGAGCTGGTCCATGGTGAAGTAAACCAGGTAGGTGTCGTAGACGTGATAGCCGAGGGCGTGGAAAAACCTGGCTGAAATCATGTCCGCGGCGGTGGCCATCTCGGGATTGCCGAGCGGGTCGAACTTCAGGAAAAAGCGCCGCCCCTTCGAATCGACCATGACAAATCCCGGCGTGACTCCTTCGGTCTTGGCAGAGACAATGGTCCAAGGCCCATCCATGGAGGGAGGGGTCATTCCCCCTGGCCCGCGCGTGAGTTCCTCAGTCGTCATTGGTTTCCAATAATGACGCTTCGTGTACCAGGCGCCGTCCATTGGTTCTCCGAGGGTGTTGACCGCCCTGGAGCGAATAACATGTCCGTTTGTGCTCCGTTCACCGGGCTTGCCCAAGGTATGGGCAAAGAGGTCGTAGTACCGGCTGAGCTGGCGTCGCTTCACATTCTCAGTGTTTAATGGAGCCGGTTCTGCGGTCAAGGGATCGTCCGGATAGAATCTCTTGGCCCCCAGAAGCGCAGAGCTCGTCGATAGGGCTATAACCAGAAGTGCCGGGTATACGCGGTTCATGATTTCCACCTCATGGAATAGGTTGTGCGCTTCGTGTCCCAATCGGGTGTTGCGCGAAGACATCGTTGAATTTGAACCAGATCTGAAACCCTTCCCGGCTGAAACCGACATCCAGACGGATGAAGGTTCGGTCTAGAGCATTGAATCGCAAGCCAAAGCCGTAGGAGGCTTCCAGGTTGGAAAAGTTCAGTTGGCTGTGCCTCGAGAATACCTTGCCTCCATCTACCCACAACGCCATGTCCAGACCGCTGAATGCCTCCCAGCGATACTCGCCGGTCAGACTGAGCAGGTTTTTGTCGGCAAACCGAAAGGGGCGAAAGCCGCGCAATTCTTCCGATCCTCCAAGCACAGGATTCATATAGAAAGGAAGGACCTGCGCGCCGTCAGTGTCCGTGAGCACTGTTCTGGCACGCAGGGCAATGACTCTCCTCTTATTGAAGAACCCGAGATACTGCTGAAGATCCACATCAAAGCGCCGAAAGTCGTGCAGACGAAGCCGGCGATCCTGATACCACGTATACTGGGCCACATAGTTGCCGCCGCTCTTGGGCCCGCGAGGGTCATCGCGATAGTCCACCTGGGCAAAACCGCTATAACGGGAGAAGTTGGTCTGTCGGTCAATTCCCGGCGCTTGCTCTGGCGAGAACTCTTTCTCGGTGGAGATAAGGCGGGGATCAGTGCCAGGACCTACGTTAACCCACAAGTACCCCGCCGAACCGCCTAATTTCAGCACCCGCACCGGCCTCACGCCAACGATGGCGTCGGCGCCGGTGTCTTCGAGACGGTAGTCGCTCCGCTGTCCTTTGGCAGACCGCGGGCCGAGGCCGTAGAAATTGATCCGGGGATAATTGCGATGAGAAGAGTAGAAATCGGCAAACATCCGATTAGCCGCCAACTTGGGGAGCGTCATTTGCAGTTCGTATTTCTGGTAGAGTTTATAGGACGCTTCCGCGGATGTGCGAAACGTCAGGTTTCCGGAGAAGAGGTCTTCACGCAAGTATTCCGGGCCGATCGCAAAACCACTGCCAGAAACTAACCCCCCGATTTTCGCTTGGAAACCATGCACTCCGCCCAAAAGCCGCTCAAGGAGCTTCGTTTGTTCAATGTCCACTAACTTTTGCTCGAACTTACTTCGTCGATCGGCCTCCAGGTGAGCGGACCGCTCTTGCCGTTCTTTCTCAATCTCTGCAACGCGTGAGTCCGCCTGCCCAAAAAGGGGAAGAGCCGGCAACAAAGTCTGAGTGGCAAAGAGCCCCGCAAATGTCAGCAAGAGGACATGTGAAGATCCGGCAGTGGGATGCGAAACCGATCTATGGTTTACTCTCATGGTGGGCCTCATCGCTCATTAAGCGCTTTTCTTATTCGTTGTTTGGTCTTGGAAAGGGACCTGCCGGATGATTTCGTTGATCCGTTTCTCCTCGGTTCCCTGGGGCGTTTCGCTCGGTCCACTGGCTGCGCGCGAAGTTCATCATAATCTCCTTAGGGCTCGCGCAAGAATAATTTGGCATTTTGCTGCGGCTCCCATGCCCAATTGAATCATAACTGGCCCGAGGGAAGCGTCAGCGCTACCGGGGGAGTTGTGTCGGTCATGGGCGTTGCCTCCTTTCTCACGTGCGTGTGTGTCATGTTGCGTCCTCGTTTATCAAGGGACTGCAACGGGTCGCACTATACTGGCTCGCCGCGGCGGACACATCACGAGATAGAATGGATTTTTGCTACCACTTTCGACGCAATTGAGGGATACCACTATCGTGGTAACACAACCGCGGAGAGGTCTAACTTGCTTGTCATATTAATGGCAGAAACCCGCGATGGTAACAGTCCTACGTCTGAATCTCAGCGAGATGACCGCAATGCCGGCGCCGATCCCTTTCGACGCGCCCGTAACGATCGCCGTGATCACGGCGATCTTGTTCTATAGCTGCTACGGGAGCGCCGGGCTGCATACCAGATGTCGTCTGGCAGCTCTTAGAAGAAGGTTACGCCGGCTTGGAACCTCAATTTGTCGATCGGTTTAGGCCCGGTTTTCTTCCGGCGGTGCAACATTTCTTCCCTTCGGGTGCATGCTGGTACGAGAATTGCCCTGAAACCTCCATATCCTGCAACATCGTTTTGGCGTAAAATCCTGGTTGTAATCCGCCCAAGCTATCGGCAGTTGCGTAAGAGTGCCAAGTCGGTTTACCTAACCGCTGGGCTCAGAGCCGCGGACGCGGCTAGTGTCAATCGTTCTGATAGATTGGGTTCATACAAACGCATGAAGGACCCCCATGCGACACGCAGGCTGTTGCGCTATTTCTGTTGGGAAGCTTAGCCGGCGCGGCGCATTCTGCTCGACGCCTCGCATCCGCGGCGCGTTGTTGTCCGTCCTTTGCCTGTGCTTCTTTTCCGTGGTTCCGCAGATGCGCGCGGCCCAGCGGCGAATCACGCAGGGCGCAGTACCACAGGCGAGCGTGGACCCCCGGCAAGTCAGGCTGCCCGTTATCGATGGGACGGACATCCGGTTCGCACGCCTCTCCACAGCCGACGGGCTGTCGCAGACAAAGGTTGCTCAGATTGTGCAGGACGATCAGGGCTTCATGTGGTTTGGCACGCAGTATGGGTTGAACCGGTACGACGGCTACAACTTCAAAGTGTTCGTTCACGATCCAGGAAATCCGAACAGCCTCAGCGGCGTGTTCATTAGCGCCCTCTTCAAGGATCGCGATGGCACGCTCTGGGTCGGCTGTGATCAATTCCTCAATAAATTAGACCCGGCGACCGAGACTTTTACACACTACTCGGTTCCGTTCGTCACCCACATCAGTCAAGACACTGCCGGAATGTTGTGGCTAGCGAGTCGCACCGGCTTCTATGGATTAGATCCGCCGACCGGACGACTCCGCCAATATTCCCACGATCCGAACGATCCTTCGAGCCTCAGCAGCAACGACGTCAAATCGAGCGGTGAAGATAAAGGGGGCAGGTTTTGGGTTGCGAATACCGAGGGCCTGGATGAGTTCGATCGCAGGACCGGGAAGGTAACTCTGCATATTCCGTGCCATGAGCCCTCGAGCGTGCTTTCATTCTACGAGGACCGCTTCGGCGTATTCTGGATCTTCCGTAGCGGGTTAGCCGTCTTTGACCGGAAGACGAACACCCTGACTCACTATTCGTTTCACGAGGTGGAATCGCTCAGCACGGCCTTAACGGGCGTAACGGCAATGCTCGAAGACGAGAACGGCACTCTGTGGCTTGGAACGCACGGCGCTGGTTTGCTCAAATTCGACCGCGAACACCGGAGATTCATCCGTTACCGCAATAATCCTGCTGCCGCTGACAGCCTCCCCCAGAACTCTGTGGATAGCCTATTCGCGGATCGGGAAGGGAGCATCTGGGCTGGACTGGGCAGGAAGGGGCTCACCCGCTTTGCTACGAAGCCACTGCCGTTTACGAGATTGCTTCACAATCCGAGTAGTACGACTGATCCCTTTGTGGGTGCGATATACGAGGATCGTCAGGGAGTCCTGTGGGTCGGTACCCCCGAAGCACTCAACCGTATCGACCGTGAGACCGGGCACTACACCTCCTACCGCCGGACGGCCGGACCAGCAGCCAGTACCGATGTGATAACGATTCGCGAAGACCGCTCAGGCAATCTCTGGGTTGGCACTTATGGCCACGGGCTCCTCCGTTTCGACCGGCGGACCGGACAATTCAAGACGTACCAGCACAATCCGGCAGATCCATACAGTTTGAGCAACGGCTTTGTCTCGCGTCTGCTCGTCGACCATAACGGGACGCTCTGGGCCGCCACCGGGGACACTCTGAATCGTTTCCACGCAGCGACTGAGCGCTTCACGGCGTATAAGCTCGACCCGCAGAGAAACCTGTTCTATCAGGAACTGGTCGAGGATCGGGAGGGGACACTGTGGCTTGGCACTGACTCCTCAGGTCTGCGTCGTTTCGACCCGGCGACCAGTCAATTAACCGTCTACCAGCACGACATGAATCGTCCGGGGACGTTGAGCGACAACCGGGTAAACTCGGTGTACTTTGATGCCTCCGGCACGATGTGGCTCGGCACACAGAACGGGCTGAACAAGTTCGACCGGAAGAAGGGTACGTTCACTGCCTACACGCGACGGGATGGCTTGCCTGGCAACGCGGTGGGCTGCGTCCTCGAAGATGATCACGGCGATCTGTGGATGAGCACTAACAATGGGGTAGCCAGATTCAATCCGCAGAGCAGGACATTCAAGAGTTACTCGACTCCTGATGGACTGCCGGGCCCTGATTTGACCGGCTGGGGCGCGTGCTTCAAAAGTCCAAGTGGAGAGATGTTCTTTGGCGGGTTTAGTGGAGCCACAGCCTTCTTCCCGGACGGTGTGGACACTTTGTACACTCCGCCAATTGTCCTCACCAATTTCCAGTTGTCTGGGAATCCGATAGAGATTGGAGGTCATTCCCCCCTTCAAAAGTCCATCTCGTATGCCAGTGATCTGATTCTTTCTCGCCAACAAAATATCTTCTCGTTCACATTCGCAGCGCTCAGCTATTCCAATCCGGCGACGAACCGCTATCGATACAAGTTGGAGGGGTTGCAAGGCGATTGGACCGAAGTCGGCAGCGACCGGAGGCTGGCGACTTACACGACTCTGCCTGCCGGCAGGTACACCTTCCGCGCACAGGGCGCGACCAGCAGTGGCGCCTGGAGCGAGCCTGGGGTGGCGCTAAGGATCGAGATCTTGCCGCCATGGTGGGGCACATCGTGGTTCAGGGTAGCTTCTGCTGCGTTGATACTGGTTTCGATAGGGCTGCTCTATCAGGCGCGCATCCATCGGATGAAGCGGCAATTCCAGGCCCGACTGGAAGAGCGTGTGGGCGAACGCACGCGCATCGCTCAGGAACTGCACGATACGCTACTGCAGGGTTTTCTGAGCGCCTCCATGCAACTCCATGTTGCAACTGACAGCCTACCTTCCGATTCGCCCAGCAAGCCGCCGTTGAGCCGTATTCTTCAACTGATGGGGCAGGTGATTGAAGAGGGCCGGAACGTAGTCCGGGGCCTGCGCTCATCGCAAGATCCGTCTTTAGATCTCGAACAGGCATTCTCCCGGATCCGGCAGGAACTCTCCATTGAGGAGGAAATTGATTTTCGTGTCATCGTTGGAGGCCAGCCTCAGCCGTTGCACCCCGTCCTCCGCGATGAAGTCTACCGCATCGGCCGGGAAGCCCTAATCAATGCTTTCCGCCACTCCCGGGCCATGAAAATCGAAGTGGAGATCGAGTATGGCGCCAGGCACTTCCGCTTGCTCATACGTGATAACGGTCGCGGGATTGACCCCGGAGTGCTTCGGTCGGGCCGTGACCGGCATTGGGGACTTGCGGGAATGCGCGAGCGGGCAGAGAAAGCCGGCGCGCGACTCATTGTCCGGAGCCGCGCCGCGGCTGGAACAGAGGTCGAACTGTGCGTCCCAAGTCAGATCGCCCTCCAATGCCAGTTTTCAGATCGCTGGCAGAGATGGTTTGCCAAATTGTATCCGCGAAAAGCAGGAACAGAGACTACAGAAGCTAAGAAAGAAGGGAGATAAATGAGCGATCAAGCCCGCATCCGCGTCCTTTGCGTTGACGACCACCCCTTGCTGCGCGAGGGGATTGCCGCCATCATCAGCAATCAACCCGATATGCTGCTGCTGGCCCAGGCATCCACCGGCTGCGAAGCCATCCAAAAGTATCGGGAGCATCAGCCTGACGTTACCTTGATGGACCTCAGACTTCCCGACATGAGCGGCATAGACTCATTGATCGCGATTCGGGCGGAATTCCCCGATGCCCGGGTCATCATAGTGACGACGTATGAAGGAGACGTTGAAATCCAACGTGCCCTTGGGGCAGGAGCGCGCGGCTATATGCTCAAGAGCATGCCACCCAGAGATCTCGTCGAGGGGATCCGCGGTGTCCATGCGGGGAAGAAGCGCATTCCTCAGGAAGTGGCGAACCAGGTCGCCGAACATCTTGGTGAAGAAACACTGAGCGAGCGTGAGGTAGAGGTGCTCCGGCGCGTCGCCGGCGGGAACCGGAATCGGGACATCGCGGAACAGCTTTTCATTTCAGAGGAGACCGTCAAGGTTCACATCAAGCACATCATGGAGAAGCTGTACGCCAGTGATCGTACGCAGGCCGTGGCGATCGCCGTCCGCCGAGGAATCATCCAACTGTGAAAAAAACAAAATCCGTCTGGCACCGGGCAATGCCACGAAAGTGGTATGAAAAGATTCCGAATTCCAGGGATTCATTTGCGGTTGCAGTCCGTTACTCTCCACACAGGTGCGCTCGAAGCGCACGAACGAATATCAAGGAGGCGCGGACTGCAAAGGTTTTTTTCCACATTTCCGGGCGGATGGCCTTGCGTGGGCCTGCTGCTATTGCGCGCCGCCGTTGGACTGACGGCGGTCATTCAAGGCGGATTCTTTCTGACGGACCGTGGCAACCAGACACTTACGAACTGGGTAATCGGCCTAACAGCCGTCGCGAGCGGTGCCTTGCTTCTAATTGGGTTTCTAACCCCAATTGTTGGCATGTTGGTGGGGCTGGGTAGCGTAGGAATTGCGCTTTCATGGTTTCCGGCGCCAACGCTACATTTGCTCGACTCCTGGTTGGTGACTGTCTTCGTCGTCATTATGGCAGCCGCTCTCGTTTTCCTCGGCCCAGGCGCCTGTTCACTCGATTGCCGCTTGTTTGGGCGCCGCGAGATCCTTATTCCTCCCGCACCGCGTCCACCGAAATCCTGATTTTCTTACCTGTCCAAGTAGCCCGATCATTTCTCTCCATCGTTACCGCGTGATCGGGTGCAATTAAAAGTGGGAGTCACGGTGCCGCGGGATGAGCGCAAAAGACGGGCAAATAACGAGTCCGATATGGAGTGCGGCGACTTGTCGCCGCTTTCGTTCTGACGCCGGGGCCATAGCGGCGGCAAGTCGCCGCACTCCCAAAAGAGCTGGTTCGTCTGCAATTGACCAAAGCGGCACCTGAGGCGACTCCCACTTCTAATTGCACCCCGCGCGATCCACCGATTACCACGATAGTGTTATTCCTGCATACAGCTACAGTGGTTGAGAAAAAACACTCAATCTCGGGATGCGCTCATGGCCTCGATCCTACATAGTGTGATCCAAACGAGACGAAGGCGGCACGGTGGCAGACGAGAAGACGGCAAATCGCACCATTAGCGCCCGTAGGGCAAGGGAAGCAAGGATACGAACCCTATGTCACGGCTTTGGCCGCTATCTCCGGTTGTCGTTGCCCCCCTGGGCGCGGCACGCAAAAAATCGAGACAACTGGCAAACCAGCGCCTGGGAACGAAGGGCAAGTTTCACCGCCAACTTGCGCCACCCCCGACGACGAACATCTCTAAGGAGGCGATCCAGTGATTCGACATTTCCTTCTTATTGTCGTGCTGCTTGTCCCTGCCTCTGTATCGGCGCAGGGAAATCCGCGCAGCCCAACCGAGGTCTTGAGCTTGGAGCAGGCTGTGGCTCTGGCTCTGGAGAACAATCGCACGGTTAAAAACGCCGGGCTGGAGGTGTCAAAAGCTGAAGACCGTCTGGCCGTAGCTCGCACTCACCGCCTGCCTTCCGTTAGCTTTAATGCTTTTAGCTCGCTGCTGTTGCAACGGGTCGACTTCACGTTCAAGCAGGGCTCTCTGGGGGCCTCCCCATTCGGCACACCCAATCCCGCGCAAGATGCCACGATCAGTACGCCCAGAACGTTCAACTTATTTGCTTACGCCAGCGTCGACCAGCCGCTCTCTCAACTTTATCGCATCAACCTCTCGGTTCGACTGAGTGAAGTCGGCCGGCAGCTTGCCGGGGAGGATCTTCGCGCCCAACGCCAGTCGGTGGCCAACGACGTAAAGAAAGCCTACTTTGACGTCTTGCAAACTCAAAGTGCTTTGGAAGCTACTGAAAAGGCCATTGAGTTATACCGTGAGCTCGACCGGGTCACCGGAGAGTACGTCCTGCAGTTGGTCGCCCTGAAATCTCAGGGGTTGGAGGTGAAAACCCGGCTGGCCAAGGCGGAGTATGACGCACTCACCTTTCAGAATGCTCTAAGCTCACAGAAGGAGCGTCTCAATCAGCTTTTGGGCAGGGCTATTACGACCGAGTTTCGAGTGAACCCGATTCCTGAGATGAGTCCGTTCGAGATGGACCTCGCAGCAGCGCAAGGGCGCGCTCGGGAGCAGCGACCCGAAGTGAGGGAAGCTCGACTCAAATTGAAGCAAGCTGAACTGGATCGGCGGGTCAAGAAGTCAGAATTCATCCCCGATATTAGCCTGTCTTATCGCTTCATCTCTCCATTTGGAATAGAGTTTCTTCCGAAAAACATTTCCGCTGCAGGTTTATTTCTTAGCTGGGAGCCCTTTGACTGGGGAAGGAAGCGGAGGGAACTGGCCGAGAAGGCGAAGACACAAAAGCAGGCGGACAACGGCGCGGAGGATGCGGAGGCCCTGGTGTTGCTCGATGTTAACACCCGGTTCCGCAAGCTTCAGGAAGCACGGGCCTTGCTGCGTATCAATGAACTGAACCAGGAAACTGACCGTGAGAAACTGAGAGTCACCTCGAATCGATATTCGCAAAAGGCTGCGTTGCTAGACGACGTTTTGCAGGTCCAGGCGGGCTTGGCGCAGTCCAACAATCAATATCGACAGGCGCTGGCGACCTTCTGGACGGCCAAGGCCGATTTTGAGCGCGCCGTTGGAGAAGATCAATGAATCGACTGAACAGACTATTACTCCGCAGCTTCGCGATTCTTCGTGTCTTCGCGCCTTCGTGGTGGATCGGAGTCAGGGTTTACCACGAAGACACGAAGACGCAAAGGCTCCCCAGGCTTCACGGCCCGGGGTGTATTACTTGGGCTCTCTTGCTGATTTCTCTGACGTCCTGCAGCCATGAAACACGAAAAGCGGAAAAGACCGCTGTACCAGTCCGTGTGGCCGCCGTCGAGATCTTCACGCCCAGGGCCGGCGAGCGCTACTCGGCCTCCATCGAACCTGCCCGCCAAGTGAACCTTGCGTTCCGTGTGAGTGGCATTGTCCAGTACCTTCATCAGATCCGTGCGGCCGACGGCCACATGCGTTCTCTTGAACCAGGGGACATGGTGACGGCTGGCACCGTGTTGGCCCGGCTTCGGCAAGAGGACTACGACATTCAACTCAGACAGGCGCAGGGCCAGCTGGATGCTGCTCGTGAGAACGAGAAGGCTGCGCGGGCGCAAGTGGGCCAGGCTCAGGCTGCAAGCGCCAGGGCCGAGGCAGATTTCGCGCGAGCGAAGGCGCTTAGCGAAAGCCAAAGTCTGACCCAGCCTGATTTCGATTCCGCCAAAGCCCAGCACGATTCCACGCGGGCGCAGGTTGAGGCCGCGCGCGCACAACTGGAAGCGGCCGCCGCCCAGCTCCACTCTGCGGATGCGGCTCTTGCCTCCGCACGGCTGGCGCTGCAGGACACTTCTCTGGCCGCCCCTTTTTCCGCGGCCGTGGTGCAGAGGAGCATTGAGCTCGGCGCTCTCGTCGGACCCAGTCTGACTGCAATGTCTTTGGCCGACCTGAGCTCCGTCAAGGCCTCCCTCGGCGTTCCCGACTTGGTCGCGGTTCATCTCAAGCGTGGAGAGGCATTGTCGATCTTTGCAGAAGCTCTGCCGGAACGCGAATTCCGCGGCGTTGTCACCGCCGTTGCCGCCGTGGCTGACTCCAACACCCGCCTCTTCCAGGTTCAGCTAACTCTGCCCAACCCACAGGCCGCGCTTAAACCCGGAATGATCGCGACGCTCTCGCTGGGCAGCCCGATCAAAGCGGAACCGGTGCCGGTCGTACCTCTCAGCGCGGTAGTCAGACCTCAGGAAGGCACCACGGGCTTTGCGGTTATGGTGATTGAAGAAAACCAGGCCCGGCGCAAGCCGGTAGTGCTCGGAAACACCTATGGAGACCGGATCGCAGTGGTTCATGGATTGAAATTGGGTGAGCGTGTCGTGGCCTCGGGTGCGACGCTCATCGCAGAAGGTGACAACGTGGAGGTGATTCCGTGATTCACCCCAAAGATGACGAACTGATCAGCAAAACTCATAACACCTCCCGCTTTTGCGTGGAAAACCCGCAGATCACCTGGGTCCTGCTGATTGGCACGGTCATTTGGGGTATATACGGCTACTCCCATATGCCCCAGCGCAAGGACCCTGACATTCCCCCAAAACAGGCGATGGTCATCACGCCGTGGCCTGGCGCCAGCGCCGAAAAGGTTGAAGAACTTGTGACGCGCAGCGTAGAAAAGACCATCGCTTCGAACTCGAATGTCTCGCGCATCGAGTCTGTCTCCAGAAGCCATGTCTCGACGGTGACGTTCACGCTCTCGAACCGGCTGAAGGAAACGGGTCAGGTTCTGGATGACATCGGCGGCCGCCTGGAGGCAATTGGTGACCTCCCCCAAGGCGCCGGCCCTATCAATTATGTACGGGACTTCGGCGACACCGCCACGCTGCTCCTCACGGTGGCGAGCCCCAAAGCCGGCGAAACCGAGATCGCGCTCCGTGCCCAGTCGATCAGGGATGCGATTCTGGCGGCGCGGCCCAAGAACTCGGCCGGACGCATGTCGCTCGTGTACTGTTTCCCGCCTGCCGTGGACAAGCGTTTGATCGTGCTGGGAGTGACTCAGTTTGCCGAGTACGCGCGCCGCCAGAACACCGCGAAAGACATTCGGATTCTTGACGGCCCGGGTTTTGTCGGCATCGATGGCGAGGCCGCGGTAGACGACAAGACCGCGCTCGATTTCCTTCACGCCTTCCTCGCCGAGCGCTATGGGACAATGGATATGCATCCCGACGCTTGGGAGCCCTTCGTGGTTCGTGACCCCTCCGAAGTTCCAGTCAAGTTGGTTGCCGTTGCCGGTGAAAAGTACAGTTACCGGGAGATGGATGATTTTACCGACACCATGGAGAAGGCGTTGCTCGCCACGGCCCGCACCCCCGACGGCCCCCCCCTCGTCGCCAAAGTGGTTCGATCGGGTATCCTGCCCGAGAAGATTTATCTCTTCTATTCGCAGCAGCGCCTGGCGTCCTACGGCCTCAAGTCGGAGATCCTCCCCAATATTCTTCAGGCACGCAATATCACCGTGGCCGGCGGCCAACTCGAACTTAAAGACAAGAGTATCTCTATCGATCCGTCCGGCGAATTTCGCAGCGAGCATGAAATCGGAGATGTCACCGTGGGCATCTCACCGTACGGATCGCCCCTCTATTTGCACGATTTCGTCGACACCGTTCGCGCTTACGACAGTCCACCGAGGTATCTGAGCTACTACTCGTGGCGCGACCCGCAAGGCCGCTGGCAACGGACGCGTGCCATTGTCCTCAGCGTTCAGATGGGTTCAGGGCAGCAGATCAACCGCTTCGCGGAGGGAGTCGATGCCACCCTCGCCGACCTCAAGGTGCGTCTGCCGAAAGATTTGATCGTCACTCGCACCAGCGACCAGCCACAGCAGGTCGAGGAAAATGTTGAGCTGTTCATGAACAGTCTTTACGAGGCGATTGTCCTGGTGGTGGTCGTTTCGCTCATCGGTTTTTGGGAATGGCGGTCGGCGCTCCTGATGGCTATCTCGATACCGCTGACCCTGCTGATGACGTTCGGCATGGCTTATGTGCTGGGCATCGACCTCCAGCAAGTCTCCATCGCCAGCCTGATCATCGCGCTGGGCCTTCTCGTGGACGATCCCGTAGTGGCAGGCGACGCGATCAAGCGTGATCTGGCGGCCGGGCATCCGTCTCGCGTCGCCGCCTGGTTGGGTCCGACCAAGCTGGCTACGGCGATTCTGTACGCCACCGTCACCAACATCGTGGCTTACCTGCCGTTCCTGGCTCTCGGGGGCAATACGGGCCAATTCCTCTACTCCCTGCCGGTGGTGCTGACGTGCTCGCTGGTCGCCTCGCGGATCGTATCCATGACCTTCATACCGCTGCTGGGTTACTATATTTTGCGCCCGCGTCACGAGCCGGGCATCGAAGAACGCCGCGGTCGTGGCTTTGCGGCCAGATACTACCATGCCGGACAGTGGGCCATCCGGCATCGCTGGCTCGTGTTGACGGCTTCCTTCGGGATTCTAGTTGCCGGCGGATTGATCGGAACAAATCTGAAGAAGCAGTTCTTTCCGAAGGACCTGTCTTATCTAGCCTTCATGGACATCTTTTTGCCTGAGGATGCGCCTTTCAATCTGGCGAACCGCACGGCCCAGCAAGTGGAGAGCATCGTGCAGCGGGTCTCTGCCGAAGAGAAGCGGCCGCTCGAGTCCCTGAGCACCTTCGTCGGGGGAGGGGGTCCCCGCTTCTGGTATTCGCTGTCGCCGGAACCGCATCACCCCAACTACTCCCAGATTGTCTTGCTCTTCAAAGACAAACACGACACCGGACATTTACTCCCGCGTTTGCAGGAGCGGCTCTCGCGTGAGGTCGCGGGCGCCCGGATCGACGTGCGGCAACTGGAGACCGGCGACGCGGTGGGGCTGCCCGTGGCCATTCGTGTTTCCGGCGAGAGCATCGAAGCACTCCGTGCCGCCGCGGATCGTGTGAGGGCGATTCTGAAGGCCAATCCGAAGGCCGCGCGGGTGCGCGATGACTGGGGAGAGGATCGGTTCAACGTGCAACTCGCCATTGACCCCGACCGTGCCAACCTCGCCGGAGTGACGAATCGCGATGTCGCCGCCGCCTCGGCCACAGGTGTGAGCGGGTATCAGGTGACGACGTTGCGTGAAGGAGACAAGCAGATTCCAGTGGTGACGCGCCTGCGTATGGACGAGCGCGCCCGGCTGAATGACATCAATGACCTCTATGTATACTCCAGCACCGGCACGCAAAGAGTACCGCTGCGGCAGATCTCGCGGATCGAATACAGCTTGCGCAACGAGGTTATCCGGCGGCGTAACCAGTTTCGCACGATCACGGTCTCGGCTTCACCCCGGGAAGGAATACTAGCCTCGGAAATCATGGAAGACATCCGGCCGAGCTTGCGGACTGTGACGGCCTCGCTACCCCCTGGCTATCGCTTGGAAATCGGCGGCGAAGAGGAAAAGCAGGTCCAGGGCTTTGGCGAGCTGGTCGTGGTGCTCGCGATTTCGGTTGTAGCGATTTTCCTCGCGCTGGCCTTTCAGTTCAAGAACGCCGTCAAGCCATTCATCGTGTTCGCTGCCGTGCCTTACGGGGCAGTCGGCGCCCTGGCGGCACTGTGGGTTATGGGAGCGCCCTTCGGCTTCATGGGTTTCCTTGGGGTCGTTAGCCTGGTCGGCGTGATCGTCAGCCACATCATCGTCTTGTTTGATTTCATCGAAGAAAAGCACGCCGAAGGCGAACCCTTCGAGCAGGCAGTGCTCGATGCCGGCATCATCCGCCTGCGCCCCGTGATGATCACGGTGGGCGCAACGGTGATTGCCCTCTTCCCGCTGGCCGCACACGGCGGCCCGCTCTGGGAGCCCATGTGTTACGCGCAGATCGGAGGGCTCATCTCGGCCACTTTCATTACTCTGCTGCTGGTACCCGTGATCTATTCGATCTGCGTTCTCGATCTCAAGTGGATCAAATGGGAAACGACAGGGGACCGACAGCAGGCCCCTGAGGCAGAGCCAACAATGACGTAACGAATGCTTCCGGGGCAGGTCCCCGTTACCACAATAGTGATATCGCCAGATGAGTCTCCAGTGGT
>WNGD01003476.1_pt1 | contig 15913 bp, 15 predicted proteins | sample 5400671 | NCBI WGS metagenome assembly WNGD01 (sample SAMN13153369, study PRJNA577476) | soil metagenome | isolation source: 40 cm soil or saprolite under grassland replicate 2 | place: USA:California | collected 2016-06-15 | reverse complement strand
AGCACCCTGGACGGGTTCCGGCTGTCGCGGCTGGATCTGGAGCAGCGCCGGGAGGGCGACGTGCTCGGCGCGGCGCAGGAACCGCTCCACCCGGTCGCAGACGACTTCCCCGCCTGGCAGCGCGACCGCCGCCATGTTGGCCCTGATGACCCGGGTCACCCGCGCGTCCGACTCGACGAACACCACCTGGGCGGCGCCACGGGACAGCGCCTCCAGGCCTACCGCCCCCGAGCCCGCGAACAAGTCGAGGACCCTTGCCCCGTGCAGCGGGCCGTGGATCGCGTCCACGGTTGCGAACAGCCCCTCTCTGGCCCGGTCACTCGTCGGCCGGGTCACCGTCCCCTTCGGCACCGCCAACCGCCGCCCGCGCGCGGCTCCCGCGATGATCCGCGTCACCGCCACTCCCGGCCGCTCACGGCGCCCCGCCCATGCTTCCCCGGGAACCCGGTGTCACGCCTTTTCCAGGAACTCGGCCTGCTCTTCGTCGAGCAGCGAGCCGATCGCCGCCGCGAGCACCGGGTGGGCGGCCAGTTCCGGGTCGGCGTCTACCAGGGCGGTTGCCTCCTCCCGCGCCTGGCCGATCAGTGTCTCGTCGCTGAGCAGCGTGAGCAGCTTGAGGCTCCGTTTCCGGCCCGCCTGCGCCGCGCCGAGCACGTCGCCCTCCCGGCGCTGCTCCAGATCCAGCCGCGACAGCCGGAACCCGTCCAGGGTGCTAGCCACGGCGTCAAGCCTGTCCCGCGCCTTGGTTCCCTCGGCCGCCTCGGTGACGAGAAGGCACAGTCCCGGCTCACTGCCGCGGCCGACGCGGCCACGCAGCTGGTGCAGCTGGGACACGCCGAACCTGTCCGCGTCCATGACGACCATCGCGGTGGCGTTGGGCACGTCCACGCCGACCTCGACCACCGTCGTCGCCACCAGCACGTCGGCGACCCCGTCGGCGAAGGCGCGCATCGCCGCCTCCTTCTCCTCCGTCGGCAGCCGCCCGTGCAGCACCCGCAGGCGCAGGCCTGCCAGCGGGCCCTCGGCCAGCGCGGGCGCCAGGTCAAGCACGGCCAGCGGTGGCCTGCGCGGGCTCCAGTCCTCCTCGTCCTCCCCCAGGCCCATCTCAGGGTCGTCGGAATCCGCGTGCGCGGAGCCATCCGTTTTGCCGGCTGGTCGTGAGGGGTCGTCCCCGCCGATCCGGGGGCAGACGACATAAGCCTGTCGCCCCTCGCCCACCTCTTCCCGGATGCGCTCCCACACCCGGGCCAGGTAGTGGGGCTTGGCGGCCGCCGGCACCACATGGGTGGCGATCGGCGAGCGGCCGGCCGGCAGTTCGGTCAGCGTCGAGGTATCCAGGTCGCCGTAGACGGTCATGGCGACCGTGCGCGGGATCGGGGTCGCGGTCATCACCAGCACGTGCGGGGGCGCCCCCTGGGCCTTCTCCCGCAGTGCGTCCCGTTGCTCCACCCCGAACCTGTGCTGCTCGTCGATCACGACCATGCCCAGGTCGGCGAACTGCACGTACTCGGTGAGCAGCGCATGGGTGCCGATCACGATCCCCGCCGCGCCGGACGCCGCGTCCAGCAGCGCCTCGCGGCGGGCCGCCGCTCCCTGCGAGCCGGTCAGCAGCGCGACCCGGGTCGCCTGGTCCGCGCCGTCCAGCCGTCCTGCCTGCCCGAACGGGCCGAGCAGCTCGGTGATCGACCGGTAGTGCTGCTGGGCGAGGACCTCGGTAGGGGCGAGCAGCGCAGCCTGGCCGCCGGCGTCGATCACCTGCAGCATCGCCCGTACGGCGATCACTGTCTTGCCGGAGCCAACCTCGCCCTGCAGCAGCCGGTGCATGGGATGCGCGCGAGCCAGGTCGCCGGCGATCGTCCCGCCCGCGTCCCGCTGGCCCTTGGTGAGGCTGAACGGAAGCCGCGCGTCGAACGCATCAAGAAGGCCGCCCGCCCGCCCCGGGCGGGCGGTGGCCGGCAGGGCCGCCGCGGCCCGGCGGCGCTGGGCCAGCACCGCCTGCAGGACGAACGCCTCGTCCCACTTGAGCCGGACCCGGGCGCGGTCGGCTTCGGCCATGTCGGCCGGGCGGTGAATGCCCCGCAGCGCGGTCGCGAGCCCGTCCAGCCGGTGGCGCTGGCGCAGTGCCTCCGGGAGCGGATCGTCGACCTCACCCAGGGTGTCGAGTACGACCCGCACGCACTTCTCGATGTCCCAGGAGGAGAACTCCCTGGTCGCCGGGTACACCGGGATCAGCTCGGCGGCGTATTCCGCGGCCTTGCCGACGTCGTCGGCGCCGAGGAGCTTGAACTCCGGATGGGCGAGCTGCCGTTTGCCGGCGAAGGTGGACACCTTTCCGGCGAACATGCCATGGCGGCCCGGGCTCAGCTGGCGTTCCCAGAACTCGACCTTGTTGAAGAACGTCAGCGCCAGCCTCGCGCTGCCGTCGGTCACCGTCACCTCGAGCAGCCTGCCGCGGCGCGATTGCATCCGCCGGGATGTGACTTTCGCGACCTGGGCGAAGACCGTCACCTGCTCGCCGTCTTGCAGCGACGCCAGATCGGTCAGGTCACCGCGGTGGACATAGCGGCGCGGGTAATGGCGCAGCAGGTCGCCCGTGGTGCGCAGGTCGAACGCCTTCTCCGCCCTGGTGGCAGCCTTGCCCCCCACCACGCCGCGAAGCGGTTCTTCCAGGCTCGCCATGGCCTCCCAGGATAGGCGGCCGGGCGGGCAGAAATGCGTACGGCGTGCGTCCTGCCATCCGCGTGGCGGGCTCCGGTTCGCGCCGGGGGCGGAGAGTCGGATATCCTTCGACGGCTGGCCCTGGCGGGCGCCTGGGCGGCAACCAGCCTCCCCAACCACACCAACGGAGCGAACCCGTGGCTGCTGTCTGCGACATCTGCGGCAAGGGGCCGGGCTTCGGCAACAGGGTCTCCCACTCGCACCGCCGCACCCCCCGCCGCTGGAACCCCAATATCCAGGTGGTGCACGCCACGGTCAACGGGACGCCTAAGCGGCTGCACGTGTGCACATCCTGCATCAAGGCCGGGAAGGTCACTCGCTGACGCCACGGCACCGCCAGCCGTGATCCGCCGGCGCGGTTTGCCGCACCGGCCGTCAGCCCGGCCCGGAGGGGACCACGCTCACCCGCCCGGCCCGGAAGGACCCACGCTCACCCGTCCGGGAAGCCTGCGCTCACCCGGCCCGGAAGCCCAGGTTCATGAAGCCCCGCCTCAGGCCGGTTCTCCGGCTCACCCCCTCAGGCCGGTTCTCCGGCTCACCCCCTCAGGCCGGCTCTCTTTCCGCTCACCCGCCTCAGGCCTGCTCTCTCCGGCTTAACGGTTTCTCCAGCTCGGGCTGTCTTCCCGCTGTTGTGGTTCAAGGACCCTGCTGGTCTGGCACGCCTGGCCGTCGAAGGCACACCCGGAGGGCGGCCCGGGCGGCCCGGAGACCGCGAGGACGACCCGGATGCTGCCGTCCACACCGCCGGTCTGCCCGGGCGCAGAGTCCGGCGTCACGAGGACCGCATGATCACCGCTGGTGGTCCACCGGCCGCCCCAGACGCCGATGATGTGGGCCGAGTTGTAGCTGAGGCGCAGCTGCCAGTTCGCTGGTGCCCGCCCCCCAGGGCCGGTGATCGTGATTTGCCCGGTGAACCCGCTCTGCCATTCACGCATCGTCCGGTACTGCATGAAAGGCCGCTGCCCGCTCGCGGGCGCCCCGCTCGCGCCGGGAGCGGATGAGGCCGGCGGATTCGGGTCCTTCAGGGCGGGCGACGGCGTCGCCAGCTGCCGGCCGGGGCTGGCCGTCGCCAGGCCCCCGTCGCCCGGAGTACCGCTCACGCAGCCCTTGACCCGGCAGGGTTGCCCACCTGCCGGCGGCGTCCCGCCGTAGCTGATGACGGTCCTGGTCATGGGGTAGGCCAGCACGGCCGCGATGACGATACCCAGGCCGGCCGCGAACGTCGGGGTCACCAGGACGCGGCGCACGGCAGGGCCGAAGTACCTAGCCCTCGCCCGGGTGGCCTCGGACCGCCTGCGGCGGCTTGGCGCCTGGTGCCGAGGCGCCGGCCTCTTACGGTGTCGTGACATGAGGGGGAGTCGCTGCCGTGCGTTCCGCTTGAGTTAAGAAGCCTTGAGTTAGGAAGCTCAATGTAATCCATCCCACAGTTGATGAGATAGAGATGGGAATCTCAGATGAAGTGATCCCAGCCGGGCCGGCCCCGGAAGGGCCGGCCGTTCACGCTGACTCCCTGCCCTTCGGTCACACGCCCGATCACCTGCCAGCGCGCCGGGAGCGTGGCACCAGGCGGGAACGTGGCGGCCAGCGCGTGATCCTCGCCGCCGGTCAGCATCCACACCAGCGCGCGGGCCGGCCCGCCGCCCTGCCCGGCTGACTCGGCACGCTCGGCTGGCCCGGATCGCTCGGCTGGCCCGGATCGCTCGGCTGGCCCGGCACGCTCGGCTGGCCCGGCGGGACCGGACGCGCCGAGCCGTGCCGCGGCGGCGAGCAGGTCGTCGCCGGGCTCCAGGCGGGCCGTGTCGATGTCGATGAGCACGCCGCTGGCCTGCGCCACGTGGCCCACGTCGGCCACCAGCCCGTCGCTGACGTCGATCATCGACGTGGCCCCGAGCGCCGCCGCCTCCGGCCCGGCGTCGTACGGCGGGCGTGGCCACCGGTAGGCCGTCACCAGCGCCGCCGGCTCGGCCAGGCCGGCGCCGAGCAGCGCCAGGCCGGCCGCCGCATACCCCAGCACGCCCGCGACGGCCAGCAGGTCACCCGGCCGGGCGCCGGCCCGCGTCACCGGCTCGCGGCCCGCCAGGTCCCCCAGAGCGGTGACCGCGAGCATAATCGCGTCCGCGCTGGAGACGTCCCCGCCGACCACGGTCGCGCCGGTGCGTGCGCACTCGGCCGCCATTCCGGAGACGAAGTCCTGCGCCCAGGCGACCGGAAGGTCCCCCGGCGCCGCCAGCCCGACCAGCAGCGCGACCGTCGTGGCGCCCATCGCCGCCACGTCAGCCAGGTTGCGCGCCGCCGCCTTCCCACCGACGTCGGCCGGCGCCGACCAATCGCGGCGGAAATGCCGCGCTTCCACCAGGAGATCCATGGTGGCCACCACGCGGCCATCCGGGGCGGCCAGCACCGCCGCGTCGTCGCCAACCCCGACGACCGTTCTCCCGCCCCGCGGGAGCTGGGCCGTGATGGCCGCGATGAGCCCGAACTCACCCAGGTCCCCGACGGTCACCGCACCTCCCGCGGTGGCATGTGGCGCCGCTACGGCCGCCGGCCGCTTCCCAGAGACCCGGCAACAGGACTGCCGGGCTCGCGCGTCCCCGCATCCGCGGCTGACCCGCTCCCTGATCCGGCACCCTGCCGCCGGCGCCTCTAGGGTAGCGTTGCCTTTCCGGATCTACCCGGGAGGACCGCATGGTGCAGGCGTACATCCTCGTTCAGACAGAGGTCGGGAAGGCCGCTGAAGTCGCCGTTCGCATCGGCGAAATCTCCGGGGTGACCCAGGCGGAGGACGTCACCGGTCCCTACGACGTTATCGTCCGCGCCGAGGCCGAGAACGTTGACGATCTCGGGCGTCTGGTGGTAGCGCAGATCCAGGCCGTCTCCGGCATCACCAGAACTCTGACCTGCCCCATCGTGCACATTTAAGGCCGGGCCAACGCTGGCCTGGCCTGGATTGATCAGGCTTGCCCGCCAGCCCGCCGCCTTCGTGCCTGCCCGCCAGCCCGCCGCCTGCTTGCTTGCCCGCCTGGACCCGCCTTCTTGGTGATCATGACTTTGGTGGCGCTCCGGGCCCCCCAAGCTCTTGGGCACGGCTCGGGTCCGCCAGCCGCGCGGCGAGCGCGGCAGTGCGGGTCCCCAGCCCCAGCTCACCGGCCCCGCGCAGGTCCGCGGGCTCGTCGACGTCCCGCCGGAGGCCGCGCAGACCGGGCTGGGCCAGTTCTACCGCGCCAGCGGCCCGGTGGCGGGCGGCGGACCGGGGGCCGAACCTCGGCCGGAACACGGTTCCCGGGCGCGCGGTGTACAGGGTGGTCCCGGATCCGGCGGAGTCCGGCACGAACGCCTGCGGCCATCGCGCCGCGGCGCGCAGGGCACTGGTCAGCTCGGCGGGGCGCAGGGCGGGAAGGTCGGCGGCGAGGCCGCCGATCCCTGACCGCGGCCAGCGGGACCTGGCGAGCGCGGCCCCGTGGCGCAGCGCCTGGTTGAGCCCCCGCCCGGGCTCGTCCGGGACGATCACGGCGCCGAGCCCGGCCAGCACCTCCGCCGCCCGCGGATCGTCGGTTACCACGATCACGCTGCCCACCTGGGGTGACTCCAGCGCGGCCGCCACCGTGTCCGCCGCCATCGCGAGCGCGAGCGCGGGCCGGTCCGGCCCGGCGAGCGCGGCCAGGCGCGTCTTGGCATGGGCAAGTACCTTGACGGGGACGACCAGGGACCACGGGAACAGATTCGCAGCGGGCGGCGCGGGCATACCGTGATCCTGCCTCGACACCGGGGCGCGTCAACCGGGAGACTGGCCAGATGACGATGCGGAGACGGCGCGGATGAGCGAGCGGGCGGACCTGGGATACTCACCGGCCTGGCGCCGCGGCACGGAGATTGTCCTGCCACCGCTCATCCGGGCGGCGATGAAACGCGACTGGCACGGCCAGGAGCACATCCCACGCGAGGGTGGCGTGATCATCGCCCCGAACCACCTGTCCTACGCCGACTGGGCCGCCGTCGCCCTGTTCGCCCACCAGGCGGGCCGCTACCCGGCGTTCCTCATCAAGTCGCCCGTGTTCGACGTGAAGCTCATCGGGCCGTTCCTGCGCTCCGTCGGCCAGCTGCCGGTGAGCCGCGGCCAGATCGACGCGGCGCTGGTGCTCAAGGACGCGGAGCGGAGCCTGCGCGCGGGGGAATGCCTCATCGTCTATCCGGAGGGGACCGCCACCCGGGACCCGGCGCTGTGGCCGATGGTAGCCAGGACCGGCGTGGCCAGGCTCGCGCTGGTCACCGGCGCCCCGGTGATTCCGGTCGCCCACTGGGGCGCGCAGGTCATCCTGCCGTACGGGAGCAAGAAGCCCCATCTGGTGCCGCGCCACCTGGTGAAGATGCTGGCCGGCCCGGCCGTCGACCTGTCCGGCTATGCGGGCCGGCCGCTGGACAGGGAGGTGCTGCGGGCCGCCACCGCAGCGGTCATGGCCGACATCACCGGCCTGCTCGCGCAGCTGCGCGGAGAGCCGGCGCCGGCCGTGCCCTTCGATCCCGCCGCCGCACGCCGCGCCAGGGCAAAGCCGGGCGGCCAAACCGAGCCACCCGGCGACGGCCAGTCCCGGAAGGCGGCGCCGGCGTGAGCGCCGCCGTCATGGGCGCTGGCATGTGGGGCACGACCTTTGCGCAGGTGCTCTGCGACGCGGGGACTCCTGCGGTGCTCTGGGGCCGCAGGCCTGAGCTGACCGAGGCGATCAACCAGCGTCATGAGAACCCCGACTACCTGCCGGGGATCACGCTGACCAGCGCGCTCCGGGCGACCTGCGACCCGGCTGCCGCGCTGCACGGCACGGACCTGGTCGTGCTGGCGGTGCCGGCCCAGACGCTGCGCCAGAACCTGGACAGCTGGGCCGGGCTGCTGCCGCCCGGCGCGCTGCTCGTCAGCCTGATGAAGGGCATCGAGAACGGCACCCACCTGCGGATGAGCGAGGTGATCGCCGAGGTCACCGGCGCCGGACCGGACCGGATCGCGGTGATCAGCGGCCCGAACCTCGCCAGGGAGATCGCCGCCCACCAGTACGCGGCGACCGTGGTGGCCTGCACCGACGACGCCATGGCCAAGCACTTGCAGCAGGCCTGCCACACGCCGTACTTCCGGCCCTACACCAACCCGGATGTGATCGGCTGCGAGCTCGGCGGCGCCGTCAAGAACGTGATCGCGCTCGCGGTGGGCATCTCGATCGGCATGGGCCTCGGGGACAACACCCGGTCCCTGCTCATCACCCGCGGCCTGGCCGAGATCGCCAGGCTGGGCGCGGCGCTGGGCGCCGACCAGCTCACGCTCGCCGGCCTGGCCGGGATGGGCGACCTGGTCGCCACCTGCAGCTCGCCGCTCTCGCGCAACCGGACCTTCGGGGAGAACCTGGGCCGCGGCATGAAGCTCGCGGACGCCGCCGCGAGCGCGTCGCAGGTGACCGAGGGCGTGAAGTCGGCCGGGCCGGTGCTGGAACTCGCCAACGCCCACGGCGTGGAGATGCCGATCACCGAGGTGGTCGCCGCTGTCACCCAGGGCCGGATAGGGGTAGCCGAGGCCGTTACGCTGCTGGCCTCGCGCTCGGCCAAGCCGGAGCGCTACGGAGTCTGACGCTGCCGCCGACGTCGCACCCCGAGAGGAGAACGACACTGAACCAGCAACGGAAGATCAGGGTAGCGGTCGTGTTCGGCGGGCGGAGCTCGGAGCACGCGGTGTCGTGCCTGGGCGCCGGGCATGTGCTCGCGGCGCTCGACCGTGACCGTTATGAGGTCGTGCCGGTGGGCATCGCCCGAGACGGCCGCTGGATCCTGGCCCCGGATGACCCGGGCCGGCTGGCGATCACGGGGGGCGAGCTGCCGTCCGTGGAGGCCATGGCCGCCCCCGGCACCGAGATCGCCGCCCGTCTCGACCCGGCGACGCGCGGCCTCGTGGTCACGGCCCCGGGTGATGTGCCGCACAGCCTCGGCGAGGTCGACGTGGTGCTGCCCCTGCTGCACGGCGCGTACGGCGAGGACGGCACGCTCCAGGGCCTGCTGGAGATGGCGGGCGCCAGGTACGCGGGCGCCGGTGTGTTCGCCAGCGCAGCCGGCATGGACAAGGAGTACATGAAGCTGATCTTCGCCGCGCGCGGCCTGCCCGTCGGGCGTTACGTGGTCGTCCGCGACCGTGACTGGCGCCAGCACGAAACGGATGGCGCGCCCCGGGCCGCGGCCACGCCCGAGCGCAAACGGGTGCTGGACGAGATCGGCGAGCTTGGCTGGCCGGTCTTCGTCAAGCCCGCGCGCGGCGGGTCCAGCATCGGCACGACCCGCGTGCCCGATCCAGCCGGGCTGGAGGAGGCGATCGAGATCGCGCGCGAGCACGACCCGAAGGTGCTCGTGGAGGCGGCGGTGCCGGGCATGGAGATCGAGTGCGCCGTGCTCGAGGGCGCCTCGGGCGGCCCGCCGGATGCGAGCATCCCGGCCCAGGTGCTGATCGGCGGGGACGCCGAGTTCTACGACTTCCAGGCGAAATACCTGGAGGCGGACACCGCGATGGCCATCCCGCCGCCGATCGGCAGCGACGCCATCGAGGAGGTCAGGCGGCTGGCGTGCGCGGCCTTCGACGCGCTCTCCTGCGAGGGCCTGGCCCGGGTCGACTTCTTCTACACCCCGCAGGGACGGATCGTCCTCAACGAGATCAACACGATGCCCGGCATGACCTCGGCGTCGGCGTTCCCGCTCATGTGGGAGGCGACCGGGCTGACGCTCCCGCAGCTGTGGGACCGGATCATCCAGACCGCGCTGCGCAGGCGGCCGGGATTGCGCTGAGAGCCGGGCGGTCCGAAAGCCGGGCCGTGCCGAGGGCCAGCGTCACGCGCGCCCAGCCACCCGGAGAGACCCGATCATGCAGGCCACAGTCCGCAGCTTCGACCCCGCGACGCGGTCGGGAAGCGTGTTCCTCGACGACGGGACCGTCACCGCGTTCGGCCCCGCGGCCTTCGCCGGCTCGGGCCTGCGGCTGCTCCGCCCGGGCCAGCGGGTGGCCATCGGATGTGACTCCGGCGGCGCGATCGTCAGCCTGACGCTGGCCACGCTCCCGGCCGGGGATGCGGCGGAGGGCGCGGACCAACCGGCGGAGGGCGCGGACTAACCGGCGGAGGGCGCGGACTAAACGGCGGAGGGCGCGGACTAAACGGTCATCCGGCAACCGGGAGCCAGGCCGGCCGCTCACGCTCGTAACGCGCGATGTCGTCGGCGTGCCGGAGCGTCAGCGAAATGTCGTCGAGGCCTTCCATCAGCCGCCAGCGCGTGTAGTCGTCGATCTGCAGCGGGACTGCGGGCAGCGGCGGCTCCCCGGCCGCCCCCTCGACCCTGACCTCACGCGCAGCCAGGTCCACCGTGATCTGCAGCGCCGGGTCGGCCTCGATCGCGTCCTGGAGTGAGCTGACGGCATCGGCCGGCAAGAGCACCGGGAGCAAGCCCTCCTGTATCGAGTTGTTGTAGAAGATGTCCCCGAACCGCGCGGAGATGACGGCCCGGAACCCGTAGTCGGCGAGAGCCCACACGGCGTGCTGGCGGGACGACCCGATTCCGAAATCGGGGCCGGCGACGAGGATGGTCGCGCCCTCCGATTCCGGGCGGTTGAGGACGAAGCCGGGGTCGGCCCGCCAGGCGGCGAACAGCCCGTCCCCGAAGCCGGCCCGGCTGACCCGCTTCAGGTAATCGGAGGGGATGATCTGGTCGGTGTCGACGTTGCTGTGCCGCAGCGACACGCCGCGGCCGGTATGGGTCGTGAAGGGCTCCATCTGCCTGTCTCCGGTTGTCGGTGCGGGCGGTCACAGATCAGCGGGGGCCGTCAGCCTGCCGGTCACCGCCGTGGCGGCGGCGACCAGCGGTGACACCAGGTGCGTGCGCGCGCCATCGCCCTGCCGGCCCTCGAAGTTGCGGTTGGAGGTCGATGCGCTGCGCTCACCGCGCGCCATCGTGTCCGGGTTCATGCCCAGGCACATCGAGCAGCCGGCCGACCGCCACTGCGCTCCGGCTTCGGTGAACACCTCGGCCAGGCCCTCCTGCTCGGCCGCGGCCTTGACCGCCATCGAACCGGGCACGACCAGCATCCGGACCCCGCTAGCCACCTTCCGGCCGCGCAGCACCTCAGCGGCGGCCCGCAGGTCCTCCAGCCGGCCGTTGGTGCACGACCCCACGAACACCGTGTCCACCGCGACGTCGGTGAGGGGGGTGCCGGGGGCCAGGTCCATGTAGGCGAGGGCGCGCTGTGCGGAGGCCCGCGCGGCCGGGTCGGGCATCGCGTCCGGGTCGGGCACCACCGACCCCAGCGGGCCGGCCTGTGCCGGGTTGGTCCCCCACGTCACGAACGGGGTGAGGGCTGCCGCGTCGAGCGTCACCTCACGGTCGAAGACCGCGTCGGGATCGGTCGGCAGCGACCGCCAGTAGGCGAGCGCCGCGTCCCACGCCGCCCCCTGCGGGGCACGGGGCCGGCCGTGCAGGTAGCGGAAGGTCGTCTCGTCGGGCGCGATGAGGCCGGCCCGCGCGCCGGCCTCGATGGACATGTTGCAGACGGTCATCCGGCCTTCCATGGACAGCCCGGCGATCGCGTCTCCCCGGTACTCGATGACGTGGCCGGTGCCGCCGCCGGTGCCGATCTCCGCGATGACGGCCAGGATCAGGTCCTTCGCTGTCACCCCGTACGGCAGCTCGCCGGTCACGTTCACGGCCATGTCGGCGGGCCTGGCCTGCAGCAGCGTCTGGGTGGCGAGCACGTGCCCGACCTCGCTGGTGCCGATACCGAAGGCGAGCGCGCCGAAGGCGCCGTGGGTGCTGGTGTGGGAGTCGCCGCAGACGATCGTCAGGCCGGGCTGGGTCAGCCCCTGCTGTGGGCCGATGACGTGGACGATCCCCTGCCCCGTGTCCCCCATGGGATACAGCCGGATGCCGAAGTCGGCGCAGTTCTTGCGCAGCGTCTCCACCTGGACCCGCGACACCGGGTCGGTCACCGGGCTCGCCGGGCCGCGCAGCGGCGTGTCCGGGCCGGTGATCCCGGTGGTCGGCACGTTGTGGTCCTCGGTCGCGACCGTCAGGTCGGGCCGGCGGACCGGCCGGCCCGCCATCCGGAGGCCGTCGAACGCCTGTGGGCTGGTCACCTCGTGCACCAGGTGGAGATCGATGTAGAGCAGGTCAGGCTCGCCCTCGGCGCTCCGCACCACGTGGGCGTCCCAGATCTTGCGTGCCAGTGTGCGCCCCATCGGCGTTCACCTCTCACGGATCGCGTCTGGCCATCTTGCGTCTCGCATACCGAGACGGCAATATCGGACCATGGACAACTCTAGCGGAGTCGGGGTCCTGGACAAGACGGTGGCGGTACTTACCACCCTCGAATCTGGTCCCGCCTCGCTCGCCCAGCTGGTGACCGCCACCGGCCTGGCCCGCCCGACCGCGCACCGGATCGCCGTCGCGCTGGAGCGGCACCGCATGGTCACCCGGGATTCCCAGGGGCGCTTCGTGCTGGGCCCCAGGATCGCCGAGCTCGCCACCGCCGCCGGGGAGGACAGGCTCCTCGCCATCGCCCAGCCCATCCTGATTCAGCTGCGAGATCTGACCGGGGAGAGCGCGCAGCTGTACCGGCGCCAGGGCAGCTCGCGGATCTGTGTCGGGGCGGCGGAACGCGCGACCGGGCTCCGCGACACCGTCCCGGTCGGATCCGTGCTGCCCATGAGCGCCGGCTCGGCCGCGCAGGTCCTGCTGGCGTGGGAGGAACCGGAACGGGTGAACCAGGGCCTGAAGGGGGCCCGGTTCACGGCCACCTCCCTGGCCCAGGTCCGGCGCCGCGGCTGGGCGGCCAGCGTCGCCGAGCGTGAGGCCGGGGTGGCATCGGTGTCCGCACCGGTCCGCGGCCAGGGCGGCAAGATCATCGCCGCCATCTCGGTCTCCGGGCCCATTGAGCGCCTGACGCGGTCACCGGGCAGGCTGCACTCCGCCGCGGTCGTCTCCGCCGGCGAGAAGATCAGCGCCCTCCTCTGGCACAGCTCCTTATCACCATCGCCCGCCCCGGCCCGAGCCGGATCCCACCGGATTCGTCAGCCTCATACGTCTCACACGCCTCACACGTCTCAGTCCTACTGATCGTGATCATGACTTAGGGGGTGCCAGAGCGCCACCAATGTCATGATCACGACGCCGGGACGTCCGGTCTGGAAACGTGATCATGGTTTGGGTAGTCCGGCGTGCACCAAAGTCATGATCACGTTTGGTGCGGCCGTCCGGCAGGCCCAGACCATGACGGCCGTCCCCCGGGGGTGCCTCGGTGACGGCCCGTTTCGGCGTGTGCACACTGAAGCTGTGCCTATCATGACCGCACGCCCCGCTAATGACGGGACGTCCGGCTGCTCATCTCGTTGCCTGGCTGTGACGCTTCCCTCCAGGCGACGCCCGCGGAATACATAGAGGTCGCGCCAATGAAAGTCGCTGTCGTGAAGGAGACCGCGCCCGGCGAACGCCGGGTCGCCCTTGTTCCCGAGATGATCAGCCGGCTGCGAGGCGCCGGTCTCGACGTGCTGGTGGAGTCCGGCGCGGGCGACAGCGCCTGGTTCGACGACGCGGCCTACGCGCAGGCCGATGCCACGATCGTGACCAGGCAGGAGCTAGTCTCCGCCGCGGACATCATCCTGACGGTCACCAAGCCCGACGACGCCCTGCTCGGGGAGCTGAGATCCGGGCAGGCGGTGATCGGGATGCTCAACCCCCTCGCCGACCCCGCGCTCGCGGCCGACCTCGCCCGCAAAGGCGTGACGGCGATCAGCCTCGACGGGATCCCCCGCACCCTGTCCAAGACACAGCCGATGGACGCCCTCAGCTCACAGGCGAACATCGCCGGCTACAAGGCGGCGCTGGTGGCGGCCGCCGCGTTCGGCCGGTTCTTCCCCATGCTCATCACCGCCGCCGGCACGGCACGGCCGGCGAAAGTCCTGGTGCTGGGCACCGGCGTGGCGGGCCTGCAGGCCATCGGGACGGCCCACCGGCTCGGGGCGGTGGTCTCCGGCTACGACGTGCGCCCGTCCAGCAAGACCGAGGTGGAATCGCTCGGCGCCACCTTCATCGAGTTGACGTCGGTTGGCGCGGCGCCCGGCGAGGGCGGCTACGCGCGCGCCCTCACCGAGGACGAGCGGCAGGCGCAGCAGGCCGAGTTGGTCGGTCACATCGCCCGACACGACGTCGTCATCACGACCGCACAGGTCCCGGGGCGCCGGCCACCGCTGCTGCTCACCGAGGACGCGATCAAGGCGATGGCGGCCGGGTCGGTGGTGGTGGACATCGCGTCGGGGCCGCTCGGCGGGAACGTGGCAGGGTCGGTGCCGGGCGAGGCGGTCGTGACCGGGAACGGGGTAACCGTGATCGGCGCGAGCAACCTGCCCGCCAGCATGCCGACCGCCGCCTCGGCCGCCTACGCGCGCAACGTCACCACGCTGCTGCTCCACATGGTGACCGACGGCGCCCTTGCCATCGATCCCGGCGACGACATCCAGGCCGGGGTCGTCATCACGCACGGCGGGTCAGTGATCCATCCGGCCACCGCCGCCCTGCTCGCCGACCAGCCCACTGGAGGTACCTCCCAGTGACCGCCGCGCTGCTCACCGACATCACCATCTTCGTGCTGGCCCTGCTGGTGGGCTTCGAGGTCATCAGCAAGGTGCCCGCGACCCTGCACACCCCGCTGATGTCGGCCGCCAACTCGATCCACGGCATCATCCTGGTGGGTGCCATGCTCATCGCCGCCGCCGCGAACAACGCGGTCGGCTACGCCCTGGCCTTCGTCGCCGCCGCGTTCGCCGCCATGAACGTGGTCGGTGGGTACGTCGTCACCGGGCGGATGCTCAAGATGTTCCGGCGCCGGCCCGCCCCGGTCCCGGCCGGGCAAGCCGGGCAAGTTATCCAGGCTGGGCACGCCACCCAGGCCGTGCAATCGGCCCACGCGGGGCAGGCCACGCCGGACGGGCAGGCCACGCCGGACGGGCAGGCCGGGCAGGCCGGTCAGCCGAGCCAGCTGGACGGCGGCGGGACCCGGTCATGAGCGCCTACGACTGGGTCATCCAGCTGGTCTACGTGGCCGCGGCCACCTGCTTCGTGCTCGGCCTGCACCTGATGAACACCCCGGCCACCGCGCGGCGGGGGAACCAGCTGTCCACCGGCGGCATGGTGACCGCCGTGGCGGCCACGCTCGCCATCATCATCCACGCCGGGATCATCAGCGTGACCGGCTGGATCATCATGCTGACCGGCGCGCTGCTCGGCGCCGCGGCCGGGCTTTACAGCGCCCGGACCGTGCAGATGACCGCCATGCCGCAGCTGGTCAGCATCTTCAACGCGGTCGGCGGCGGCGCGGCCGCGCTGGTGGCCATTCACGACTACATCGGCCTGGCGGGCGCCGCCACCGGCGTGCCCGGGTCGACCACCGTGACCACCCTGCTCGACGTGATGATCGGCGCGGTGACCTTCTCCGGGTCGATCATCGCCGCCGGGAAGCTGCAGGGGCTCATCAACGGGGCGCCGATCATCTTCCCGGGCTCGCGGCTGGTCAACACCGGCGCGGCCCTGGTCGCCATCGGCGCCGCCGTCTACCTGATCGTCACGCCGAGCGTTGCGGTGCTGCTGATCGTCATCCTCGCCGCGCTCGTGTTCGGCGTGACGATGGTGCTGCCGATCGGCGGCGCGGACATGCCGGTGGTCATCTCGCTGCTGAACGCCTTCACCGGCACCGCGGTCGCCATGGCCGGCTTCGTCATCGGCAACTGGGCCCTGATCATCGCCGGGGCGCTGGTCGGCGCGTCCGGTGGCATCCTCACCAAGCTGATGGCCGACGCCATGAACCGGTCGCTGCGCAACATCATGATCGGCGGGTTCGGCACCGGGGACAGCGCCGTGGCGGTGGAGGGCCCGGGCGGGGACGTGCGGCCGATCGCCGCCGACGATGCCGCCATCCAGCTCGCCTACGCACAGAAGATCATCATCGTGCCCGGCTACGGCCTCGCCGCTGCCCAGGCCCAGCACCAGCTGGCCGAGCTCGCCTCGGAGCTGGAGAAGCACGGGATCGAGGTCAGCTACGCCATCCACCCGGTGGCGGGCCGGATGCCCGGCCACATGAACGTGCTGCTGGCCGAGGCCAACGTGCCCTACCCGCTGCTCAAGGAGATGGACGAGATCA
>WNGD01004051.1_pt1 | contig 15925 bp, 13 predicted proteins | sample 5400671 | NCBI WGS metagenome assembly WNGD01 (sample SAMN13153369, study PRJNA577476) | soil metagenome | isolation source: 40 cm soil or saprolite under grassland replicate 2 | place: USA:California | collected 2016-06-15 | reverse complement strand
ACCCTCAAATTAGGACGGCTTCGCTACCCGCCGGTCCTTGACGCCTTTCTTTCTCTGCTGCTAGCGTGCAGGGTTATTGTGGGCTCAGTGTAGCTGCTGGGCGCCAGAGTTTGCATGCGGAAAGCATGACTCCTCGGGAGGGAGCGCTTTCGCCCTATGGGCCTGACCAAACTGGCAATCCGGGGCGCGCGGCAGCACAACCTGAAAAACATCAGCGTCGAGATTCCTCGCAACACCCTGACGGTCATCACAGGGCTTTCCGGCTCGGGAAAATCTTCGCTCGCGTTTGACACCATTTACGCGGAAGGGCAGCGGCGGTCCGTGGAATCGCTGTCGGTCTACGCGAGGCAGTTCCTCGACCAGATGGAACGTCCTGAAGTGGATGTGATTGAAGACCTGTCCCTGGCGAATTGGTACGGTGCCAAGATTCAGCGCAATGTCACATTGTTACAGCGAAGCAAAACAACAATTCGCCAACCACAGGTACCAAAAGTCAAACCGAAGCTTGACTTGTAACCCCCAGATAGCCCGTAGGGAGCGGCGCTCATCGTGGACTGGTCTGGAATCGCAGCAGTTACAGTAACCGAGTTGTTTGGGCAATTGGTCAAATCCGTACATTGCCCTCCAACCCTGTTAAAAGGTGCGTCATACGGCCTGTAGCTATAATATACACGATCCAATTATTCACCTCGTCAAAGCTGATAACTCTGGATAAGTCCATCATAGTGTTGTAACTTGCCCCCGTTAATGCTTCCGTCAAAAATTCCACTCCCACTTGTTCTTGAGGTTCCCATGTACGGTGCCCCAACAGCGTCCAGCGTCGCGTGATAACGGCGCAAGCCATGCCATGCGATTCGTGGCGCTTGCTTACGATGCTTCACGCAGCGCCAACATGCGCCTGCGTTGTAGGCTGTGAGTTTTTTTGGAGCACTCGCCATTGTCCTGGCGAGGTCCCCTCCCAGTGGTGGAAAGCCCGGAAAAAAGAGTTGGCGTCTTCGTAGCCCAAGAGATAGGCAGTTTCATTGAGCTCCAGAGACGCGTGAAGCAGATAGTGACGTGCTAGCTCCCGACGCGTTTCTTCCAGCAAACGCTGAAACGTAATCCCCTGCTCGGTGAGCCGCCGCTGCAACGTCCGAGTGCTCAGATGCAGCTCCCTTGCGAGATCCTGTATCCCTGGGCGCTGGCCCGCGAGTAGCCGCTTGAGAATGGCTTTTGCTTGTTCGCTGAACGTTTTCTGCGCGAGCTGCTGCGTCAGTTCGGCCTCAAGCTGCGGGGCCACAATCGCTAGCAACTCAGCGTTGTAGGTGACAAAGGGCAGGTCCATATCCGCCTTGCTGAATACCAATGCATTCTGGCCGACCTTGAACTTCACAGGACTGTGGAAATGCGCCTCATACATTTCTCGGTGCGCCGAGGCCCGTTCAAGCTCCACGCGCTTTGGATTCAGGGGCCGCCCGGTGCCTCGGCGCCCGATGCTGACAATCCATGCGAAACATACATCCACCAGCAACGGAGGCTCTTTCTCATGCGCCAGAAGCCAGACGAATTGAACCGCGCATTCATTTCCCCGCTCGACTAGACGGATCTCCTCAGGACAGGTGAGTTGTTTGTAGCGCGCCAGCCGCTCGACCGCATCCCGAAACGACCGGGCAGAGAGCGTGGCGATTTTAATCGGGTCGTAGCGCTCGACGCGCTCCTCGGTCCCGAGCTTCAGGCCAAAAGCTGGATCGTTGCTCGCATCCGCAATTCCTCGGTAAAGCGCGAAGAACTCCTCGGTGCTCACCTGAATCTTGTCCTGGTTGAACAACCCGATTGGGAGACCAGCTTGCCGCAGCACTGCTTCCTGCCGAAGGCCCAGTTCTTCAAGCCTTCGTGGGAGCGTGCTCGAAACTCGAAATCGGTTCGTCATCACTCACCCAAAAGCATAACCTGCATCTTTTTATTCTGCCCTAAATCCGGCCTGGTATTGTTCGTCGCTAACCTTTTCCATCCAATCGACCACTTTGCCATCCTTCTTTTCCTGGATAGCGATATGCGTCATCGCTGTCGTCGGCGTAGCGCCGTGCCAGTGCTTCTCGCCGGGCGAGAACCAGACCACATCACCAGGCCGGATCCGCTCGACAAGTCCGCCTTCACACTGAACCCGCCCGCAACCAGCCGTGACAATGAGCGTCTGACCGAGCGGATGCGTGTGCCAGGCAGTCCGGGCGCCCGGTTCAAACGTAACGCTCGCACCTGAGACAAGCGCCGGATCGGGCGCCTGGAAAAGCGGATCGACGCGCACCGTGCCAGTGAACCACTCCGACGGTCCTTTGGCCGAAGGTTGCGAGCCAACTCTTTTGATTTCCATTTCTTCGTTTCCTCTACAGCTCATTTACATCGTACCCCGGCTTCTTATAGAGCTTGTCCCACTTATTTTGAATGTCAGGTTTGTACACCTTCTCTAGCCAATCTTGAGATTTGACTTCTTCCATCGTCACCGAAACCGATTCTTCCCCATAGTGCAGAATCTCCATAACGTCTTTCGCTATGGCTTCCGCGAGACGAGCCTTCTGCTGTTCTGATTTGCCGGGCCACAACTTCACGGTCACATGAGGCATCGTTCTCTCCTTCCTCTCCGATTGTTTGGTCAGCCCTCGAAGAAAACTGCCACTCAGCGACCGCTCATCTGCTCGATGTGTTCGGGATAGCGAGCTCCTTGGACCGTAATCTGTGAGGCGGCATTCTCGATGCCCCGGAGATCGTCCGGCGTTAGTTCGATTGCCGCTGCTCCGATGTTCTCCTCCAAACGCGCGAGCTTTGTGGTGCCTGGAATGGGAACGATCCATGGCTTTTGGGCAAGCAGCCAAGCGAGTGCGACCTGAGCGGGTGTCGCCTTCTTCCGCTGCGCGATCTTGCCCAGCAGGTCAACCAAGGCCTGATTCGCTTTCCGAGCCTCTGGCGTAAATCGCGGGAGTTGATTGCGGAAATCGGAACTATCGAACGAAGTGTTTTCGTTGATTTTTCCCGTGAGGAAGCCCTTGCCCAGAGGGCTGTAAGGAACGAAGCCGATCCCAAGTTCTTCCAGCGTCGGCAAGACTTCCTTCTCAGGATTGCTATACCAAAGCGAGTATTCGCTCTGCACCGCTGCGACGGGCTGGACAGCATGTGCGCGACGAATCGTCTTTGCTCCTGCCTCCGAAAGGCCAAATTGCTTTACCTTGCCTTCCTGAATCAGGTCCTTCACTGCTCCCGCTACATCTTCGATTGGCACGTTGGTGTCCACGCGGTGTTGATAGAACAGGTCGATGCTATCGACCTTGAGTCGCTTGAGCGAGGCTTCGGCGACTTCCTTGATGTGCTCTGGCCGACTATCCAGACCAGCCAAACCTCGCTCCGCCTTGGGATCAATTTTCCACCCAAACTTGGTGGCTATCACCACTTGCCCACGGAACGGGGCGAGGGCTTCGCCCACGAGTTCCTCGTTTGTGTATGGACCATAGACCTCGGCCGTATCGAAGAATGTGACGCCGCGTTCGACGGCAGCCCGTATCAGCGAGATCATCTCCTTCTTGTCTTTGGGCGGGCCATAGGAAAAGCTCATTCCCATGCAGCCGAGCCCAAGGACCGAAACTTCCAGATTGCTTTTTCCAAGTTTGCGCTTTTGCATTATTTCTCCTTCGAGCCGCTCTCGGTGTTTATTTAAGTGAAGCCATGTCGATCGAGAAGCGGTACTTCACGTCCGACTTCAGTAATCTCTCGTAGGCTTCATTGACTTTCTGGATTGGGATAACTTCGACATCGGCGGTGAAGTTGTGCTGCCCGCAGAAGTCGAGCATCTCCTGTGTTTCGGGTATACCGCCAATAGGCGAACCGGAGAGGCTTCGGCGGCCCATGATCAACCCGAATGCTGAAACGGCGAACGGCTTTTCCGGCGCGCCGACGAGCGTGATGTTGCCATCGCGGCGCAGCAAATTGATGTAAGCGCCTATGTCGTGATTCGCGGAGACAGTGTCGAGAATGAAGTCGAAGCTGCCAGCATGTTTTTGCATTTCGTCCGCATTCCGCGAGATGACGACCTCGTCTGCTCCGAGGCGCAGCGCGTCTTCTTTCTTATTGGGCGACGTCGAGAAGACCACGACGTGGGCTCCAAGCGCGTGGGCAAACTTCACGCCCATGTGACCTAGCCCGCCAAGACCGACCACGCCAACTTTCTTGCCCTTGGTGACGCCCCAATGCCGCATGGGAGAGTAAGTAGTGATACCGGCGCAAAGCAGAGGAGCGGCTCCGGCAGGGTTCAAGTTCGCGGGAACCCGTAGGACAAACCTCTGGTCCACGACGATGCTGTCAGAATAGCCGCCGTAGGTCACACCACCCAGATGCTTGTCGGGAGAATTGTATGTGAGGGTCATGTTCGCGCAAAATTGTTCGAGCCCCGCTTGGCACTCCGGGCAGACACGGTCTGAGTCGACCATGCAGCCCACCGCCGCGAGGTCGCCAAGCTTGAACTTGGAGACTGCGGAGCCGACCTTAGTGACGCGGCCAACGATCTCGTGGCCTGGGACGCAGGGATAGACGGTCGGCATCACGCCGCTCCACTCGTTACGCACTTGGTGTAAGTCCGAGTGGCACACACCGCAGTAAAGAATCTCAATCTGCACGTCCTCCGGGCCGGGCTCGCGGCGCCGGATCGTGGCGGCCGCTAGGCCGGATGTTGGGCCCGCAGCCGCATACGCTCTCGCAACATAAGCTCGTTTCTCTTGTGTGTGGCTGCCTTCTTCGAGCGCGACTTTTTGAGTGGCTTCGTTCATTTCCTCAACCTCCTTGTCGTCACCAGCTTAGATGTCCGTGGCGCTAGAGGGCACTAGCTACACGCGCCAATCTTCTTGCAAAACGCGCCACTTTCGCTCCGGCTGTTGAAGCTTTATCTCGTTGAAAATAGGTGACCTACTAAACCGATCTCGTCTTGCGAGGCATCCGTAGGCGCACCTCCAGCCAAAAACCATCCCTGCAACCCGTGTTCTCGTTGAAGAACTGTAGCAAGGCACCGACATCGCGGACCGCTCGGAAGACGTTCAACGCGCCGATGAGTATACACTCGCAGGGGAGCGTTCCGAACGAATCGTGGGCCACCCTTCCCTTACTGGATTACGGAAGGTTTGCCCGTGATGCGGGCAGAATTAGCGAGGTTTCTCGGAGAGCCAATCCTCATCCTATCTGTACTGCAAGCATCGAAACCGACCCGCCGTCGACTCCTTCAACAGGAAATGCGAGAGACTCGGACGGTGTGCGCGTGCCGGCGATGTAGAGCAGCGGCAGGTAATGATCTGGCGTTGGAACAGCCAGCTCCGCTTCTGTGCCGAGTTGATTTTCAACCTGTATTCCTCCGCGTGCAGCAACTCAAGCACTCTTGTTTCGAATGAAACCGCCCAATTGCACCTGGTACAGTTCACGCGGGAACACGCCGAAGTCATGGATCGTTCTGGGCGCGGTGCTTACGGTTACGGCAGCGTCTTGAATGTACCAGTGGGCAGAAACCGATAGAATCGCTTTCGGGTTTGGCAGCGCATTTCCAAGTGCCGCCCACCTTTCCGTGTAGGAATTCACGCGCAATGCGTTCATTGGATTTCCGTGTCCAATGAACAGCGCTGGGATCCGTTGTGACATAGTTTCAAATCGCCCGAGCCTCTACCCGGTTTCTGTTCGCCGGGTAGCACACGGATTCGTCTCAACATGAAATCGTGAAACAAGTTTCTCCACTCTGATTTAGCGCCCGTTTCTTGCAATGCGCAGTTATTCCATCTTTCAACTTGCAGCGTCTATTTCCCCAACCCGATCTGGTTCATGAAATCCTGGTTGTCCCAGAACAGCCACTCGTGATCCATCGTGCTGCCTTTCCAATGTCCAATTGTCACCATGCTGAGCGCGAAGTGCTTACCGGTAGGAGGGATCGATTTGCCGTCAGGCGTAGCCATCGGCTTTATGAATGTCCCCGACATTACCCCTGATACGGCTGTCCATGTTCCGGAGCCAAAGCGAATAGGATGCACCTTGATTTCGAGGTCGGGCGCAAAAACAAACAGCGCCTTCAGGTCCTCAATGTGCCTTTCGATGCCTTTAGTCTCATGCCCATCGGGCCAGGTCACGACGATATCCAACGCGTGACTTTCCTTGAGGCGATCCCATTTCTGATTACTGAACACGTCAAAATCGAGCGTATCGAATACCTTGAGGTTTTTCTCCACGGCAGGAGCCTGCTTTTCATGTGGCGGGGGCGGCGTTGGAGGGTTCTCAATCAATGACTGGGCATTTACAGATGGCATCAGACCTGCCAGAAATGTGAGCGACCATAGAGCGAAGGCCATGCCATTTGTAGCCATCGTTATCCCATTTCGTCTGTCGAGGTGTGGGCATCACAAAGTTAGCGGATCTGGACTGTGTCAACCTATCTACCACGGTGGCGATGCCATAGAGATTGCCAGGTCTCTTGCATGGAGAGAACTTCCTCTCCTGATTGCCCGATGCCCCCGGGAGGTGGCTTACCACAGCTGCGCTCGAAGAATCAACCACTCCGAAGGCGCCGAGACAGTTCTCCGACGGTTGAAGTGCTCTCATTTAGCGGCGCGTGAGAATAGGACCGAGCAATGCCAGGAAGAGAACATAGGCAGCTGAAAGTGGGCCAAGTCGCGGTTCAAGGCCAGCACCCAAGCCCGCGATCACAATAAGAGAACTCGCCGCGCGCCACCAATGCCATCCCTGCTCGCAGGCGTCCTTGCCGGTCCCTATCCCTTACGCAAATTTCCGATGATATTCCTCGCGCCCGGGATGGAAAATCAAGGCCAGCAAACGGGCGGAGTCCTCCGCTGCGCCGGGCGCCAGTCAGGATCCCGATGAAGGCCGCGACACCACAAGCTGAATCATGAATTAGGCCTAAGGCTTTCAATCGGACGCATTTAACGATTGAGGAAAAGGGGCGGGCCCTTCACCTCGCGGATGGAAAACCCCTGTCCCGGACTGATTCCCGGCGCTTGTGGGTTCGTCACACAGTTCAGGCTTGGAACCGAGTTCGATACGCAAGTCTTCGAGGCCGTACCCCAGAATGCGCCGTCCACCAAGGATACCTGGATATCTAGAAAATCGAACATGTTCCCGCCGTTCTGCGATTCGCAACGTCCCGGGCCGCAGTCGCCCCGGTGAACGGGATCACTCGGATCGTTCGCGGTTGTCCAGGTAAAGGTCGGGTTGGCGTCGAGCCCATTCACCGAAGCGACGATGTAGATATTCCACGGCCTGGTCGGATCGCTGAAGTTCTGCGATTGGCTGCCGGGAAAAAGAAAGGCGACACGGCCGGGATCCCCGGCAGCGATGGTGGGGAAATTAACTTCATGCACGCCCGGCGGCGCCATCATGATAGCCTGCGACCAGCTAACGCCACGATTCGTAGAAACGGAGAAAAATGGAAGCCGGAACGTTCCGTCCTGCCACACCGCATAAATGTTGTCCGCGCTGTCCACCGCCAGTGAAACCTCATGGTCGGCCATGGGCGTGAGCGAACTGATGTTGACTCGCGTCCAGGAGTCTCCACCGTCGTCGCTGAACGCGACCCAGGGCAGACCGCAATTCCCTGTTGGCAAGTAGATGCGGCCTTTACTGTCGGCCGCGAGCTGGCCAGTAAGGCCGCCGCAGACGCTGCCCGTGGTGCCAGGATCGCTGCCCAGAAAAGCCGGAGTAGCGGTCTTGACGAACGTCGTGCCCCCGTCCGTGCTGCGCGCGCAGGCCGAGTCGCCGACCTGGTTAAAGCAGTAGTACACCATCCGCGGATAGCTGCCTGTAGGCTGCGCCAGTCCCTGTCCCGGCGGGGCCGTAATCAGGCTCTGATGGTCGTTGACAGGAACCGTACAAACCTGGCGGCTCTGCCAGCTCACACCTTCGTCATCGGAAAAAATTTCCTCGCCGCCGCACACCAGGTTGAGGTCGAAGGAGAACACCCGGCTGGTGACAGGATCAACATGGAGATACGGGTCGAGGGTGAAGTCCGGATCGGTTGTATTGACAACCCCGAGATTCAGCGGGGGCGAGACCGCCTGCCAGCTTTTGCCTTTGTCGCTGGACCGCATCACCACCGTGCGGGCGAGAGTCGTGACGCCGGGAACGCCAATGACGGAATCGAACGCGCCTGCAGTCATAAAGCCATTGTTGTTCTTGTCCACTCCGGTGCTGGGCTCCGCCGCTTGCCGTCCCACGGGGTTGAAGCTTACCTTGAGATTCGGTACCAGCGGAGGTGACTTGGCCGGCGTAGCGCTGGGAACGCCCGTGAAATTAGACGTGAATACGACTCCGTTGTAGGAGTTGGACATAATGTCCCGCGGCGGGCTGCCAATGCCGGCGAAACCGCTGTAGGTCGCGCCCGGAACGACCAGCGACGGTTGCACGACAACGGTGTAGGTTCCCGCAGCAGGATTACTGATCACAACCTCCTCCACGCCGCTGGAGGTGGTTGAGCTGGCAATCGTGTTGTTATTCGGGTCGCGGACGAACAGATCGATGTCATCGCCGATCGAGGATGCTGTCACGCGCACCGTCAGCACGAAACTCTTGTTCGGCGGCAATACGGTCAGCGCAAAGTGATCGCAAGTCAGTTCTGCGTCCCGGCAGCTTAGCGGATTGGAGGCAACGAATGGACCCCCCGTCCAGGTGAGGGTTGAAGAACTTGGCGAAACCGTGCCGCCGCTTGGAGTGGACGCAAAAATAGCGCCTGCGAGCAGCGCTGCGCTTGCCGTCGTGAGAGCAGTTCTTGCAACCCGCCGTAGGGCGGCCTTGGTCCGCATCATGGGCGTGCTCCTTTTAACGTGAAAATGCCCAGGCCCTGGCTTGCGAGAGAGAATTCCAGCGTTCGGGAGCAACGATCAGCAAAAGACAGTCCGGCGTCAATCCGACGATTACCTAATGCCTGGGTAGGGGCATGTCCCTAGCCAGGATGAATGATATTGCTGGTGATAACCTGGCGTTCCTTGAGTACGACCACGCAAGACGGACGCAACAATCTGTTGCTTGCGCTCCATCCAAGGGGTCGATTCCGCTGCTTTTCTTACGCCTGAGGAGAAGCGCGATATCTTTTACAACAATGCTGCAACCTTCCTCGGGCCGCGCGGTCCGCATTAAATCTTTACAACAGCGTTTCGAGTCTAACGAGCCCGCGTGAACACCGTTGCTCCGGATCTGTAACGGGCAATACTGAAGTTGGCTGCGAAATTGACGCCTGAATTCGGATCGCTGAAGGCAACGCTCGGCGGCTGAGGCCGCAGTCGTCCTGATCAAAATTGAAGGGCGCCTCACCTACGTTCTTACCGGGCGCGCCCATCTCCATCCACCTGCCGTCACAGCGGCGGCTTCGGAGGATGTGGCCGCGTGTCGTAGCAACAGACGCCGTCGATCTCGAGTGGAACGTCGTCTGCCTCTGCTTGCGCGTTCGTTGTGGCGCCGGACTGGTGCGCCGACGCGAAGCTGTAGCTGCCCACTTCCTCAAGCAGGCTTGACGAGGTGGGGTTGCCGACGTTTGCCACGTTCACGTTGATCGTCAGCGTGCAGGGGTTGCTGGCCGAAGGCGCGCTGGGGCACTTGATGCTGCCGTTTTCAGCCGAGCCGCCTAGGCCAGGCTCAGGGTAGGTGATGACGTGTGGGAAACAAGCCGAGACAGAGCAAAGATCCACGCTCTGCGCGGCGCCCGCGTAGAATATCGGCCGGTTTAGCGGAGTGTTTTCCATGGCCCCGTAGTAGATCGTGTTGCCCATCTGCCAACGCGTGACGTACTGGAGAAACGCAGTGCCGGTTATCTTTGCCGCGGTCGCAGCCGGATTAGAAAGGTCAACGATTCTCGTTGTCACCGTTAGGGTGTTGCCCGACAGGCTGATGGAGCTGCTTAGGATGTCCATGCCGGGCACGTTCGTGCCGCCAATCACCGGAAAGAGCGCGTCGTGGGAATTGCCTGTGATGCCGGTGGTTGGCGCGTTGGACGGCCCGGAGACGTTGGTGCCAAACAAGCCCGGGCCCGAGGATTGCCGGGCGACGGTGATCACTCCCGCGCCAGCGTGGTCCACAGTTTGGTTGCCGGTCGGCGTGAATCCTGCCTGCGCCAGACCGTTGGAAGTGTCGTCGTAGACGATCTCTGCTGCGCCTGTATGGTCAATCGTGACGGCGAAGAAGTCGGCCAGGTTACGGTTCCCTTGCGAGGCGATGCAGCCCGATCCGGCCAGGCAGATGTCGTTGTAGTGCATGGGGTGCGGGCTAACTTTCACCAACGTAACGCTTGGAGCCCCACCACTGACCGCCCCCGTCGAATCTGTCGCATATACAACTTGAGACATATAAACGTTCCAAGCTTGCCCAGACTGGCTGCTGGGGTCTGCGCTCAGGTTCGAGCCATACCACACAGCGTCGGCGCGGCCGGCGCCGCCCGCCTTGATCCATGGAAAAACGTTGACGGCATCGCCGGTAACTGTCGATCCGTCGCTCATCTGGACCGGAGTACTCCAGTTTGTCCAGCCGCTGGCAGCCGAAGAGGCGCTTACGAACACCTGTCGCAGAGCGGGGCTGCCACTGTTCGGGCTGAGCGCCCATGTGATGAACAGGTTGCGGGCGCTATCCATGGACAGCACCGTGAAAAGCGTGCTGGGTGAGCCGGAGAGGTTGTCCGCTATGTGGATTAGCTTGCTGGAATCGCCGCACGGGTTGGCGACACTTGGGAAGTCAAGAAATGTCAGGTCGCCGCTAGCGTCCGGCGTCCCAATATTAAGCAGCAAGCTGAAGGTGCCATCTGAGTTCTGGCTGCCCGAAGCCTGCAACACTTTTCCGGTCACCTGATCGATAGCCGGGTAACCATCAGCACCGAATGGGGCGTAGAAGGATCCGTTCGCGACACATGGCGACGTGGTTCCGTTCGTCGCCGCCATGTAAGTCAGGCCGGGGCCACCGGGAACCAGGTCTACGGCACTGTTGCTCTTGTTCCATTGCGCCCCTGAAACCACGTTGTTGTACTCGAGGTAGATCAGAGGCTTTGGGCCGGTGTAGGCCGACTGGTTCGGCGTGCCGGGCGCTGGGTCGTACACCGCGAGCCATTGGCGGTCGGCGCCCGGTATACCAGAGCAGCCCGCCGGGTAAATCTCCTGGCTGACCGTAGCGCCACCGTCGGTGGTAGTGGCCGTGCGCAGGCACGCCAGCGCGTACAGGTCAGCAAAGTACTGCTTACCGCTGCGGTCGAAATTGATGTCGGTGTCACCTCCGCCCGGAGGATCGATAATGCCAGCAATCGCGCTCGGCGGTGGCCCAGGAGTGATGATTCGGAAGGTGTGGCCGCCGTCTACCGACCCAAGCCAGACGCTCCGCTGCGTTCCCGTTCCGGTGGGGCCGCTCACAAAGACTTTCCCGAAGGGATCAATCCCAATGTCTGGCTCGCCGTTCGCATGAATGGGATCGACAACAGCCGGAACCTCGAACCCAATATGCGGCGAACCTGCGCTGGAAGACTGCGCCAGCACCGGCGGGCTGCCCTCACGCAGCAAAAACGCAAAGACCAACCCTGCAAGCAGAGCATTGCGCAAACGTGCCATTTCGGACCTCCTGAAGATTGATTGCAATTAAGGTCCTGCCGGTCCCTTACAGCTCAGGCCTCGATCAGCGCCGACTATGGCCGACTGTCCGGCGCTTACACATCCATACGTGATGTGCGTGGGGCCGTGGAGAATAGAGCCCTGGTCAGTCCACACCAGGCTGGCGCTTCCGCCGCGGTCGATAGAGATGGAAATCGAGTCCGCCAAGTCGCGATTGCCCCCGGTGACGGAGCAAAAAATTCCGCTCGTGCAAATACCACCGACATGCATCACATTGCTTACCGTGGTCTGATTGAACTTCGGAGCGCTCGACGTCCCGCTGGTCGTCTGAGCGAAAGTCACCGTCCACGGCGAGAGCGCGGCATCGGAAGGGTTTAAGTCCGGCGTACCAAGCCAGATGAAGTCCACACGTCCCGTGCTGCCGGCGGCGATCCAGGGGAAGAAGTGCGTTCCCGCGTCGGTGTTGACCTTCACCGGAATTGCCCAGCTTGTGCCCTTGTCGCTCGAGTGCGTAAACCAAATATCGAAAACAGCTGTGCCTTTGATCGTGTTGAGGTTATCCGCAAAGACCGAGTACACGTTCCCATGCTGGCCGGGCGAATCGGAGTCGTCCACCGCCAGTGTCGCGAAAATGTCGTCGGTGTTGGTGTTCGAGGGCCCGTTGAAAATCAAATGCGCATCCCACACCGTAAGTCCTCCCAGGGTCGCCGGTGGCGAATGGGCCATCCACACCTGATGGAAATTCTCGATTTGGGTGATGTTACATCCCTGTGTGGTGTTGGCCACCGGATCGGCTGTAATCCATTGAACGTAAACTTCGCCCGTCTCCGGATCGACTTCAATTCCGCTGGGAACCGTATTACAGAAGGAGTTAAGAAAGGCCATGCCGTTAGTTGCAAGTACATCCACGGACGGCCCGAAGAGGTTCCCACCGTCATTGGAGGCCGCCACGTTGATTTGGCTGGCTGAGAAATCGTGGTACGCGATGTACACCTGGTCCTGATTCGCCGACACTTGGCTCGCGTACACAGCCAGCCATGGGCGGTCAATAAACGAGGGATTGAACGCGGCGAGCGAGTTCACCGTCCAGTGCGCGCCGCGGTCGTCGCTGAAGGCCAGTCGCGTCTGTAGGGCTAGGGGAGTGAGTTCGATGGAGGACACATATACGCGGTGCGTGCCTGGCGAGCAATTGGACGTGGCCGCAGTGCAAGGTGTTGGCCCTCCGACCCTTATCGCTACGTCGCCCACATCCCCGCTAGGAAACGCTGTTTGCAAGAAAGTCCGTCCCCCGTCATCCGAGCGGGCCACGTGACTTCCGCTGGCCTGCCATGCCACGTAGACCGTGCCGTCTGACCGATCTACCGCGACTGAGGGCTCCGTCGCATTGCTTTGACTACTCGGCGAAACCTGCTGCCGAAAGCCGGCCAAGTCCGACGCGAACGCTACCCTTGCACGAAGGAGCTGATCGCTAGAGTGGGCGAGAAGAAATACCGCCGGAAGGGTGATGGCCATGGAAACGAGGTACATAAGGTACATGAAGTTTTCGGACCGCGGAGCAATCTTAGGCATGACACCCTCCTGCCCATCAAAGGTTGGGCCGGGCCGAAGTCTCTGCTCGCGACTTTACTCCCTCCACTGGCAGCAGCTATTCGTCTGCGGAGTTACTTCATGCGCCAAGTTTCCGCAGTTCGATACCATCGATCTGATAAGCCGAGAATCGGCGAAAGACATTATTCTCCGCTCAGGGAATTACCCTAGCGCCCAGATTGCATGCCAACCGCCTGCACAGCGCCGGTAAGTGAGGCAGCCTCCTTGGTGTCATTGAATCAGCTCGTTGCTGAGTTCTTCCTCCTTTGACCTATCCGTTCAAAATTGCCGTCTATGGGAACGCGTATGGTCACTTCGGAGTCATGCGGCGAGAACCCATGCCATTTTGCCCCGTCTCGCATCCATCGCCACTCCATCTGTGACGTGCGCTCAGCGCCGGACGTTCAGAAAACCCTCAAGCGGGGCGGCTTGGAAGTGATTGATATTGGGGGTCGTGACAGAAGGCCTTTCAGCGTTCGAAATACATGTATTTTTCAAATGGCTTAACTTCCGAGTAGTCGTTATTCGGTCGGAACCCTGACGTCTGCGGCTGGTGCTGAGCGCAAAGACCGCGATTCCGCCTCTTCGGCGGACACGCGTTTACTGCGACTGGCGCGTCTGGAAGTGCGCCGAACAGCACGGTGCACGTTAACCGTGCGTCGTAGCTCCCTGTTTCTGAAGCGGAAAAAAAACGCTGAATTGGCCGCAGTCTGTGCCAGAGATTCTAACCCGGTGAGGCCGAGGTTCGAGGTGTGTTAGCGCTCATCCTCCACTGCGAAGCGCGACGCCCTGCGCGAAGAGGGCCTGACGGCTGATACATTCCTCTTTCCGAGCAGGACCCGAATCGATGGTCGGTTCCGCTAATCGAAGAGGCGGAGCGCCATCTCAGCGAAGCGTTCAAGCTCGGACGCTCCGGCAGATTTCAACTGGAAGCTGCAATTCAGTCCGTGCATGCCGAACTTGCGCGTACTGGCCGGACTGACTGGACTGCGATAGCACTATTTTACGAACGTCTGACCCGCTTATCACCCGCCTCGGAACAGCCGCAGTTGCTGAAGCAAAGGGACCTGAAGCGGGGCTGGCCGTTCTCGAGTCGATTGACCGCGACGCCGTTGCGGACTATCAGCCGTATTGGGCCTTTCGCGCTCACCTCCTTCAGCGTCTTGGGAAAACGCGTCAGGCCACAGACGCCCACGGCCGAGCGATCGGTCTGGCGGTAGATACCGCAGTGGGAGAGTTCCTGCTCCAAAAGCGCGGCTAATTTTGAGCGTTTCAGAAATTTGTCGCCCGGTCTTTAGAACAGTCTCTAAATCGGTTTTATGAATCTGTTCAGTTCCGGACGGTTAGAGACAATCAAGTCCGCTTTAACCGAGCGCGCAACCCGCAAGATTTGTTCACCGTGCTTCCCAAACTCAACCATGAGTTCTGGCTTCACAGACAGAGGTGCGCTCTCCGAAACGAATTCGTTCAGCCTCTTGAGGGCTTTTTGGCGCGCTTCCTCTCGCATTCCGGTGATGTCGTCAGGGGCCGTCGACCAGCTGAAACTTTCGGAAATCGGCATAACTGGTGCAACATGCAACAAAACGAGCCTGGCCCCAAAATGATTCGAAAATGAAATCGCGTATGGCAATGCTCGAAAAGAAGCCGCGCTGAAATCTGTCGGAAACAAAAAGGAACGACCGCCACCCGTGCTTTCAAGAGGAGCGTCCGATTGAGAGTGCGGCCCTACTGTCAGGACAAGCCCATCTGCTTCGCGGAAGATCTTCTCTGCAACGGAACCCAGGACAAGCTTCCCGATGCCGTGCCGCCCGTGAGTTCCAATAACCACTAACTCGGCTTGCTTCTCACGGATGATTGCCTCTAACTCTTCCCGGACATCGCCTTGCCGCACGATGAACTCGTGCGATAAACCTGCAAGGTCGCCTCTCTCCGCTAGCTTCCTCTCTAGCTCGGTAACGTCCCTACGAGCCGCGTTCGATGCCAATTCGAGCGCGTCTGCTCCTGCAATTGTGAAACCGACGGAGGACACCACGTGCGCCAGATAGAATCTGGCATGGTAATGGCGCGCGATACTGATGGCGTGGCGCAGAGGTTTCGAAGACGCTTCCGTGAAATCACTTGCCACAAGGACGGACTTCAAACTCGTTTCTACGGGTGCAAAACGTGTGGACATAAACTTCTTCTTCCTAGGCAACGGAAACCCGTGCTGCGTTTTCCAAAATGATGCGGTTGCGACACGATCCCGGGCCACTCTTGCTGAACGGCGCCGATTCATCTCTCGCTCCCGCCGTTAATCCGTTGCCTTTTCAGACACGCGTTGGATGCAAGCAAAAGGATGCCAGTTACTGCCAGGCGATCGGCACTCTCCTCCAATGGAAAAGGCTGTCGGAAATTTAGAAGCGGATTAACTAATTCTCTTCCGTTGGCGTTCAGCTTCTTCTTCCCATCCCCTACCGCCTGATGTAAGAGAGTTCCTGCTCCAGAAGCGCGGTTGAGTCTTCCGGCTCACTCGCCGCAGCTGAAACTCAAATGTGAACATAAACCCTGTATTATCAGTAGCCTCCCACGCTTCGGATTCCTTCCGCCGCCTGATGTAGAAATCGCACCACCTTACCTGTGGCTGGCGAATTGTTGTTTTGCCCATATTTCCTTGGGATTTCCCTTCCTGCTACGATTCTGCGATGAGCAATCTCGTCCCTCTTTTTGTCCATTTCCTTGCTACCCTGGCCCGCTTGCTCGGACCTAGGGGCGTC
>WNGD01004224.1_pt1 | contig 15929 bp, 19 predicted proteins | sample 5400671 | NCBI WGS metagenome assembly WNGD01 (sample SAMN13153369, study PRJNA577476) | soil metagenome | isolation source: 40 cm soil or saprolite under grassland replicate 2 | place: USA:California | collected 2016-06-15 | reverse complement strand
ACCCTGTGGTTGCGGGCAGTGGAAAGCGTCTCTTCAAAGATGGGGATAGCCTCAAAAGATTGAACCTGCTCTCTGCAAAACCGACCAGGACCGGAACCGTGATCCTCACCTATCAGCCGCGAAAGGCTTAGAGCGAAGCCGGGCGAAGCAATTGAGGAGCAGGAGAGCCTTCCTCTCTCTGCAAAGGTTGTGGCCCACCTGGTAGTGAGGGTGGAGACCGTCTCATAAAATGGAAAAAATAGGAGAATCCCATGCCAACAGTCACTTCTCAAGACGGCACGACCATTGCTTTCGACAAGGTTGGGTCCGGCCCAGCCGTCATCTTGGTCAACGGTGCGATGGCGTATCGTGTCTTTGACCCGAGTATGGCACACCTGGCCGAACTGCTTGGCCAACACTTCACGGTCTACAACTACGACCGGCGTGGCCGTGGCGCGAGCTCCGACAAAGAGCCCTTCGCCAAGGAACGCGAGATGGAAGACCTGCAAGCACTGGTCGAGGACGCTGGTGGCCAAGCCCTGGTCTTTGGCATCTCGTCAGGCGCTGTAGTGAGCCTGGATGCCGCCGCTGTCACCCCAGGCATTACCAAAGTCGGGGTGTATGAGCCGGCGCTCATTGTCGATGACAGCCGCCAGCCCGTACCCGCCGACTACGCGGAGCACCTCATGACGCTGGCGGCCGAGGGGAAGCGCGACGAAGCTGTCGCATACTTTTTGACGCAAGCCGTGGGCATTCCGGCCGACTACATCGGTGGCATGAAGCAGGATCAAGCCACTTGGTCTGGCATGGCTGGCGTGGCCCATACCCTTGCCTACGACGCGGCTTTTGTCGGCAATCTCATGCAGGGCAAACCGCTCCCAACTGATCGCTGGGTCAAGGTGACCGTGCCTGTGCTGGTGGCAGATGGTGGTGCGAGCGACGCCTGGGTCCACCATGCCGCTGATGCGCTGGCCAACGTCTTGCCACACGCCAGCCGCCACACGCTCGCAGGTCAAACCCACATGGTTGACCCCACAGTGCTCGCCCCGGTCCTCATCGCATTCTTTCAGAACTAACACCAGACGTCCATTCCATGATGCGATGGACTCGCTCCGAAAGAGCTTCAGGAGCAATTTTTAGCAAGTCGTAGCCCAAAGAGGTGTAGGTTTCTTCATGGATTTGCTCGAACACGAGAGATTCTGCAAAGGTGATTTTTCTCGCCGCGGTGGGCTGACAAAACCCAAGATGTTCGATGAAGAAAACCCGCCTCTGGTAGATCCCCTCGCGCTCAATTCTCTCAAGTTCCTCTAACAGAGCAGCACACGCAGGATATCCGAGATAGCGGCTTAAGGCAAGCGTGCAAATTGGCGAACGGTCATACCATTGCAGTTCATCAGGCAACGTTGACGCTTCAAGTTGCCTCTGCTTTTGCACCCGGACAATGCTCTCGATAAAGTCGGCCTGCAACCACGGCTCAGCATTGCCAAGCCCCTGCTCACGTGCAATCACATCGGTTGCGGCTTCCTCCACCACCGCATAGCCTTGACGTTTCAGTTCATGAAGCATTGAGGTTTTTCCTGAACCAGGGGTCCCGGTGAGAATATAGCGTTTCATACAAGAAGTCCTCTCGTCACTTGTTTCTAGGACACGGCCATTTCCCTTTTGCCTTTTTCCCTAAATTCCTCTCGGACCTCTGGCCCATACTGTCTAGGACGAGGGCGGTGCAGTATCTGCTGCACCTAATCTTCCTCTTTCTCTCTAACGGATGACTTGTTCTTCTCCTGCTCTAGAGCAGATGAGCGACGTTGCAGACTTGGAGGAGAGACCAGTTCAGAGTCAGAGGAAAAGAGATACTTGAAGCGGACAAAGGAAGATTTCCCGTGAGGCAATGCGTCCTGATGAAAGATCAGTCGTTCCAGAGAACTCTGGACAGATGGTACAGATACGCTTACCATCTGAAATCCTCTGCTTTTCACATGACCTGAGAAATGGCTCCAGATCGATAAGCCTGGCAGCTGTCAATAGCGACTTAAGACTCACTGATACCCAATCATGAGCAGGCGCTCGGAACGTATCTGGGTAAGCCGTTCTACATCAGAGGTATCGGCATGTAATATGGTGCATCAATCGCTCACCATCTCATGAGGCATCCCTACCGTCTCGATATCGTCTTTCCAAGGCTGCCAAACAATACTCTCTGAAACACGAGAACAATGAGACAGCACGACAGGGAGAAGATGCATACAACAAGCTCTCATGAGCCTGGAGAGCGGTTCTCGTCTTGCTCATCAGAATGCTTGATCCCGCGCCGCTTCCCGCAGGCGTTGCACGTCGCGCATCGGTGGGACGCCGAAGAAGGTTTTGTACTCGCGATTGAAGTGTGAGGCATCGCGATACCCCACGCGATAGGCGGCACTGGCCGCATCGAGGTCCTCTCTCAGCATCAGGCGGCGGGCCTCCTGCAGCCGCAGCCGCTTCTGGAGCTGCATGGGGCTCAGCGCCGTGACCGCTTTGAAGTGGTGGTGTAGCCCTGAGACGCTCATGCCCAGCTCGTGCGCGAGGTCCTCGATGCGCACCGGCTGGTCGAAGTCTTGACGCAGTCGCTCGATCGCTTGGGAGATGGAGGAGGTGTAGCCCCCCAGGATCGCCAGGTGACGGAGCCGGGTGCCCTGCCTTCCTCTCAGGAGACAATAGATGATTTCCCGCGTGATCAGAGGCAGGAGGACAGGCGCTTCGGCAGGAGTGTCCAGGAGCCTTGTGAGCCGCACGACAGCGTCCAGCAGATGCACATCCAACGGGCCGACGTCGATGGCCCTCGCGTCAGTATGGCCAGAAGGTGAGGTGTGAGAAGAGTACCCGGCCTCCTCCATGACCGAGCTGACGAGAGCAGGCGCCAGTTCCAGGCGCAGGCTGAGGTAGGGCCGCTCCGGCGAGGCTTCCAGCACCTGGCTGACACGGGGCAACTCGACGGTGGCGAGCAGGTAATGTGAGGTGTCGTAGCGGTAGCGACTGTCACCGAAAAGCACCTCCTTGCTACCCTGGGCAATCACGCACAAGGACGGTTCAAGCACGCTGTGCAGCGGCTTGAAAGGCATTGAGGAGCGGGAAAGGTGCAGCCCTGGGAGCGGCTGGATGGTTCCATCTGCGCGCATGGCCTGCCCGATGCGCTCCACCAGTTCCTCGCGGCTGGCTTGCACCCGTAGTGCTTCGCGTTCTGCCTGCTGGAGGATCATCACACTCATAGGTACCTCTTCTCTTGTTGCTCAAATGCTCATCTGGAAGATTTGCAGGATCAGACAATCATTTTCGACAATCATTCTATCACCAAGTGTTCCAGGGCGTCTATAATTACCAACAGATAGAGAACATGCTTCTCTACGGTTGCAGATAAGCTGGACTTTTCTTCAAGAAGAGACCAACTGAAAACCGCAAGAGATGGGATCATTCTGACCTTTACTCAAAGAGAGGAGACAGGACAATGGAATATAAACGGTTAGGCCATTCAGGACTGCAAGTCTCGCGCATCATTCTAGGCTGCATGGGTTTTGGCGACCCATCGCGTGGTACACATGAGTGGGCGATTGGTATCGACGAAGCGCGACCGATTATTCGGCAAGCTCTGGAAGCGGGTATTACGACGTTTGATACGGCGAATGTGTATTCGCTCGGTGCCAGTGAGGAGATTGTCGGCCAGGTCCTGGGTGAGCTGACCAAGCGCGACGATGTGATTATTGCGACCAAGGTCTTTAGCCGCATGGGGCCAGGCCCCAAAGATGCCGGACTCTCGCGGGCGGCGCGATCTTTGCGCAGGTCGAGCAGAGTTTGCAGCGGCTCAAGACGGACTACATCGACCTCTATCAGATTCACCGCTACGACCCCAATACCCCGATAGAAGAAACGATGGAAGCCCTGCACGACCTGGTGAAGAGCGGCAAGGTGCGCTACATCGGAGCCAGCAGTATGTACGCCTGGCAGTTTGCCCAGGCGCAGTATGTGGCTGATCTCCACGGCTGGACACGCTTTGTTTCGATGCAAGACCAGTACAACCTGCTCATGCGCGAAGAAGAACGGGAAATGCTGCCATTCTGTCTCGACCAGGGGGTCGGGGTGATCCCGTGGAGTCCGCTGGCGCGCGGCCTGTTAACTCGCGAGTGGAGCGCGCACACCAGGCGGAGTGAAACCGACAGGTTTACGAAATCACTCTACTCCCAGGCTGAGGAAGCCAACCATCAGATCGTCGCGACCGTGCAAACCATTGCCGAAGCACACCATGTACCTATGGCGCGAATCGCCCGGCATGGCTGCTGCAAAAGGAAGCGGTGACCGGGCCGATTGTTGGCGTGACCAGACTACAGCATCTGACCGACGCGGTCGCGGCTGTTGACCTCAAACTGAGCGACGAAGAAATGCGGCGCCTCGAAGCGTCCTACATCCCGCAATTTCCGGTGGGTTTTTAATGACAAGGAGAACACCATGCAGAAACGCTCACTTGGGAAAAGCAACCTGGAAGTCTCGGCCCTTGGACTCGGCTGCATGGGCATGAGCACCAACTACGGCCCAACCAGAGACAGACAGGAAATGATCTCCCTCATTCGGGCCGCCGTGGAGCGTGGCGTCACCTTTTTCGATACCGCCCAGGTCTACGGACCGTTCACGAACGAAGAACTGGTGGGCGAAGCGCTTGCTCCCTTCCATAGGCAAGTGGTGATTGGCACCAAGTTCGGATTCGAGATCGATCCGGAGACGGGGCAGCGTCGTGGTTTGAACAGCCAACCTGAGTACATCAAGCAGAGCGCCGAGGGATCACTCAAGCGGCTCAGGGTTGAGGCCATCGATTTGTTCTATCTGCACCGCGTTGACCCGGAGGTGCCCATCGAAGATGTGGCCGGAGCGGTGAAGGACCTGATTCAAGAAGGGAAGGTCAAGCACTTCGGCCTTTCCGAAGCGGGAGCGCAAACAATTCGTCGGGCGCACGCGATACAGCCGATCTCTGCCATTCAGAGTGAATACTCCCTTTGGACGCGAGATCCGGAAGCGGAAGTGCTGCCGGCGTGCGAAGAGCTTGGCATAGGCTTCGTTCCCTGGAGTCCTCTCGGGCAGGGCTTCCTTACAGCGAAGGTTGATCCCGCTATGGCCTTCGACACCACCGACGTTCGGTCCTGGTTCCCGCGCTTTACTCCCGAGGCCCGCAAGGCCAACCAGCCAATAGTCGATCTGCTCAGCCTTATCGCAGCCCGGAAGCAGGCGACACCTGCTCAGATAGCGCTCGCCTGGCTGCTCGCCCAGAAACCGTGGATCGTTCCGATACCGGGTACGCGAAAGCTGGAGCGTCTGGACGAGAACCTTGCAGCAGTTGTCATCGAACTCACTTCCGACGACCTCCGTGAGATCGATACAGCCACCTCAAAGATCAAGGTGCAAGGAGCCAGAGGGACTGGACAAGAGCGATACGTTTAAGGAGAAAATTATGAAAGCAGCGATTTTTCAAGGCCCACGGAAGATTGAGGTTGGCGAACGCCCAGACCCGACCATCAAAGAGCCGACCGATGCGGTCGTGCGTGTCGTATTAGCCTGTGTCTGTGGTTCTGACCTCTGGTACTATCGTGGGGAGAGCGACTACGCGGTAGGGAGCCCGATTGGGCATGAGTTTATTGGTGTCGTAGAACACGTTGGCGATGAGGTGCGTCACGTTGCGAAAGGAGACTTCGTCATCTCACCCTTTGCCTACAGTGATGGGACGTGCCCAAACTGCCAGGTGGGGATGACCACTGCCTGTTTGAACGGGGGGTTTATTCCAGCCGGAAATGGCGACGGCGGCCAGGGTGAGTATGTGCGCGTGCCACTGGCGGACGGCACACTGGTGAAAGTCCCCCGTTCCACCTATTCGGACGAGATCATGAAGTCCCTGCTGACCCTCAGCGATGTGATGGGCACAGGCCACCACGCGGCAGTGAGCGCCGAAGTGCAGAAGGGTGACACCGTTGCAGTGGTGGGTGATGGGGCGGTTGGACTGTGCGCCATCCTTGCCGCGAAGCGGTTAGGCGCGGCACGCATTCTGGCGCTGAGCCGACATCCGGCTCGTCAACAGCTTGCTCGCGAGTTTGGTGCGACGGATATCGTCGAGGAACGTGGTGAAGTGGCGGTTGAAGCAGTGAAACACGTGACGGATGGCATTGGGGTCGATGCTGCGCTGGAATGCGTCGGGACGAACGAGGCGATGCAGACAGCACTGGCGATCGCACGACCAGGCTCGATCGTTGGCTATGTGGGTGTCCCTCACGGCGTCGAGATGCCTGTTCCAACGCTCTTCTATCGCAATATTGGGGCGCATGGTGGCCCGGCACCAGCGCGAGCCTACCTTCCCGAGCTAATGGAAGATGTGCTGGCCGGGCGCATCAACCCTGGCCACGTCTTTGATTTCGAAACCGACCTCGACGGCGTAGCGGACGCCTACGCCGCAATGGACGAACGACGCGCCATTAAATCACTGCTTCGAGTAAGTCATGTCTAAAGGAGACTCCTATGGCACACAGATTTTCGCGCGGGCCTGCAGGGCGCCAGCGAGATCGATATCACCGTGACCGGACGCTCGTCCGGTCGCTCCCTAACCTACCCCATCTGGTTCGCCGTGGAAGGAGACAAGCTCTACCTGATCCCGGTGAAGGGCTCGGATACCGAATGGTACAAAAACGTGCGCAAGATACCGACTATTCGCCTGTCTGCTAGAGGGAAGACGTTGACCGCGAACGCCAGAGTGATCACCAACCATGCGCAGCTCGACAAGATTCTTGAGCAGTTCCGGGACAAGTACGGCAGGAACGTGAAGTCCTACTATCCCAAATACGATGTTGCCGTCGAAGTCCCTCTGGAGTGAGGTGCTGGGCTTTTGTGCTGGCCGGACGGCTCGATCCTTCTCCTGTACTCGACCTCACTGTCGATCTCGGTGGGGTTCCCTCAGGCTACGCGACGATGGATCAGCGCCGAGCCATCAAGGTGCTGCTATGCCGTAGTGGGTCAGTCCGCAAATCATCTGAGAGGAGAACGCGAATCGTCATTGGAATGTTTGGGGCTCTCGCCAATGAAAGCCCGACACCATCCATCACCGATTCGGAGGAGAAGAAACAATGCAAACGCGCATCCTTGGAAACAGCGATCTGAAGGTCTCCGCCCTCGGGCTCGGCTGCATGCGAATGACCTTTGGGGATAAACCGATTGGCGACAAGTCGGAGATGATCTCTTTTCTTCATGCAGCGGTGGACCGTGGTATCACCTTCTTCGACACGGCCGAGGTCTACGGACCATTTACCAACGAAGAGTTGGTGGGGGAAGCGCTGTTTCCCTTTCGGGGGGGCGTGGTGATCGCCACGAAGTTTGGTTTCCAGCTCAACGCCGATGGAAGTCCCGGATGGGCAGGTCTCAATAGCCGTCCCGAGCGCATCAAACAGGTCGCCGAGGGATCGCTGAAGCGCCTCAAGGTCGAGGCCATCGATCTGTTTTATCAACACCGAGTCGATCCGAACGTCCCCATCGAGGACGTGGCCGGAGCGGTGAAGGAGCTTATCGAAGAAGGCAAAGTGAAGCATTTCGGACTGTCGGAAGCCCCTGCAGAGACCATCCGGCGCGCTCACGCCGTCCAGCCGATTTCGGCCATCCAGAGTGAATACTCGCTGTGGTGGCGGACCCCGGAAGAGGACGTGCTACCGACCTGCGAGGAGCTCGGCATCGGCTTCGTGCCCTACAGCCCGCTCGGCCGGGGCTATCTGACGGGCAAGATCGACGAACACACCACCTTCGACAGCTCGGACCTTCGCAGCCGCAACCCGCGCTTCACGCCGGAGGCCATCCAAGCCAATCAGGCCGTGATCGACCTGCTGGCCCGGATCGGAGAGCAGAAACGGGCGACGCTGGCGCAGATCGCGCTCGCCTGGCTGCTCGCTCAAAAGCCGTGGATCGTTCCTATTCCGGGCAGCCGTAAGATCGAGCGTCTGGAGGAGAACATCGGCGCGGTCCAGGTCAATCTCACCGAAGGCGATCTGCGGGAGATCGATAGCGCCATGTCCAACATCACGGTTCTGGGAGACCGCTACTAAAGGAGAAGCCACCATGAAACCCAACGAGCGAGCGCAACAAAACCATAACGAGCTGTTTCCCGGACACGTCTCCACCTTGGCGAGAACCGACCCGGAGCTGATTGAAACCTTCGATAATTTCGCCTTCGACGAGGTCCTGGCGTATGGCGATCTGGACACGCGGACCAGGCTGATGATCCAGCTTGCGGCACTCATCGCCTCCCAGGCGCTGCGTGAGTACCGCGTCATGGTCGGCGCGGCGCTCACGGTCGGGGTGACTCCGGTCGAGGTGAAGGAGATCGTGTACCAGGCGGTGCCCTATGTGGGCATGGCGAAGGTCTTCGACTTCCTCAACGCCACGAATGAGGTTCTCACCGAGCGGGGCGTCCCATTGCCCCTGCCGGGCCAGTCCACAACTACGCCCGAGACCCGCGCCCAGAAGGGTCTGGAGGTCCAAAAGCACATCGTCGGTGATGATGCCGTCGAGAAGCTGTACGCCTCCGCGCCTACCGATCAGCAACACATCCAGCGCTTGTTATCGGCCAACTGCTTCGGCGACTATATCACCCGCACTGGCATCGACATCCCGACACGCGAACTCATTACCTTGAGCATGCTGGTTGCGCTCGGCGGATGCGATCCGCAAGTGAAGGGCCATCTCGCCGCCAATCTGCATGTCGGCAACGACCGCGCGAAACTGATCGCCGTCCTGACCCAGCTCCTGCCGTTCATCGGCTATCCGCGCACGCTGAACGGGTTGCGAGCCATCGATGAGGTCACCGCGTCGTGAGCGGAGCCTGCGCGTAGGAACAACACCAGCAATGAGAGGAGAATCTGAAAATGGCACAACGCACCTGGTTTATCACTGGCGTGAGCAGCGGATTCGGCCGCCAGCTCACCGAGCAGATCCTGGCGCGGGGCGATCGCGTCATCGGAACCGTTCGCGACACGGGAAAGGTCGCCGATTTGGTCGAGCACTATCCCGACGCGTTCCGCGTCGAGCTGCTCGACGTCACCGACACGGCGGCTATCCACGAGGTCCTGGAGCGCTCATTTGCTGAGCTTGGACGCATCGACGTGATTATCAGCAACGCGGGCTACGGTCTGTTCGGAGCTGCGGAAGAGCTTTCCGACGAGCAGGTCGAGCACATCGTCGCGACCAACCTGCTCGGGCCGATCCAGCTCATCCGGGCCGCGCTGCCACACCTGCGCGCCCAGGGCGGCGGGCGCATCATCCAGATTTCTTCCTACGGTGGGCAGGTCGCCTTTGCGGGCAACTCCCTGTACCACGCCACCAAGTGGGGCATCGAAGGCTTCGCGGAGTCGGTCGCCCAGGAGGTGGCGCCTTTCGGCATCGGCATGACCATCGTCGAGCCCGGCGGCGCGCGTACCGAGTTCCGCTACGGCAGTGCTCAGGTAGCGCAGCTGATGCCCGTCTACGACCAGACGCCGGCTCATAGCTTTCTCTCGATGCTCGATCCCAAGAACGGCCTGGCCCCCGGTGATCCGGCCCGCATGGCCGCGCGCATGATCGAGAGCGTGGACGTGGAGCCCGCGCCGCTGCGTATGATCCTGGGGTCGCAGGCACTGGAAAGCACGCTGGCGGCACTCCGCAAGCGGATCGCAGGCTTCGAAGCGCAGCGTGATCTCGCCGCTTCCACGGACTTCCCGCCCGAGGAGTGACCGGCCGCTCGTCCGGCGCGACCCATTTCGCTTCCCATCTGGTTCGCTCTGGATGGGAACACGCTCTCTCTGATCGAAGTTGAAAGGATCAGATACCGAGTGGTACAAAACCTGCCCAAGCAACCTTCCATCTGCTTAAGCACCAGAGGGAAGACGTTCACGACGAGTGCCCGTTTTCTTACCGACGAGGTACAGCTCGACAAGGTCCTTGAGAAGATCGCATTGCCTCACCAAAATCTAACCTGAGGGTTTACTCAATTGGCGGCGGTCAGGATATGCTGGTGGACCTTCTCCGGAAATTGGCGAGGGTAATTGGCCTCGGATCACCTCCTCTTGCCACTGCTCCTCCCTGGTTTCCAGCAGAAGGGCCCGGATCTTGCGCATCCCTCGCTGCAAGGTGCGGATTTGTAATGGCTGATAGCGTCCGGGAGAGCGGCGCTGTAACTCCCGGAAAATATCTCCACTACTGCGTTCAGGATTGGCCTGGAGCAAGGAGAAGATCTGCTCCCACTCCCCTTCGAAGGGGTCTTTGTGGGTACGCCGCCAGCCCAGCACCCGTTTTCTCCGCTCCTGCTCGCGGTACAAGGTCTCGAGTCCTGCTGTTGGAGCGGGAGCATTCCTCTCTTCAGGAAACTTTCCCGCTGTACACTGTTCTACCGAAAAGACATGGAGAGGTGCGGCAAGAGGGGATGAGACAAAAGGAGAGCCATCGACAGCACAGCGAAAAACAGCCTGTTGTAACTGCTCGAGTTGTTGGAAAAGACGGATGGGATCGAGCGCCTGGGCTACCTCGGTCAGTTCTTGCTGCTTCTGGACAGACAGGACGCCTGACAGGAACAACCGTTGGAGCGGGGTCTTGGCTGGATCATAGACGTAGCGCACTTTTTTCCCATCCCGTTGTTTCGACAGGAGTTTCATCGAAGGCTGAAAGCAGTTCACATACAGACGCAGCGCTCGGTAGAGTTCGGTGAGTTGCCGATAGGCCTGTTCTCCAACGAAGCGGTCATAGCCCACCACTTGGCGCACAATCGCTCCATTTTTCTGTTCCACAAAACACTGATCATTTTTGAGATAGGGGCGTCCGCGCGTGAACGTGATGTGTGCTTGCTCGCAATAGGCGATCACTGCCTCGTTTATGAATTCTCCCCCGTTATCGGTATCGATCCCCAGAATGGGAAAGGGGAACAGCAGGGGCGCCAGTTGGAGAGCAGCCAGCACCGCCTCCTGGCTGCGGTACAAGAGAGGCAAGCACTCCGTCCATCCGGTGGCTATATCAGTGAGCGTCAAGGTGTACAAGTAGCCGCCCTCAATGTCGGTGCCACAATGGGCTACCAGATCCGCTTCCAGAAAACCGGGTCGGGTTTCGTTCCACTCCTCGAAGGTGCGGATGGGAATCTGCTGCTTCAGGAGTGTTCCCGCTCGCGTGGTGGAGAGGCCGCGCAACCCCAGGGTGCGCTGGGAACGCAGGAGGCGATCCGCTGTCGCTGCGCTCATGGAAAGCAGTTGGCTTCGACATTCCTCGGTGAGGTGGAGGTGCTCATGTCGCTCCAGCGCCTCTAGTAAGGTAGGGAGAAAGGGGATGAGCCGTTTGGCGCAGATCCGGTTGGCGGCGTGCCAGGCCAGGAACAACGCGTGTTGGACGTCTGGCCCATACTGTCGAGGGCGAGGGCGTTGCAGTGTTGGCTGCACCTCTTCTGCATGGTTGAGCAGCCATCTGGCGTAAGTACGATGGTATCCAGTTGCTGCCACAAAGGCATCCAACAGCGTCCGTTTCTGTGACGGAGATGCCTCACGGTACTGAGGTACGGCCTGTTGGAGCAATTCACGTCTTGCCTGATAACTCAATGACTTGTCCACGCTCCCCTCCTCTGGAAACGCGCAGCGGACGATCGGTGTGTGGAGACGACAGACTCCTCCCCCTGGTTGCCTCATGAAAATTCTTCCTCTTTCTCTCTAACGGACGCCATGTTCTTCGACAGTTCCAGAGCTGATGAGCGACCTTGCGGCCTTGGAGGACAGACCAGTGCAGAGTCGGAGGAAAAGAGGGGTTTGAAGCGGACAAAGGAAGATTTCCCGTGAGGCAATGCGTTGGCGAAGCGGCGGAATGGTTGAAAACGCAACGATGATCCCAGAAGGGGGTGTTTCTTGAAGCACGCACAGTCAGATTCCTGCTGAGGCAATGCACCTCGCTGCGAAAACCCGTCGTATCATAAAGGTCGCTGCTGACCACGTTTGAAGATATACTGTAGCTGTCCAGGAGATTACCTCCTGGACACACCAGTTGGCCTGCTGGCCGACCATTTGCTTCTGCTGAAGCACATCCGCCTCGGGGAAGCAATGGTCCCCACACAGTATCTAAGAGGAAGGGGAAAGTGCCTCCGTGAAAGCACGCATTACGATCATTACCCTGGGCGTCGATGATCTGGACAAGTCGTTGACCTTCTATCGAGACGGGCTTGGTCTGCCAACGCAAGGCATCATCGGGCAAGAATTCGAGTATGGAGCGGTCGTCTTCTTTGAGTTACAACACGGGGTCAAGCTGGCGCTTTGGCCACGCACAAGTATCGCTCACGATACCCACCTCCCGGTTCAAGCTCCCAGCGCGACGGACTTTACCCTCGCTCAGAATGTCGGCAGTAAAGAAGAAGTCGATCTGGTGATGCAGCAGGCCAAAGCAGCAGGGGCAACGATCATCAAAGAGGCACAAAATACCTTCTATGGAGGCTATGCTGGCTATTTCCAGGATCCAGATCAGCATGTCTGGGAAATCGCCTGGAATCCTGCGATCTTGCCTGAATAAGGCGTGCCGATGCTCAACGGTATCAGCAGTTGCTGACAGGATAGAATCCGAACCTGGCCCAGACAGACGGCATACTACCAACGGGTCCGGACAACGCGACTTTCATTTTCTTTCAATAATACGCCTTGTCAAAGGGATCGATAAGACGAGCGAGGTGGTTGGCTGACCATACTGCGAGAGTTGATCAATAAGCACCTCAAGCTGTCTCACTGAGGAGACACACACTTTCATAATGAAGGCCTCACTGCCGGTGAGACGATAACATTCCAGGATCTCAGGCATGTAACGCAAGAGCAAAGCGATGCGCGTACTATTTTGTCCGGCGGTATTCATCCGAATAAATGCCATCACCGGCAAGCCTATTTTTTCCAGATTGATTTCAGCGTGATAGCCAAGCAGGATCTCTGCCTCTTCCATTCTGTGGATACGTTCGGCCACGGAAGACGGAGCAAGCCCGACACGCCGCCCTAGTTCCTTGAAGGAGAGACGAGCGTCTTCCTGAAGCAAGCGGAGGAGCCGCCAGCCAACATCATCCAGCAGTCTCTCACTCTCTTCGGTCATCGTCCATTTTTCCCTTTCTTTTTTTGGTCAGAGCCCCAAAACGCCGGTTCTTTTTTCTTTATTTTACCCGCTTTTGCCTCTATACTGCTGGTAGCAAGAATGATCAAGTTCATCAATCAGAAAGGGGATGAGCATCGACGTTCCTTTCTCCCACGGTGAGAGGAGCAAACAGGAAGTGGTGCTGACACAACGATGAGTGAGGCATTGACCCGATCTCCTGACGTGTTGATTATTGGAGGTGGCGTGATTGGCTGTAGCATCGCCTATCACTTGACCCGGCGTGGCTGTCGCAAGGTGGTGGTCGTCGAGCGATATACGCTTGGCAGTGGCTCGACCGCCAAAGCGGCTGGCGGGATCCGGCAGCAGTTTTCCTGTGAGGCCAATGTGCGGCTGGCAATGTATTCGGTCGATTTTTTTGCGCATTTTCATGAACGATTAGAACTTCCTCCTGATGCAGGCGGGGTCGATTTTCATCAGATTGGGTATCTTTTTCTGCTCTCGACGCCAGAAGCATTCGCGACCTTTGAACGCAGTGCCGCTCTCCAGCAGCACCTGGGACTCCCGGTTGAGGTGCTCACCCCAGAACAGGTAGCAAGCCGCTGGCCGTGGCTCTCGGTCAGCGGTATCGTGGGAGCCACCTACTGCCCTACCGATGGCTACGGCAGTCCTCATGAAGTGATGCAAGCGTTCGCGACACAGGCACGGCGTCTTGGTGCGTCCTTCGTTGAAGTGGCCGAAGTCTCTGCGATTAAGCGCCAGGGAGCGCGGATAATGACGGTTGAGACCAATCGGGGGAGCTTCTCGCCAGGGATCGTCGTCCTCTGTGCTGGAGTATGGAGCGGTGAGCTTGGTCGTCTGGTAGGCGTCGAGATTCCCGTCCAACCATTGCGCCGGATGTGTTTTGTCACCGATCCCTTCGATGCAATCCCACACGATGCTCCCATGACGATTGAAATGCCGAACACCTTCCACTTTCGACCGGAAGGGGCCGGCTTCATGCTTGGGACGAGTGACCAGGACGAGCCCTACGGCTTCACTACCACGATGAACTGGCACTGGCTGGGGAGAGTGGTGGAAGATGCGGTCAAGCGGGTGCCTGTTTTTGAGCAGGCACGGGTTCATCACGGGTGGGCAGGATTGTATGAAACCACGCCAGACCACAACGCGATCCTGGGGCCCATCCCTGGGGTGGAGAACCTGCTCGTCGCCACCGGCTTTAGCGGTCACGGGGTGACGCAGAGTCCGGCCACCGGAATGATTATGAGCGAGTTCATTCTGGATGGGAAAGCCCGTACCATTGATGTGAGTGAGTTGGGGATCGAGCGCTTTGCGACGGGACGGCTCCATCCAGAAAAGCATGTCATTTGATGAGCCATTCCTCTGCAGGAACACAGAAGAAAGCAAAGGAGAACAGGAACATGAAAGCTGTCCGCCTGGTTGAGGCTCATTCTCCCCTGCAAATGCAAGAGATCCCTGTCCCCACCGTTGGCGAAAGCGATGTGCTGGTGCGCGTTCGGGCAGCAGGCAATGCGTTAGGCACATTCCGAAGTCCAACAGCTGTCTGGAGGACATATCCGGTGAGAGGACACATGTGAAAACCTGTTGCTACAAGGAGATAAGAGCATGAGAACCGATGTCGTAGTTATTGGGGGCGGCGCAGTCGGCGCAGCCGTCGCTTATTTCTTGAAGCTCCTCGATCCCGCTACTCTCGTCAGCGTTGTCGAGCGCGACCCTAGCTATAGCCAGGCATCAACACCGCGAGGATCCGGCGGCGTTCGACGGCTCTTTTCTTTGCCGGAGAATATTGAGCTTTCAAAATTCAGCATTGCGTTTTTCGACAACTTTGCAGAGACAATGGCTCTGGATGGCGTGAAGGCCGACATCGGTCTCAAAAAGCATGGCTATCTCTTCATCGTTCCGCAGCCTGCGCGCGAGGTGTTGAAGCGCAACTTCGATACCCAGCGGCGACTGGGGTGTAATGTGCTCTGGCTTGAGCCAGATGGGTTGAAGCAGATGTTCCCATCCATGAATGTCTCCGATCTTGCTGCCGCCGTTTACTCTCCCGATGATGGTTGGCTCGTTACTCGCAGTGTCCTGATGGGCTTTCGCAACAAAGCAACGTCAATGGGTGTGGAGTTTCTGGCGGATGAGGTCGTCGGGCTTGTTCGGAAGGGGAAGAGCGTCACGACCGCAAAGCTCAATTCTGGCCAGCAGATTGAAGCGAGCCATTTCGTCAATGCTGCGGGGGCTTGGGCAAAAGATATTTGTGCCATGCTCGATATCCAAGTTCCAATCGAGCCGCTTCGTCGCTTCGAGCATTATTTCGAGAGCCAAGACCCTATCGAGCCACTGCCCTACATCAAAGATACGCAGCGCCTGGCTTTCAGGCCGGAAGGGAACGGGTACTCTGGAGGGGTGCCTACCCTTCAGGAGCCGCGTGGGTATAACTTCGACGTTGATGACACCTATTTTGAGCGTGTCGTGTGGCCTCAGCTTTCGCATCGGTTCCCCCAGTTTGAAAAGACCGTGTGCAAGGGAACGCGGTCTGGTCTCTACGACCAGAACGACTTTGATGGCAATGTAATTATCGGACCGGGTGCTGATGGGCTTGGAAACTTCCACCTGTTGGCTGGCTTTTCAGGTCACGGCCTCATGCATGCGCCTGGTTGCGGCCGGGCTATGGCAGAACTGCTCTTGAAAGGCCGATACGAAACAATCGACCTCACGCGCTTCGGTTGGCAACGCCTGCTGGATGAGACGCCAATACGCGAACAAGGAATTATCTAATGGTGACACAATTTGATTACATCATCGTCGGTGCTAGATCGGCCGGATGT
>WNGD01006257.1_pt1 | contig 15930 bp, 9 predicted proteins | sample 5400671 | NCBI WGS metagenome assembly WNGD01 (sample SAMN13153369, study PRJNA577476) | soil metagenome | isolation source: 40 cm soil or saprolite under grassland replicate 2 | place: USA:California | collected 2016-06-15 | reverse complement strand
TGGGTGCGAGGACGCGACGCGCCGGGACGAAGTTCCCCGTCGCGCCGACCAGAAGATCCGCGAGGTCCGGGCGGCGCGCCAGGCGGCCGACCACCCGCTCGGCGAGCGCGGGCCAGCCCACCCCCAGCCCGATGAGCCGTTCGAGCACCCACTTGCCGGCAAAGTGACGCCGTCGGGCGCGGACGTAGGGCTCGAGCATGGCGGAGCAGATGCGTGCGCTGGCGCCGGGCGTAAGCTCGGGGATCAGGCAGTCGGCCGCCAGCTCCGCGCCGCGCAGCGCCGCGTAGATGCCTTGACCGGTGAACGGATCGAAGAAATCGGCGGCGTCGCCCACGAGCAGGGCGCCGTCCACTGCGGGCTGGCGGGCCCACTGGCCGAACGGTCCGGTGGCGAGCACGTCGCGAACGAGGCAGCGCCGCTCGAACCGCCCGGCGAGCCCCGGATATCGCTCCAGCTCGGCGAAGAAGCCGGCGCGGAAATCCTGCCCGCGCCGCCGTACCAGGGAGCGGGGCACGACGAGCGCCACGGTCGTCACTCCCCCGCCGATCGGCCCCAGGCCCACGTACCCGCGCTCGCCCACGTGCAGCTCCCCCACGCCGTCCACGCCCGCCACATCCGTGACGTGGGCGGTGAAGGCGATCCGGCGCGGCGGCGACGTACGTATGAGCCCGAGCCGCCGGGCGACCACGGAGCGCAGCCCGTCCGCTCCGATGACGACGCGAGCGTTCCACGTTTTCCGTTTCCCGTTTCCCGATCGCGCCGCAACGCCCGCCACCGCGCGGCCATCCCACACGAGGTCCTCAACCGTCGTGCCCTCATGCACAGCCGCGCCCTCGCGGACCGCGGCGCGTAGCAGGATCGTGTCGAAGATCGCGCGCGACAGCGCGAAGCTGTAGGGCCGGGGCGGCACGTGGCCGTGATCGGACGCGAAGCGACCGCACATCACGACACCGCTGGGCGCGACCACCTTCATCCCGTAGAGCTTCGCGTGTGCCGCACCCTCGATCGCCGCGAGCACGCCTGCGCCGAGCCGCTCGAGAATAGGGGTCGTGGCAGGGCTCAGGTACTCCGAGCAGGCTTTGTCACGGGGAAACCGGGCGCGGTCGAGCAACAGGACTGATGCACCCGCCCGGGCGAGCAGGAGCGACGTGGTCGAGCCTGCGGGGCCGGCGCCGACAACGATGACGTCCCAGTACCGGTCGGTCACACGCGCCTTGACGCGGGGCTCATGAGGCTCGGCGGGGTGTTGAAGAAGCGGGGTCGGCGTCCCCGGTCCCCATCCTGAAGGATGGGCTCGGCGCAGCACAACCCTAAAGGGTGACGCCTGTGCTTCAGCACAGTGCTAGCCGAGCCCACGCTTCAGCGTGGGAATCATCGCGCACGCGACTTCATTGGTTTTTCAGGACTTCGCCGAGCGCGGCGACGGCCGCACCCACCAGCGTCGCGGCCAAGTTCACGCCGTCGTTGTCCAGCCATCGCCAGCCCCTGGTGAGTCGCACCGGCTCATGACATACCCTGTTTCCGCTCTCGAACCGCGCGTCGCAGGCCGGGCACTCGTACTTGGCCTGCAGCGTCGCTCCGAGCACGGAGTCGGCGAGCATGCCGACCACACCGGCAGTGACCAGCTCAGCTGACCCTGGGGCGGCGCCCCGGGGTCCGACCCATCGGGCGGTCAGCGCGATCAGGAGCGCCCCCGCCACACCGCCCGCCGTCCCCAGCGCCGTAATACCCCCCGACGCGCCGCGTGTGACCCGGGCGCCCGTCGTGATCAGGCGCGGGGCGATCGGCGAGAAGGCGCCGAGCTCGGTGGCCCAGGTGTCAGCGGTGGCGGCGGCGATCGCTCCGGCGGCCGCCGGCCAGGCGCCTAACAACGCTGCGACGGCCGCGACGCTCCCGTTCGCGATGACCTGGCGGGTAGTGCGCCGCGGCGCGCTGCGCTCGGCGAATTGCGTGAGGAGACTTCCCGACAGGAAAAAGGCGAAGAGCGGGATGAGACCGCGCCATCCGAAGCCCCAGGCGACCGCCGCCCCGACCGCGAGCGCCGCGGCGAGGCCGCCCGGGGCGAGCCAGCTCACTCGTCGAACAGCTCGCGCAGGATGCGGAGCTTCAGCTCCGCCGGCGCGCCGTGCGCGCGGCACCGGGCCCGCAGGAAATCGAGGAACAGCTTTTCGAAATCGAAGTGCTCGCCGCACGGAGGGCAATCGGCGAGGTGTTGACGGATCTCTTGCTCCACCTGAGGCGTCAGCTCGCGGTCGAGGAATTCGTACAGGTGCTCCGTGCACTCGCGGCAGTTCATGTCGAGCTTCCCTTGATGTATCCCATCCCCACAGCGTAGTCGTACAGCTTCGCTTGCAGCATGCGTCGGGCGCGGAATAACCGCGACTTCACGGTGCCCACCGGCACCTCAAGCACGCGGGCGATCTCCTCGTAGGAGAGACCCTCCACGTCGCTCAACACCACCGTCTCCCGGAATTGTTCCGGCAACGCGTCGATCGCCCGCAGTACCTCGTCATCCACGATCCGGTCGAAGAACGTGCCCTGGGGGTCGTCGTCCTGCAGCTCCTCAAACACGGAAAATGGCTCGATCGCGTCCAAGTCTACCGTCTCGGGATGCCGGGTACGGCGCCGGTATTCATTAATGAAGGCGTGCCTCAGGATGGTCAGGAGCCAACCCTTGGCGTTGGTGCCCTGCTCGAACTGGTGCCAGGCGCGGTACGCTTTCAGCATCGTCTCTTGGACGAGGTCGTCGGCTTCAGCGGGGTTCCCCGTGAGGCGCAGCGCCACGCGGTACAGGCTATCGAGGTGCACCAGCGCCTCGCGCTCGAAGCTGGCCCGCTTGTCGGCGTCGGCGGCAGGAGTGGGCGTCGGGGGGGGAGTCGGGGTCGAGGCCATACCGTGACCCATAACCTGCCCGCGCCGGGCTGGGTTCCGCAATGGGGTGGGAGCGTGCTAGGTTACGCCCGCCGTGGTCCACAGCATCGTTCCTCTCGCCGTGCTCGAAGCGGTCCGCAACCTCGATACCCCAGTCGAGGACGGCCTGTCGGAATTCGCCGAAGAGCTGCTCTCCAAGCGGCTCGGCCTCTCCCACACCGTGGCCATGCAGCTCGCCCAGTACGAAGCGATGGTGCGGCGCGACGCGCGCGCCGACCCGGCGCACGTCGAGGCCTTGCTCCGGCTGGTCGGCCGCCGGCCCGACGCCGACCTCGTGTTCGCCGATGCGGGGCGGCGCGCGGCCCGGCGCGCCGTGCGCCGGCTGTCCGTGGCGTCGCGGCTCGCGGCTCGGGCCGCGCCGCGGCTGCTGGGGTACGGTGTCGCGCGCCGCGCGGCGCGTGCCGTGTTCGGTGGGGAGCTGCGGCGCGAGGGCGGTGTGCCGGTGGCTCGGGTGGGCGATTCCATCGCCGTGAACGCGACTCCGGACGGCGCCGCGTGCGCGCTGTATGGCACCGGCTTCGCGGAGCTGCTGCGCCTGCTGGTGGGCCTGGAGGGCGCGATGCTCCACACCACGTGTCGCGCCACGGGCGGCGAACGCTGCGAGTGGCGGGCGGCTCCTCCCGACCCTCGGCATCACTGATGCCCCCTCCGCTGCTCGACGGACTCGACTTCGCGGCGCTGGCGGAGGCGCTCGCGGCGCTCGGCGCCGACGCATGGCTGCTGTACGACTTTCGCCACGTGAACCCGGTGTCTGAGCGCATCCTCGGTCCCACCGGCATGGGCACGCGGCGCTTGTTCGTGCTGCTGCCGCGCAGCGGGAAGCCGGTCGCCGTGGCGCATCGTATCGAGCTGCAGCCGCTGGCGGACTTCCCGGGCGAGGTCCGTCCCTACGGCTCGTGGCGCGAGCTGCACGACGAGCTGCGCGCGCTGGCGCGCGGCCGCACGCTCGCGATGGAGGTCTCGCCGCAGGACGCGGTGCCGTATCTCGACCGCGTGCCGCACGGCGTCGTGCAGCTGCTCGAGGGGTTCGGCGCCCGCGTCGTGTCGTCCGCGCCGCTGGTGTCGCGCTTCGCCGCGCGCTGGAGCGCCGCGGAGGCGGCGGGGCACCGGCGCGCGGCGCAAGCGCTGGCTGAGATCGCCCGCGAGGCGCTCATCTGGGCGGGGCGCGAGACGACGCGCGGCGCCGAAGTGCGCGAGGTCACGCTGCAGCAGCGTGTGGTCGGGGCAATCGGGCGCGCCGGCTTCGTGACTGACCACCCGCCGATCGCGGCGTTCGGAGCGAACTCCGCGATGCCGCACTACGAGCCGCACGCGGGGGCGGATCTACGGCTGCAAGCCGGCCAGGTGTTGCTGCTCGACCTGTGGGGCGGCCCCGCGCTCGGGTCCGTGTTCGCCGACCAGACGTGGATGGGCTTCGCGGGGCGGGCCCCCGACGCGGAGGTCCGCAAGGTCTGGCATACGGTGCGGGCGGCGCGTGATGCCGCGGTCGCCTTACTGCGGGAGCGCTGGCAGAGGCCGGGGAGCGGGGAAGGGGGACGGGTCCCCACCGGTGCGGAGGTGGACGATGCGGCGCGCGCCGTGGTCCGCGGGGCACATCGACAACTTCGAGACCGCCGACGAGCGCGCGCTCGTGCCCGGCGTCGGCTTCTCGGTGGAGCCGGGGATCTACCTGCCTGGCCGGTTCGGCATGCGCAGCGAGATCAACGTGTTCATGGACGAAACGGGTCCCCAGGTCACCCCCCCGGCGCCGCAAGAGGAGTTGCTGTTGGTGTAAGGGTTTTCTGGGCGCCGTGGCGGCTTGGCGCCTAGGAACGAGGTGGGGTGGTAGGGCGTGGCAGGGGGTCTTGCGGGTGTCTCAGGCGCGCGCCATGTTCGCCGCATCAGGACGAATCGACCCTGTCCGCGCCGGAGGACACCCCGGTAGCCGTCCGATTCTCGAGTTCGGCCGTCGCTTCGTCTCGACGCTGTTTTCGTGCGGGTCCGCTGCTCCGCAGCTGACCACGTCTCATGGCGCTAACACCACCCTGGAGGTGATGGCGTGTCCCTGACGTTTCCGTCCGCTCATCCCCGTGCATTCACGCCTATGGAGGACGATTCCATGACTCATCGTGTGAGAGGCGCCTTCGGTCGCTTCCTCGCGTTGGGTTACGCGTCTGCGGTGGCGTTGCTCGTCGCAGCGTCGTCGCTCGCCGCGCAACAGACGACAGGAAAAATCGAAGGCTCGGTGACGGACCAGCAGGGCGGCCCGGTCGCGAGCGCGCAGGTGACGATCGTCGGCACGTCCTTCGGGGCCCTGACGAACGACAAGGGCTACTACTTCATCAACAACGTGCCGGTGGGCACCCACACGGTGCGCGCCCGGTTCATCGGCTACACCGCCGCCGAAGTTCCCGGCGTGCGGGTGCAGGGCGGCTTCACCCTAACGGTCAACGTCAAGCTGACGCCGTCGGCGGTGGCGATCGGGCCGGTGACGGTGGAAGCCGCCGCGAATCCCATCGTGCCACGTGACAAAGTCACCTCGGGCTCGACCGTGGCGGGCGACTTCGTGCACAGCCTCCCGATCGACGACGTCCGCCAAGTTCTGACCTTCCAGCCCGGCGTGGTGGAGTCGGGATCGGCTGCCGGTGTGTCGATCCGCGGCGGCCGGCCGGGCGAAGCGAATGTCTACATCGACGGCGCCCCCGTGCGCGGTACGAACAGCGGGTCGCAGCGCATTACCGTTGGCACGAACGCGCTGGAAGAGGCGTCTGTTACCACAGGCGCGCTCGGCGTCGAGTTCTCTGATGCGCAGTCAGGCGTCATCGCCTACACCACAAAGGCGGGCGGCGAGAAGCTCTCCGGCTCTGTCTCCGGGGAGACGGACGAGCCGTTCGGCGACAAGATCAGCGTTGGCTTCAACCGCTTCGAGGGATCGCTCGGTGGCTCGGTACCGAACGTTAAGAACCTGCGGTGGTTCGGATCCGCCGTGGTCCAGGGCCAGAGCTCCGACTTCCGGGCGAAAGATGCTGACTCGGTCCCCCAGTTCATCGTCGCCGGCGTCGATACGATCGTGCCGGTGACCGGCTCGGATGGCAATGTGGCGCAGGTGGCGATACCGCGGTTCGTGCAGTTCAGCGGCCCCTGCGGGCAACTCGGCTCCAGCGCTAACCCCCTGGCCCAGGCGATCCAGAGCAACTACGGCTTCGATTGTCAGGGCCGGCGACTGGCGATGAACTGGAGCACCCAAGTCCAGCTCCAGGGGAACCTGCAGTACACGTATGGCTCGGGCTCGAGCGTCCGGTTCACCGGCGTCGCCAACGGCAACCAACAGCGATTCAACCCTGGCAGGAGCATCGCCGATCCGGCGCTGTTCCAGGGTCTGCACACCTGGCAGCGGCTCGGGGTGCTCAACTGGAACCATCAAGTGACGCGCAGTGCCGAGCGCGCGCTGTCGCTCAACTTGAACTTGTCGTGGGCGCGAGATCGCTCGGTCGCTGGGGCTTTGGATCCTGCATCGGACATCGACACGCGGAATCCCATGATGGGGATCGAGTTCAGCACACTACAGTTCGCCGGCTTCGGGGGGTTCCCGTTCCCGATCACGGACCAGGTGATACGGGACATTCGCAATAACAATCCCAACGGGCAAACGGTCCCGCTCCTCAATCGCACCGATTTGAACAATGCACAGAACGGTCGGCTCAACCCTTACGGACTCCAGGCCGGCGGGTTCTTCAACACCGGGATGAGTGTCACGGGGACGCTCCTCTCAGAGACTCGCTATGTCGGGCGGCTGGTCGTGGACTGGCAGGCGAACCGCTACCACCGGTTCACGCTAGGCGGCGACGCCAAGAAAACCGATTTGTCGTACTGGAGCAGCAACCTCCTGAGGATGATCTTCATGGACGCTTACGTCGTGCATCCGGTCCAGTACGGTCTCTTCGCGGCCGACCGACTGGACCTGGGCGACGTGGTGCTTGAACTCGGAGTGCGCTGGGACTACTACGACCCGAAGGCGCTATTCGCGAAAACGCCGGGCTTCATCTCTAGCGACCCGGGATGGAATTCGGACGCGGCCACGAACGACACGGCCTACGCCAACTCATTGGCACGGGTGTTCCTTCCCTCGACCGGCCACAAGGCGCTGTCGCCGCGACTGAGGGTGTCGTTCCCGATCACCGAGAAGACGGGGTTCCGGTTGTCCTACTCGCACCAGGTGCAGACACCCGAGTTCACCACCCTGATGACGGGCGTGAACAACGACCTGTCGTTCACCAACTCGAATGACGTGTTCGGCCGCGACCTGCGGTTCGGCAAGACGATCCTGTTCGAGTTCGGCGTGCGGCACGCGTTCAGCCAGGACCTGGTGCTCGACGTCTCCGCGTACAACAAGGACAAGGTGGCCGACTATGCAGCTCGCATCCTCCCATACGTCAGCCCGCGGCAGGCTTCGGAGACGCTCAGCGTCAACGTTCTGACGAATGGGGATTTCGGTAACTCGAAGGGCGTCGACTTCAAGCTCGACTACCGTGTCTCGAACTACGTCAACGCTTCTGTCGCCTACACGTTCCAGGTTGCGAAGAACACGGGTTCCGACCCGTTCAGCTATCTCAACACCTTCGCGCGTCAGGTCTCGGGGCTCACGGGCGACCGGACGCTGCCACCCGAGCAAGCGCAGCCCACGGACGACAACCGCACCCACAACTTGGTGGGGTCGCTCGGGTTCACCCTCCCGACTGGCTGGAAGAAGGGCACTGCGCTCGGGGCGGTCGGGCGTGACGTAAGCGCATTCGTGACGTTCTACGCGCGCAGCGGGCTTCCTTACACCCTGCTGGTGAACAACGGCGACGGGCAGACCGTACCGCACTTGAGTTTTGGGCTCGGCGGCCGGGCAGCGGAGAACTTGAATGCCTCCATCCTGCCCTGGACGAAGAACGTGGACGTGCGGGTGAACAAGGGCTTCCGGATCGGCCGGATCGACTGGACGGTGTACGCCGACATTCGGAACGTCTTCAACTTCAAGAACATCGAGGGTGTCTACGCCGAGACAGGCGATGTCACCAACAGCTTGCTCAAGGAGAAGGCGCTCAGTCCGGAGCGTCAGAACATCGCAAGCGAGGCCAGCGACGCCAACGCGCTGACCAAGGACGGCTCCGTTGACCTTACACTCGGGTGTAGCGGTTGGGGCAACCCGGCCAACTGCGAGTCGCTGAGGCGCGTCGAGGCCCGGTTCGGCAACGGCGACGGGATCTACACGCCGGTCGAGCAAGACCGCGTGCTCAACGCGTTCTACGATGCGTTCCTGGGGCCTCAGCGGTTCAACGGCCAGCCGCGGCATATCCGGGTGGGCTTCGAGCTGAACTTCTAGACGGTGGTGGCGGGCGGCATCCCGGGTTTCGGGGTGCCGCCCCTCAGTCTGCTGACTCGAGGGAGAGCAATGACCATGCGTTCAACGTCGTTAATACGTTCGGTGCGGGCGTTTTTCGCGCTCCTGGTCGTCGGGGCGACCGCCGCGTCGTCGGTGGCGGCGGCCAAGCCCATCAAGCCCACGAGACCGCGGGCGATGAACCTGTTCTCGTCTGCGGGCTATTTGTTCGAGGTGAACCGGCAACAATGCGGGCTCAAGAACGACGGCCAGGTATGCGTCGCGTTCGCGGGCTCGCCGGTGGGGGGCGGCGGCTTCTGGCCCAAAGGCACCCCGGACCAATACATCTTCAACTCCGGACTGCAGCTCGCCGGGATCATCGCTCGGAGCTCAGGCTTCGCCTGGGCCGGCGACACGTCCGGGGCGTTCTTCTTTGATGCACGCGGCGACCAACTGATGGGGAACCCGTTGTCGCTGATCTTCAGCCGCCTCGTCCCCCCAGACGTGTCAGCGTGGCCGCAGACGCCGCCTACGAAAACGGTGCTCGATGCGGACATTTATAACCGCATCCTGATCGGCAGCGAGGCGATCTCGCAGGGAGACGCGTTCGTGCGCTACTGGGAGGGTGACCCGGTCGCACTGACCGGCCGGGAGCACCCAATGGGGATCGCGGTCGATCAGCGCATCTTGGCGTGGAATTTCCCGAGCGGCAACGAGGACATCATCTACGTCATCTACACGTTCTACAACGTCACCGCGCGCTTCAGCTCCGGGAAGTACAACAACTCGACCATTCCGGCGGTGCTCCAGGCCGAGATCGGGGCGATCGGGGACCAGTTCCAGGACGTCAACGAGAACAAGTTCAAGATCCAGATCCCCGACGGCGGCTACACGATCGACTCGCTATACGCCGCCCAGGCCATGGACGCGGACGTGGCCGTGTTCAGCCAGAACTACGCGACCACGATCGTTCCTTTCAACCTTGGCCTCGAGTACACCGGCACATTTCTCGGGGACGTGGGCTGGCAGTTCCCGCCCGACATCTTCGGGCCGCCGTTCGCCGCGGCGACCGGCTTCATCGGGATTAAGTACTTGCGCTCGCCCGTCGATCCCGCGACAGGGAAGCAGGTCGGGCTGACGATGTTCTCACAGAATCTCAACTCCGCGACTGGTTTCCCTGACCCGGTCGGCGTGCGACAGCTCTATCGCTACCTGTCGGGGTTCCTCGGGCCGACCGACAACCCGTGCAATCCCACGGCCCCAGGGCCCCAAGTGCGGGCGAGGCGCTACTGCTTCCTCGGCCAGTCGCAAGGCGATGCGCGGTTCTACCAGGCGTCGGGCCCCTTTTCGCTGGGGCCCGGTCAGGCGGCGAGCATCGTCGTGGCGTACATCAACGCGGCGCCGCTCAATGTGCCTGGCTTCGTGCAGGGCTCGGGCGCGGACACCAAGCCGGGGACGCTCGGGGTGGGGTTGACTGCCCTCCCTTCGGATTCGATCCGGCTCATCGACAAGATCGCTGGTTGGGTGTCGCACAGCGACCTGAATGGCGACAACAAAGTGGAGCAGGACGAGGTGGTCGTCGCGCCGCGGTCGCTGCTCGACAAGGCGCTCGTGGCGCAAGCGGTCTTCGACAAGGGGTTCTTGCTGCCGTCCGCCCCCGACGCGCCGACGTTCTTCCTCATCCCAGGCGACAACCAGGTCACGATCGTCTGGCAGAAGAGTGCCACGGAACAGTCGGGCGACCCGTTTTTCGCGATCGCCAGCAAAGACAGTGTGCCGGACCCGACCGATCCCACCAAGAATATCAAGAACGTGCTCTTCAATCCAAACTTTCGGCAGTTCGACGTAGAGGGCTATCGCATCTACCGCGGCCGTTCGTCGAGCCAGCTCCAACTGGTCGCCCAGTTCGACTATTCCGGCACGGTATTCATTGACCGCAGCGGCGAGATCGACTACGGCAACTGCGCTCCGGAGCTAGGGGTCTACACCGACTGCCCGGTCCACTTCGACACGGCGCCCCCGTTTGCTGCGTCCAACTCACTCGAGTTAGCGGGCAATGTGGTTCAAGTTCCGCCTGGTGGTAGAGTGAAGCTCGCGACTGGAGGCGTGCTGGATCTCAAGCCCGACTCGGCGTTGGTCAACCAGCAGTGCGGCGACGCCAAGTGTCCTCAGCTCCAGAACACCGGCGTAGGCTTCGCCTTTGTCGACAAGGACGTCCGGAACTCGTTCTCGTACTTCTATGCGGTGACCGCGTTCGACGTGAATTCGGTCAGATCGGGTCCATCGTCCTTGGAATCGCCGCGAATCACAAAACGTGTGGCACCGCGCAAACCTGCCTCGACCGTGACGCAAGCCGCGCTCGTCCAGGCGGTGTACGGCGGCGACGGGGCACAGCTCGACCCAACTCTGGGCTACCCCACGATTGACCCGGACAAGGGGACGTTCAACGGAAATATGCCCCCAGCCAACGACGGGAGTCTTGCCGTCATCGGCGGGCTCGAGCTGCTGCCCCAAGGTGACATCACGGTGCGCATCGACTCGGTGCTTCCCGGCTTCGTGGATGGCTTCGGGACGGGCCCGACGATGTACCTCACGGTCCTCGCCGGAGGGGGTACGGCCACGAAGACCGTTCTCCTGCCTGAGGCGAATTTCGCCTCCGGGTCCAACCAGAACTGGGACTTCGGCGCGGCCGGACAAGCCATTGTGCCCTACGACTCGACCCGCGCCCGGCTGTTCGGGGTGAAGCTCGCAAACACGCGGATCCCAATTTCGTTCGGGGGGCAGACCGTGCCGCTGCGGTTCACCTCGATGGGCGCTTCATTGGCTGTCGGACGGTACAACGTCGGCAGCGCGTCGAACCGCGAGGTCAGCCGCTATCTCGCCCATTCCCGCTGGTTTAACGACGGCGGCCAGGAGCCGCCCGATCCGACGATCATAGGGTACCCGGACAGTGCCCACAACGCCGGGAGCCTCACCGGGGTAGGTCGGATTTGGGCACCCCAGACCTATCGGGATCGTGTGTCCGATCCAACCACGAACGCCGACGCCGCCGGCCCACGGGGCGCCACGAACATAGGCTTCCGCGGCTACCAGGCCGGTGGCGCCACCACCTGGTATCCTGGCGACTTCGTCGTGACCTGGAATGCGGACTCGAGCATTTCGGTGTTCGACGCGACCCACCACTCGAATCTCCCCTACGCGCCGAACGGTGGAACGGGCTTCGGCTTCATCAACGTCCGGGCTTTCCTCGCGGCGGGGATCACGGCGGGCGGATCCGCCCCGGCCACGGACATCGATGACGGCACAGGGACGCCCAACATCAACGTGGTTGGGTACCACCACATCTACGGGACGCCGCCGACGTGCTTCCCCGATTGGTGGGCCATTCCCTGCATCACCCTGGAGCGCAAAGCGCAGTTCGAGCCGCTTGATTTCAATTGGGACGGCGTGCGGGATGGGGACGGTGTCGCCCTGATGATCAATGGAGAGGCGTTCTTGATGGAGATGAACGCGGTTCCGGCAGCCGGCACGAAATGGCACTTACGCGCAGTGACGGGCTCCATGACGGCGACCTGCGCTCCAGAACTGGGGCCCGTGATGCGAGACTGTTCGGGGTACACCTTCACGGGGCCGAGCGTGCGACCCTCGCTCGCGCCTGGGCTCACCTACAAGATCACCGTGCAGCAGCAGTACAGCGTGGACAGCACCGCCTCGGGCGATTTGAGCAAGGTGCATACCGTGCCCGATCCGTACTACGTGGCGAACGCGCTCGAAGTCACCGCGAACCAGAAGATCCTCAAGTTCGTGAACCTGCCAGCACGGTGCCTCATTCGCATCTACTCCGTGAGCGGCGTCCTCGTGCAGGTCGTCGCCCATAACGACCCGGCGGGTTCTGGCGAAGAGACCTGGAACCTCCGGAACCGCAACAATCAGTTCGTGGCTTCGGGGGTGTACTTCTACCATCTCGAGGCCCCGGATGGGAAGACAAGGATTGGGCGGTTCACCGTCGTCAACTTCGCGCCTTGAGGAGAGTCGCCATGAAGAGCTTGCTTCGCGGACTAAGTGCGATCGTGGCGGCGCTCGTGCTGGCCACGCCCGCGGTCGCGCAGCTCAGCACCCGCTCCGACAATACCGCCTATGGCGGTACCTCGGGCGAGTTCATGCTACTCGGCGCGGGGGCGCGCGGTGCAGCGTTGGGCGGCGCTTTCGCCGCCCTCGCCACCGATGTGACCGCTCTGTATTACAACCCCGGAGGGCTCGCCCAGCTGCCCCGGCCGGGCGTCATGGTGTCCACGTACGACTACGTGGCCGGCACGCGGTATTCGTGGCTCGGCATCGCGTTCCCTCTCACGGGCGGCGCCCGATCGGTCGGCCTGAGCGCGGGTACCTTCGGCTTCTCGGACCAGCCCGTGTACACCGTGGACGCGCCCGACGGGGACGGTCGCACCTACTCGGTGGCCGAGACGTTTCTCGCCGGCACGTACGCCCAGAACTTCTCCGACCGTTTTTCGGCGGGTTTCTCGTTCAAGTTCATCACCGACAAGCTGGGTGAGACGCGCGCCGGCGCGATCGCTGTGGACTTTGGAACCAGCTTCCATGCGACCGTCGGGACGCGGCCGATCCGGGCGGCTTTCGTGCTGCAGAACCTCGGGTCGCAGCTGAAGCACGACGGCACCGGCCTCGACGCCGGAGTCACCCGCACGCCACCGCTCGGGACGCCCGAGGTCCCCCAGGAGCCGCAGCCCTCGCGGCTGCGCGCCTCCGGATGGGACCTCCCCGTGCTGTTCCGCGTGAGCGCGGCGCTCGACGTGTACAACCAGGGGCAGAACCGGGTCACCGTGCTCGGCGAGTTCACGCAGCCGAACGACACCAAGCCGGCCGCGGGTGGCGGGTTGGAGTTGTCCAGCGCGAATATCGGCAACTCGGGCTTCTCGCTGGCGGCCCGGGCGAGCTACACGATACAGCCCGACAACAATGTGAACGACGTAAGCTTTGGAGGTCTGTCGACCGCCCAAAGCTCCGGCAGCTTCACGAAGGACGGCATCGCGGTCGGCGGCGGGCTCGCGTATGGAAAAGGGAATCTCCGGCTCGGATTCGATTACGCCTGGCGCGACTTGGGCCTCTTGGGAGGGACGAACTTCCTGAGCTTCAGCGTCGGCTGGTAGGAAGGCGTCGCCACAGACAGTGAGGCAGGTGCAGGGAGGCGGAGCGCTCGTAAGCTGTGTAGTCGTTGTAGGGCTGGCGCTGGCGCAGGAACCCGGCACCGTGCAGGTCAGTGTCGCACGGTTCTATCGCAGCGCCAATGCGCTGACGCTGGTGGACGCGTTCTGCCGGGTGCCAGTCTCTGCGGTGAGCGCGTTGACCGCCGGACCGGGCGGAGCCGGCGGCGGCGGCGCGTATCGCGTGTCGGTCGCGGTGCATGACAGCGCGGGCGCTGAGCTGACGTCACAGGCGTGGTCGCAGACGGTGCCGCAGTCGCTGCTCGGCGTGCCCGGTGCGTCGCTGGTGGAGCACTTCGCGTTCGCCGCGCCGCGCGGTCGTTATGTGGTCGACGTGGCCGTGACCGACTCAGCCACCGGCCGCGTGTCCCGAGCCCGGGCCGAGGTGAGCACGTTCGGCACGCCGCCGCCAGCGTCCGACCTGCTGCTCGCGGCCAGGATGCGAGTCGCGGCCGGCTCGGCGGACACGGTGCTGGGGCCCGGAGAGATCCGCAAGGCGGACCTGTTCGTCGAGACATCGGGGCGGCCGTCGCTAACCCCGGACCAGGCGAGCCTCGGGTACTACCTCGAGCTGTACCCGGAGCGTCCCGAAACGGCGACCGTCGAGGCGCGGGTGCGTAATGCGAGCGGTGCGCGGATCGTGGCGACGCCGTCCCAGCGGTTGCCGCTGGGGGCGGATGGCGGGGTCACGCGCGGGATGCTCGATCTCGGCGGCCTGCCCCCAGGCGCTTACCGGCTCGACGTGAGCGTGACGGTGCATGGAAGGGAGTTGGTGCGGAGCGCCGAGTTTGGCATGACCGGGTTCGCGACCGAGGCTACCATTGCCGCTGTGGTGCCCGCGACGCGGCCGGCCGATCGGTTCGCAACGCTGGTGGAGGGCCAGCTCGACAGCCTATACGCGCCGCTGATCTACCTGATGTCCGAGGACGAACAGGGGATCTATCCCTCGCTCACCCTGGACGGAAAGCGGAGCTTCCTGCGGACCTTCTGGGGGCGGCGCGATCCTACGCCGGGCACGCCGCGCAACGAGGAGGAAGAGCGCTTCTACGCGGGGATCGCGGAGGCGAACCGGCGCTTCCGGGAGGGCGGCGCGGCCGAGATTCCGGGGTGGCGCACCGACCGGGGGCGGATCTTTCTCCGGTACGGGCCGCCGGACGAGAAGCTGAGCCGGCCGCAGGCCGGTAACGCGGCGCCATACGAGGTATGGAAGTACACCAAGACCCGGGTGCGCAAGTTTGTGTTCTACGATGTGACGAGGTTCGGGAACTACGCGCTCATCTGGACCAACGAGCGTCGCGAGTCGAGTCGGCCAAATTGGAAGGAGCTGTTGGGACCGGAAGCCGTGGTAGACGTGGAGCGGTTCTGACGCGAGTGAACGCCGAATATCACCTCCAGCGAGGTTTGCATGAACAAAAGTCTCTTCGGAGCCATTGGCGCCCTGGCGGCAGCGATCGTGGTCGGCTCGTGCAAGGAGGACCCGACCGCCTCGAGCGCGGGCGGGGCCAGGACCCTCATCGCCAATCCAAACCCCGTCGTTGTGAGCGCTGGCGCGAATGGATCGTTCGTTGCGGCAGCCTATGACGCATTGCTGAACCCGCTGCCCGCTACGTTCACCGCAATCTCCAGCGACCCCACCGTAGCGACGGTGGCCCTCGATCCCGTGAATCCGGACCCGAACGGTACGCGGCAGCGCTTCACGGTGACCGGCCTCAAGCCAGGTCGGTCTCTGATTCAGGTGGCCCAGGCCTCCGGCGGCAACCTGTCGGTGACCGACACCGCTAACGTCGCGCCGATCGTGTTCGACGGGGCGATTTCGAACCTCTCTCCGGCGGGTGGTTCGAGTATCACCATCTCGTCCACGTCTCTGCTCAAATTCTCGAGCAGCCCAGCGGTGACCTTCGGGGGCGGGATTGTCGGGGCGGTGGCGGCCCACACGGCCGATCTGGTGACGGTGATTACGCCGTTCTCCGATCCTGGACAGCTCAAGGTCGACAGCGTGGCCCCGACGTACATCGCGACCAACGAGTACTCGCTTAACACCGTGGGCAGCGTGACGCAGACTGGTGATTTCTGGGTTGGCGACAGCAGCGCCACCACCGCTCCCACAATCTCGCTTCCCGCCACCGACGGGGCGAAGTTGCCGATGATTACCAACCTCTTCGAGCGGGACAACAAGACCGTCTGCCCCGACGCGGCGGTGTCCGGATTCCAAGGCCCGTGCATGTTCTACCAGTTCACTCTGGCCGACACCATGACGATAAAGTTCCTGGTGGATTGGGACGGGACGCCCGCAGATTTGATAGACCTAGACATCTTCGCCTGCACGGCTGCTACCGTGCAGGGGCCCTCCTGCGGCCCCAGTCCGGAGTCAGGGACGGCCGGAAAGCAAAAGAGCACCACCGCAGTGGCGAAGCGGCCGGAGTCGTTCTTTTTCAC